>Ga0116170_10002973_pt1 | contig 16005 bp, 10 predicted proteins | sample AD_JPNHW1_MetaG_FD_89797 | JGI IMG/M metagenome (GOLD analysis project Ga0116170, IMG submission 89797) | Active sludge microbial communities of municipal wastewater-treating anaerobic digesters from Japan - AD_JPNHW1_MetaG | ecosystem: Engineered > Bioreactor > Anaerobic > Digestate | place...
CGGTGGCATACCCGCAAAAGTATTACTTTTATCCGTCGTTTTCAAACCCCTGTGTGCCGATGGCCCTTGCCAACACGGAATCCTGCCTGATCCGCCACGGCGACCTCGTGTGGAACCTTTACCAGCACACGCTGATCCCCGCCGTTCCCCCGCACCTTCCTGCCGGGCTCACCCCCGGGGAGGCGAAGGAGTTGCTGCGGAAGTACCGTCCCTTCTTCATTCGCTGGACCAGCGGCTGGGACCTGCCGGAGGACACCGGGTTCTGGTATGTCATCAAGGACTCGCCCGAAGATCCGGCCGGGTATTCCCCGAAGATCCGGAGCACGATCCGCAAAGGCATGGCGCATTTCGAGGCCCGGATCATCGATGCCGGTTTCCTGAAAGACCGCGGGTATCCCGTTTACCTCAGCGCCTTCTCACGGTACCGTTCGCACCCCGATCCGATGCCGGAGGCGGAATTCCGTGAACAGATCGACGGGTTGTTCCGTTTCGGGGAGTGGGAGTTCTGGGGGGTTTTCGAAACCGTCACCGGAACCCTGGCCGGGTATTCGATGAACTGGATCTACGACCGATGCTGCGAATATAAGAGCATCAAGCTCGATCCCCGGTATATGCAGGATTCCAGCGGGTACCTGCTGATCTACGAGATGAACCGGCATTACCTCAACGGGCTCGGGTTCCGGTACGTGAACGACGGTTCACGCAGCCTGCTGCACGATTCGGGCATCCAGGATTTCCTGGAGAAGAAATTTCAGTTCCGGAAAGCTTACTGCCGGATGCATATCCGCTACCGGCCCCTGGTTGCGGCGGCAGTGGCGGTGCTATACCCGTTCCGGCGGATCCTGTTTCCGGTCGGTCACCCGCTGTTCAGAAAAATCAGCGTACTGCTGAAACACGAGGAGATCGCGCGGGCTTCCCGGTCGATCGCTTGATCCGGCGGCGGTAATTAATTATGTTTGGGCATGACTTTTCTGACCGCTTACTTTTCGGCCCTGCCCTTTCTTCTGGGGATGATGACCCTGCTCTGGATCGTCAGCATCTTCATCCGTAACGTGAGCATTGTCGATCTTTTCTGGGGTGCCGGGTTCGTCGTGGCCGCTGCAGTCTATTTCTTCCTGGCCGGGGGAACGGGAGCCCGGACGGTGCTGGTGCCGGTGCTGACGGCCGTTTGGGGGCTTCGGCTTTCGCTTTACCTGACCTGGCGCAACCGGGGGAAGGGCGAAGATTTCCGGTACCGCAAATTCCGCAGCGATTACGGAGAACACCGGTACTGGTGGGTCAGTTTTTTCCAGGTGTTTCTCCTCCAGGGAATTTTAATGTGGCTGGTGTCAGCCCCGTTGCTGGGGGCCCAGTACGGTTCTCCTTCCCCTCCCCTCTCGGCGGTCGACGGGGTGGCGATAGTCCTTTGGGTCACCGGGATGATCTTCGAGACCGGGGGTGACCTTCAACTGGCGCGGTTCCGGTCGGACCCGGGAATACATGGAGCGTACCAGCGCCTTTCTTCCCTGGTTCCCCAGGAAAAAAAAATAACCAAACACTCCGCTATATGGTCTACTACCTGAAACTTTACCTGGCCACCCTGGCTGGTCACGGCGGTTGACCTGGTGTGGGGGATGGTTCTCACCACGGTGGTCTCGGCGGCGGGATGGTTCTTTGCCCGGTGGTTCTGACCGGCCACGGCGGAGGCGTCAGGAAAGCCTTACGGATTTGAAATCAGCTTTGCTTCGTAAACCTGTTTTGATCTAATATAATGAGGCAGGGTGATACGGAGGAAGAAAGCCAGCCCGATGGCGCTGAAGAGAGCGCAGGAGAAGAAGGCGAAGGAGATGGACCGGTTTTCGGAGATCACTCCGGCGATGATCATCCCCAGTCCCATCCCGAGGTCCATGGCGATAAACGCGGTGGAGTTGGCGGCTCCGCGCCGGCCGGCCGGAACAAGGTTGTTGACCATGGCCTGGAAGGTGGGCCACACCACGCCGTTGCCAAAGCCCAGGATGACGGCGGCCCCGTAAAAGCCCCAGGCATTCTTTACCGTGGCCAGTAGCGGGAATCCCACGATCAGCAAGGTAAGGCAGAGGATGATGATTCGCCGCGGCCCGTGGCGGTCGAGCGCTTTCCCGGAGGAAAACCGGGCGGTGATGATCCCCAGGGCATAGATGAGGAAGAAGCCGGAGGGATTTTCGATGCCGATCTCCTGCCCGTAAAGGGCGATGAAGGAGAGCAGTCCGCCGTACGACAGTGACGTGATCAGCAGGTTGGCCGAGGGGATCAGCGTTTTAAACTCCACCAGGGCGTTCCATTCAAAGCGGAGGCCGGGGGGACGTTTATACCCCGGGTACCGCATGGAAGCTGCCAGGAGCATACTGATCAGCCCCATGGCCGCACCGGCGTAGAACATGGCGTGGTAGCCGCCGTGGCGGAGGATGAACGAGCCGATGACCGGACCCAGGGCCATCCCCGCGGTGGTGGTGACTCCGAAATAACCGAATCCCTCTCCCCTCTTCTCCGCCGGAATGATATCGCCGGCCAGGGTCGAATTGGAGGTGGTGACCAGTCCCCAGGTAAGCCCGTGGGCAAAGCGTACGGCGACCAGAAACCAGACCGACGCGACGAGGATGTACACGTTGAAGACCAGTCCGTACACCACCAGCGAGGCCAGAAAGATGGTGCGGCGGCCGAAGAAATCGAGGCCGAAACCGCAGAAGGGCCTTACGAGGATGGCGGCCACGGCATAGCTGGCCATGGCCAGTCCGACGATGCTGTGCGGCGAATGCAGGGTCGTGGAGATATAGACCGGCAACGTCGAGATGAGCGAGTAGTAGGCGCTGCAGATGAGAAAATTAGAGAGGGTGAGCAGCGTGAAATTCCGGTTCCAGATGGTTGTCATACGCGGCAGCAAAGGTACGGATTTCCGGTCAACCGCTTCGTCGTGGAAATGTAATGTTACGATATAACATTGACAATACAAAAATTTGTCGTATCTTTCAGGCAGATTACCGGGGCCTGTTCCTGCAAAAAGCGATCCTATGAAAAAGTCCGTTCTGTTATTGATTTTCTGCGTGGGCATGGCCTGGCTGGCGGCCGGCCAGGCCAACGGCAAGCTGCAGATCCATTTCATCGATGTGGGGCAGGGGGATGCGGCCCTGATCGTTTCGCCCAACGGGGAGACGGTGCTGGTGGACAACGGGATTCCCGGGCATTGCGACATGCCCCTCTCCTACCTGGAAGAGGTGGGAGTAAAGAAGCTCGATTACATGATCATCAGCCATTACCACAACGATCACATGGCCTGTTCCGACAAGGTGGTGGAGAAGTTTCCCCTGCAGCATTACGCGTACGACCGCGGCGGAACGTCGACCCTTCCCGAGTTCAAACGCTATGTAGCGGCCGTCGGCAACAAGCGGAAGACGGCTGAGGTGGGCGAGAAGATCATCCTGGATGCGGGGCCGGCGCCCGTGACCATCGAGTTTGTGGCCATGAATGGCGCCGGGGTGGAGACCACCAACGAGAATGACCTGAGCCTGGTGGCGGTGGTCCGGTTTGGTAAGTTCGATGCGGTGCTGGCCGGCGATCTGAGCGGGTACGATGAGAACGAGTACAGGGACATCGAAACGACGGTTGCGCCAAAGGTCGGCCAGGTGGAGGTTTACAAGGTGAATCACCACTGCAGCCGGTACAGCACCAATGAGGCCTGGATCCGCACCATTCATCCGCGGGTGGCGGTGATCTCCGCCTCGGGGAACATCGGGCGGAAGCATCAGCACCCTACGATCGAGTGCCTGGAGCGGTTGCATGCCGCCGGGGTAAAGACCTACTGGACCGAGAAGGGAGGGGGCGCCCCGCCCGAGGAGGGGCTGGATGTGGTCGGGAAGAACATCGTAGTGGAAGCGGCGCCGGGCGGCAGCGGGTTCACCGTGACCTGGAAAGGGTCGCATACCGATACCTATGAAGACTGGGAAGGGGCTTCGGCTCCCGTGAACCCCACTTATTCATGGACGAAGAGCGGGGACACCTATCACTATTCCGACTGCAAAGTGGCCCGGGGAATCAAAGCCGCCAACCTGGTGCAGGGAGATACGCCTCCGCCGGGGAGGCACCTTCACGCCGGTTGTCCGAAATAGGCGGGAAGGGAGAAATAGAAGGTCGCGCCCTCGTTGACCTTTCCTTCAGCCCATACGGTGCCACCGTGACGATGCACGATGCGCTGAACGATGGCCAGCCCGACGCCAGTGCCATCAAATTCACGGGCGCTGTGAAGCCGCTGGAACACGTTGAAGAGCTTGGAGCTGTAATTCATGTCGAATCCGGCGCCGTTATCGCTGACGCGAAAAACCAACTCCCGGCCGAGGAGTTCCGATCCCACGTGAATCCGGATCCGGTCGCGCTTGCCGGAATATTTGATGGCGTTCGACAGCAGGTTGTACCACACCTGGTGGAGGAGCATCCGGTCGCCCATCACCGAATCCATCTCATCCACCGATAGATCGATCCGGGTTTTCAGCGTGGGTGTGGTGAGCTCCTCGAAGACCGACAGGACGAGTTCTTTCATGGGGATCAGCGTCCTGGCGATCTCCTTGCGGCCCATACGGGAAAAGGTCAGAAGGTCATCGATCAGCCGGCTCATCTGCCGGGTACCGTCAAGAATCCGGCTGCATAATTCCTGTCCCTCCCCGTCGAATCGGCTCCCGTAATCCTGCACCAGGATGGTGGTGAAACCGTCGATGGCCCGCAAAGGCGCCCGGAGGTCGTGGGAAACGGAATAGGAAAAGGCTTCCAGCTCCCTGTTGATCATCTGGAGTTCGGCTGTACGGTCGAGCACCCGCTGCTCCATTTCCGATTCCATTTTTTTGCGCTCGATGGCATAATGGATCGAACGTTGAAGAAGTCCGGCGTCGAAGCTTCCTTTCAGCAGGTAATCTTGGGCGCCCGACTTAATGGCTTCGAGGGCGATCGATTTATCGTCGAGCCCCGTGAGTACGATCACCGGGAGGCCGGGGAACATGCCCAGGACCTCGCGCAGGGAATCCAGACCCTGGGATTCGGGAAGGCCGAGATCCAGGAGGATGAGGCCGGGGTTCCGGAGTTCCGGCTGGGCAGCGGCTTTCTTCAGGCTGTCGACGCTGACAAACGATAGTCCGGGCAATTCGCGGAACAGCTCCCTGATCAGGCGGACATCCCCCGGGTTGTCTTCGATCAGCAGGATCTCATAGCGGTCTTCGAACTTTTCCATATCGTTCAGTGCCTGACAGTACCATTGAGGGGCAACTTCACCAGCGTCAGCCAGAAATCCTCGATGGAATGGATGACCTTGATGAACTGATCGAAATCGATCGGTTTGGTGATGAAACAGTTGACGTGGAGGTCGTAGGATTTAACGATATCCCATTCATCCGAGCTGATGGTCAGGGCCACGACCGGGATCCGTTTCAGGGTGTCGTCCGATTTGATCGCGGCCAGGACTTCTCTCCCGTCCATCCGGGGGAGGTTCAGGTCGAGCAGGATCAGACCGGGTCTCGGCGCGTTTTTGTACTTTCCTTTTTTATGGAGGTAATCCATCGCTTCCACCCCATCGCAAACCCGGTTCAGGTGGTTGAGCACCCGGCCCTCTTTGAGAACTTCCATGGCCAGGCGGGCATCTCCGTCGTTATCTTCGACCAGGAGTATTTCGACCGGTCTTTCAATGTTTTCCATGTTCATCAGGTTATGATCGTTTCTATTGATTCTGTCAGGCAACTCCGGCAGGGCGTTCCGGTTCACGCGAAGGTTGCTTACCCTCTTTCAGGGTAAAATGGAACGTCGATCCGGTGCCGGGTTCCGATTCGATCCAGATCCGTCCTTCATGGCGGTTCACGATCCGGTGGCAGATCGCGAGCCCGATCCCGGTGCCCGGGTACCGGTTTCCCGACTGGAGCCGCTGGAAGATGAGAAAGATCCGTTCGAAGTATTGCGATTCGATGCCGATCCCGTTATCTTTCACCGAGAATATCCATTCGTGGTCTGCCTGACGGGCAGTAACCTCGATCCGGGGTGGCTTGTCACCGTGAAATTTGATCCCGTTGCCGATGAGATTTTGCAGTAGTTGGACCAGTTGGCCGTAATCGCCCCATACGCCGGGAAGGTCTCCGTTCACGACGAGGGCTCCTGTCTCTCCGATCAGGGTTTGGAGGTTGGATACCGCTTCGCCCAGGACGAGGTGCATATCCACTTCGCGAAACCGGTCGCCCCGTGTATTGATCCGGGAAAAGGAGAGAAGATCCTGGATCAGGCGCTGCATGCGGGCGGCCCCATCGACGATAAACCCGATGAAGTCGTCGGCATCGGCATCGAGTTTCGACTTGTACCGTTTTCCGAGCAACTGGGTGAAACTGGAGATCATCCGCAGGGGCTCCTGAAGGTCGTGGGAGGCAACATAGGCAAACTGTTCCAGTTCCTTGTTCGATCGTTCCAGTTCCCGGTTCACCTGCCGGAGGGCGATATCCCGGTGGTGCTGTTCGGTGATGTCGACCGCAATGGTCAGCATCAGCCGCGATTTATCTGCTGAGAGTCCGATGGGGATGGTTTCCATATCCCAGAACCGGGATTGCCCGTCCGGGGTCCTGATTTCGCGCATCCCCTGGGAATAGGGTTCGTTATCGGCGAACAGGCGGTCGACCTGCGACCGGGTGAAGTCCTCCTGACCGCCGAACGCCCGGCGGGTCCACTCTCCGTAGGTCGGGATATCGGCGGGGGTGTATCCCGAACACAAGGTCCAGCCTTTGCTGAGTTCCAGGCACCGTCCCGATTCGTCATGGATCATCATCGGGACGGGGGAAAAGAGGACGGATTTATGGAACTTTTCTTCGCTTTCAGCCAGTTTCCTGTACACATCGCGTTGCCTCGAATAGTAGAATCGCGACACCGACATTCCGGTCAGCAGGATCAGGATCACCTCCACAAAAAAAATGATCCACATGCGGTACGACAACTCCTCTAAAATTTCGCTGCGGTCGATCTTGGCGACCATGAACCACGAGGTCATCCCGACAGGACCGAGATACGACAGCACACGAACTCCCCGGTAATCGATCCCTTCACTGATCCCCTCCCGGCCCCGAACCGCCTTGACGGCAGGAACAACCGTATCGGTAAGCGGGATCTTTAAGGAGAGAGCCGCATCGGGCCGGAATTTTATCTTATTGAGAAATAATACGCTGTCGCCCTCTTTCCGGACGATCAGGGTCTCTGACGACCGGCTGGGGGCCGGCCAATCCTGTATCAGTGGATAGAGATAGTCGTCGGGGTCGATGCGGAGCACAAGGGCTGCCAGGCTGCCGGCGCCGGAGGGGTCGAGCACGGGGATGACGATATCATAGTGGATCGTATGATGAACTTCACACCGGTACAGGTCGGAATGGTGGACCCGGAGGTCCTGCCCGGCCACCCGGATGAGTTCCTGCGTGACAGGGTCGATCCGGGTAAGGGAGGGATCAAAGGAAATCAGCACATGATCATCCCGGTCGACCAGGAAAACATCGTGATACCGGCCGAGTTCCCGGGTAAAGGACAACTGGCTGATCAGGTTTTCTCTCACCCTCCGGTCGGCGGGTGATGCAAGCAGTTTCGCGACACCCTTCTCCAAAAAGGGGTTGCGGTACAAGGCCGAAGCCTCAAGCCTGCGGTTCCGGAGCCATTCCTGGATCCGGATGACCTTGTACCGGGCAATCGACTGAAGCTGCTCGCAGGCACTGCGGGTAAGGCGATCCCGCTCATAGGTATAGTAGTAATATCCCCCGATGATAATAGAGATTGAAACCAGCACAGCCAGCAGCACGAGAAACACCTTGCTGTTTAACGGGTTTATCTTTCTCATGGTTCCGGGAAATGACCCTCTTGCATGGAGGAAAACCGGAACCCAATTTACGGAAAAAATCATACATCCGCATCCGGACAACAATTTAATTAAAAAGTTGAACCGGTTGCTCACCCGGGCAAGACCCGGAAGGATGCGGCGGGGTCAGGGTTCGTCCCGGATCACCACTGCGGTTTCACCGCCACCGGCTTGCCGAGGCCGATCTTTTCCAGCGGTTTCATCTGGGTGGCGGCATCGCCCACCACCACGTAGTACATTTTATCGGGAACGATGTACTTGTCGGTGATCTCCTTATGGCTTGCCACCGTCATCCCGCTGATCACCTCCTCCTCTTTTTTAACGTAATCATCGGGGAATCCGTATTTCGAAAGGGTGGCGAGCATCCAGGCCCGCGATCCGTTGGTCTCGAAGCGGAGGGCATTAGAAAGGATCATGCAGTTTTTGGTAAACCGGAGATCATCTTCAGAGATGCCGTTGCGGTATTTCTCCATTTCATCCCTGAAAATTTTGACTGTCTCGTACGTGGCGTCGGACCTGACGCTGCTGGCAGCCACGAAGGGAGCCCGGGTTTTCATCTCCTGGAAGGAGCTGGAGGCTCCGTAGGTGTACCCTTTTTCCTCGCGCAGGATCTGGTTGAAGATGCTGGTGAAGGCGCCTCCGAGGCGGTAGTTGATGAAGTCGGCCTTGACGAAGTCGGGATCGTTGCGGGTCAGGGCGAGGTAGCCGATATAGACCACCGATTGCCTCGACCCGGGGATGTCGACGAAGCAGATCTGTGCCTTTTCCGGGTTGGGGGGGATCACGTAGGCGGTCTTCTTCACCTCCTTTGCTTTCCATCCGGTCTCCAGCGGTTTGAGGGCCTCCAGGGCCTGTTCTTTCGTCACGTTGCCTGCGATGTGGATCCGGCATTCGGAGGGGGAGAAATTATCGGCGTAGTATTGTTTCAGGTCCTCCACCGTGATCCGGTCGACCGAGGCGAGGGTACCTTTCGAATGGTAGCCGAAAATATGGTCCTTCCCGTACAGCAGCGAGTTGAATTCGAGGCGGGCCACGCTGCGCGGGTCGGCCTGTGACTGGATGAGCTCGTTCTTCGCGCGGATGCGGGCCATGGAGAATTCGGCCGAATCCCAGCGGGGTTCGAGCATAAACTCACGGATCAGCCCGAGCGTTTTGGCAAAATTCCGTGACAGGGAGCTGGCCGACACCGTGATCTCTTCGCGTGAGGCGTCGACCTCGATGGCGGAGCCGAGCAGTTTGATCTCCTCTTCGAGCTCCTCAGGGGTTTTGTTCTTCGTGCCCTGGGGAATGACGGCGGCCACCAGGCCGGCCACTCCCGGGAGGGCGATCTTATCCTGCGAGATCCCGCCGTTCATGACGAGGTTGACCTCCACCAGGGGAACCTCCTTGTTTTCGATGCCGAACACCTGGATCCCGTTGGCAAGCGTTGCTTTCCAGACGGTGGGAACCGTCACTCCCGGGGCGGGGCCAGCGGCAGGTTCGAGGGTCCGGTCGAGGGCCGAAGGAGTCTTCACCATCTTTTCCGCTACGGTGCTGTCGATCTTCACCTGGCTCGCCGAATGGATATCCTCCTCTTTCACGCCGGCCGGCATCGACTGGTCGGCCATCATTCCCGGTTTCCCTTTGGGGACAAAGCTGGTGACCACATGCGGGCGGCCTTTGATGTATTTTTCGTACACCCGTTTCACATCGGCTAGGGTTACGGCTTTGATGTTCTCGATATCCTTTTCGATGTACCCGGGATCGTTGAGGAACGTGTTGTAGAAGGCGAGTTGCAGCGATTTGTAGAACACACTTTCGATGCGGTTGTAGAAGTCGCGTTCGCTGGAGGCTTTGACGCGTTCGATATCCTTCTCCGTGATCCCTTCTTTCTCAAACCGGGCGAAACCTTCGTTCACCGCCTCCTCGAGTTCCTTCAGGGTTTTCCCTTCGTTGGCGCGGGCCTTGATGGTGAATTCGCCGGCCAGCTCTCCTGTGCTGTTCCAGGCATCGACCTGCGAGGTCAGCCCCTTCTCCTTCACCAGCACTTTGTACAGGGGCGCCTTTTTCCCGTCGGCCAGGATGCTGGCCAGGAAATCGAGGGCGTACGCATCTTTCTGGTACGATTGCGGCACCGGCCATACCAGGGTGAGTTCCGGTACGCTGGCGAAGTTATCCTCGTGATAAAGTTTTACGGTCTTTTCCAGGGTCGGTACCATAGCGGTACGGGTGGCCACTTCGCCGTGCGATTTGATCTCCCCGAAGTATTTATCGATCAGTCTTTTCACCGAATCGGCATTAAAATCGCCTGCCAGCACCAGGGTAGCGTTATTGGGCCCGTAAAAATGGTTGTAGTACTCCTTCACATCGTCGAGCGAGGCGTTCGTGAGGTCATCCATTTCGCCGATCACCTCCCAACTGTAGGGATGCCCCTCGGGATAGAGGTTTTTGCTGATGACATAGTCGGTGAATCCGTAGGGGGAGTTGTCTTCTCCCTGCCGTTTTTCGTTCTGGACCACGTTCTGCTGGATGGCCATCATTTTCCGGTTGACCGAATTGATGAAGAACCCCATGCGGTCGGATTCGAGCCAGAGGATCTTTTCCAGGGCGTTGCGGGGGAACATTTCGAAGTAGGTGGTCACGTCGCGGTTGGTGAAGCCGTTGTTGGTGCCGCCAAGTCCTTCGATGATCTGGTCGAATTTTCCCCGGGGAACATTTTCCGAACCGCCGAAAAGCAGGTGCTCGAAAAGATGGGCAAAGCCGGTCTTACCGGGAAGTTCGCGGCTGGACCCAACGTGGTACATGATGGCGTAGGAGATCATCGGGTCGGAGTGGTCGGTATGCAGGATGACCTGCAACCCGTTGGGCATGACATACTTTTCGTACTCGATCTTCAGCCGGTCTGAAGGAGTGCGGTGACACGAAAGGCTGACCAGCAGCACCGGAACCAGCAGGAACAGCATTCGGGCGGAAATCAGGGATCTTTTCATGGGAAATGGGGGTTGGATCAGGAACAACAAATGCGACGGCAAATTACCAAAATCCCCGGATTTTCGTCCTCATTCCTTGTTGAAATCCATTTTCTCTGCCTTTCGGGGTTCCGACAGCGTATTTTTAATGATGCCCTGAACGAAAAACAGCATTTTTCGATTATATTTGTTTTTCCGATGCTCCGCCATGAAATTTACTGCCAGGTTGACTGCCCTCCCGGAAAAGTCGCTCAGCGTATGGATTTCACTTACTTTGATCACGATGACAGCCTTTTGCATCCTCTGCTTCGGGTTGTTCTGGGTGAACATGAGGCTTCATCATTACCGGGTTGAAGTGGGATACCTGCAGAAGGGATTTTCAGAAACGAAGAAGCTGGAGATCAAAAATAAAATCCTGCAGGTCAAGGATTACATTCAATGGGTGACGCACAACCCCGAATCGGCCCTGTCGGCCGCCATCACCCGGAAAGCCCGGGCCTTCAAGGCGGCTGCGGCAAAAGGGAAAACGGCTTCCGACACCAGTTTCGGATTTTATTCCACGATCATCCGGTCATCGTCGTGGTATTTCAAGATCCCCGTTGTCTTGCTCAGCCAGGACGGAGAAGTGTTGCTGGAGGATCTGCCCGGGCCGGAAGAATCGGAAAAGGACACAAAAATGCGCCTGACAAAGATGCTGGCCCTGGCATCCGCATCGGTCCGCGGGGAGGAGGGCCGGGTGTTCCTTTTCGAATCCGGCGACCGGGAGGCCATGGCCGGGCTTGCCGCCGGGTCGGTCAACACCCATATCTTCCCCGGGTACAAAGTGGTCTTTCTCATCCCTTCCGATCGCGTCAGGGCCACCCTCCAGGAGTTCATTCTCGACACCGTGAGCCGGATGCGCTACTCGGAAAATGAATATATCTTCATCAACACCATCTATGGGAAAGCGCTGGTGAGCAATGGGCAATATAACCGGGAGCCCGTTGACATCGCGGCATCAGGCTCAGAAGATTGGGTTAAAATATTCCGCGTACAGCAGCAGTCCGTCAAATATCCCCAGGGGCTTTTCCATACTTATTTGTGGAGGAAACTGTCGCCCGACGAAGTGGACCGGAAAACGTCATTTTTCAGCTTCCTGCCCGGCTGGAACTGGATCATCGGAACGGGGTTTTACGAAGACGAAATCCGGCAGGTCATCCGGGCGAAACGGGATGCTCTCCGGAACCAATTCGTGCAGGACATTCTCAGTACGGTGGTTTTTTTCCTTGTCATGTCGCTTCTCTCTTATCTCCTGGCAAGGCACTACTCCCGGCGCATGAACCGGAACATCGAGATATTTTCTGCCTTTTTCCGGAGATCAGCCCTCGAGAACATCCACATCAACATTGACGGGCTGGCTTACCGGGAATTCAGAACGCTGGCATCGGATGCGAACCATATGGCCATTGAGCGCCGTAAAGCCGAAGAGGCCCTGCGAAACAGCGAAGCCCACTACCGTTACCTGTTCGAGAAGAATCCGGCTCCCATGCTGATCTACGAGCTCGGAAGCCTGAATATGCTGGCGGTGAATGATGCCTTTACCAGTCATTACGGATACAGTCAGCATGAAACCTCACGGATGCGGCTCACCGACCTGTATCCGCCGGATGAAAAAGCCGATATTGCCCTGCTGACGACGGAGCTCACGGGTCACGCCTATATCGGCGAATGGCATCACATCAAAAAGGACGGGACCACCATCACCATCGAAACTCATTCCCACGACATCCTTTTCAATACCCGCCGCGGGAGGGTAGCGGTAATCAACGACATCACCTTACGAAAAAAGACGGAGGAGGAGATCCGGTTGCTGAACTCCGAACTGGAGAGCCGGGTAAGGCAGCGGACCCTGCAACTGGAGGCCACCAACCGGGAACTGGAAGCCTATTCCTATTCCATTTCGCACGACCTGCGGGCCCCGCTGCGGGCGATACTCGGCTTTTCCCAGATCCTTTCAAGCCGGCACAAAGAGGCCCTCAACGAAGAAGGCCGGCAGTACATGGACTTTATTGTTGAAGCGAGTTCCCGGATGGAGCGGCTGATCAACGACCTTTTGCACTACAGCCGCCTGGGAAGAAAATCACTGGCCATGCACACGGTAGGCCTCCGACCGGTGTTGATGCAGGTCTTGCACGAATTTCACCAGGAGCTGGAAGAAGCCGGCGCCGAAATTACCATACCGGAAGAATTGCCCGGCATTTGCGGGAACGAAACTCTCCTGCACCAGGTCTTTTCAAACCTGGTTGGAAATTCGATTAAATACCGGCGACCGGAGGTCCCGCTGCAGATCACCCTCGTGGACCAGTCGACGCCGGATGCCCCCCGCATTGTTTTTTCCGATAACGGGATCGGCATTCCCCAGGAGCACTGGGAAAAGATATTCAACGTGTTCCAGCGGTTGCACGACGAATCGACTTACCCGGGCACCGGCATCGGCCTGGCCACGGTGAAGAAGGCCATGATGCTCCAGGGCGGCAGCGTCCGGGTGACCTCGGTGATCGGCGTGGGAACTGATTTTCATCTTGAGTTTCAACCCGGATAACCGGCAATTTATATGAGAGAGGACGCCATTATTTTACTTGTCGACGATAACCGGATGGATATCGCCCTCACCCTTGATGCATTCAGGGAAGCAAGGCTTTTCAACAAAATACAGGTGGTGCAGAGCGGTGAGGCGGCCTTGAATTACCTGTTTGGAACGGGCCCCTATTCCGACCGGACAGCCTATCCCCTGCCAAACCTGATCCTGCTGGACCTGAAAATGCCGGGAATCGACGGCTTCGAAGTGCTGAAAAGGATTAAAAACACGGAAATCCTTAGAAGGATCCCGGTCATTATCCTGACGTCATCGAAGGAGGAGGAAGACCGTAACCTGAGCTATGATATCGGGACCAACAGTTACCTCGAGAAACCCATATCTTTCCAGGGGTTTATTGAGGTTGTGAAACAAATCAACGACTATTGGTTCACCCTGAACATCGGTGCGGATGATTAACCGGATCATCACCGGTCAAATAACCTTCTTTTCCTATGGAAAAAATGATCAGAATTCTGCATGTTGATGACAGTCTTCACGACCGTCAACTGGTTGCCGACACCCTGCGAAACGCAGCAGACCGGTTCGATCTGGTAGAGGCCGACAACCGCACGACCTTTGAAGACCGTCTGAAAGAGGGCGAATTCGACCTGGTGCTGAGCGATTTCAATATCTTTGGATTCGACGGGCTGCAGGTACTTGAAATCGTCAGGATCGTGAAACCCGATCTCCCGGTAGTGATCGTCACGGGAACCGGCTCGGAGGAAATTGCCATCGAAGCCATGAAGCGGGGGGCTGCCGATTACGTGATCAAATCGGTCCACCACATCCAGGGCCTGCCCACCGTCATCCGGAAGGTCCTCGATAATAAACGGATCCAACGGGAGCACCGGGACGCTATCATTGCCCTTCACGAGAGCGAAGCGCTTTTCCGGGCCGCCTTTGAGAGTGCCGCGATCGGTGTGGTGCTGGTCGGTCTCGACGGGTGCATGCTCAAAGTGAATGATGCTTTCTGCCGGATGATCGGGTATTCCCGATCGGAGTTGGAGATGCACCATTTTAACGAAGTGAGCCATCCCGACGATCGTGACAAATCGTTGGATTACCTGAAAGGGGTCATCCAGGAAGAGCCGGTTGCCGCCATCCTGGAGAAAAGATATATCCGCAAGGACAAGGAAGTGGTCTGGGCCATCATATCCACCGGTCTCGTAAAGAAGGCCATCCAGGGCCAGGATTATATCGTTACCTACGTCCAGAACATCTCCCAGCGCAAACGCTATGAAGCTGAATTGCTGGAGATCAACGAAACACTGGAGCAGCGGGTTCGGCAACGCACCCTCGATCTGCAGCTGGCGGTCAGGGAACTGGAGTCGTTCAGCTATTCCGTTTCGCATGACCTGAGAGCCCCGATGCGGGCCATCGAAGGCTTTTCCCACATCCTGGCGGAAGATTACACGATCGCGCTGGACGAAGAGGGTAAAAGGCTGATCGGGCTGATCTCCCGGAATGTGACCCAGATGAACAGGCTGATCGATTCGTTACTCTCCCTGGCCATCATCGGGAGGGAAGAACTGAAGATCGTACCGATCGACATGGGACAAATGGTGTCATCCGTGCTGGATGAGCTGGTCCTTCCGGCCGACCGGCCTCGGATCGAAATCAACCTTTCCGATCTTCCTTCGGCCCAGGGCGACCAGGTGCTGATCCGCCAGGTTTGGGTTAACCTGTTATCGAACGCTCTCAAATATTCCTCACGGCAGGACCGTTCGGAAATCGGGATCGGAACGCTTCAGTCGGACGGCCAGCTAACGTATTTCGTCCGCGACAACGGGATCGGATTCGATCTGGAAAAAGCCGACAAGCTTTTCAGTCCGTTCCAGCGATTTCACAGCATCCGCGAGTATGAAGGCACCGGCATCGGCCTGGCGACCGTCGACCGGATCATCCGGCGGCACGGAGGGCGGATCTGGGCCACCTCGGAACCGGGACAAGGTGCCACCTTCTACTTCGTTCTTCCCTGAACGGGTGTACTTCGGCTGATCAGACAACTTTTTCATTCCGGTTCCATCTTATGAGAAAAGAGGTATGAAAAAGTTCTCCCTTCTTTTCGCCGGGATGTGGTTATGGCTGCTTTCGTCGACTGCCCAGGTCCCGGCCTATTGGGAATCGCTGGGAATCGGCGGCGGAGGGGCTCTCTATTCCCCGTCGGTCAACCCCGCCGATCACGGCGAGATCTATATGGGATGCGACATGAGCGGGCTCTACCATACCCCGGACCAGGGGGCCGGATGGGCCACCGTCAACTTCCTGTCGATCCAGGGAGGCCATTATGCCTGCGTGCAGTTCACCTCCGATCCCGCCATCCGCTATGCGGCCGATTACACCTCCCTGGCCGGGGCCGACTGCCTCCGGCCGGTCAGGAGCGCCGACGGCGGAAATACCTGGAGCGTACTGCCGGGCAACCCGTACGGCAACAATCCCGGCGGGTACATCCTCCGGATCTTTGCCGACTACGACCACCCCGGGCACGTGGTCATTGCCGATTACAGCACCCTTTACTACTCCTCCGACGGAGGGACCACCTTTCACCACGTGTACACCTGTATTTCGATGAA
>Ga0116170_10002974_pt1 | contig 16000 bp, 9 predicted proteins | sample AD_JPNHW1_MetaG_FD_89797 | JGI IMG/M metagenome (GOLD analysis project Ga0116170, IMG submission 89797) | Active sludge microbial communities of municipal wastewater-treating anaerobic digesters from Japan - AD_JPNHW1_MetaG | ecosystem: Engineered > Bioreactor > Anaerobic > Digestate | place...
AAATTTTATCGAAGGAATGATTGCCGCAGGGATAATCATCATCGGACTCACCGTTGCATCCATCACCATGGGAAGTCCGGCAAACCATCCCTTACCGGGTGAGGAACGGAATTTAGATTCCATCTCCGCCACCACAAAACTATCGGACAGTCAAAAAGACAGTATCAAGGCAGCACTGGAAAACAAAATTGAAGTTGCAGAAAAGAAACAAAAAGACACCAAAGAGCTTGAAAAGGTTGTGGAGGTGGCCCTTTCTGAGACCAACGAGCAAACCTCTGCCGAAATGGTGGAAGAGATAAACCATGCGCTGGACGAAATCAATGTTGACGAAATTGTAAGGGAAGCAATGCACGAAGCTTCACAAGCCATGCGTGAAGCCTCTGTCGAAGTCAGTAAAGCGATGCGCGAAGCTTCTGTTGAAGTAGGCCATGCAATGACAGAAGTTGACCGGGAAGAGATTAACAGCGACATGCGCGATGCAGCCCGCGAAATTGAAGATGCCAAAAGGGAAATGGCCCATGACATGAGGCACGATATGGAGGAAGAGGGGATTGATGAAGAAACCATTGAGGCTGCTATAAAAGCTGCTTCAGCCGGGTTGGATATTGCGGCCGGTGTGGTGGGGAGCATTGATATCGAAGGGATTGTCTCAGCCGCATTAAAAGGGGTTGAAGCCTCACTGAACACCGTTGGAGATCAAATGGAATACCACCAGTGCACAACACCCGACTCGTCGGATGAAAACCTGTACGAAACAATGACCAAAGAGAAGAAACAACAGAAGAAAGAGCTGGAAAAACAGCGGAAAAAGCTCCAGAAGGAAATGGATAATCTCGACAAAGAGATTGAAAAGATCGATCATTAATCAATACTCCATGCGTTTTTATAAAATGGGAAAGCATCCGGCGGCATATTGCTGCGGATGCTTTTTCACTTATTAAAGAATCTGAAAATATGAAATTGATATGATTGGATTAATTTTCAGAAAGCTTTTCGTCGATTAACAAAGCATAAATCTTTTTAAAAATGTCCGTATTTTTCATGATACCAGTAAATTGATTGGCACCGGGGCCATAAGCAAATACTGGCACTAACACGCCAGAATGGTTTCCGGTAGCAAAACCAGCTTTTACCTGTCCATCTTTCTCGTTGCCACCCAGAAGCGCCAATCCTCCTGTCTCGTGGTCGGCTGTTACAATAATCAGCGTTTCTTTATTTGCTGAGGCAAATTTCAAGGCTTCACCAATCGATTGATCAAAATCGAGCATCTCTTCCACAATATACTGCACATCGTTCTGGTGCCCTCCCATATCAATCTGAGAACCTTCGACCATCAGAAAGAAACCCTGATCACCATTGGCAAGATTTTTTACTGCAAGACGGGTTGCTTTTGGCAGCATATCTTTTCGTTCGGAAACACGTCCGTTATGTTCAGATGCTGTTAGGCAAGCAATCTTCCCATTATTTTTTGCTTCGAGGCTATCAAGGCAGGTAAACACAGAATAGCCTTTAGCAGTAAGACTATCTATCAGATTTTTGCCATCGGCCCTTTGGGTGAAGTGTTTATAACCTCCACCGATGAAAAGATCGATATCCGTCTTCAGAAAATCAGAAGCAATATCCTCATAAGAGCCCCTCGATTCCTGGTGGGCGATAAAAGAAGCAGGTGTAGCATGTGTGATGGAAGAGGTTGATACCAATCCTGTTTTCAGCCCTTTCCCCTCGGCATATTCAAGAATCGTTTTCAATTTACACTTTTTCGTATCAACAGCAACATAACCATTGTTGGTGCGTTCGCCACACGACAAAGCAGTCCCTCCTGCCGACGAATCGGTAATAAAATTGTCGGCAGATTGTGTTTGAGAGTAACCACAATACCTAAAGTTATTCAGAAACAGACTCCCCTGATTGGCGAACAACGCAGCTGAAATTTGCGAAATGCCCATTCCATCCCCAATCATCAGAATAACATTTCTGGGCACCTTCTTAACAGCAGTTTGCTCAAATGTATTTGCGGAATAAAACGTACTACCATTGTAGCATTTTGTTGAATCGCTTCGGCTTATGGTTTTGTAGTTCTCCTGAGGATAAACCACTATACAACCTGCAATAAGCGCTACCAGTAAAACTATTTTTTTCATCTCCCCATGTAAAAATACATTTCATGCAAGGGTTTTTGAGCCTCGCATGAAATGTTGTAGTTGATTATGTAAATTTATAAAGTTGAATATGGCAATTTGGTCCAGTCGGAAGACTCTTCGTCCCAACCTTCATTTTGTAACAGAATCCCATTGGATAAGGTTATTTGTGAGTCCGGAATTTTCCAGAATCCTTTCGTCGCTTTGTAACGAGTCATAAAGTCGAAAGCAGGATCAAACTTATAAGTATCTACGTTACCCCGATTGGTAATAGGCTCTCCTGTCTGATTGTCCACAATTTGCTGTACTTCGCCCCAGCGACGAAGATCATTCCAACGCAATGCTTCGAAACAAAGCTCATAACGCCGTTCCTTTTTAAGTGCATCGAGCGAATAATCAACTGGTTTTAAACCTGCACGCACACGAACCCGGTTCAGACCGGTGTTCGTTTCAGTGAGCTCGGAATGCATTAATAAAACATCTGCTAAACGAATGAAGATAATATTTTGGGTCAATCCCTTTTGTTTGTCGTTCTGTCCGCCATAAAAATAGGCATATGATTGATAAAGAGTTCCGGATTCGTCGTAAGCGCCACACCCCAAATATTTTTTGCAAACCAACCCGGTATTTTCCACTTCTTTACTTGGATCGCCTGCATAATCGGGCATCTCAGTTGCTTTATCGCAAATTGAACCTTCACGCCGATAATCACCTGCATAATCGGGGTCGGCGGCCCAATCGGTCCAAAGTTTATAGCTTGCCGGGCCATTGGAATATCCGGTTGGAATAAACGGGAAAGCCGTAGTACTTCCGGCCTTTCGGGGATTGAAAAACTCAACAATCCGGTTGGCGTAACCCGACGAATACGTATAACCTGTGGTCCCGGAAAATTCGGTAGTATTCGAAAAGCATAATGAGAAGAGGCATTCTTTGTTATTCTCACCTTCCCATGCCAAACCTTTATCCTTTGCATATGAATAATAGGGAGCTGTATATGGATTGGTATAAGGCCACAAGTTGCGCTGGTCTGAAACCAAATCGTGTCCGCTATTATTTATACAATCTTCAAGATAGGAAATAACCTCGGCCTTCCCAATTGTCTTGTCTGATCCAGCAACCGGGAGCGAAGTTTTTTCATAAAACCCGGTATAAAAAAGATATACACGTGACAGAAGAGCTTCGGCGGCCCATTTGGTTGCATGGCCTAATTCGAAATCAGGATATTTTGCCGATGGGAAATATTCAATCGCCTTCAGCAAATCGTAAGTAACCTGGGCATAAATCTCATCAGCCGGACTTTTGGGCAAATTTTGAGGCGTAGTTTCCAACACCAAGGGCACCGATCCGAATAGTTGTACCATATCGAAATAAAAGAAAGCACGCAAAAAATGAGCCTCTCCCAGAAGTTGTTCCCGTTTGCCATTTGTTGACCACGATTCTACATTATCAATGGTTGCAATGGCATTATTGGCACGGAAAATCCCACTGTAACGAACCGTCCAGATATTTTCGAACATACTTACTTTATTATTCAACAAACGATCGGTACTTTGAGCTCCCCGGTTACTGGTACTTCCTCCGCCCAAACGGTCGTCGCCGGCCATCTCGTAAACATAGAAGGGATTATCCTCTGGATTCTGGACTGCATTGTTCATGGTACTATAAATACCCGTAATCATCTGTATCGCATCACTCTCAGAATATGGAAAGTTCGATGTGTCTTTTTTGACCAGATTCTCTGTATCCAGAAAATTCTCACAAGCGGTTAGCAGGATCAGGCCTGCTACAACCATATATATAATCTTTTTCATAACTACCTCCAATTAAAATTCAATGTTGATACCTCCTAAGAATGTTTTTGGACTTGGATAATATCCAATGTCAATGCCCGAAGCCCAACTCTCACCATCGCCATAACCCACTTCAGGATCGAAACCTGAATAGTTTGTAAAAGTGACTAAGTTCTGAACAGCCACATACACTCTGAACTTCTTTACCGGAAGTTTCTTCAATACTTTTTTGAAATCATACCCGAAAGAGACATTGGAAATTTTCAAATAATCAGCGTCTTCCACATACATTTCTGAAATCTCTTTAAAGTTTGTGTTCTTTCCGTGAGTAAACTTTGGATAACGGTTGGTTGAACCTTCGCCTGTCCAATATTTCGTATAAACATCGGTTGTATAGTTGTTATTCGGTGAATTGGAGAACTCGCGATAACTTTTTGCAACCTGCTGTCCAAATGCGCCATAGGTGTTCACCGAGAAATCGAAACCTTTATAGGAGCAGTTAAAATTGAAGCCTAAAGTAAGTTTCGGGTGAGGGTTTCCGATCATGGTTTTATCATCTTTGTCAATTTTACCATCGCCGTTATTATCTACAAAAATCAGATCACCCGGCACGACTGAATCCTGAAGGACAGCGCCACCGTTGTTGATGAAGTTGTCGATCTGAGCCTGATTTTGAAAAACACCGTTGATTTTATAGCCCCAGAAATATCCCATTGGGTAATCTACCTGAACCCGGTACAATTCATCCGTATTTTGAGCCAATACATTCTCATTACCATGAATAATTCCCTCTTCGTTGTCGATACGGGTTACCTTGTTTTTATTCATTGCCAAACTGAGGCTTGCGTCGTACTTGAAACTTTTCTTTTTATCGTTCCAGTTCAAAGCAACTTCAAACCCTTTGTTCTCCACGTCACCACCATTAATAAATGGAGCGCCGGTCCCGTACGATGCCAACTGGGGAGCTACGACCAACCAGTCTTTGGTCGTTTTTTTGTACCAATCGAAAATAAGTCCCAACCTTGATTTAAAGAAACGAGCATCCGCACCAAAGTCGAGCTGTTCCGATGTTTCCCAAGTTACTTCTTCATTGGGAAGAATGTCGGGATAAGCGCCAATGCTTGGATTATTTTTATCGTTGAAATAATAATAGCTGTCCATGTCGAATGCAATGGTTGCCAGATACTGGAAGTTGTCGATATCGGCATTACCATTTTGGCCCCAACTGGCACGGAGTTTTAAGAAACCCATCACATCGGTCACTGGTTTCATAAAATCTTCGTTTGTCACCACCCAACCTGCCGAAACCGAAGGGAAATATCCCCAACGATGCCCACGGGCAAAGTTCGATGAACCATCGGCACGCATCACCAAAGAAGCCATGTAGGTTTCATTGTAGTTGTAGTTTACACGACTAAAAAACGAGGCCAGTGAACCCGGTGTATTGGGTGAACCAGAAATTTCGGTATCGGTTGTATTCAAACCCTGGGTATTACTGATATAGGCATTATTGAACGACCCTGGAAAAAGAGAGTTCGAGTTTTTCACCGAAAGATTACAACCATAGCCCCATTTTTCGACCGACTGACCCAGTAAGAAGTCAATATGATGTTTATCAAATCTTTTTACATAGTTTACAGTGTTTTCCCATGTCCATTTGGTGCTAAACGATTGCGTTTGCTTTACGTCGTCAGTAATATTCGTTTTATCAGACGATAATTCATACGCTGGAATATAGCTTCGGTAATCACTATGATAAAACTGATAACCAGCACTGCTGCGAATCTTCAACTCTTTCAGCGGCGAAATTTCAAGATATGCATTGGATTGTAATCTGCGGGTAGATGTATTTTTATCTTTATGATTTAAACTGATTTTTGCAAGCGGGTTTGCGATCGTCTGGTCAAAATCCCATTGGTTTTCGAGCATATCTTCATAAATATAGAAGTCGCCATCGCTATTGTATGCGGGTAATAAAGGCGTAGCCGTTAAAAGGTCGCGAATATTATTGCTGTAAATGCCCTCAATGCTAAGACCTGTTTTACTGGTTGTTGTATAAGTAACATTTTCTCCAAAAACAATCACATCACGTCCTTTTTTCTTAAAGAGAGAATGGTCGGAATTTAAGCGAAAGGTATACCGTTCGTAATCAGGTATGGCCGATTTACCAATAGTTCCTTCCTGTCCCAAATAAGAAACGCCAATTGCAACCCTTGACATATCGGTACCACCGGTCATATTTATGGCATGACTACTAACCGGGGCATTCCTGTTTAACGACTCCTCCAGCCAATTGGTGCCAGCCCAGTCGCCGTCCACAATCTTTTGATAATAGTTGGGAATAAGTGTTTTAAAATCATATTCCTTCGCCCCGGAAGAGACCAGTGTGGAATTAACAATTTCCATATATTGTTTGGCGTTCAATGTTTTAATGCCGTTTAACCGTGGATTTTGAACGCCCATATAGCCATCGTAACTCACTTTTAAATCACCAGCTTTACCTTTTTTGGTAGTAACCAGAACAACGCCATTGGCCGCACGCGCCCCATAGATGGCAGCAGAAGCTGCATCCTTTAAAATATCGATCGATCCAATATCGTTTGGGTCAAGGGCATCAATTGAACCACCAGCAACTCCATCAATTACATACAATGGTTCCGATGAACCGGTAGTTCCCAAACCGCGGATATTGATTTTATAACCTTCGCCGGGTTGTCCTGAATTTTGAACAATAGTTGCACCCGGAGTCATACTTTGTAATGCTCCAAAAGCGTCAGTTGCGTTTCTTTTTGCAAGGTTTTCGCCGGTTACCTGAATGGTAGAACCCGTAACAAGCTTCTTCTCCTGAACACCATAGCCGATAACAACAACCTCATCGAGTCCAACGGTTTCATCAGACAGTACAACATTTACCATTTCGCGTCCTTCAACATCTCTCTCAACGGTTTTCATTCCGATAAAAGAAAATACCAGCACCCCATTTTTGGGAACATTAGACAAAATATACTCTCCATCAACATTGGCAACAGTCCCGTTCATTGTTCCTTTCACCATAACGGTAGCACCAATAACCGGCTGGTTATTCATATCGGTCACTTTTCCTTTCACCGGAGAAGAAGTTGTTCCCTGTTCTTTTTTCTCAGGAAGCTGGTTCGACAGAATGATGTGCTTTTCTTTCACCACATACTCTACATCGGTATTCTCGAAGAGCTTATCCAACACGGAGTTTATATCCTCCTTTTCAACATTGATACTCACCTCCCGGTTCAAATCGATTAACTTATTGTTATAAACGAAATTGAATTCGGTGGACCCTTCAATCTCACTTAAGACATTGGCCACTGTCGTTTTGGTCATGTTAAGAGAGATTGCTACATTTTGAGAATAGCCCTCTTCAGCAAAAACCTGAACAACAGAAAGCAACAAAAGCAGTGCAAAAACTTTCATACATTTTAACAATTTTCGGTAAGGCAATAACTCCCGAACGAAGCGCCGTACATACTTTTTTTTCATAACTTTGTATAGTTTAGATTTTAAAAAATTGGATCAGTTACTGATCCCGTTTATTATCAAATGGGGGTGTTGGAGCACCCTCATTTTATTTTGATTTAATTATGATCTTCGTTTTTAAATACAAATTGTCGCTATTCTTTTCTGTGGTTAACTTTTCAAAACGCACCGGCGTAGTTAATTCAATGTAATTCAATATTTGCGTCAGCTCTTCGCCCACAAAGGACCCTGTAAAAGCATATTCCTTTTTCAATGGTTTGTCAGACACAAACTCAACATTGTACCAGCGACCCAGTTTCAATAAAACATCCTGAATGTTGTCGTTCTTAAAAATCAATTTTCCATCTCTCCATGCAATATATTTTTCCGGTTCAATCTTTTCACTTTTAATCTGTCCGTTATCTTTATCGTAAGTTGCTATTTGATCGGGTTCAAGCTCTGCAACCCGCTGACGACCTTTGGCTCCTTCTAAATAAATATTAACTTTCCCTTCGGTCAAAACCGTTTCAACCTTCGATTCGCCCCGGTATGCCTGACAATCAAACTCGGTACCCACCGCTTCAACCAAAAGGTTTCCGGCTTTGACAATGAATGGTTTGCTCTTATCATGGGCAACATCAAAATAGGCCTCACCCTCCAGTTCAACCATTCGCTCCCCGGCAATAAACTGTGTCGGATACTTGAGCGTCGAACCCCCGTTCAACCAAACCTTTGACCCATCGGGAAGAATAAATTCGGAACGAAGAGTTGCCGGAGTGGTAATTGTATTTTGCACCACCGCTTGCTTAAAATGTTCTAACTTATTAAACTGCCAAACAGCCAAAATTAGCAGCGGTATGATTAGTACCGCTGCCATTTTTCCCACTAATGAAACTAAACTAAAACTCCTAATTCCCTTAATCCTATTCTTAACCTTTTCAAAAGCCCCCTCACTGTCAATAGCTTCCATCTCTTTCAAAAGCTCAATCCGGTCAATCACCTTTTGCATTTGAAAAAGAGCATGCTCATCATTTCCAACACCGTCTTTCATGTCTTCCCGTTGTTGGGCAAAATATTTATCTAAAAAATCATCTTCCATAATCAACTTTTCTGTTTTAAAGACGAACCAATGAAAAAAAATACGTATCCAGATCAGAAAAATTTTCCTGATCGACAAACCTTTTACCATTACAAACGATTCAAATCAATACAATGAATTAATAATCAGAGTCACCAGAGAAATGGGAAGATATTTTTCAAGCTCAATCCGCATTATTTTTAACGCTTTTCCAATATGCGCTTCCACGGTTCGGACAGATATTCCTTTTTTCGCAGCAATCTCAACCGGCTTTAAACCGTCAAACCGGTTCATAACAAATATTTCACGACAAACAGGAGGCAGTTTGTCCAGCGCCCTATCGATATAGACTCTCAATTCGGATTCAAGAAGTTGTTCCTGATTTCCAGATACCGATTCGCTTTCTTTCATCATTCTTTTCTCTGCGGCTTCTTTAATCTGCTGGTGACGCAGATAATCGATAGCCCGATTCCTTACTGAAGCAAAAAAATAGGAGCGCAAGGACTGTTTGATTGAAAGTGTGGTGTGATGAAGCCAAAGTTTGACGAAAAAATCTTGAACAATATCTTCAGCAACAACTTTATCGGAAACACAATGATCGACATAAACCACTAATCCAGAATAGTATAGGTGAAAAAGATAATCAAATATTTTCTCATTCCCCTCCATCAATCCCTCAATGAGAATTCTCTCGTGGTTAAAATCAGACATTAGTTAGTTTAATTAGATCTCTCAAATTTATCAAAAAAAACAAACTTTTCACTTCCTGAAAGAATATCTGATAAACCAATTACATAATAAATGAACAACAATAATAATCAGCCTATTCGTACCGAAGTCATGGTAAGCGAACCAGCAACCGCCTTATCGTTGAAGATTTCGATTTCGTCCGATGTAGACTGAAGGGCAAGTGTGTAAAGCAATGGATAATAATGATCGGGTGTTGGAATGGCTTTCAATGCAGCTTCACCCAATTTTTCATAGTCAATCAGCGCTTGATGGTTCGACGATAAAATGTTCTTTTTAAAGATCTCGTTCATCGTCAAAGCCCAATCGTAACCAAATCCGGGTTCATCCATCTTGTCCCGGGCAACCATCCGCAGGTTGTGTACCATGTTCCCGCTGCCAATAATCAATACTCCTCTCCGGCGAAGCACGGCCAATTCAGCGCCTAAATTATAATGAAACCGGGCTGGTTTATGATAGTCGATGCTCATCTGAATAACCGGAATATTGGCTTCGGGGTACATCCGGCGAACCACGGTCCAGGTGCCATGATCTAAACCCCAGTTGTGATCTAGCCCAACGTTTGTTTCTTTAATCAAATCGACGGTTTCTTTAGCCAACTGCGGATTTCCGGATGCCGGATATTGAACATCGAAAAGTTCTTTGGGGAACCCTCCAAAATCGTGAATGGTTTTCGGATTCTCCATTGCAGTAACAAAAGTTCCGTGGGTAAGCCAATGGGCCGACACGCATAAAACAGCCGATGGTGTGGGAATCTCTTTGCCCAATTTTTCCCATTCCCTGCTGAATTCATTTTCCTCAATCCCATTCATTGGCGATCCATGCCCAACAAAAAGCACCGGCATGGGTTTTGACGTTTTATTAGAACGAACGGCCATATTCTTTATCGACGCTGAAATACTCATAAAAAACCTCCTCTCCAAAAATAAAGGAAGATCATACTAAAATTGTTCACGATCAACTATCCTGTAAAGAAAAAAAGAACTGGATCTCAACAACAAAAGAAAAAATAAAGTTCATCTATCGGCTCAAATAGATTGAAAAAGGTGACATTTCACCCTCTTTTTTTAGAAGAATGACCCACTAAGGTTATTGAAAATAGTGATTAATTCGCTTTCTTGATTCAGAACCCTTTTTTCAATTGGATAGGCAACTTGTATGTCTTTTGAATAAAGGAAAAGATATGTATTTCAAACAAATAAAGTACAACCTAACATTAACTAGATTATAGAATTTATGAGTAATTCAACAAAAAAACTTTCATTCTGGGAAAAAACCGGTTATGGATGTGGCGACCTCGCTTCGGTTTTGTTTTGGCAAAACATTACACTTTATCTTTTGATTTTTTACACCGACACCTTTGGCCTGTCAGCCATTGCCGCTGGTACAATGATCGCGGTTTCGCGTATCCTTGATGCCATCTTCGATGTTGGAATCGGCATGGTCGCCGACCGGACCAATACCAAATGGGGAAAGTTCCGGCCCTTCATTATGTGGGGTGCCATTCCTCTTGCCATCATGGCGGTATTGGCTTTTACCACTCCAAACTTTGCCGATACCGGTAAACTGATTTATGCCTATATTACCTTTATCCTTTTCATGTTCTTTTATTCATTTGTAAATATTCCGTACACCTCTTTGATGGGGGTTATTTCTCCTGATTCGAAGGAGCGTACCAGTGTCTCTTCCTTTAAATTTGTGGGCGCTTATCTGGCCGGATTAATTGTATCCTTTACCGCACTTAAACTTGCTGCCCACTTTGGTGGCGGCGATAGCACCAGCGGGAAAGGCTGGTCGATGACAATGATTGTTTATGCGGTATTTGCTGTCGTTTTCTTCGCCATTACCTTCCTTTCAACCAGGGAAAGAGTAAAACCTATCAAAGAAGAAAAATCGAGCGTAAAAACCGACCTGAAAGACCTCATGAAAAATGATGCATGGATCATTCTGTTTGCAGTTACTATTCTTTTCATTCTTTTTACCTGCATCAGAACCAGTGTTACCACTCATTATTTTAAATATTTTGTTGGCGTTCAGGATTACACCATCTTTGGCACCACTCATCATTTTACCTACGAAGACCTTGCTTCGGCATTTAACGGAATCGGACAAGCATTTTCATTGATTGGAGTATTTCTGGTACCTTGGTTTGCAGGCATGTCGGGAAAGAAAAGAGCGGTATCTATTTTGCTCATCATTGCGATGGTTTGTACGGGTGCCTTCTACTTCTTCAAACCCAATAACCTGCTTCTCATCTTTGTTTTTCAAATTTTTGGTTCTGTAACCGGTGGCCCTATTTCAGCAATCCTTTGGTCGATGTATGCCGACACTGCCGATTATTCGGAATGGAAAACCGGCAACCGTGCAACGGGGTTAATCTACTCTGCATCCATTATGTCGAACAAAATTGGATGGGCTGTTGGTGCTGCTATCGTTGGTTTATTGCTCGGTGCATTCGGGTTCAAGGCAAATGAGGTACAAAACATGGATGTACAGGGAGGGCTTAAATCAATGATGAGCTTGATTCCGGTCGCATTTGGAACGGTTGCTTTGATTCTGCTCTATTTCTATAAACTCGACGAAAAGAAAATCGCAAGCATTAAAATCGATCTTGATGCCCGCCGTGCCGCAAAAGGCATTGAAACAGAAGAATAATCATACGAAATAATATTTGATCAGTCTATGAGTAAAACAATTATTGGAAAAGCGCTTCCAAATATTCCATGGGAAGAAAAACCCGTTGGTTGTACAGATGTAATGTGGAGATATAGTGGCAACCCGGTGATCGGATGGAACCCTGTACCCAAAGCAGCACGGGTTTACAACAGTGCCATTGTCCCATTTAAAGGTGAATATGCCGGAGTATTCCGTGCCGACCAGAAAAATGGCCGTGCCACTCTCTTCTCCGGAACCAGTAGGAACGGTTTAAAAATCGATCTCAACCCTGATCCAATTGAATGGGTTGATGAAAACGGAAACCCTGCTCCTACCAGCTATGCTTATGACCCACGCGTTGTGGAAATTGATGGTGAATTTTTCGTAACCTGGTGCGACGATATGCGCGGTCCATCCATTGGTTTGGGAAAAACAAACGATTTCAAAACCTTTGTCCGGATGCCCAACCCATTGATGCCCTATAACCGCAACGGCGTTTTGTTTCCAAGGAAAATCAACGGGAAATATAAATTACTGAGCCGTCCGAGCGATACCGGCCACACTCCGTTTGGGAACATCTACATCAGCGAGAGCCCCGATATGATCCACTGGGGAAATCACAAACTGGTGATGACCAACGGCGGACAGGGCTGGTGGCAGGGAATGAAAGTAGGTGCAGGCCCGGTACCTATCGAAACCACCGAAGGCTGGCTGCTTTTCTACCACGGCGTATCAAGCACCTGCAACGGATATGTTTACAGTTTTGGCGCCGTGCTCCTCGACATTGATGAGCCTTCGAAAGTTCTTTATCGCACCCGCGATTACCTGTTGACACCTGAATTGCCTTACGAAGCTTCGGGTTTTGTGCCCAATGTGGTTTTCCCTTGTGCCAACCTGTACGATGCAGAAACCGGGCGCATTGCTATTTATTACGGTGCTGCCGATACCTATACAGCCATCGCCTTCTGTCAGGTAGATGAACTGATTGCTTATATGAAAGCGAATTCTGAAGTATTTTAGTTAAACAAAGAAGGCAATAGAAAGCGATCGGAAACAATTGTTTTCAACCGTTTTCCATTGCCTTCCTTTTCCTTTAAAATTATGCAATACGGACATTTTGACGATTTAAACAAAGAATACGTAATCGACCGGCCCGATACGCCAAAATCGTGGAGCAACTACCTCGGTTCTACGGAATATGGAGCCATCATTACCAATAACGCCGGCGGGTATAGCTTTTACCAATCGGCAGCACAAGGAAGGTTTATGCGCCTTCGCTTCAACTCCACCCCGCTCGATCAACCCGGAAGGTATTTCTATATCCACGACCGCGACAAAAAAGATTACTGGTCGGCATCGTGGCAGCCGGTAGGGAAACCGCTCGAACAGTATAAATCGGTTTGCCGCCACGGAACGGCTTATACCATCATTGAATCGGAATACGATAACATCCGCACCGAATCGACCTATTTTGTTCCGCTGGGAAAAAACTTCGAAGCCTGGATGATGAAGGTGACCAACAACGATCAGGTGAAACGTCGCCTGCGTTTCTTTACGTTTGTTGAATATGCCAACAACTGGTACTTGAACCAGGATTTTTTCAACCTTCAGTATACGCAATACATCTTGCGAATGACGGTTCAGGATGGTATTATCGACCACGGCATCAATGTAAACCTGGCCGACGATTCCGGCGACTTCAAGCATCACGATGGCAACCGACACACGTTCCTTGGTTTGGTTGGCGCTGAAGCTTCAGGCTACGATACCGATTTGAACGCGTTCCTCGGGAATTACCATTCCTATCATAATCCAATCGTTGTAGAAAAGGGTGAATGCACCAATTCGCTGGCTTATGGCGACAATGGCTGCGGGGTTTTTCAGATCGACATCGAACTGAACCCTGGCGAATCGAAAGAATTTGCGGCATTGATGGGCATTGGTAAAGCAACTGTTCAGGGGAAAGCAGCCGTTCAGGAATTCCATTCGGTTGAAAAACTGAAGGTCGAATTTGAAGCGGTAAAGAAAAGCTGGCACACCCGTTTGGAAGGGATGTGGGTTGAGACACCCGATGCCGAATTCAATAGTATGACCAATATGTGGAGCCCGTTCAACTGCCTGATGACTTTTGCATGGTCACGCGCGGCGAGCTTGGTTTACAGTGGCGAACGCGACGGGCTGGGTTACCGCGACACCGTTCAGGATATGCTGGGAGTTTTGCATACCATACCCGAAGAAGCCGGAGCGCGTTTGGAACTGATGATTACCGGGCAAGCCTCAACAGGCGGCGCCATGCCCGTGGTAAAACCTTTTGCCCACACACCGGGAAAAGAAAAATGCCCCGATGAACTGGAATACCGCTCCGACGACTGTATGTGGCTTTTCAACAGCATACCGGCCTATGTGAAAGAAACCGGCAAAACCGATTTCTACCACAAAGTATTGCCTTATGCCGACAAAGGCGAAGCAACGGTACTTGGCCACCTGAAACGCGCCATTGAATTCAGCCTCGAACGCAGCGGATCACACGGGCTGCCCTGTGGTTTGCAGGCCGACTGGAACGACTGCCTCGAACTGGGACACGATGGCGAAACCGTGTTTGTAGCCCTTCAACTGCGGTTTGCGCTGAAAACCTATATCGAAATCAATGAGAAGTTTGGCACAAAAGAAGAGATTGAATGGGCCAAAGGGCACCTGGCAATCCTCGATGAAAACATTGATAAATGGGGTTGGGATGGCGAATGGTACATGCGAGCCTATCGTGTCGACGGATTGAAATACGGGTCCAAAGAAAATGAAGAAGGCAGTTGCTGGCTGAACCCACAATCGTGGGCCGTGCTTAGTGGCCATGCTTCAGCCGAGAAAGCGGAACTGGCAATGAAAGCAGTCCGCGAGCAGCTGGCTTCAGAATACGGCATTGCAATATGTGCCCCGCCGTACGCAAAAATCAGCCACAAAATTGTGAAGGCTCCGCTTTTCAACGAAGGGATGAAAGAAAATGGCTCCATCTTCTCACATACCCAGGGATGGGCAGTGATTGCTGAAACCCTGCTGGGACACGGCGATCAGGCATTCAAATACCTGCGGGCCTTTATGCCGGCAGCCTATAACACCAAAGCCGAAATCCGGCAGATTGAGCCGTATGTAAACTGCCAGTTCACCCACAGCAAATACAGCCCACGGTTCGGCGCATCGCGTTTGCCCTGGCTCACCGGAGCAGCTACCTGGAGTTACTATTCGGCCACACAATTCATTGTTGGCGTTCAGCCCGATTACGATGGATTGCGTATTGAACCTTGCGTTCCTTCAGAATGGAAAAGCTTCCGAATGACCCGTCGTTTCCGCGGAAAACAGTTTAACATTGAAGTAAAAAATGAAAATGGCGTTCAGAAAGGTGTTTCCAAACTGATCGTGAACGGTGAGGAAATCCAGGGGAACTTCATTCCGGTTGAAAAAATGAAAGCGACAAACGAAGTGACTGTAATAATGGGATAATTTATTCCTGAATGATAACTGGGAACCCGTCGGTGAAAACTGACGGGTTTTTTTGTCTTCAAAAAGTGATAAATAATCCAATAAATAAGAATCTTAACATCAAACACAACCCGATCCGATGAACAAGAACCCACAATTAATCGTTTTGTAATAATTCTGTAATCGTTCTGTAATGTGATTTGTAAATTTTTGTACACTGAATGGTTTGACCTGGATAAAAAAGATCGGACCATTTCAAAATAAATTGATCAATCTTAATAAATTCAAAATGAATATTTTAAAATATTTTGTCCCTAGTGAGAAAAAATTCTACGGAATGTTTATCCAAGTAGCCGACAATCTGGTTACGGCTTCCGAAGAATTCAAGAAGATGGCGTCGGCTTCCACCTATGAAGAACAAAAAACCATTGGTGCGGCAATAAAATCGATTGAAATTAAAGGCGATGAATTAACCAACGCCATTCTCAACGAGCTACATCAAACCTTTATCACCCCCTTCGACCGGGAAGACATTGCTCTTTTAACCTCTTCATTGGACGATGTTCTGGATTTGATCAATGGCGTTGCCGGAAGGGTTGAATATTACCACTTTTCAAACATCAGCAACC
>Ga0116170_10002975_pt1 | contig 16000 bp, 7 predicted proteins | sample AD_JPNHW1_MetaG_FD_89797 | JGI IMG/M metagenome (GOLD analysis project Ga0116170, IMG submission 89797) | Active sludge microbial communities of municipal wastewater-treating anaerobic digesters from Japan - AD_JPNHW1_MetaG | ecosystem: Engineered > Bioreactor > Anaerobic > Digestate | place...
AAAGCAGGCACTATGGGTGGGGCTCTCAATCAAATACTGATGGGGAAAGAGTTCTCAGGCTACGGAGATGAAGGTGTCACTAAAGCCTCCATGTACATGAATATGCTCTATGGCAGGCTTCCTGAAGACATGGGCTTTACTAAGAAAATAGGTGTTTCTAGGTTAAGCTTCAGCTTTGATGAGTTGGGAAAGAACATAGACTTCTCAGATCCAGCAGCAGGTATCAGGAACATCTCTAAGAGAATGGATGAACTTGCCACAGAAGCTCTCTTTGGCAACTTCTTACAGGATGAAAAGGCTACTGCCACTGAAGAGGTTCTCCAAGGACTGCTAAGAGACTCTGGGACAATTACTCAGCTTAAGAATGAACTGAGGACTCTGAAAGCTAATAGTGGTGTTCAGCAGAATACAGAGGCCTGGTTTAGATTTATTCAGACCAAGTCTGGTGAGATGAGACACAGTGATGAGATAAGTCCTCTCATCAAGAATGCCTGGACGCAGTTAAGATCTTCTGATGAGTTTGTTAAGCCTGTAAGACTAGCACTGCTAGATAAGATCAATGCTGGTGGGGATCAAGAGATTGCAAATGCAATGCAGAGACTCTTAGACTCTAGCCTACCTAATGGTAAACTTGCTGAAGGAATCCAAGCAGAGCTTCTTAAAACCCTGGCCCCAAATAACAAAGAGAGAGTTGCACTGTTTACCAAAGAGGGTGCTGCTGAGAGAGTCCAGAACTTCTTCAAGGGAGAAGTAGAAATCCTTGACATTGGGAAGATGGTCCAAGTAGTTAATGAGTCTAATTCTACTGGAGGAACTATTGCCCAACAGTTGGTAGATGCTGTAGAAGCCCATTACAGTAATGCCATAGAAGCTGGTATGCCTCAAGAGTACATTAACACTCTTGTTACCAATGCTGCTAGAAAAGCTAAAGAGGGTATGGCTGAGCTTAATCCAGAGGAGAGGATAAGACACTATGGTTTTGCTTGGGAGAAGGAATTCAAAGAGGCCCTGGCTCTCCATAATAGTGTAATTACTCCTAATCCTGGTACTATGTTTGACAGGGAAGCTGTTGGTAGGAAGATTATGGAGGAGACCAAGAGTGTCCCTAGAATTGGAGAAGACCCTATTGACTTAATGAAAGGGCAACATGAAGTTATCTTGAATACCTTTGTGAATGGAGCAAAGCATCTAGAAGGAATTCATGTGCCACTAATGGCAATTGGTGGGGCACTAGCATTAATGGCCACCTACTCTCCACAAGACTCTGAGGGGAGTCAGGGGAACCTAACTGCCCATAACCCAGATCCAATTCTCAGAACGTCAGGTTTACCAGGTGAAAGTACCCCCCATACTGTCTGGCATCAAGACATCTCTCCTTTCATGGTTAACATCTCTTTCAGAGGCACTATAGAAAGTGAAGAACATCGTAAGAAGTTTATGAATGAAGTCTTTGACTCAATTAGTGGGACAATGAGACTAACTAAGGTAAACCATGATGTTAAGGACCAGCGTGAGAGACACCATACAATGGCAGCTAGGGATTTGTTGAACAGGTTCTAAGATGACTGATTTTCTAGATCCAACAAAGATTAACCTAGCTCCAGGAATGGTGGAGAAGTTCGGGGAGCAGGTAAAGAGAGTTGCCCCCTGGCTTGGTATGGGTCTAGCTGTGGTATCAATAGGTGGAACTCAGCTACAGAAGGTTAGACACCAGAATCATGTTGGTAATACTGCTGGAGATGATGCTGTAAAGGCGGCGGCTATAGCTGCTGGTGCAGTAGGCCTATCAGCCCTTACTAAAAGAGGTCCTGCAGCAGGTTTAATGGGGCCAGCCTTCTTTGCAGCCTATACAGGTCTTAGGATGCATAGAGCCTTGGCTTCTAGAAGGCGAGACAAGGGTAGAGAGATGGCCTCTCTTGTTGGGACTACTGCTGCTGGGGTAGTGGGTTACTCTACTGGTAGAGAGTTGGGGAAACTAAGTCTGAGTTCTCTGGCTACCAACATTAATCTTAACCACTCTCAACAAGCTATTGCTTGGAAAGTCGAGCAGTCTGTTGCAGAGGCTAGAAAAGCAAGTCCAATTCTTGCAGAACTCCTAACTAAAGAGGTTGCTGGAATTGCAGGGGCTCTAATTACTATTCCTGTAGCACATGCTGTAATTAAGAGAGCCCTCTCTATGAATAGAAGAAGAATTTCTGATCAAAGAGAGACTAGCTTCCTTGGGTCACAAATGTACAGTCAGGCTGGAGAGAAAGATGGGGGCTATGAGCCTTCACAAGTAGATGGCCCTCTTAGGAGTCTGACTGGAACCTTAAACCTTAGGGGAAACATCTTTACCTCCTACAATCAAGAAAATGCTACTAGAGTTCTACTGGGAAGATAAATGTCTAATACAGCTGTACAGAAAATCCTTAGCAGTGATGTAAAAAACCCTGCAGCAAACAACACCTTTACGGGTCAGTTGCTTTACATTCAAGCAATGGAAGATGGCAGTTATGCGAACTCTATCAGGCTGGTGATGCAGGAAAAGAGTAAGAATACACCAACTACTCTAAGAACAAGTCTTGCCAAGATTGGAGTGCTGCCCATTAACCTTGGCAGTCTGCTTGATATTAAAGCAGCACTTGAGAGAGGTGAGCAGTATACTTTCCATAGAGTAATAGAAGCCAATGTTTACTGTAACTCTGTAAACAAGTATCCTGTTGTAAGTGACATTACTGTAGCCTCTGTTGCTGAGAGGCAGAATCAGTTTATTCAGACCGTGGGTCAGAGCAGGAAACCTGACTGGTCTGCTCCTTTAGGTACCACTCCATTTACACCCATAGAAGTCCCTATGGGAATCCAATTCAGTGAGAGTAACAGTGATACTACTAGAATTGGCTATGCAAAGCTAACGGTTCCAATTCTCCATGTAGAACAAAGTAGGAACTCCCACTTAATTACAGCACCAGCACTAAGACAGTCTTCTACCTTGAAGAAGGGGACTGGAAGAGCTTATGAGACCTATACAATCTCCTACATAGCTGATGGTCCCGATGAGATCCAAAGGAATGTTGTTGACCTTCTAGATCAGATTATGCTGAACCCCTTCCTTAGTGTGGAAGGTGGTCCTTTCAATGGCCCTTATACTCCCCATACACTTACTGAGCCTGATGGGGAGATTCCCTATGGTGCTATTGCAGTTAGAAACTTCTCTGTCTCCACAGTAGAAGGCTACCCTAACCAGATAGCAGTAAGCCTCTCCTTCGACCCATTCCTTTGGGACATGTATACTCCCCCACTGGCTACTAAGGAGTACCCACGCTTTAACTTTGATGATATGATCTGCTGGCCCCTTGTAAAGATCTGGTGTCAGACTCGGTCAAAAGTTCGCTACTCAGGGAAAAGCTTTGATGGAAGGTTTGGCTACTACATACCTTCACAAGATAACCTTGATGCTATTCTAAACATAGTTGCAGATCCTGATATTACACCTACAACGATAGACTGTGAGTCTCTACAGATCCTTTCATCTGTTACGAGTGATAGAGATCCTATTCTAATGACTCGGAATGTTAGAAAGGCTAGTCTAGATGCTGGAACTGTTGGGACCTACACTTTGAAAGTTAGCAGCCCTAAGCTGTGGACTAAACTTCAAAATGCTTTTGCTAAGACTGGTGGAAACTGTGTAGTAGGTTATGCAGACTGGTCTGTTGTGGATGCCCAATCTACCTACACCAATGCAAACCAACTTAGTGACTCTATTGCTGTAGAACTGAAGCTTAGTCAGAATCAATACATTAGTGGGTTCAAGCAAAAGGCTGACCTTGATGCTGCTATTGCCTTGCAGACAAGGACTCAGTTACCTCCAGCAGCATCAGGATCTGTTCAGTCTGTAAACTATGTTAATGATAGAGTTCAGAATCCCTATAGACACTATGCTTTCATCTTGCAGGTAACAGACACTAATAAAGCTGAACTGCATAGAACATTGGCTAATGCTATCAAGGAGGAGACTAAGACAACTTACCTCTCTGCATCGCCTCAGGAGAAGCTCACTCAACTTACCCAGTCAGTCAGTGTAGATGCAAAGGAGTACTTTGGTGAGGATGTTGTAATTGAGAAGATTACTGCTTCCAAGGGACATAACCTAGCTACTCTTAACCTAGAGCACAATCCATTGCCCCTCCATCAGTACACAGGGGGTTTAGACTCCTTAGTAATAGTTGAGGGCAAGTGCTTTGGCCTAAATGCTAAACAACAGGTGGAGGCTTTAAAGAAAGAGTTTGATGAACAATGCCTTCGTAGAAAGTCTACTAAGTATTTAACTGAGCAGGGTGGGACAGGAATTCCATTCATGGCAATAGACAATGAGCTCTTTGCCTTGATGGGGGTCTACCATGCAATGCCCCTAACCCTGTCTATGCAATCTGTAGATGGCCAACCTGATGTCTGGGCCTTCTCCATAACATTCATAGAGTTTGATCCACTGACTTTGAAGAATGAGAAACTTCAGATACTAAAGACTAAGTGGGCTTATGAGGATTCTGCTGAATATGGGCTCTCTGATATAGATGATCCTCTACACCACCCATTCATAAAGAATGCTGAGGAGTGGTTAGAGTTTAACAACCAGCTTGCTAAGTATGATGTCTACTCAGACCTAAAACTCCCTACCCATGCAGAGTTCAGAATGTGGCTTAGTGCCTGTAAAAAGATAGCTGCTTTGTATGTAAAGGGTCTAAACCAGTCTAAGTTTGATCTTAATGTAGCAGTAGCTAAGAGCACTGAGTTAACTAATGAAGAGAAAGGTATCTACCCTTACATTAAAGAGTTTATCACACCCATTCTCTCTGCTGCACCAAGGATGGCAAAGTGGAAGATCAATGACAGCAGCTCTAGGTTTAATGAACCTGCTGAATTAAAGGTTGATCCTGACTTTTACTGCTACTACGATGCTAAGGATACTTTCCTTCAGACCTTTGACAACCTGGTAAGCAATACTCATGGTAAACCTGGCCAACCTTTAGATACATCTAGCAGCAATCCTTTGGTTCCTAACTATAGAGAGATTGACAACAAAGTTGGTACTACTGCTGTGGGAGATCCCACAATGTTTGCATCAGCCCGTTATGCAGACACAACTAAGATCTTAAAGACCCTTGATGAAAGTAGAAGAGCAGATCCTGTAGGTAAACAGATTGCTGATGTAGAGGCAGCTGCAAACCTAAAAATGATCAATCAGACACCTAATAAGTGGTGGAATGAAATTCAAGGAGACTTGCTTGCTCCTATGGGTAAGACAGGACCAGCAGCGGCCACCTGGCAGTTTAATACTGTTGCCGATGAAATGATGCTCGCTAATGAGGCTTACCCTGGAACTGATAACTCTTACAATCCTATCCCTAACTGGGGTCACTTAAAGAGCACCAATGAGAGTCAGAGAGGTGAGACTGGACTAACTGCTGAAGAGCTAGTTTACCAGAACATGACACGGTACTTCTCCTCTGAGGTCAGGAGACAGTTGACCTATGATACAGGTAAGAAGTTCCTCCAGCAGAAGAAAGTGCCTATCTGGTTACCTCCAACATTAGCTGGCTATGACTTCGCTGCTGTTCCAGGGTTCATGATTAATATCACTGATATCTTCAACTTTGGTGGAGAACAGTATTTTGGAGGTTACTGGAGAGAAAGTGGTGACGACTATGTTGGAATTAGAAGGACCCCTAAATCAGACTTCTTAAGTAATGGCACTCTTTCTCAATGGAAGAGCTACATTGACTGGAAAGCAAGCCATACCAAGCTTAGGGCAGAAGAGCCTGATTCTGCTATTCCTGAGGAGTTCAGTGGCTTAGGTTCTTTTGAGGGACTCTGTTGGGTTCAGAGAACAGCATTGACTAACAACATGCTGGGCAACATAGATTACACTGCTGTGGCAAAGCAAACAGCTATTACAGATGGCACTTCATTTACCAGTAGAGCTGGAAAAGTCGATGTTCTAATTCGAGCTGCAATTGGAAAGAACTACCTGAATGGAGTTAATCCAGATGTCATTGCCAGTATCATTTACACCAGAGATAGATTTGGTGGAGTCAGTGTTACTGATGGTGAGGGACTGGGTAAGTTTGACACTAATATCCCATTTAGCAGTGCGAATAACCTAAAGGGTTGGTCTAACAATATCAACCAGCTTGTTAAGGTCTACAGTAAGGGTCTGAGTAAGTATAAAGATCCAATCTTTGCAGTTGCATACACTCACATGCTGACTACTCCTCCGTCTGAGTGGTCTGCTAAGAGTAAGTGGGTAAATGGAAGTGAGCTAACTGCAGAAGCTAAGGCTGAGTTGAGTTCAATAGTAACTGCTTACCACTCCGCAAGTTCTGACCAGAAAGTTTCACTGATTAAGAGACTCTCTAATACCTTTGGAATCGGTCCGATTCTGAATGTAAATGTAGCTCGTTACTACCAGTGGTGCAGAGCTAATGGCTCAGTGGTTGCTACTAGAAATGGAGTGGTTGTCAGAGACATCTTCTTTGATCCCGGTCACTATTTTATTACTGTAGAAGATCCTAACTCTTGGGCGAATAACTCTTACACTAATAAGAATCAAGATGGTATCTTCGTTAGTAAGAACTTCTCTCCAAGTGATGAGCCACTCTCCATTGCAATAAAAGACTCTATGACTGAGAATCTACCCAGTCAAGCTCTTATGGGAGATAGTTCAACCTTAAATCTACCTCCTAATCTTCTTCAGAGGCTGGAGAAGAAAGTCTCTGTTGCAATGGTACCAGAAGATGAAGCAAATATCTGGGCTAGTTACAGTGACTTTAGAAAGTACAGTAACTTTGGTAGATTCCTAGGAGCCTTTCCTTCCTACTTAGTAGCTATTATCAACGAAGGCTTCTATTGGGGAGATGGCAATAAGAGGCTCTGGGATCAGTACTTCTTGAGAGGTGGAGTCTCTGCTATAGAGATTTTCAAGTCTAGAAAGGAAGCTTCATCTAGTTGTTCTGTTACCTTCAGCAATACCTTCTACACTCTCTCAGCCCTGGCCCAACAGGAAGCCTATCAGCAAGTTATTGGAAAGGCCATCAGTCAGAATCTGGGCAACTTAGGTAAGTTCGCCACTGTTGAGGGTGGGCTCTCTGAGTTTGGGGAGATGTTAGGTGAAGTCATTAATGAAGCTTTCTGGAAGAAGGTTCCTGAAGATGCTAAGAAGCTCTGGTACCACAATCAACTACAACAGATAGTCTTAGGTGTCGGTGCAAGACTCCATGTAAGAATGGGCTTTGGAAGAGCTGATAATCTTCCTGTAGTCTTTAATGGTACAGTTGTAGAAGCACCTGTCTCAGAAGGTTTCATGACTGTTGTGGCTGCTGGTGATGGCTCTGAGTTAAACAAAAACATCTCACACAATCTTGTTAGAGCCCAATCAGGCTTTGCTTATCAATCAGTGGGTGCAATAGGAATAGGTAAAGATCCCTCCTCAATCATTACAGAGAGTATGATTGCTGTTGGCCTGGGAGATTACCTCTTTGAGGGGAACTTTAGAGATAGGTCTCAAGGAGTTCAGCACTTTGGTGAAATTGTCTTCTCTAGAACTAAACACCAACCTGCAGAGTTACAGCTTAATATTTACTCCTCCAGTAATACTAAGTTAGAACAATCAATTCCCTTCTTAAGAAACTATTACAACCTTAATGCACTTGTAAACTATGACAATGTAAACCTTTTTGGTATTCAGGTTAAAGAGCCCACTGTCTGGAAAGTAGCTAATGTTTGTAAACATGCCTGCTTAGACTTTGTGACAGATGCTCTGCCCTTTGGTACAAGATCCACTTTGTTCTTTGGAAAGTGGTGGTGGCCTTACAACTATGAATATGATCAGTCTATCTGGCAGATCAAGCAAGCTTTTCAAGGGATCTCTAACTCAATAGCACTGAATACCAGTAGTGATCAGAGCTCCTACCAAGCTGCTATGGTGGAATCTTATGGCAAGTATTTCACCAATAGAGCTCTTTCTATAAACCCTCTTCCTGTGGGTGTAAAACCCTTGATGGTCTGTAGGAGTGCCCTTAATAATGACCTCTTAGAGTTCAACATACCTGTAGGACAGTTGGATGCCAATGAAGCTAATTTCTGGGATTACTTAAGGCCTTCTGGCTCTAGAGATGCAGCTCCCATGCAGCAATTTGGTGATGACCTAGTTGGTTGGAGATACAGGGTTCCTGATGGGGCAAAGAAGCCAATCAAACTAGTCTTTGCCAACAGGAAGAAAGCTTACCTGGAAGACATCGCAGCAGAAGTTGCAGCAACAGGTAAGGCTATCCGTTATGTTCTGAGACCACGAGATGAGCTAAACATGTCCTTTAAGAGTGGAACAGCTCCTGGGACTAATCAGAGCTACAAAGATGCTGTCCACTCAGCTATGCAAGAGAAGTGGGGTATCTCTTATGGTGTTACCCGCCAAGGCATGTATGATAAAGGTCTGAGCTATGAAAACCTGACCCCTGGAGAGGCTTCTCTTACTTGGGGGATTGCAGAAATTGTCTATGATTCTGAGAGTGATGGTCAGATTGTAGACTGGTTCTTCCCTGAAATGATTAATGGAAGGGATGGTGTTTTCCATGCTTACACAACTGATCTAGAGAAGAGATTCAAGACTCCTCTCTCTAATCTCAGTAACAAGGACAGTATGTATAGGGGTCTGTATGAAGCAGTCTCTGACATTACTGCTGATGCCTCGCTGTTAGCTTCCTTCTGTAAGTGGAAGAATTACCAGCAGGCTCACCTTATCAGTTCCTCACTAAATCTAATCAGTAATACTGTGTATGCAGATAAGAGTCAGGTGTTTACTGATGCCTATGCTACTTACACCTACAATGGCCCACTATCCAGAGATGTAATGGCTAAGACCATTGTGTACTCTGCTGACACAGATATTATTGCCACTGATAGAAGAACTCTTGCTGTAGACACTGGTCTCTACACTACCATTGCAATGGAAGGTGACAAGGCTGTCAAATCCTTCTTCTCTGGCTGGGTTCCAGGCATTGGAGAAGACATTAAGGGAGTTGAGACTGTTCCTGCTGTCTACAACAGTGTAATCTCCTCACTGGCAGAGAGTATGAAGGATATGTATCAGGGCTGGCTGATGGCTACTGGCTGTACAGCAATTAAGCCTAGAGACTTTGTCTACTTGTCAGACCATATTCATGACATGCATGGGCCTATCTTTGTTAAAGAGGTTATTCACAGATTGGATGGTCAAACAGGTCTTGTAACCCTAGTCTGTCCTGATGCCTGTGTCTTTAATCAGGCTAGTTACCTTGGCCAGAAAATGGTGATGGGTCAAGACTTCCTCTTCTCCAAATTCAATGGGGTAATCACCTACAAAACAATGTCAGCTGCTATCTGGGGTTCTTGGAAGAATAGACTTCGAAATAATGCTGTGAGAGCCGCCTTCCAGAATGCAGAGGAGTACCACATTGTCAGAGCAATGGTTAAAGCAGATCAAGAGGCTGTAGTTAGGTCTGCTATAGCTGGTTCTCTAAACAGTGAGAAGATTGCCAATCTAGAGGCTGCTAGAGATGAGAAGCTGGCAGGGCTCATTAAACAGTTGGAGACTGCTGATGAAAAGGGAGCTCAAGCTATTGTAACTCAAATAAACGAAGTGACAATGGACTTTGATAAGATTCTGAACCCTGAAAAATACTCATTGAAGGAGGTTATGGAAGCCTTCAATCTTAGAGAGCCTGGAATGTTAGAGCAGGTTGAAGATGCTGTTCTAAAGATCAAACTTGCTGAAGACAAGATTGAGAAGAAGCAGAAGATGCTAAGGCTTCTTTTCGAGAATAGACCTAAGAATGATGCTGAGTATAGGTCTCTGGTCAGAAAGTATTACCCAGAATTGGGAGAGGTTTCTGCTGCTCAATCTGAACTAATGGGTGAGCTAAAGAGAACCGCTCAATTTGCTGATAAGATGGTTATTGAAGGGTCTACTCCTGAAGAAGTTACTTTAGCTATCGAGAGGATTATCTCTGCAGACAGAGAAGCAGTTGCCCTTGTTAATAAAGATCTCTTCGCTAGTATTATTAAGACTGAGTTAGAGAAGGTAAGTGTTGATGATGTTAAACAGTTAATCACTAGACTTAGAACAAGTGATAGTGTTCTTACTGGTGCTGACTTAACAGAAGCTAAGAAGATTTACCTTTACATGCTTTCTAAGAAGGGAAGGAAGGGTATTGTTGGCTACTCTAAGGCTGATAGAAAGTTCCTTGAGAAGCTGCTAGCTAAGGTAGAAAGTGTAATCTCCTCTGAAGGGAGTTACAAGAGTACAATCAGTGCCTTCTTAGAAGACCTGGTTGATGGGCCTACTACTATTATAAATGGAGTGAAGAAGTTTAAGTCTACTACTCCCCTTAAGTTTAACCCATCTGCTATCTTTCACCCTAGACGAACTATCAAGAGAATTAAGAATAACCTTATCAATCCCAATGATCCAGACGGGGTGCTAAATGTGGCGGTAGCTACTGATGATGCCGAAGCAGCTGGAAATTACCTGAAGCAGCAAGCTATTGCTGATGCCAAGAATAAGATTCTTAAAGATGCTGCTGATGCTACAGATGATGAGATGAAGAATGTTCTCAAAGATGTTCAGATGAGAAAGAGATTAGAGATTGAATTGGCTAACCTCATGAAAGATGCTGAGGTGGACAAAGAAGCTATCAAGAAAATCACTGATGCAATGAACACTATTGATGGTAAGTACCCTAATAGAAACGTCACTGCTAAATGGAATACTTACCTATCCAATCTCAGGGGGATGGGAGATACTAAGAGGTTGGCTAAGTTGGAGCCTGCCCTCTCTGCCCTTGAGGAACTTGTTGCTGCTGAGAAAATCATGGATGAGACCAAGGCTGCTGCTAAAATAGTAGCACTGACTAAGGCAGGTAACTTTGCTAAGGATATCCTAGGCTCAGCTAAAGCCTCCTTTGCAATGGCTAAGACTCTGAAGAGCAGCAATGTCTACTCTCTGGCAGCACAAGTAGCCGTCTACTTCATTGGAGGTGGCTTTGCAGACTGGATTAACTACTCCCTAAAAGCCAGACAGTGTGTTAAAGTTGTTCCTCTGAGATTGGGTACAGTGCCCTGGGTTGCAGGAATGACAGGGCACCAGGGAGCTGTTCTTGGTGATGATCCTAGCTGGTCTGACAAGTTCTTCACTAACATAATGGGTAGTAGTGAAGTAATGTGGGCCTCTCTAATATTAGGTCTGGATGCTGAAATACCAGAGAATCTTGCTGTTACGGAACTTGACAAAGAGTGGCAGAAGTTGGAGTCAAACTAAATGGGTGAAGATGAACTAATCAGAAAGATAATGGAAGGTTTACCTAATTGTTTGAACCCTTCTGAATATGCCAAGGAAGTAGAGAGAAGTATTCTGATGAACAGAACTCTTCTAGGGTTAGGACCAGGTTCAGTTGTAGAGTATGGAAATCCTAACCTGGCTAAGGCTAATCTGGCAAAGAATCAAAATGTAGCTGACCCTCCTGCTTCTGCTGACAAGATCAAGTTAGCTAGATGGATGGCAGATGAAGCTAGAAAAGCTGGCCTACCACCAGAATTGCCTGTAATGACTGTCTTAGTTGAAAATCCTTCTTTCAGTAACCCTGATTATGGGGATAGAGATAGTGTAGGCCTCTTTCAACAGAGAGCATCTTGGGGCCCAAAGGAAGCTAGATTAAACCCAGCAGTTGCATTGAAGATGTTTCTGAGTGCAGCTAAACAAGTTAAGGGTAGAACTAGCTACCATTACCAGGACGGGGCTAGCAGCACTTCTAAGACTGTTGAGTTGGAGAACAGTATTTCTTACTTAGTGGCAAATGCTAAGACTGAGACTGATAGGGCTAAGTACATAGGAATCTGGTGCCAGATGGTCCAGAGGAGTGCCTACTCTAGCAGGTATGGTGCTAAGTTTAATGAGGCTAAGAAACTGATTGGACAATGACTCTAGATGAACTTGTTTTGAAACTACAGACTGTGGGGCTGACAAGTAGGTTAAGCCCTGAGCAATTTACTCAAGAAGTAGATCGCTATGTTCTGCAAAATAGGGACTGCTTAGGTCTAACAACTGCTGGTGAGATTAACAATGGTTCTGTAACAATGGAAGTCTACTCGGGTGAGGAATCTGATGAGGTTACACTTAATCCTGTAAACGACAATGGTGAGAGGCAGCCTATTCATTTGACAAAACCTGATGGTAGCAATGGGAGAATGGCCTTAGCTGACCTTAGAGTAGTCCCCAATCAGCCAAAGAATGGTGCTGGCCTCCCCTGTATGGTTCACAAGTCAGTTTACTCTAATCTACTACAGATGATTGATGCTTTTGAGGCAGAGTTTGGCAATGGTAGTTTCAAGATTGTCAGTGCATACAGATCCTTTGAACACCAGGTAAGATTACAGAATCCAGAACTCTACTCACAAGGGAAGAAGACTCCCTTTGTAGCATGGCCTGGAAGATCTAATCATGGGTGGGGTCTTGCAATTGATGTTCAGATAGATCCAGGTGGGGTTAGAAATAAGGCTGGAAACAACTCTATTCTTCAGACTAAGCCTTATTTCAAATGGCTTCAACAGAACGCAGCTAGCTATGGCTTCTACAATTACCCAAGAGAAGCATGGCACTGGTCTACAAATGGAAGGTAAATAAATGCTCCCAAGTATTCTAAGACAAAAAACAGAAGAGATTGCTAAGCAAGGTGTAAATACTAAGCCTGGAGGTATTGAGGGCTCTCTAGTTAGCCCTGAGGAGGTTATCAGAGCTGATGCCGACAGTCCCTATTTCTACTCTCTGAATCACCTTAGTACTCTTGATGTTAGTAAGATCTTGACAGGAGAGACGAAGCTTTCTACCTTGAAGACTGATATTTCTCAAGGTGGCTTTGGTGTTTTAGCTAGATCAGGGGCTGAAAGGGGCTCAACTGTCTACATGAAGCCAGCTACCCCTGATGGTGGAGTTATTGGTGGCGAGTCTACCAAGAATGCTATTAGTATGAGTACTGATGGAGTCATGGTTGAGCTTCAATTCATGGGTACTAATACCATCCATCCTCTAGCATTTGGATTAAGAAGGGTGAATCCTGCTGTGATGGGGAAAGGCTATGAGTCAAGCCCGGCACCAGTTGAAGAAGCTAAGCCTGCTTTACCCAACTGGTTCAATAAAGAGCTTGGCAAACTTCAGAACATACCTGAGGTTAAGAAGAAAGGTAATACCAGCAATCAGACTTATACTGGTTATGGGGATGGCTGGAAGAAGAATACTACAGGGACAGATCTAAAACCTACAAGCTCTTTGAGGGAGTTGTTAGATCCACTAAGCACAATTCAGTCATTAGGTTATTAAATGAAGAACATTATCAAAGAATTTCAGAAAAGGTTCACAAATGCCAGTATCAGACACCTGTTACTAGGTGCATCTGGGTCTGAGCCTTACATGAGGAATCCAGATAACAGTTGTGGTATTACCTTCAGAGACCAGGGCCAGAGTGATCTCTATGCTGGTGGAACAAGAGTTGTTCTCACAGAAGATGGCACTCTTTTCAATCAGAGTGTGGATGAGATTCACCTTGCTGCTAAGCTGAGGATTCTTTTAAAGGATATTAAGGACTTTGAACTGTTGGGAAAGACCTTAGATAAAGAGATCTTCAATGGCCAGCAGGTTGCAGTCTTTGCTACAGATCAATTAGAGAGCATTAGGCTTACTACTGCTCAGACTACTGACAGTCAGGGAGGGCAGTTGACTAATACAGTGTCTCTAACCTCTATTTTACAGCCTAGAACTCTATTCCAGGCTATAGAAAAGAAGGGTACAAAGAGAACGGATGTTTACAACCTTGTTGGCAAGGCTTTAGGGTGGAAAGATGTTGGACATTAAGATTACTGCAGACGGTGAGTTGGAAGTTGGCACTAATGGAGACTTTGCTGTTGTCAGCAATGATGAAGCTATTGCTCAGAGAATTATGTTTCTGCTGAAGACAACTAAAGGTGATTGTCTTGTTACCCCTTCAGTTGGCTGTGATCTTGAGAGGTTTATTGGCAGTCCAAATACTAGTGAGACTCACTCCCTGATTGAGTCAAGAGTTACCTTTGAAATCCAACAGAACAATATTCTTCTTTGGCCTACAGTGGACTGCATTAAGAGTGCTGAAAATGAGGTCCTTATTCTTATTGAGTTTGACAGTACTGAAGACAATGCAAAGGTTATTCAAGTTGTAGGGCAGCTAGACCTTAGAACAGGCAGTGTTTTTGCAAGAGTAGACTCTCGTATAAGTTAGCAACATTTGTAGTGATGAGACTACAGACTTTGGATGAACAAAGGCAGTCTGTTACTACAACTCAGCTTAAACTGCCTAACTACAAGATAAGTGACCAATACAAGGGTCTTAAAGTCCTTGGCCTTGTAGCTGACAACTCTGCATGTGGCTACTACAGGGTTATCAACCCCATTCACATGCTTGGAATGATGGGGGCCGATGTCTACTATACTTCCCGTCATAACTTTGGTGATCTCTTCAAGTATGACATAATTATTGCCCCACGCCAACATAGTCCAGAAGTCTATGAAGTCTTGAGAATGATTCAGTGGGAGAATAAGGTTGTTATCTTTGAGTTAGATGACGATCTACACGCTGTTCCCCCAGAGAGTCCTGCTTACCCTGTCTACCATAGTGGTACTCGGGAACTGACAATGATTCCAAAGTTCATCTCTCACATGCATGGAATGACCTCTTCTACAGAAGAGATTGCTAGATGGTACTATCAGTTTAACAAGAACCAAAGAGTCTGTAAGAACCTGATTGACTTTTCATTCAGAGACTGGAACTGTGATGTAGAGTGGAGAGATGGTCAGCCTATTCACCACCTAAAGACTATTGAACGTCCCGCTGAATTTGAGGATTACATTACAGTGGGCTGGACTGGAGGGTCCTGCTATGATGATCAAACTGAGGTGCTCACTGAAGAAGGCTTTAAGTTATTCAAGGATTTGAATAAGACTGAGAAAATAGCTTCACTGAACCCTGACACTCACCTCCTAGAGTATGTGACTCCTATAGCATACACCACACAACCTTTCAAGGGCAAACTAAACTGTGCCAGTAACTCTGCCATTGATTTTGCAGTCACACCCAACCATTGGATGTATTGTTCACCTGCTAAAAGTAGGACGAAGAAGAAAATTGAGTATCAAAGCATTCAGTCAGAGAACATTCATGGCCAGGATTTTATAGTCAAGAAAACTGCAAATTGGAATGGGAAAGATCAGAAGTATTTCACTCTCGCCTCCCACCAGAGTTCTCCCGATGCTAAAAGTGAGAAACCAATCCCAATGTTAGAATGGGTTCGTTTCCTGGGCCTCTGGATGGCTGAAGGGTACACTTGTAGTGAGTTAAAACAGGTTGGATTAGTTCAAATTAAAGCTCCAGAGCTTCTAGAAGAGATGGGAGCTTACTTGAAAAGTTGGGGCTTCAACCTATCCAATGATAAAAGGCAACATGAAATTAGAGTAGCTAATAAACAGCTTTGGGAATACCTGCATCCTTTAGGTGAAGCAGTTAATAAGAGAATCCCACAAGAGATCCTTGATCTTACTCCAGAACTTCTTAAAGAGTTTCTCAACTACTATATAAAGGGAGATGGCAGTGTTGACTCTTACGGTAGAACTAGAGCATGGACAAGTTCTAAGGTGCTAGCAGATCAATTAGTAGAGATTGCACTTAAAATTGGTTGGGCAGCGAATGTATTTACTCGTCCAATTAAAGCTTCTAAGATTGAAGGGCGAGAAATAAAACAAACTGGCCCTTCTTATGAAGTCAGGTTCTACAGGAATGGAACAACTACTAAATACACAGAGCCTATAGTCTTAGCAGAGCATCAGACTCAACGAGACTACGATGGGACAGTTTACTGCGTAACTGTTCCCAATCATACACTGTATGTAAGACGGAATGGAAAAGCTTTC
>Ga0116170_10002976_pt1 | contig 15997 bp, 14 predicted proteins | sample AD_JPNHW1_MetaG_FD_89797 | JGI IMG/M metagenome (GOLD analysis project Ga0116170, IMG submission 89797) | Active sludge microbial communities of municipal wastewater-treating anaerobic digesters from Japan - AD_JPNHW1_MetaG | ecosystem: Engineered > Bioreactor > Anaerobic > Digestate | place...
GGTTCAGAGGATGTATTAAATCTTACGCGTCAATCTTTAGCCAGCGCGATAAGTGAAAAAGGCCAGGCTGCGGCGATCGGGTTTGGGGAAACTAACTATTATTTGCCTTTGGTCAATGCTTTGTTGAATATTGAGGTAAAAAGTTTACAGGATTGTTCAACGGCTTTTGCTCAGGCAGAAGCTTTGGCGAATAACCAAATTATTCCCAGCAGACTGTCCATTAAGGGCTACGGAGGTTTATTAAACCGGGCTGTGGCAACTTTAATTTGCGAGGAAATTTTAGCGGCTTTAGCGGTATTAAACCAGAAACATCCGGTGGAGGGGTTGGGTTTTATCCCGGATAATATTTTACGGTCGTTGGGTTTGCAATTAGTTGACGGCAGGATCGCCGGAATCGCGGTAATTCTGGGCCCGGCTAAAGACGAACAATCTGCGGTGGAATTAATCCGTGATTTTCAGTCTAAAAGTATTGTCAGTTTTCTGGCCGGTAACATTAACGGCAGTACTTTTAAGCAACAGCTTCAGAATCAGGGGGTTCAATTAGGCCTGGAGAATTATATTGTGCCTTTAGGCCAGGACTATCTTTCGGCGATTTACGCGGTTAATTTCGCGATACGCGCTCCATTGATTTACGGCGGCAATAAGCCTGGGCAGTGGGAAGGGATAGCAGATTATATTCGTAACCGGGTTCCCGCATTTGTTTTATTGCTCAGTCATGTGGATGAGCTTTTAGTTGCTACGGGCTTAGGGGCGATGGCTTTTGGTTTGCCGGTCATTACTGATTTAGATGTGCCGCAAGTAGGTAAGATGGACACTACTTTATTTGAGGCTTTAGTTACTGAACAGGATTATCGGAAATTATCTTCTAAATGCATCTTGACCCGCGGGATTAAAGTTAAAATGTCGCAGGTGGCGGTCCCTGTGCCGTATGCGGCTGCTTTTGAAGGTGAGCGTGTGCGTAAAGAGCAGCTGGCGGTTGAATTCGGAGGCCAGGCTTCAAAAGCGATTGAGTTTTTAAGTTCTGCTGATGAATCTGATGTAACGGACGCGAGTGTGGAATTGATCGGTCCGGATATTGATCAATTGGCCGCCGGGACGACTAGCCTGCCTTTGGCGATCGTGGTTGATGTGTTCGGCCGTAAAATGCAAAAAGATTTTGAGCCGATATTGGAAAGGCAAATTCATCGTTTTATTAATTACGCGATGGGCCTGATGCACATGGGCCAGCGCGATATGGTTTGGATCAGAATTTCCAAAGATGCTTATCAGAAAGGTTTTCGGCTTAAACATCTGGGGATTATTTTACATGCGATGTTGCATTCGGAATATAGCGCTATCGTGGATAAAGTGCAGATTAAGCTTTATACAAACCGGGAGGATGTTGAAAAGATCGCGCTCGGCGCCCAGCAGGCATATAACCAGCGCGATGAACGTTTGGCCGGCATGACCGATGAGAGTGTGGATACTTTTTATTCCTGTTTGTTATGCCAATCGTTTGCTCCCAATCATGTTTGCGTAGTTACTCCTGAGCGGTTGGGGTTATGCGGGGCATATTCCTGGCTGGATGCTAAAGCTTCTTTTGAAATTATTCCCAGCGGGCCGAATCAGCCTATTCCCAAAGGCAATCTTTTAGACGGACGATTAGGCCGATGGGATAATGTCAACGCTTTTGTGCGGCAAAAATCCAATCAGACGATCGAAACGGTAAGTATGTATTCTTTGATGGATGGTCCGCAATCCTCCTGCGGTTGTTTCGAATGCATTGTGGCGATCGTTCCTGAAGCTAACGGCGTAATGCTGGTGCACCGTGATTATCCCGGAATTACCCCTTCCGGGATGAGTTTTACTACTTTAGCCGGTTCAGTTGGCGGCGGGGTACAGACCCCGGGGTTTTTGGGAGTGGGTAAGCTGTATATTTTAAGTAAGAAATTTATTTCAGCTGAAGGCGGATTAGCCAGAGTAGTCTGGATGCCCAAAGAGTTAAAAGAAATTTTAGGGGATAAGCTCAGATCTAGATGCCAGGAAATCGGACAGCCGGACCTATTGGATAAAATTGCCGATGAATCCGTGGCAACCAGTTGCGAAGAGCTCCTGGTTTTTTTAAAAACAGCCGGGCATCCGGCTTTAACCATGGATCCGATTATTTAAGGTATCCAGGGATTCTGCCCGGTTTTTAGGCCTAAGAGTTCTAAACCGGCTGGCAGAATTTCGCCAGATAAAAGCTACAAAGTGTTTAAATTCTTCTTGACGGCTACATTTAAATGTATATAATAATTAACAGATAAATGAATAATTCTCTCCCGCCTAAACTCATAATTACTGTAATCGCAATATCATATGTTCTTGGTTTTTCGGGTTCAGCTTTAGCTCAGGAACTAAAAGGTGTTTCTATGGCTGGTGATCTAGCTGATTCGAAGCATCAGTCCGCTATAAAATATCGGGAACAGGGTTTAGAATATCAGCGGATGGGTAATATAGAACAGGCTTTGAGTCTTTATCAAAAAGCTGTAGCGATATATCCTAATTTTGCTGAGGCCTTTAATGATATCGGCGTAGTTTATGAATTAATGGGTTCGCTTGCCCGGGCCGAGGAAAATTATTTAAAGTCAATTAAGATTGATCCGCTTTATTCCAGCGCTTATTCCAATTTAGCTTTGTTTTATGAAGGCCAGCGTAACTTTGAAAAGGCGGCTTTTTATTGGGATAAACGTGTTCAGACAGGTGCTCCGGATGATCCCTGGACGCAGAAAGCCGCCAATCGGCTGCGGGATATCCGCATGTCTTTATCCGGTAAACCTTTTGCTGATGAACGGGAAGCAGAAGTCTTAGGGTTGATGAAAGATATTGCCAGCAATAAAACCGAATTTATCCAAGAAGACGAGAATGTCTCGAAAGAACTCTTTAAAAAAGCGAAACAAAGTTTTGACAGAGGGGATATGGCGACGGCCATTAAAGAAGCATTGGATGCGCAGTACCTAGATCAGGAGAATCCGGAGATTGAAGCATTTATTGAGAAGGCAGAGCTAAGGGCTCTGACGCGATAGAAACGTACCGCAAAACTCTTTCCTTACATTGAATTCCTTAAATATATAATAATTAATGGCTAAAAAAAGTTTTTTCTTGATTGATGCCACTGCATTTTGTTACCGGGCTTTTTATGCTTTAAAGGTTTTAAGTACCGCCGCCGGGCAGCCGACAAATGCTGTTTACGGATTTATAAACATTCTTAACAAAATATTAAAAGAACAAAAACCCGATTATCTGGTTTGTTGTTTTGACCTCTCACGGGAAACTTTCCGCCAGAAGAAGTTTGCGCAATATAAAATGCAAAGGCCGGCTATGCCGGATGCTCTCATTAGCCAGATTCCTTTAATTAAAGAGGTGATCGCAGCTTACGGAGTGCCGATCTTTGAGAAAGCGGGTTTTGAAGCCGATGATCTGATCGCGGCGTTGGCTAAAAAAGCCGCCGCTGAGTCATTAGCGGTGACTATTGTCAGCAGCGATAAAGATATCCTGCAATTAGTAGATAAAAATATTTCGGTATTCAGCCCGCATAAAGATAGCGGGGTATTTTATGATACCGCTAAAGTGAAGGAGCGTTTTGGGGTTGCTCCGGAGCAAGTGGTGGATATTATCGCGTTGATGGGTGATGCTGCGGATAATATTCCGGGGGTTCCGGGGATCGGAGATAAAACTGCTCAAAAGCTTATTCTGGAATTCGGCTCTTTGGAAAAACTAATCAAGAATATTGCCAAAATTACACCTGAAAAGATCAAAGCGATGATCCTTGAGCATCGGGAACAAATAAATTTAAATAAAGAACTGATTACTTTGGATCAGGCGCTGGATCTGGATTTGGATTTAGAAAAAGCTAAAACCGGCCAGCCGGATTATCCCAGGTTAGCCAGTGTTTTTAAAAAACTGGAGTTTAAGAAACTATTAAGTGAATTGCCGCTTGCTTGTCAGGATAAGACTGTTTCAACCAGCCTCTGCGATTGTGATCAGGAAGAGCTGTCCGCCATGCTTAAGCATGGCGATGAGATCGCTATTTACGGAAGCAGTTCCGAAGATCTATATTTTGCCGTTAAGGGAAAATTTTTTAGCGCCAAACCGGTCCGGACGGCTTTACGGGCAGCGCTTGCCGATCCCCGGATAAAAAAGACAGGCCATGACCTTAAAAAATTGAAAGTTTCTTTATTTAAAGAAGGCTGGATATTAAATGGCATAGATTTTGATGTGATGATCGCGGCGTATTTGTTAAATCCTTCGCGCTCAAGTTATGCGTTAGAGGATTTAGCTTTAGAAAATTTAGGGGAATTTATCCGTCCGGGATCTTTGGATGCCAAGGAGGCATTGGCTTTAACCGTCAGATTAAAACCTTTTCTTTTACAGGCTTTAGGGGAGAAAAGCCTCTCTAAATTATTCTTTGATCTTGAAATGCCCCTGGTGGGTATTTTGGCGGTGATGGAACAGGATGGGATCAAACTGGATTTAGAATTGCTGAATAATCTTTCGCGTGATATTGAGCATCGATTGATTAAATTGATTTCGGATATTTACCAGGCCAGCGGTACGCAGTTTAATATTAACTCGCCTAAACAATTAGGCCAGGTTCTCTTTGAAAAGCTGGCCCTGCCGGTAATTAAAAAAACTAAAACCGGCCCGTCTACGGATGAAGAGGTGCTTAAGAGGCTGGCGGAAAAGCATGCCTTGCCGGTTTTATTATTGGAGTATCGGCAATTAACTAAACTAAAAAATACTTATGTGGATGCTTTGCCTAAGTTAGTTGATCCTTCTAACGGCAGGGTGCATACTTCTTTTAATCAGACCGGTACGGAGACCGGCAGGCTTAGTTCCAGCAATCCGAATTTACAGAATATACCGATTAAGACCGATATCGGAGCGAAGATCAGGCAGGCAATTATTACTTCCGGAAAAAACAATTGCCTGCTCTCTTGTGATTATTCGCAAATTGAATTGAGGGTTTTAGCGCATTTATGCGGCGATCCTACGCTGGTTGCAGCTTTTCACAAACATCAGGATGTGCACCGACTTACCGCTTCATTGATCTGTAACCTTCCTGAATCCAAAGTTGAGGAAAGGATGCGCGAAGTAGCTAAAAGAGTAAATTTCGGCATTATTTACGGCCAAAGCGCCTTTGGCTTAAGCAAAGATTTAGGGATCCCGGTAAGGCAGGCGCAGGATTTTATTGACGCCTATTTCTTACGTTATCCTAAAGTCAGAGAATTTATCGAAGCGCAGATCAAAAAGGCGCAAGAGGAAGGTTTTGTGGTTACGCTATTAGGCAGAAGAAGGTATATTCCGGAAATTAATAATAAAAATATAGGGTTGCGGCAGTTTGCTCAACGCCAGGCGGTAAATACTCCGATTCAGGGGACAGCCAGTGATTTAATTAAGTTGGCGATGATTAAGATCGCCGCGCAGATTACAAGCAGGAATTTGAAAGCTAAAATGATTTTACAGATTCACGATGAACTGGTTTTTGACCTGCCGATCTCGGAATTGGATATTTTAGCCGGGCTGGTTAAAAATGAAATGGAGAATGTTATGAAATTAAATGTACCTGTAAAAGTAGATATGAAAAAAGGAGCCAACTGGTTGGAGATGTCAGCGTTTTCATCAAGAGAGGAGGTAAGTTCATGAAGATAGCGATGTTTGCTTCAGAGGTGGTACCTTTTGCTAAAACCGGAGGCCTGGCGGATGTGGCCGGAGCTTTGCCTCTAGCCCTGGAGTACTGCGGCCATGAAATAATTGTGATCATGCCCGGGTATAAATGTATTACGGATGCTAAAATAAAAATCACCCGAATTTCCAAAGATGTATCGTCAGCGGTGATCGGAAAGGATATCAAAGTCTTTTTTATTGAAAATAAAGAATATTTTAACCGCGAAGGTCTTTATGGCGATAGAAACGGTGATTACCCGGATAATTTAGAAAGGTTTGCTTTTTTTTGCCGCCGGTCCCTGGATCTATTAAAAGAAATAAATTTCCCCGCCGATATCCTGCATTTACATGATTGGCAGGCGAGCTTAATTGCGGCGTATTTGAAGAACCTATATTCAGAAATAAGTTTTTATAAACGGATGAAGTGTGTTCTCACCCTGCATAATATCGGTTATCAGGGGGTTTTTGCTAAAGAAGAGTTTCCGAAGCTTGGTCTGGACTGGAAACTTTTCGGGATCGACGGTTTTGAATTTTATAACAAAGTGAATTTGCTCAAAGGGGGGATAGTTTTTGCCGATTTTATAAATACCGTTAGTCCCACTTACGCTGATGAAATTCAAACCAAAGAACTGGGGTTTGGTTTAGAGGGGCTCTTGAAAGAACGCAGTAATGTTTTAAGCGGCATTTTAAACGGTGTCGATTATTCGGTTTGGGATCCTAATACCGATGGATTTATTATGCAGAATTATTCCCTGGCTAATCCGGAAAATAAATCTTTTAATAAAGAGGATTTACAAAAAATCTGCTCGTTGCCGGTAGACAAAAATATACCGGTTCTGGGGATGGTTTCCCGGCTGGCTGAACAGAAGGGTTTGGATATTTTTGTCGAAGGTTTAGATGAGCTTTGCAAAATGGATATCCAGTTAGTGATTCTGGGAGCGGGAGATTTAAAATATCAGGAGCTTTTAAAAAGTGCGGCCGCAAAATACCCAAAAGTTATTTCATTGAATTTAAAATTTGACGATCCTCTGGCGCATAAAATTTACGCGGGCAGCGATATCTTTCTTATGCCTTCTCAATATGAGCCTTGCGGATTAGGGCAGTTGATCAGCCTGCACTACGGGACGATCCCGCTGGTTTTTAAAACCGGAGGATTGGCCGATACCATCAACCGGAATAACGGTTTTGTGTTTAGCCGGTATACCAAGCAAGAGTTACTAAAATTAATCAATAAAGCCAGGCTGGTGTTCAAGAATAAAAAGAAATGGGCATCTTTGGTTAGCCATGCTATGGAGTGTAATTTTTCCTGGAAGGTATCAGCGGATAAGTATGTCCAGTTATATGCCAAAGCCAAGAAGAAATAAGTTGATTTTAGGGATCACCGGTAATATCGGCTGCGGTAAAAGCACAGTCGCTGGTTTTTTTAAAACCAAAGATAGCTTGCTGATCGATGCCGATTGCCTGGGGCACAAACTTTTATTCCGCGGCAGTGCTACTTACAGGAAAATAGTAAAATCTTTTGGCCGGGGAATCCTTAAAGCGGATAATGACATCGACCGGGTCAAATTGGCGGAAATTGTTTTTTGCGATCCATCAGCTTTAGCCAGGCTCAATCGGATTATGCATCCGGAATTGATCCGGCAGATTAAGCGGCGCATCCGTAATTCGAATAAAAGTATGGTTATTCTGGATGCGGCTTTAATTATTGAAACAGGGTTAGCAAATATCGTAGATAAGCTGGTCGTGGTAACCGCAAAAAGAGAACAACAAATTCTACGTACCCGCAAGAGCCGGAAACTTACAAAACAGCAGGTAATTTTAAGAATGAAATCCCAGATTTCGCAAAGGGCAAAGTCACGTTTTGCGGATTTTATCATAGATAATAGCAGCTATTTAAGTAAAACCCAGAAACAAGTTGTTAAAATACGGAGGCAGTTGTGGAAAAGTTAGACATCAAAAATCTAAAAGAAATGAAGATTAGTGAATTGAACAAGTTGGCTCGTGAATTAAATGCCAATGGTACCAGCGGGTTAAAAAAACAGGATCTGATTTTTAAAATTCTTCAGGCTCAGGCTGAAAAAGAAGGATTGATGTTTGGGGAGGGGGTATTGGAAATACTTTCCGAAGGGTTTGGTTTTTTACGCAGCCCCAACTATAATTATCTTCCTTGTCCGGATGATATCTATATTTCTCCTTCGCAGATCAGAAAATTTGAACTGCGTACCGGAGATACGGTCAGCGGCCAGATCCGTCCGCCTAAGGAAGGGGAAAAATATTTTGCCTTGCTTAAGGTTGAAGCGGTAAATTTTGAAAATCCCGATGAAGTAAAAGAAAAAGTGCTTTTTGATAATCTTACCCCGGTTTATCCGCGTGAGCCGTTCAATATGGAGACAAAACCCGATGAAATATCTATGCGGATCATGAGCCTGCTTACGCCGATCGGTAAAGGGCAACGTGGTTTGATCGTTGCGCAGCCTTATAGCGGGAAAACTGTCCTGTTGCAGAAAATCGCTAACGCCATCACCAGTAATAATCCGGATGTGATCCTGATCGTTCTGTTAATTGATGAGCGTCCGGAAGAAGTTACGGATATGCAGCGTAATGTTAAAGGGGAAGTTATCTCTTCCACCTTTGATGAGCCGCCGGAACGCCACGTGCAGGTTGCTGAAATTGTTTTAGAAAAAGCCAAGCGCCTGGTTGAGCATAAGCGTGACGTGGTTGTGCTTCTGGATAGTATTACGCGTCTGGCCAGGGCTTATAACTCTGTGGTTCCGCACAGCGGAAAAGTTCTCTCCGGCGGTATTGATTCCAATGCCCTGCAGAAACCCAAGAGATTCTTTGGCGCCGCCCGCGCGGTAGATGAAGGCGGAAGCTTGACGATTATTGCGACGGCCCTGGTGGATACGGGAAGCCGGATGGATGAGGTTATCTTTGAAGAGTTTAAAGGAACCGGCAACATGGAGACTCAACTGGATCGTAATCTTTTCCAGCGCAGAATTTATCCGGCCATTGATATTAAGCGTTCAAATACCCGCCACGAGGAGCTCTTAGTTAAGCCGGATGTGTTAAGCAAAACCTGGATCTTAAGAAAGGTTCTAAATGAGTTGAATAACGTGGAAGCCATGGAGTTGTTGATCGAAAAGTTAAGTAAAACAAAGAATAATGAAGAATTTTTAAACAGTATGAATCAAAAATAAACTATTGCCGCAATAAGAAGCGGCAGTATTAACCGAAAAGTATTTAAAAACAACAAACAGAGAAAGGGGTCAAAATGAAAGAGAAAATTCATCCTAACTACAAAGAAAGTACGATTATCTGCGCTTGCGGTGAGACGGTGCATACCCGTTCCACTAAGCCAAGCATCCGGGTGGAAATTTGTTCGAAATGCCATCCGTTTTTTACCGGTAAGCAAAAATTAGTGGATTCTGCCGGCCGCGTGGATAAGTTTGTCAAGAAATACGCCAAGAAGAATAAATAAATCCGCCAATGATTTAAGTGCGGACTCACAAGTTGCTGTGTCTTCCCGCTCGAAAATTCTCTAGAATTTTCTCGCAGACACAGTATTAATTCGCGGACGCTCCGATAAATCGGAGCTACAACTTATGTCGGCTTGGCCTCCATAAGTTGTCCGCTCATTAAATGTATAAACAACTAGAAAAATCTGTTATCCGTTACCAGGAACTGGAGCAGCTTTTGGGGAACCATGAGCAGATCAGCGACCGCCAGACCTATAATAAGCTGGCTAAGGAGCTGTCGGATATCAAGCCGCTGGTTTCTTTATATCGGGAGTATAAGGATTTGCTTAAAGAAATTGCCGATCTTGAAACGGTGATGGCGGGTAAGCATGAGCAGGAGTTTATCGAATTGGCCCGCGCCGAACAGGTGATTTTAGCCGAGAAAAAAACTATCCTGATGGGGAAACTGGATAAAATCCTGGCCGGAGAAGATAAGGATGCCGGGCGTGACTGTATCGTGGAAATCCGTCAGGGCACCGGAGGCGATGAGGCCGGGCTTTTTGCGGCCGTATTATACCGGATGTATTCTAAATATGCTGATAACAAAGGCTGGACTATTGAACCGATGTATTCCAGTATTAATGAGGCCGGCGGGATTAAAGAAATAGTTTTTAGCGTAAAAGGAAAGGATTCTTACCGTTGTTTGAAATTTGAAAGCGGGGTACATCGCGTGCAACGGGTGCCGACGACAGAATCCCAGGGGCGGATCCATACCTCCACAGCTACGGTGGCGGTATTGATGGAACCGGAAGAGATTGATTTAGTGATTGAACCAAAAGACTTAAGGATTGATACTTACCGTTCCAGCGGCCCCGGCGGACAACACATGCAGAAAACGGATTCCGCGGTCAGGATTACGCATATTCCCACCGGTACGGTAGTGGCTTGTCAAGATGAGCGTTCACAAATTAAGAATAAAGCTAAGGCGATGAGAGTCTTACGCGCCCGTATTTTAGAGGTAAAGGTTGAGAATGAGGCAAAAAAATTATCCAGTGCCCGGAAAACTCAAATCGGCAGCGGTGACCGCAGTGAAAAGATACGGACTTATAACTATCCTGACCGGCGGGTCACGGATCACCGGATCAATTTTACTTCTCACCAATTGGAAGGGATTTTAGAGGGGCAGATGGATGAACTTTTTGAGGCTTTATTGAAAGCAGAACAAGAGAATAAACGCCAGCAGCGCGGCGTTTAATCTTTGGATATCAAAAGTTTGGGCGTATAGAACTTAAGCAATAAAGGTGCCGCATGAACGAAGCGGAATTAGTTTACAGCCATATTTTAAATTGTGACCGGTTGTCTTTATATTTGAATAAAGAAAAACGGTTAGGCGGCAATAAATCTGCCCAAGCCTGCCGGATATTTAAGCGCAGGATTACGGGTGAACCGTTGCAGTATATTTTAGGATCAACTGAATTCATGGGCCTGGAATTTAAGGTCGATAAACGCGCTTTGATCCCCCGCCCGGAAACTGAAATTTTATTAAGTTCTGCGCTTGAGAAATTAAAGCCGCTGGGTAAAACCCGCCGGCTTAAGATTCTTGATCTGGGTACGGGTTCCGGGTGCATTGCTATCTCAGCGGCTAAACTATTGCCGCAGGCGCAAGTTTGGGCTACGGATATTTCTGTTTGCGCTTTACAATTAGCTAAAAAAAACGCGGATTTGCACAAAGTTAAAATTAAATTTTTACATTCCGATATTTTTAGCGCGTTAAAAGAAGATCGGGATAAATTTGATCTAATTATCAGCAATCCTCCCTATATCACCAGGCAGGAGTTAGGGGGGTTGGCCAGAGAAATATCTTATGAGCCGTCTTTAGCCTTAGCCGGCGGTATTGACGGTTTGGATTTTTACCGCAAAATTATTCTTCGGGCGGCTGCATATTTAAATCAAGATGGTTTATTGGCTATGGAAGTCGGGGCCAATCAGGCCAATCAGGTCAGAGCGCTGTGTGTTGGACAGGGCTTTAATATTCTGGAGATCATCAAAGATTACAATAATATAAAACGCGTAGTGATAGCTAAACAGGGGATTTCTGCAAATGGATAAATTGATTATTGAAGGCGGAGTAAAATTAAAAGGCGAGGTTACGATTTCGGGGGCAAAAAATGCGGTGTTGCCGATTATGGCGGCGACTTTGCTTACGGATGAGCCATGCGTAATTAAGGGCGTGCCGAATTTACGCGATACCAACAGCATGCTTAAGATCTTACGCGCTTTAGGCAAGATCGCCGATTTTGACAAAGGCAAAGTTAGTGTTGCTGCCGGTAAGCAGGCCAGTTTTATCGCCGAATATAAATTAGTTTCGACGATGCGGGCTTCATTTTGCGTTTTGGGGCCACTTTTGGGCAAATTGAAACAAGCCAAAGTTTCCCTTCCCGGAGGCTGCGTAATCGGCGTGCGTCCGGTCGATCTGCACCTGAAAGGCATCCGGGCACTGGGTGCTGATATTAGTATTGATGCCGGATATGTGATTGCCAAGGCCAGTAAATTACGCGGCGCCTATATTTATCTGGGCGGGATTTTTGGTTCCTCAGTTTTAGCTACGGATAATGTAATGATGGCCGCGGTGTTAGCATCCGGTAAAACGATTATTGAATCTGCGGCTTGTGAGCCGGAGGTAGTAGATCTAGCGGAATTTTTAATCAAAATGGGCGCAAAAATTAAAGGTCATGGCACTCCGGTAATTGAAATCGAGGGAGTCAAGTATTTACACGGCGCCGTGCATCAGATAATCCCTGACCGGATTGAAGCTGGGACAATGATCTTGGCTTCCCTGGTCACCGGCGGAGATGTCCTGGTTAAAAATGTGCAATACCAGCATTTGGGGTCATTAATCGATAAATTAAACGAAGCCGGGGCGCATCTGGAAGCCAAGGATGGGGCAGTGCGGGTTAAGGGTAACCGGAAATTAAATTCGGTAAATATTACCACTCTTCCTTACCCGGGATTTCCTACCGATATGCAGGCGCAGATGATGAGCTTAATGGCGGTTACTCCGGGTATCAGCGTAATTACTGAGAAAATTTATCCTGACCGGTTTATGCATGTTGCCGAACTTAACCGAATGGGCGCCCATATCCAGAGAGAAGGGCCGCATGCGATTGTGGAAGGGATAAAGAGTCTATCCGGAGCTCCGGTAATGGCATCTGACTTGCGGGCTTCCGCTGGTTTGGTCCTGGCCGGGCTTGCCGCGAACGGCAAGACTTCTATTTCCAGGATATACCACTTGGAGCGGGGGTATGAATTTATCGAACAAAAATTGATCAATTTAGGCGCAAGAGTCTGGAGAGAAAAAGAATGATTTTAATGATCGATAACTATGATTCTTTTACTTATAATCTGGTCCAGTACCTGGGAGAATTAGGGCAGCGGGTTTTAGTTTATCGCAATGATCTTCTTTCTCTTGAAGATATTAAACAGCTCAATCCGCAAAAGATCGTTATTTCTCCGGGCCCGGGCCGGCCGGAAAATGCCGGTATTTCCTGTGCGGTAATCAAAGAATTTTGCGGAAAAATCCCTATTTTGGGAGTTTGCCTGGGGCACCAGGCGATCGGCTATTGTTTCGGAGGCAAAATCGTGCAAGCCGCCAGGTTGATGCATGGCAAGACCTCCAAAATTTATCATAACCAAAAAGATATTTTTAAAAATATTCCCAATCCGTTTATGGCTACGCGTTATCATTCTTTGCTGGTGGAAAAGAGGAGCCTCCCGGATTGCCTGGAGCTAATCGCTTGGACAAATGATGCTGAAGTTATGGGCCTGAAGCACAAAGCTTATCCTGTTTGGGGCGTACAGTTTCATCCGGAATCAATATTGACTAAAAGCGGCAAAGACATACTGGATAATTTTATTAAACTTAAATGATTAAAGATTTGATTAAACGGTTATTGGATAAAAAGAATTTAACGCCTTTGCAGATGCAACAGGTAATGCGGGAGATTTTAAGCGGCGCGGTGGATACCGCCGATATCATTGCTTTTTTAACTTCCCTGAATGAAAAAGGCGAGACCGTGGCCGAAATAACCTCGGCGGTAAATGTGATGCTTAAATATGTTGAGCCGGTAATTGTAGATAAGCCTAATATCCTGGATACCTGCGGTACCGGGGGAGATAAAAAAGGCACCTTTAATATCTCCACAATTTCCGCTTTAGTTGCCAGCGGCGCCGGAGTGACGGTAGCTAAACACGGCAATCGTTCCGTATCCAGCCGGTGCGGAAGCGCGGATATCCTGGAAGCTTTAGGTGTCAAAATTGACATGGATGCGGCGAAAATTAAAAAATGCCTTGAAGAGATCGGGATTGCTTTTTTATTTGCTCCCAAGCTGCATTTAGCGATGCGCTATGTCATGCCGGCAAGAAAACAAATTGCCCAAAAAACAATTTTTAATATTCTCGGGCCGTTGATTAATCCGGCGCGGGCAACGAATCAGCTGATCGGCGTATACTCTAAACAATGGGTAAGACCTCTGGCAGAAGTCCTGCATAATTTAGGCTCCAGCCACATCTTAGTGGTTTATGGAGCGGATGGTTTGGATGAAATAACTACGACGGAGAAGACTTTTGTTACTGAGGTCTCCGGCCGGGTGATCAAAGATTATGAAATCACTCCGGAGGATTTCGGTTTTAAGCGGGCAAACATTAATGATATATTGGGCGGTTCAGTCGATGAGAATGTGGAAATTGCTAATAGTATCTTAACCGGAGCCCGGGGCGCCCGCCGGGATATTGTTTTACTTAATGCCGGTTGCGCTATTTATGCGGCCAATAAAACTGATACCATCGCCAGAGGAATAAAACTCGCGGCAGAATCCATTGATTCCGGGGCGGCAGCTAATAAACTCAAGTTATTGAAGGAGTATTCGAATAATGGCTAAAACCGATATTTTAAAGCAAATTGTGGCGAAAAAGAAAGAAAGGATCCTTTTGGCTAAACAGCAGATCAGCCAGGAGGAATTAATTGCTCAATCAGCCGGTTTGCCGGCTACCCGGCCGTTTAAGGAAGCAATCAGCAAGCCTAAACAAATTTCGTTAATCGCCGAGATCAAGCAGGCTTCGCCTTCTAAAGGCATTATCCGGCAGAATTTTAATTTAGAGGAGATCGCCCGTAATTATCAGGATGCCGGGGTCCAGGCGGTTTCTGTATTGACGGAAGAGGATTTTTTTAGCGGTAATCTGGCTTATCTAAATCAGGTCAAGAATATTATGACGGTTCCGGTTTTGCGAAAAGATTTTATTTTAGAAAGCTATCAGGTTTATGAGTCGCGTTATTTCGGGGCGGACGCAATCCTATTGATCGCCGACCTATTGACTAAAGACAAGCTGGTCGAATTAATGCAGATTGCCGATACCCTGGGATTGGATTATCTGGTTGAAGTGCATGATGAAAAAGAGCTTAAGAAAGTCTTGAGCCTTAAGGTGCCGATTATTGGTATTAACAACCGCTCGCTCCGCACGCTTGAGATTGATTTTAAGACCACGGAGAAATTATTTACTTTAATTCCCAAAGAAAAGACAGTCGTGGTTGAAAGCGGGATAAAAAATTCACAGGATATTTTGTTTTTGAAAATTTTAGGTGCTAGCGGAGTGTTGATTGGTACAGCTTTTATGGAAGCAGAAGATATCAAAAACAAAGTGGAAGAGGTAATGGGCTGGTAGGCGCTTTAAGGGTCCTGGTCGCTAAGCTATCGGCGGGCAGCCTGCTACTGAAGTTTTCCCGTTTAGCGCTACCGCCGGTTTAAGGTTTAAAAATATGGTTAAAGTAAAAATATGCGGGATTACTAATTTAGAGGATGCTTTATTTAGTTATTTTGCCGGCGCCGGGGCTTTAGGATTTGTTTTCTATAAAAAAAGCCCGCGTTATATTCAACCGCGGCAAGCTAAAAATATATCCAAGATCCTGCCGAAAAGAATTTTACGGGTGGGAGTTTTTGTGGATGAAAAGATGCCTACGGTCAGAAGGATCGCCCGGGAAGTGCGTTTAGATATGTTACAATTCCACGGCCAAGAATCGCCTGCTTACTGCCGGAAATTTAAAGATTATAAAGTTATTAAAGCTTTCCGGATAGGAAAAAAAGAGGATTTGAACAAGGTTCTTCAATATAAAACTTTTGCTTATTTGTTTGATAGTTTTTCTAAGACCAGTTTAGGCGGTACGGGAAAAAAATTTAACTGGAAAATACTTGCTCAAGCAGCTAGAATGAAGCCTGTCGTATTTATTTCCGGAGGATTGACTTCGGGCAATGTGATTAAGGCGGTTAGTTTATTAAAACCTGATTGGGTGGATGCTTCCAGCAGTTTAGAATCAAGCCCCGGAAAAAAAGACCACCGGAAGGTTAAAAGATTTATTCAGGCATTAAGCTAAAGAAAGCCAGATATGAAAAAGTGCCAATTTTGCGCAGAAGAAATTCAAGATGACGCCATAAAATGCCGCTATTGCGGTGAGTTTTTAGATAAACGCGGCTTGTTTATAAAGCCTAAAAGCAAAGGGATGAAATGCCTGCTGGGCTGCTTGACTTGGATAGCCGTGTTAATTTTGATTTGCGGTGTTTTTATCTACTTAGCTTCTTTTATGCTGGATGCGGCGATGTATAAAATTATGGCTTTTAGGGCTAATCTGACTAATTTCGGTATGCCTTCTTTTAACCTCTTGGGTAACGTCCAGGGGATGTTCGGGGATCTGGGCAAAGGGTATGATATTCTAAAAGATTTTTTAAGCAATGGTTCGCTAAGGGATTATGAAAAAATTTATCCAACTCAATAAAAGAATAAAACCGGATCAACCTGTTTCCAAGGTA
>Ga0116170_10002981_pt1 | contig 15988 bp, 11 predicted proteins | sample AD_JPNHW1_MetaG_FD_89797 | JGI IMG/M metagenome (GOLD analysis project Ga0116170, IMG submission 89797) | Active sludge microbial communities of municipal wastewater-treating anaerobic digesters from Japan - AD_JPNHW1_MetaG | ecosystem: Engineered > Bioreactor > Anaerobic > Digestate | place...
GGAGGTAACCCCGCTGATCTGATGGGGATTCATGCCGGTACGCTTCTTGCTATAAGCGCAGGAGCAGTTTTTATGGGCGCAAACACGTACATTGGAAACGCGCCTAACTTTATGACAAAATCAATCGCCGAAGAATCGGGTGTAATCATGCCGAGCTTTTTCGGGTACATGTTCAAATATTCAATTCCGATTCTTATTCCGGTATTTATACTGGTAACATATATATTCTTTTAAAAAAGGAGGACGATATGGGAAAGAAATATTACGAAGTTGTTTTCGAAGGAAATTTTGACGTAATATGCGGAATGCTTGAAGGTTTTCTCCTTGGAAAAGGCGAAAAATGGGAGTGGTATTCAAGCAGGGAATCCGGAATTGAATCAGAAGCATTCTCCGAAATAATAAAAGAGTGGGCTTCTCTTAAAACAAGGCTTCACCATATTGTCCTGGAAGAGGAATTTCACAACTCTCTGCAGAAAATCCTGAAGGAAAGAGGAGATCTCAGATTTATAAAACTTAAGTATACAAGGTCTGCAAGAGAAATTAAATGCTGTTCATTTAAATTCACCGCAAACGCTTACGCCAGAAAATATGGTGAAGAAATTAAAGAAATCATATCAAAACCGCCTGCAGGTGTATTGATAGATAATTATAATCCAGTTGAAGAAGTTGATGAATCAATAAAGGGCGTTGCACTCTACGCCCCTGTTCACGACTATACTTTTAAAGGTACCGGAAACGTGATTGGCGATTTTGACAAAATTATCGCTTTTAGAAAAACACTTGATGACCACCCGTTAGTGCAGGTCAGCAGTATAAAACTTAATTTTTAAAAAACAATAAGCTCCCTGGCGGGGGAGCTTATTTTTCAATAATGCATAGTATTCAAATCAGCCATAATTACAGGCTGATAACCTGCGTGAAATGCGATTTCTGAATTTCAAATTTAATTAAATTATGCTCAGGATGAAAAACGATGAATGAAAAAATAGTATTCCTTGACTCATCAACTGTCGACTTCGGCGATATCGACTTTTCAGCCTTACAGGCACTTGGCGGACTCAAATGCCATACTGTTACATCTCACGGAGAAGCAGCTGAAAGATGCAAAGAGGCAACAATTGCCATTACAAATAAAGTTGTCTTTGACGCTGAAATAATTTCGAAGTGTCCCAATCTTAAAATGATTGCGGAAGCTGCGACAGGGTATAACAACATCGACATTTCAGAAGCTAAAAAAAGAAATATAACTGTAGCAAACGTTCCGGGTTATTCAACTCCTACCGTAGCACAGCTTACAATGGCATTTATACTGGCCCAATCAACAAACCTTATAAAATATAATCAGGCGTCACATGACGGAACATGGAGCAGATCCGACATCTTTACTCTCGGTACCTGGCCTTTTTTTGATCTTGAAGGCAAAACAATCGGCATAATGGGCCTCGGAGCTATAGGAAAAGAGGTAGCGCGGCTATGCAGGGCATTTGGAATGAATGTAGCAGCTCTGAAACGGGGGACAGACGCTGCCGAAAGCCCGGTCCCGAGATTAGACCTATACGATATGGCAGCGGAATCGGATTTCATTTCAATTCACATGCCGCTGACTGACTACTCAAAAAATCTGATAAACAGAGAGTTTTTCTCTCACATGAAGAAGAGCGCATTCCTGATAAATATGGCAAGGGGACCGATTGTTGAACCATCCGCTCTCTGCCATGCGCTTGAAAACGGAATCATTGCCGGTGCAGCAATAGATGTAATGGAAAAGGAACCTCCGGCAGCCGATGATCCGCTGCTGAAAGCCCCCAATCTCATTATTACTCCGCATATAGCATGGGCAAGCGTAGAATCACGTAGAAGACTTGTCAGTGAGGTTGCCGAAAACATTAAAGGATTTCTCGGCGGAGTTAAAAGAAATGTAGTTTCAGGATAGGCCTGATCGTTAATTTATACTTTATTAAATTACAGAATTTTTAACCGTATCACCATTGTTCATATTACCGGCAGCGGTGATACGGCTGAATTATAGTTTTTTCATCAATAAATAGAACACTGAAAATATCTCCGTCATAAAAAAAGAATCATCTATTTTTAAAATTAACCGAAAAATAGTATTCACACCTTTGCCTTCAATACCGAAAATGAATTAAGGAAACCGGCAGGTACTAAATGAGATCTAAAATAACAAACATAGCCATATTCGCCCTAATATCGCTTATTACACTAACACCTTACTATATATTCAGATCTGAAAATATTGAAAAAAAATATATTTCCGGTATAACCGGCAAATCGGAGATGATCAGACCGGCTGCCGAGATGCTGAACCGTGAGGAATCCCCAAGCCCTGAAAAAATAAAAAAAATATTCAATGAAATAATGACAAGAGAACCCTCATCGGCAGCCCTTGTCCTTACAGATAAATATGACAATTTAAAATATCTTATTAAAAACGACGGTATAATTACATCAGGAACGGTTGTTGATCTGCTTATAAATGATGTTAAAGATAAAAGTTTTACCTCAGGCAGCAGGAATGAACCGTTTGTGAGAAATTACAATGACGGGCGAGGAGGAAGTGAACGGTTTTATATCTCTGCCTTCACATCAGGCGGACAGAGAACATTCGCAGTATTCGCCTTTAAGCCTGAAAAAAAAATACTCATCAGGCTGGCTCTTGAAGTTTTACTCCTGATAAGTTTTTCATTTATGCTCACAGGACTGGTTCTGGCATTGCTGCGGAAAAAAGGTATTACCGGTGATGTTAAGGTCAGGACAATAGTTCTGGGAGCGAAAAAATCTCCATCTGATGAAACATCCGCAGACATGAAAGAAAAAACAGCATCGAAAAAAAGGCCGGCGAGAGCGGAACAGATTGATGAAAACGATCTTTCACCGGTCATCGGAGCAGACACTGACAGAAACAAAAACGAAATGATCCGTAAGAACAACCCTCAGACAGAAAGCGCCGTCAATGCCCTGAACACAAGAATCTTTGATCTGTTTAAACAGCTTCACCGGGAACTGAAACCTGAATCAATAGCCCTTTATATTAAAAAAATGGAGGGGCGGCTCTCTAAAAGTTATGAGCTGAAGGAAAAAACATTCCTCCGCATAGATTCATCGTTATTTGATAATATAAAAATTTCAGAGATGGAGAACATTAAAAGATCCGGCGCCAATATAATTGATAATGGAAAAATCATCCACATCCCTCTCATCGATGATGAATCACTCCTCGGGCTTATAGAAATAAAGCTTAAAGATTCTGTTTCAACTCTCGACCTGGGAAAACTTCAGACAGATGTTAAAGATACAGCGAAAGATATAAAAGAATTTCTTGTAATCAACAATGTAATAGTAGACAGGGAAACAGGATTTTACAGCGCATCATACTTCAGCATGAAACTTTCCGAACAGATATATGCCGCGCAGAAGATTAAAACAAACTTTTACCTTTTACTGATCGACGTTTTCCGGGATGTAAACATCGACAGGGAGCAGAAGAATACCGTTCTGAAAATTATCTATCCTGTAATAAAAAAATCCGCCGGTGAGGCACTTGAACTTTTTCTGTACAACGGCAAGGTAGGAATAATTCTTCCCGATTCAGACCTTAAAGAAGCAGAGAGTATCGAACTAGCAGTGACAAAAGATATATCAAAATTCAGGATAAAGCTCTCGGCAGAAAATACAATCAGGCTTAAACCTGTTGCGGCTATAATGAACTCTTCCGAAGCGGAGAACGTAAAGGACATACTTAAAGAAGCACTGGAGCTGTTTGAAGTGGAGAACTGAGAGGACTCAACTTTCCTTCCCCATCTCATCATGGGGAAGGTGCCCGACGGGCGGATGGGGATCAAAGTGATTAAATGAGAAATGGGGGAGATGAAATCCCTAAACCTCCGACAGAACCTTCGCCAGCCTGACAGCTTCCATCGCATCTCTCGAATAGCCGTCTGCACCGATCTCATCTGCGTAATTCTGATCAACTACAGCACCGCCGATCATGAATTTAAATTTAAGTTCCCTGCTGCGCGAGAGGTCAATAACAGTACGCATCTCGGTCATTGTAGTGGTCATAAGCGCAGAGAGAGCTACGATATCAGCTTTCGATTCTTCTGCCGCATCTATAATACGCTCGGCAGAAACGTCCTTTCCGAGATCAACTACGTCAAATCCGTAATTACGAAGCATCAGTGTTACTATATTTTTCCCGATGTCGTGGATATCGCCTTTTACAGTTGCGATTACGACCTTCCCCGATTTCTTTGTGACGCCTGTTTTAGACAGCAGCGGTTCAAGTACAGCAAATCCTTTCCTCATGGTATCAGCACTCATTATAAGCTGCGGGAGAAAATATTCCTTCCTGTCGTATTTTTCACCGACCAGTGTAATTGCAGGTATTAAAAATTCATCCACCAGTTTCTGCGGCTCGATCCCTGAAGAGACAGCTTTAGTTATTGCAGACTCAATCCTGTCATCCCATCCGCGGAGGACAGATTCATAAACCATTTTTTCAGGCGATAAATCAGTGCTTCCCGATGAGATTTTTTCACCGCTTCCGGAAAATCTTTCCACATAACCTGAGAGATTTTTATCCCTGGCAGAAAGCGCGTCACATGAAAAAACCGTGTTCATCAGCAGCTCGGACGCAGGATTTGCAATAGCCATTGTAAGTCCCCGTGACACGGCCATTGCAAGAAATGATGAGTTTATCCAGTCTCTCGACGGAAGCCCGAAAGATACATTCGACAACCCGCAGATTGTATTTATACCAATCTCTTTCGTGCACCACTCGATAAGGTCAAGAGTCATGAGCGCGGCATTCTTATCGGAACTCACTGTCATAACAAGCCCGTCTACGGCTACATCCTCTTTCGTGTATCCGTACTTTGCCCCTTCGCGGAGTATATATTCAACTATATCTTTTCTCTCATCTAATTTCGCAGGGATCCCTTCGTCATTCAGGGGAAGGAGTATAAACATCGCTCCGTATTTCGCTGCAACAGGTAGTGTTTTTTCTATTCTTTCTTTTTCTGCGGAGATTGAATTGACTAAAGCTCTTCCGGGATAAATACGAAGAGCGGCCTCAACAACTTCAGGGATCGTTGAGTCAATACACAGCGGGAGATCACTTGTCCGTGACAGCAGTCGCACTGATTTAAGCATCATCTCCTTCTCATTGATTCCGGAGAGTCCCATGTTCACGTCAAGTACCGCAGCACCTTTAATCTGCTGCTCCAGGGCGAACTCCTGGACGATGCCTGTTTTACCCTCACGAAGTTCAGCCTGAAGAGCTTTCTTTCCTGTAGGATTTATCCTCTCGCCTACAACCGCGAAAGGCCTGCCGTTCCCCAGAAATACACTCTTCCGGGCAGATGAAACCGCGGATACAAATCCAGCAGAATGGGGCAGCGTTTTTTTGCCTTTCGCTTTAACTGCAGCTGCGCCTATATGGTCAGGAGTTGTACCGCAGCACCCTCCCAGCAGATTAGCGCCTGCTGCTATAAAGTCATCAACGTAAGAGGCAAACTCATCGTGCCCCATATCAAATGATGTAACACCGTTAATGAGCCGGGGCATCCCCGCATTCGGTTTTGCGAGAAGCGGAACCCGGGCAAACTCCTTCATCTCCCTTATTACATTCATCATGTCAGACGGACCTGTTGAACAGTTGCATCCCACAACATCAGCACCGAGCGACTGAAGCGTAATCAGTGCCGAAACAGGATCAGTTCCGTTCAGTGTCCGCCCGTCCTTTTCATATGTCATACTTACCATTACAGGAAGATCACAGAGCTCTTTCACTGCAATCAGGGCAGCTCTTGCCTCCTGAATATCAAGCATTGTTTCAATTACAAAACCGTCCACTCCCCCTTCAAGAAGAGCTGCAGCCTGTTCTTTATAGATCGCGACGGCTTCCTCAAAGGGAAGATCTCCGAAAGGTTCAACAAATCTTCCTGTAGGAGCTATATCACCAAACACCAGTGCGCTTCCGGCATTCTTCTTCGACATCTGCGCAAGAGTAAAATTTATTTCATAAAGCCTTTTCTCAAGACCGAACTCGCCGAGCTTGCACCTGTTCCCTCCGAATGTGGGAGTATATATCAGGTTACTCCCGGCAGAGAGGTATTTCTCCTGAAGGTCTTTTACCGCGGAAGGATTCTCTATGCACCACAGTTCAGGACAAACCCCGCCCGGCATTCCCCGTTTAACAAGTTCTGTCCCCGTTGCGCCGTCCAGTATTACAAGTCCCTTACTCAAAAAGTCTTTAAATTCTTTCTTGTTCATTATATGGTATCCTTTTATATGTTTCACTATTTAGCCGATCTGCAAATAATCCGTTAAATCGGCAGCACTATCATAACAAATCCTTCGCCGGCCCCCGCACCCCCGGAGGGGGCAAGGATTAATGCTTTGCCCCCTCCGGGGGTGCGGGGGCTGTACCAAGTTATTTAACTGCCCGGTTATTCTTTAACTGTTCTGACCTCTATCCCCGCAATTGCCGTGACAGTTTTCTCGGGAACAAAAATATATCTCTCTGTAAGTTTTACACCGAAACTCTCAAGCTTCAGCAGTTCAAAGAAATGCTTCTGATTTTCAAGCAGAAAATCCCCGTAACCGGGAGAAAATCTCATTGAAGTCAGGCTCTCCCCTCTCCTTTTCAGTTCCCTGGCAATAAACGTGTTAATCCAGTCAACTGCAGCCTCGGCAGTTTCACTCCCCACTGCATCATAAATGACAGCTGAGGCGCCGTTACCGTTTCTGAAAGACTCGCCCGCCAGGTCAACAATGCCCTGGCCTGCCGTAGCACAGAAAAAAACAGCAGCACTGCTGTTGGAAAGAAGATCCGCTACAGATCTGCTGCTGATCACAATACCGTTTTCGAATGTCAGTGATTCCGCTGACCGTTCTTTAATACTGCTCCTTGTCCATGAACCTTTCGGTTCGCATAAAGCAAATCCTCTATTTATAATCAATAGAATCTTTTTACGGTTATCATCATCAATCTCAGTTTTATGAATGTTGTATTTAAGCCTGGAGAAAATTTCTTTTTCAGGAAGAGTTACCGGTATTCTGCCAAATATGTTAAGTTTTTCCATAATATTATTTTTCTCTGCTGATTCAGAAATTTTCTTAAATATAAAATCCATGCTCTCTTTCGTTTCAGTTCTTATTATGTTCTGTCCTCTCAGGACGGAGCCATGATAAGGTAACCCTTTAATTATACTTCATATTTTCTGATTGTCTATATTAAAACAGGGTTTAGTCTATTAAAATTTTATCATCAGCTGTGTATATAATTTTTTTAAGCATAGTCAGAGCTTTGTTCAAAAAACTCTTACTATGCGCTTTCCTGCATCATTGATTATCGGAATCTTCTTTATTTTGAGCCTCAAACTCTAATATATCAACCATTTAATAAATTGGTGTATTGGGACCCTTGCAGAAAACACCGAGAAACAACTTATTATGTTAAATTTAACCAATTGTTAAAAAAAGCATATTTTTTTTTTAATATCAATTCAATTAACTATTGACATTACTATGTCAATAATGACATTTTAAACCCAAATAGAACGCAAAATACTTCTACGGTAACGCCGTGAATCCGTGATGAAGTATAAATCTACTTAAAAAAGTTTTGCCAAAGAATACATTAAGTTTCCAGGAGGATTTTAATGAAGTTAACACGCCGTGAATTACTGAAAGTGGCGGGGGCAGGAGCGGGAGCTATTGCTTTAGGTGGTCTGGGTGTAAATTTTCTGATAACAGAATCGTACGCAAAAGACCTGAAGATTAAGGGTGCCAAAGAAGTCACTTCCATATGCCCTTTCTGCGCAGTAAGCTGTCACTTTATTGCCCACGTAAAGGGGGGGAAAGTCGTAAGTACTGAGGGGGATCCGGGATACCCAATAAGCGAAGGAGCTTTATGCGCTAAAGGATCAACCATGAATTCAATGATCAACAGCGATCACAGGGTTCTTAAACCATTATACCGCGCGCCGTACAGCGAAAAATGGGAAGAGAAAAGCTGGAGCTGGATGATTGAAACTGTAGCAAGACGGATTAAAGACACACGCGACAAAAATTTTATGGAAAAAAATTCCGCGGGACAGGTTGTAAACCGTAATGAAGCGATGTTCCACCTGGGCTCATCCCAGATGAGCAATGAAGAGGCATCTATTATGGTTCAGGCACAACGCGCGCTGGGGCTTGTATTTATTGATCACCAGGCCCGGATTTGACACAGCCCATCTGTCGCCAGTTTGGCGGAATCATTTGGACGTGGAGCAATGACAAATAGCTGGATAGATATTAAAAATACCGACTGTTGCCTCATAATTGGAAGTAACGCCGCAGAACACCACCCTATCTGTTTTAAATGGGTACTCAAAGCTAAAGAAGAGAGAGGGGCAAAAATTATCCACGTTGACCCTAAATTCTCAAGAACATCCGCAAGATCAGATTACCATGTGCCCCTGAGATCAGGGACAGACATTGCTTTCATGGGTGGCATGATAAAGTATATACTGGATAAAGAACTATATTTTAAAGAATATGTTAATGATTATACAAACGCATCATACCTTGTAAATCCGGAATTTCGATTCAACGATGGGGTCTTCTCCGGCTATGATCCTAAAACAAGAATCTATGATAAAAAAACCTGGCAATTCCAGAGGGACGCGGATGGTAAAGTAAAAAGAGATCCAAGTCTCAAAGATCCGAATTGCGTAATGCAGCTGATGAAAAAACACTATTCAAGGTATGACCTGGGTAAGGTTTCTTCAATAACAGGTGTATCACAGGCCAATCTTCTCAAAGTATATGAACAATATGCTGCTACCGGGAAACGTGATAAAGCAGGTACAATACTTTACGCACTGGGATGGACGCAGCATACTGTTGGTGTACAGAATATCCGTACAAGCGGTATCATCCAGCTTCTGCTCGGCAACACCGGTATAGCAGGGGGCGGAGTCAATGCGCTCAGGGGCGAGCCGAATGTACAGGGAACAACTGACCACGCGATTCTCTACAACGTACTTCCAGGATATCTCCCGATTCCAAGGGCAAATTTACAGACCCTCGCAGATTATAATAAAGCGACTACACCTACAACTAAACTTCCTGAGAGCGTCAACTGGTGGCAGAACAGACCGAAATACATGACAAGCCTTCTTAAAGCATATTTCGGAGACAAAGCTACAAAAGAAAACGATTTCGGATACAACTGGCTCGCTAAAGGTGATATGGCAAAAAGCGAACGTGAAGGAGACTACTCGCCTATATATCTGTATGAAAAAATGGCAAAGGGAGAGATAAAAGGTGGGTCAATCTGGGCGCATAATCCCGCTCAAAGTATCCCGAATTCCACTAATATCAGACAGGCTCTTACCAACCTTGATTTTCTCTACATTGCAGAGGTTCACCAGAATGAAACAACTGATTTCTGGCACGGCCCGGGAATGGATCCGAAAAAGATCAAAACTGAAGTATTCTTATTCCCTTCATGTCACAGAGTCGAGAAAGAGGGCAGCATAAGCAGCAGCCAGCGTATGATAGCCTGGCACTACCAGGCTACAAAACCCAGAGGCGATTCCAAATCTATGGGCCAGATAATGGTAGAGATCATGAATGAAGTGAAAGATCTCTATGAGGACGAAGGCGGAGTTCATAAAGAACCGATAGTAAACCTGAACTGGTATAAAAAATATGATGCCGAAAAAGTTTCCAGGCGTATAAATGGATATTTTACAAGCGGCGATAAAAAAGGTAAGCAGCTCTCAGGCCTTGCAGATTTTGCTGCTGACGGTTCAACCGCATCACTTCTCTGGTTAATGGCGGGAAGCATAACCGAAGAAGACGGAAATAAACTTAAGCGAACCAGTTTAGAGCAGACTCCACTTCAGAAACAAACCGGAATTTTCCCGAACTATGCATGGGTATGGCCAATGAACAGATGGATTCTTTACAACAGGGCTTCTGTCGACAAAAACGGCCAGCCGTGGGATCCGAGCAGAACAGTAATCAGGTGGGACGGCGCAAAATGGGAAGGTGATGTTCCTGACGGAGCACAGCCTCCTGTTTCAAAATCGGGCGGAAAAAATCCGTTTATCATGCTTGCGGACGGACTAGGGCAATTATATGGAACAGGCCTTGTTGACGGACCTTTCCCAGAGCACTACGAACCGACAGAAACTCCTGTAAGCAATCATGGTTTTTCAAGACAGCTGACCAGCCCGTGTTCAAAAATAAATCCTACAGATTTAATTGCCCGTCCTGCTGATCCGAAATATCCAATTGTTCTCACCACATACAGTTTAACTGAACACTGGTGCGGCGGAAGTGAGACAAGAATGGTAGCATCACTGCTTGAAGCAGAACCTCAGCTCTATGTAGAGATGAGTCATGAACTTGCTAAAGAGAAAGGAATCAAAAACGGTGATCCTGTTATACTTGAAAGTATGCGAGGCAAAGTTGAAGCGGTAGCAATGGTAACAGTACGTATAGTACCATTTAACATACAGGGTAAAACAGTTCACCTGGTCGGTATGCCTTTTGCATTCGGCTGGACAAAAAAAGGTATTGGAGATGCGACTAATCGTCTGACTCTCTATACGGGAGATCCGAATACTTCGATACCCGAATATAAAGCATGCTGCGTAAATATTACTAAAGCTGACAAAAATAAACTGACTGAACTTTCCTATGTGGATTTAAATGCAAACGCGGGAGGACATCATGAGTAAGACATTTTTTGTAGATACATCAAGGTGCACCGCATGCAGAGGATGCCAGGTTGCATGTAAAGAGTGGCAGGGATTCGGAGCGAATTACACAAAACAGCTGGACTGGGGAAGTCACCAGAATCCGCCTGATCTTAATGCTTTGAATTTTAAAATTGTAAGATTCAACGAATTCAAAACAAAAGAACGTGTTATATGGAACTTTTTCCCTGATCAGTGCCGTCACTGTACTGAACCGCCATGCAAACTCGCTGCAGACGGTAACGTAAAAGGTGCTGTTGTTGTGGATAAAGATACCGGCGCTGTAATATTCACGGAAAAGACAAAAAAGATTTCCAAAGAAGGATTCCTGATGATGAAGGAATACTGTCCATATGATATACCGAGAAGAAATGAAAAAACCGGTATAATCAACAAATGCGACATGTGCCTTGAAAGAATAGAAGCAGGACTTGTTCCTATGTGCGTAAAAACATGCCCGACAGGAGCAATGAATTTCGGAGAAAGAAGTAAAATGCTCGCGCTGGCTCTCGGAAGGCTTGGCGAAGTAAAGCTTGAATTTCCTGAAGCATCATTACTTGATCAGGACAGTGTAAGAGTTATTTACCTTATTACTCACAATCGTAAACAATATCACAATCTTGCATCTCTTGATAAATCAGAAAAAAACAGATCACTTGCGTAGATTTACTGCCGGTATTGCATTAATCTGCAATACCGGCTTAATCTTCATATCCGTTGCAGGCTTAATAATTCCCTGAATCCGCTTATGTTGATTTAAAATTATAAAAATACAGGCGATTAATATTTATGCAGTTCTGCCGGAATTTAAATTAATTTCAGGCCCCATTCCGCTGCCAGAAGCACAACAAGGCGGAGTACGGTCCGGTTCTTTAAAAGCAGAATACAAGGAGAACTTTCATGAAACGTTCATTGTTGTTTTTTAAACCTTTTGTAATATTAGTATTGATTTTCTTCGGGATCATCACAACATCATGTAATAATACAAAGCAGGCAAATGCTGTCGAAAAAATATCTTTCAGTCACAAGACCCATGTTGAAAAATATAATATTAAAGACTGCGGAGCATGCCATAAATATGATGCAAACAAAACGTTCCGCGGACTCCCGGCCATCGGCGAATGTACAGTATGCCATGACCGCAACGGCAAGCTGACCAGCGAAGATCACATGGCGCCGAGGAAGAAAACCATGTTTGATTCATACACTGATAAAGACAGGCCATGGGTTTCACAGGCAAAAGATCAGCAGCTGCTGTATTACAGTCACAAGGTCGCATGGACCGCGCAGCTTGCCGATGGCAAAACGAAATTGAAATGCGAACAATGTCATGGAGATAAAGCACTGTCCACCGGGACCGCGAAGTTAAAGGGTGAAAAGCTGATGGAACAGTGTATTGAATGCCATACGTCATTTAAGATGAATAACCAATGTGATGTCTGTCACAGGTAACAATAAGATTTTTTACCCGGATACAGATTCTTTACTGAGTTAATAAACAATACTCAAAAAACAGCCCCCGCACCCCCGGAGGGGGCAAAGCAGTAATCCTTGCCCCCTCCGGGGGTGCGGGGGCTGGCACTGGGGAGATTTAAAATTACTAAAAATAAGGAAACAAAAATGAACACAATTGCAGGTTACAATTCTGATGACATCAGAGAAGCAGTAAAACAGAAAAAGAAAATTAAACCTGAATATGCCCTGATGTTCGATCTATACGAAAAAATCTACATTGCCCAGGAAGAATCAAAAAATAGTATTAAATTAAACGATTTCACAATACCTGATGAAGTTCTTTCTGTAAAATTAAAAGAGCAGTTCCCTATTGTAACTCTTTCTCAATTTATAATAGATCAGAACGTCTCTGAAGAACTTTTTAAACATCTCTGCACAATACTGATAGAAGCTGGAAACGAATTATCAGAATCTGTAAAAAAAATAATCAGTCTTCTTGAAAACAAAACGCTGAATCTGCAAACTCTATTCTCTGAATTTCTAAATGAAAATGAAGATTATTTCAATGGAATAGAAAATAAATCACAAATAGATAAAGCAATACTTGGATTTCTTGCATACAACAGTTTAAAACCGTCATTATCCATTTTTTCAGAAAAAATATCGCACAACCTTGATAAAGGAAAAGAGTGGGATAAAGGCTACTGCCCTGTATGCGGTTCAATGCCCGAGCTGTCTACATTTGAAGAAAACGGGAAACGTTTTTTAGTCTGCGGTTTCTGCAGTCATAAATGGGCATCTAAAAGAATTTATTGTCCGTTCTGCGAGAATACTGACCATGAAACTCTCCAGTATTTTGAAATTGAAGGAGAGGAAGAGTATAGAGTAGATGTGTGCAATAAATGTAAAAAGTATATAAAAACAGTAAGTATTAAAAATACATCCCGGACAGTTTACCTGCCGCTTGAAAATCAATCAACACCATATATAGATTTAAAATTTGAAGAGATGGGATACAGACCGGGTAATACTGAAAAAGACTGATTATACTATCACTCAGATTGTTATGTGGCCTGACTTTGAATTACAGAGATCAGGCCGCTCCTGACTCTCAATAACTGCACAAAAAAGCAATTCAATATACTAAAAGTATTAATTATTAAATTAAGCAGTCATAATGACCAGGTCATCAAATGATTGAATAGCAGCTGACTGGAATTATCATTAACTTCACACCTGATCCCTTTTAATATAAACGATGTTCCGTGATAACACATTCGGACAAATAATAATTTTTAATTCTGAAGTAGAGTTTTATCAGAACAGAGATCGGGGGATTACAGCAATACATGTTGAGAGCATTTTATCGAAATACATATATAAAAATAATTTTAGCATATTAAAATTTTATTAAATAATCTCCAGCCTTAATTAAAATTTTTTTAATTTTGGTTGACATTTAGTGAAAACGTTTTTACGAATTGAGTTGGATTACTATATATAAAAGCGTAGCCATGCTATGCTGCCGGTTCAGTATCTGAATCACTTTTTCAGATTTAAAGATTTACAACTCTTTCAAAAATAAAAAAAACAAAAGGAGAATTTTTGTGAGACGTTCATTGCTGCTTTTTTTTACCCCCTTTATAATTTTTACATGGATTTTCTTCGGAATATCCCAAAAGGGCTGTGACAGCGTAATGCAGGCCGATGCTGCAAAAAAAATCCCCTTTAGCCACAAGACTCATGTGGAAAAATATGGGATCAGCGACTGTACTACATGCCACGGATACGAAGAAAACGGAAGGTTTAAGGGTCTTCCAACTATAGCCGAGTGTACGGCATGTCATGCCCGGGATGGTGTTACTACTTCTGATGATCACAGTGTTCCCAGGAAAAAAACAATGTTTGATTCATACAAGGATTCAGACCAGCCCTGGGGATCATTTGCAAAACAGCCCGATCTTGTTTATTTCAGTCATAATGTTGTAATGACTGCAAAATATGAAGACGGAAGATTAAAGGCACGTTGCGGTTCATGCCACGGTGACAAAGCACTCACAACAGATACCAAAATGCTTAAAGGTAAGATGCTGATGGGACAGTGTATGGATTGTCATACTGCGCTTAATTTAAGCAATAAATGTGCCGTATGTCACGATTAGAAAGAAACTTGAGAGGAGTAAGTTAATCTTATGAAAAAAATAGAACGAAAGGACTTCTTAAAATTAGGGGGGGGCGCAGTTCTTGGCGGTCTCTCCGGTTGGGTTTTTTCCGGTGCTCCTTTTCTTGGTTTCCAGTGGCTAGCTGAATGGACACAGGACCAGTATGTACCGGTTAAAGGCTTCGAGAAATATGCTCAGGCAGTCAGCGATTCATGTCCCGCAGGATGCAAAGTATCCGTGAGAATGATCGGGGAAAGGGCTGTAAAAATTGAATCAAAAGAAGGAGTATGTCCAAGCTGCCATAATGCTCTGCAGCTGACTTATCATCCGGAAAGAATATCCACACCCCTGAAAAGAAAAGGGAATAAGGGAGATGGGAAATTCGCACCTGTATCATGGGACGAAGCCATCAAAGATATATCTGCAAAAATGAATTCCATTATTGCAGAAGGCAAAGCCAATTCAATTGCCGCAATAAACAAAAATGAATCACTTAACGGCCAGCTGATGGAAAAATTCATCAGGTCAGCAGGAAGCAATAATGTTTATTATGAGCCGTCACTTAAATCTCTTACCTCATCAGCCCTTGGCGGATATGTAAACTACGATTTCGCAAACACTGATTACATTCTCAGTTTTGGAGCAAAACTTGTTGAGGGATGGGATTCATCTGCTGATATGCAGAAAATTTTTACCGGCTGGAAAGCGCGCGGAACTAAAATTGTTCAGGCGGATACAGTATGTACGATGACGGCTTCACTGGCTGCTGAATGGGTACCTGTAAAACCGGGAACAGAAGCGATTCTCGCATTCGGTATAGCAAATTATCTGATTACAGGAAAAAGGTTAAACTCAACGGGTGAGGAATTCGGAAAATGGTCTCAGCTGATCATAAATAAATTCCCTCTTGCTAAAGTAGCTTCATATACCGGCGTAAGTGAAGACAAAATCAAAAAGATCGGAGACGAATTCAGCAAAGCTAAAAATCCGGTTGCAGTTGCAGGTAAAGGCGCTTGCGGCGTCAGTGCATCTTCTGCTGAAATTATCGCGATTTACTGCCTTAACACTCTTGTTAAATCAAGAGCCGCAACACTTATGAAAAACAGTGCCGTAACATATACCGGTGAATTTGCCGGTCTTGACAGCTTTATAAAAAACGGCAGTTTCAGTATGCTCTTTCTGAATAATGCAGACCCTGTTTACAAAAGTGTTTTTGGCGAAGAATTAAAAAAGAAAATGGAAAAAGCATTTGTAGTATCAATCAATCCTATAATGAATGACTCGGCAAATTATGCCGACTATATACTTCCATCACTTTCATTTCTTGAAACTGCAACTCCTGAAAATCAGCCTGTAGTAGCAAGTTTCAAAGAATCTAAAGACACAAAAGAAGTAATTATTTCACTGTCAAAAGCCATTGAGAAAACAAAAAACACTTTTGCTTTCTCAAACGGAATTGATTCATTCAAAATATCAGGTAAAGAATCAGCATCCGGAGCCAGATTCTCATTTAATGTTGATAAAATCAAAAGTGAATTTGATGCTCTTGATAAAAAATTCGCAGGCAATGCGGAATATCCTCTTTTCATGATA
>Ga0116170_10002986_pt1 | contig 15974 bp, 18 predicted proteins | sample AD_JPNHW1_MetaG_FD_89797 | JGI IMG/M metagenome (GOLD analysis project Ga0116170, IMG submission 89797) | Active sludge microbial communities of municipal wastewater-treating anaerobic digesters from Japan - AD_JPNHW1_MetaG | ecosystem: Engineered > Bioreactor > Anaerobic > Digestate | place...
TATGAAAAATATAATCTCTGATTCCTGGGATAAATTTTCTATCTCACTGAGCTATGGTAAGGCATGGATAGAGAAGTTTTTGCTAAATAGAGGTTATAGATTGTTTTGCTGAGGACTATAATTGCCTAGGTCAGCTCGTACCTGACCCGGTCGCAATAAAGGTATGCTTCAGAGAGATTCTCTTTGTTGGACTCCTTGAGCGACAGAACATAAAAGTCATAGCTGTCCTTTATATCGATGGAGCTGCGGTGGGCCGCCTGAAGCATGCGGTCCAGCTTCTTGAAGTCTAATGGTTGCGATCTGCAATTCAACCATTTCATCACTGCCCGGGTTGGCATAGCGCAAGAATTAAAATCTTTAAACATGTAATATTAGCTGAATGTAATCCGTGAGGCAAAACCCATGATAAAATATATCATCCCGGTCCTAATGATAGCGATATTGCTGCTCATATCTTCACCTGAAGCAAACTCGTTCTCGGATGAGAGGAATGATCAAGGGACTTATACATTTATAAAAAAATTTGATACGGGAAGAACAGTTGAATTGATTAAAATCCATTTCAAGAACGCTTTTCATGGGTCAAGCCAAAATTTGGCCACAATCGACAAGATCCAACAGGTATCTGAGATAGATCCATCAATTGTGATAACCGACCGTTCCGACAATGAAGTTATCAATAGCAATGTTCCATTCAGATTAGCAGACGGCTACGAGATTGCTCTCAGATCAGTCGATATCGATGGCCAGAAGGCATATATCGAACTGTTAAAAAACGGCGCGGCCGTTGAGAGCAAGGTAGTCAAACCACTTTCATCTGCCGATGATACTTATCTCTTCACGAGAGATTTGAGCGAAGATAAAAGGGTCGAACTGATCAGGGTTCGTTTTAAAAACGCCTTCCACGGTGCCGACCAAAATTTGGCCACGATCGACCAGATCCAACAAGTCTCCATGTCCTCTCCCTCACGTCTTATTGAAGATAGCTCGGATAAATTAATTATTTCCGGACAAACACCTCTCGTGCTAAAAGAAGGTTATGAGCTGGCTGTCAAGGAAATTGACACTGGGGGAAACAAAGTATACATTGAGCTGTATCAGGACGAAATATTCATTGAAAATTCGATACAGATAATCCCACCAGTAGTCGACGATGCCTATATTTACGAACGTCCTGATGATTCTCTTGGGCTAGTCGAATTGATCCGGGTTCATTTTAAAAATATCTTCCGCGGAGCTGATGAAAACCTTGCCACCATAGATCAAATTAGGCAGGTATCTGAGACAGACCCGACCCATTTGATCGAAAAAAGCTCTGATAAAGCAATTATAAGCAGCGAAACTCCCCGGAAGCTGAAAGAGGGCTACGAGCTAGCCGTCAATTCTGTCGATATTGATGGGTACAAGGCATATGTGAAGCTCTTCATGAATGGATCTTTGGTCGATGATGCGATACTTACGACGCGCCGGGAGGCGGACGACACATATATTTACAGCTCACCGGGCAAATTCTCTAGTCCAGTGGAACTTATCAGGATTCATATCAAGAATGCATTTCGCGGCTCAGACACTTGTCTGATGACGATAGACCAGATCAGGCAGGTGTCTCTCGGCGAGACTGCCCGTTTGATTGAGGAGCTGAACAATAGAGTCATTATCCGCATCAGCACGCCACTAAAGCTGAAAGAAGGCTACGAGCTGGCCCTGAAGGGCACTGATTTCGAGGGTAACAAAGTACATTTGGAGCTGTCCCGAAACGGAACACCTGTTGATAATGCGATATTGATTGCGCGCTGGGAGCCGGACGACACATACATTTACAATCTCCCTGACGATTCCCAGGAGCCGATTGAATTGATCCGGGTTCATTTTAAAAATGCCTTCCGCGGGGCTGATCAGAACATTGCCACTGTGGATACAATTCGACAGGTTTCGGAAACTGAACCATCTTTGCTTATCCTTGACGGAGAGAATGAGGCTACCTTAACCAGCGGCAGTCCCCTGAAGCTAAAAGAGGGCTACGAACTGGCCATAAAGAGCATCGATATCAATGGGAGCAAAGCATATGTGGAGCTGTCTAAAAACGGATCGATTATTGACGCAGCAGTCATTATTCCGTAGACTAAAGAAATGCGCCATTGCCGGAGAAGTTGGACGAATCAGATTTCCTTTGAGGGCTGGTATAATATGGACAAGAAAGATATCTTCCGTCTCATCTTGAGCATTATCATATGCCAAATGGCAGGCGTAATTGGCTCGGCACTGACAGCAGGATCTGTGGCAGAATGGTATCCAACTCTTATCAAGCCTTCTTTTACGCCATCAGGCTCAACCATCGGATTTATCTGGATCACTTTATTTGCGCTAATGGGAATATCCCTGTTTCTTGTCTGGCGGGAGTCTCCTGAAAATCCTGCATCAAGAACTGCGCTGCTTTTCTTTGCTGTCCAGCTCATAGTCAATGTATTGTGGAATGCAGCCTTCTTTACTCTCCGATCACCAGCCAACGGTCTGGTAGTTATTGCCATTCTCTGGGTCTTGATTCTCATTACTATCCTGAAATTCTGGCCAGTAAACAAAACAGCCGCACTATTGCTTGTGCCTTATATCGTTTGGGTAAGCATTGCATCATACTTGAATTACGCGCTATGGGCATTGAATACTTGATTCAAATGTCCCTTGACATTCGCGACAGCCTGCCGATCAGCCATTTAGTGAGAAATCCGGTCAAAAAGCAGATGAACATGATGGAAAACGACTGGCTATCCGTGCTCCCGTTGATGGCAATGAATCCGGAGCCGACGAAGAGGTAGGCCATGTAGCCGAAGACCATGGCCAGGAGCGGCAGAGCCATGTACCAGAGCCTCTTGTAGCGCGAAGCCATGCCGTAGCGGCGCAGGTCGTCGGCTATCCCCGTCAGTATCTGGGCGGAGGAGCCGAGGCCGGCGAAGAACGAGGACCAGAGGGGCACTCCGAGAATGCTCGCCTCTGAAAACCTGGTGATCAGGATGCTGAATAAAACGACCGCGAGGGAGGCAAATATCACAGCATAAAGCCCATAGAGCTTGAAGAAGTAGGATAGGGTGCGCAGGCTGTGAAATCGAGAGCCTTTGATCTTGATCTTGGCATCATTGATGGCCGAGGTTAGCTCGTACCTGGCCCGGTCGCAGTAGAGGTATGCTTCGGGGAGATTCTCTTTGTTGAACTCCTTGAGCGCCAGAACATAAAAGTCATAGCTGTCCTTTATATCGATGGAGCTGCGGTGGGCTGCCTGAAGCATGCGGTCCAGCCTCTTGAGGTCTACTTCTACCTCAGAGCATGATTGGGGAATAGAGCAGGCTTTCGAATTGGCGTCCACAACTAAATTAGTAACTAGATTAATATAAATAGTTTTCGAGTATTAAAAAATCTTCCGTACATACTAAAAATAATTTTTCTTGATTTGAATTTTTGATCTGCGAAGATTAATTCAGATATATCTCTGGTGAGCTTTCTAGAGGGATAAAATAGGATAAAAATTGCATTTGAATCATGCCAAAGCCACCTTTCTGGCGGCTCTGATCTGGCGGAGGAGCCTGTCCTTGATCGAGCCCCTGTGCCTTCTGCCTGAGGGGGATTTCATAGCGCCGCCCGGCAGTGCGATGTGATGAATCTCCTCGATCATGCTCTCTGCAATCTTGCAGCATTCATCCGTGCTCCTGTCCGGAGAGCTGTCCCGTTCTTTAATAACTTCTTTCATACGTATAGATATTTCGTCTTCATTAAAAAATTTTTCCCTATTTAGAATTGAATCCTGAAATTGGATGACTGCTGCCGGGCTGCGGCTAGGCTGTTGCTGCGCAGAACCAGCCCCGCCGTCTTCTTCGGAAGGCAGCGGCAGCATGCCTTCATGCTTTAAATACTCTGTGGAATAATATTATCATATGCTTGATGACCTGATCTTCTGCCCAGTCTGTGAGAACGATACCGAGCACACCCTAATCAAATCCGGCCAGGAGAACCTGGTGCGTTGCGAAGAATGCGGCACGGTTCACTCCGTAGAGGTACAGCGTGAGCGGCTGGTCAATCTCAAGGTCATTGTGAGCAGCGGCGAGACATCTGAAACATACTTCGCCAAGATTCCGGCTAAAGAGATGCTGAATGTGGGCGATGAGCTGCTGGTTGACGATCCATCAAAGGATGTTGTCATGACCGAGATCGCCTCTCTTGAGACCGATCGCAGGGTAAATAGTGCTCTCGCGGAAGAGGCGAAGACCGTCTGGGCCAGGGCGACAGACGAGGTTCCGCTTAAAATCTCAGTCTATCGAAGAGGCAAAACCCATTCCTTCAAGATCAGCGTTCCCGGAGACGAGGTCTTCGAGGTCGGAGAATCTCGAAAAGAGGAAGGATTCAGATTCATCATCGTCAAGATGAAGCTGCGCGGCGAGGGCTTTGCCGATTCGGCTGAAGCCAAGGACATACAGAGGATCTGGGGTCGAGAGATTTGAACCGAGAACAGCTCCTGGGAAGCCTGAGAGGCTATGCAAGTGAATCTGTTGTATCCGCAATGTCTCGCGTCCCCAGAGAGCTATTCCTTCCGGAATCGCTGCAAAGCCGGGCCTACGATGACACTCCCCTTCCTATAGGAGGAAACCAGACCATCTCTGCTCCCCACATGGTGGCAATAATGTGCGATATTCTCGACCTTCAGCCGGGGATGACCGTCCTGGAGGTGGGAGGAGGAAGCGGCTACCATGCCGCGGTGATGGCGAAGATGGCAGGCCCAACGGGGCAGGTCTACTCAGTGGAGCGCAGGCCGGAGCTGGCTGCCCAGGCCAGAGAGAACCTGTTGAGAGCAGGCATAACGAATGTAACCATGATCGAGGCCGACGGCAGCCTCGGCCTGGCGAAGCATGCGCCCTATGACCGGATCAGCGTGGCAGCCGCCGCTCCCCAGATCCCGGAACCGCTCAAGCGGCAGCTGAAGGTGGGCGGCAAGATGGTTCTGCCCGTGGGAAGCGATTACCAGGAACTCTATCTAGTGACCAGAAAAAACGGCTTTTGCGTAGAGAAGAAGATGGGCGTGATCTTCGTTCCCCTCATCGGACAGGAGGGCTTCAGAGAGCGGACCTGATTTTAGGGACAGCATCTTCTGGGGGGAGATTTTTTGAGAACGGGTCTTTTAGTAGCAGATCTAATATATTCGCTGTGACGATTGCCTTCTGAGATGAAGCCCCTAGCAATCATAATCATGGACGGCTTCGGCATAAGCCCGATAGTTGAGGGAAATGCCATAGCCAAGGCGAAAAAGCCCAACCTGGATCGATTCTGGAAAAATTACCCTACGACCACTCTCTCCGCCTCTGGGCTCGCTGTGGGCCTGCCGCGCGGCCAGATGGGCAACTCCGAGGTCGGACACCTTAACATCGGCGGCGGGCGGATCGTCTACCAGGATTTTACCAGAATCAACCTGGCGGTTGAGCAGGGAACGATCGCCGAAAATGAGGCTCTGCGCCAGGCCATGGAAAAGGCAAAAGGCAATAGGCTGCATCTGATCGGCCTTCTCTCCGACGGCGGAGTTCACAGCCACAACACCCACCTCTACGCCATCCTGGAGATGACAAAAAAGGCGGGCCTGGACAATGTCTTTGTGCACGCCGTTCTGGACGGCAGGGATGTGCCGCCCAGAAGCGCCCTCGGCTATTTTCAGGAGCTAGAGGACAAATTCCGGCAGATCGGCATAGGAAAGGTGGCCACCGTCTCAGGCCGGTACTACACCATGGACAGGGACAAACGCTGGGAGCGGGTGGAGAAAGCCTATCGTTGCCTCACAGACGGAGAGGGCCTGCGGGCCGCCACGGCGTTGGACGCAGTAAAAGAGGCCTACTCAAGAGGCGAGAACGACGAATTCGTCCAGCCTACCCTGGTGAACTCCGATGGCCTGATCAGGGACGGCGACAGCATCATATTCTTCAATTTCCGGCCGGACAGGGCGCGGGAGATCACCAGAGCCTTTGTCGATAAGGATTTTCAGGGCTTTGCCACCAAACCGATCCGGGTCTTCTACACTTGCATGACCCAGTATGATGCCACAATGAAGGTGCCGGTGGCCTTCCCGGCGCAGGATTTGAATGATACCCTCGGCGAGGTAATCAGCCGGGCTGCCCTGAAGCAGCTGCGCATAGCCGAGACTGAGAAATATGCGCACGTCACTTACTTCTTTAACGGCGGAAAAGAGGAGCCAAACCCAGGAGAGAACCGCTGCCTTATTCCCTCGCCAAAGGTTGCTACCTACGACCTGATGCCGGAGATGAGCGCTCTTCTGGTCAGGGATGAAGTCATCAGGCGCATCGATAGCGACAGGTACGACCTCATTGTCCTCAACTTCGCCAATCCGGATATGGTGGGCCACACCGGCATATTCGATGCCGCTGTCAAGGCGGTCGAGGTGGTGGACGGCTGCGTGGGCACGGTCGTCGATGAGATCCTCAAGAAAGGCGGCTGCGTGCTGCTCACTGCCGATCACGGCAACGCCGAGAAGATGATCGATCCGGCCACCGGCCAGCCGCATACCGCTCACACCACCAATCCTGTGCCATTCACTCTGATAATAAACGACGGCAAGAAGCGCAGCCTGCGCGAGGAGGGCATCCTGGCAGATATTGCCCCCACTGCACTGCAGCTTTTGGGCATCGTCCAGCCGAAGGCAATGACCGGAAAGAGCCTCATCAAATCAGAGATCTCCTGAATTCCGCCCAAAGGTTTTTCTTGTGATCCTCCAATTAAAAATTAGTCTGTTGGAGGATCACCTTGTCAGCGCAGTTGTTAGCGAAGAATTCTCTGCCTGAGCGGTTAGGGATTCATTTCCATAAGAGTTCAGGAAAGCTGGACTATATCGATGCCCTGCGGGGAATCGCCGCGCTAAGCATCTTCTTCTACCACATCTACGGGACAACAGGCTCGCTCACCAAAGGGGCATATCCGATAGAGATACTCCCGGAAAGGTTCATAGGTTTAACCCTTGTCGGCATACCTCTGTTTTTCATTCTCAGCGCCTTCACATTATACCTGTCTCTGGACAGCAAAGCCGGTGAGAGCCATAGGTTTATCAAGTTCTATATTCGCCGGCTATTCAGAATAGCGCCGCTATTTTATTTCCTGCTGATCCTTGTGATGATAAGCGGCCTGCTCACAGGAAAGGGACTGCCATCCTGGTCAAATCTCCTGGCAAATTTCACTTTCACCTTCAACCTGATTCCGCAGTACTCTACAAGCCTCTTTCAGGGAGGCTGGACGGTGGGGGTGGAGATGCTCTTTTACCTGATACTGCCGCCGATATTTTTAAAAGTAAACAGCCTTGGGCGATCCATTCTTCTGTTTATCGGCTTTTACTGGCTCTGCCAGGAGATCGAGCCGCTACTGGTGGCAATGGTCGGAGAGAGCACTATGGCTTCCACCAACTATTATTATTACAATTTTTTTCATTGGGCATATATCTTTCCCCTCGGCATTGTCTGCTACCTGATTTATAAGAATCATCTGCCCAGAATTAAATCTGAATACCGCGTTCCGCTGGCCTTATGCATGCTTATAATATCATTAATTATATTATTACTATTTATTGACAATATCCCTCTGTCCTACAAATTATTTAACCTGTATGAGCCTCTGGCGGGTCTCACCTCGCTTCTGAGCATGAGCCCGATAGCGGTGGTACTGATGCTGCTCTCCCTGTCCCTGGCTCCTAACAGGTTTATCGTGAATAGATTTACCCGGTTCTTTGGAACAATAAGCTACAGCCTGTATCTCACTCATCCTTTCATAATCGAGCCCTTGAAGCCGGCATATCTCTATATCTACAACCATGCAATAGTCTCTACCGACGTGAGCCTTTTTCTATGCGTCTTGCTGACCCTGCTTATAGTCACTCCCATCTCGCTGATAACGTATCATCTGGTTGAGACCGCCGGAATCATGATGGGAAAAACCGTCATGAAGAGGCTGTGAGATTCTTTTAATTGGTATTCTATCGATAGTCTATTGGTATTCGGTTATTTCTTTTAAGCGGAATTCTTATTTTCCCTTAAAAAATCGCAAAGCATTTAATATGCAGTAGCGGATTAGCTAATCCAGATTATTGAAGGAATGCAATATGCCCGAGACCATACCCACTCACGATGCCAATTATCTCATGGATCTGCTAAAGAGAATCATCAGCTTTAAGACCGTAGCTCCTCCGGGCAGCAATTATGAGGCAATTGTGGACTGGCTCGTCCCGATTTTTCAGGATATGGGCTTTAAGACGCAGAAAATGGTCATGCCGGAAGAGGTCTTTGAGTCCAGATGCCGCGACCGGCGGCTGGTGGGAGATCGCTACAACCTGTGCGCCAACCTTTCCGTGGGCGCAGAAAAGACCCTGGTGATCTATGCCCATCTGGATGTGGTGCCGGCAGAAGGCCCCTGGGATACCGATCCCTTCCAGGCGGTGGCAAAGAACGGCAGAGTCTATGGCCGGGGCGTCTCCGACTGCAAGGGCTCGATTGCCGCCTTGATTGCCGCACTGGATGCGCTCCTGAAGAACGGCAAGCCAAAGTACAATCTCTCCGTCCTCCTGACGACCGACGAAGAGGTGGGCGGCTACTCCGGCCTGTGCTATCTCACCGACCTGGGACTGGTTAAAGGGGACATGATGCTCTGCATGGACGGCTTTTCCGATGATGTGGTGATAGGCAGCAACGGCATCATTCACTGGGATCTGGCAGTCCATGGAAAATCGGTGCACAGCGGCTCCAGCTTCCTGGGGACAAATGCCGTGGAAAAGTCAATACCAGTAATGAATGCCCTCATGGATCTAAAGAAGACGGTTCAGTCCAGACGATCACTCCTGCCGGCCAGCTCCGCCCTGGAGGCAATGGGCAAGAAGAACCTCATGCCGATCCTCAATATCACTGTGATCAATGGGGGAATCAAGGAGAACATCGTGCCCGACATCTGCAATCTGCGCGGGGACCGGCGGGTGATACCGGAAGAGAGCATGGATGAGGCCATGGCTGAGATCGAGAGGGCTTTAGAGCCCATTGACGTAGACTTTGACCTCAAGTTTTCTCCCGGCTATCCGCCTATGAGCGTCAATCCGGATCACCCCTGGGTCTGGGAGGTGAGGAATGCCGTGGAGAGGGGCATGGATTTTTTCCCAAGAATGTCCGGAGCACAGGGAAGCCTCGATCAGGCCTACGCCACAGAGAAGACCGGCATTGCTACCTGCGTCTTTGGGGTGGGCCGGCAGCTGGAGAGCAATATCCACGGCCTAAATGAGAATGTTCGCGTATCAGATCTCAATGGATTCGCGAGATTTTTAATCGAACTCCTTGCCGCCTGAGGCATTGCATGAAGGTGATATCCGTAGTAGGAACGAAGAAGACCGGAAAGACCACATTGGCCTGCGCTCTCGTCGCGTCACTGGCCAAACACGGAAAGGTGGGCACGATCAAGAACATGGCCGGTCATGATGTAGATCAGGGCGACACCAGGCGCCACTATGATGCCGGAGCGGACGAGGTTATCGGCCTGGGCGAGGCGCGCCTCAAGGTTACCCGCGAGCAAGGGGATCTTGACTCCGCCCTCGCTGAGCTAGAAAGAGACGGGATGGACTATGTTGTCGTGGAGGGATTCAAGCACAGCAGCCTTCCCAAGATCGTGATGGCCGACATCGAGGTGACCAATGTCGTGCGAAATGTCAGGCTCGCAGAGGTTGATCCTGCGTTGGTGGAGGAACTGGCGGGAATAGTGATGGGTATGGAGGACTATTCCGCCCCAAAGGCATGAACGTTGATCTGAACCTTGATCATCGAGTATTTAACTCGTTGCCCAATTCCTCCCCATCCTTCAGGGTGGGGAGGAATTGGGCGGTCCCGTAAGTTATTTACGCTCACAAATCCATCTCCTGATGTCCATTGCTAGAGTCAGACCGGACTTTGATCCTGGTTGGGCACTTCCCCTCGGTTGGCGAGGAACAGACACACGGCTTAACTGACTCGTACAAGCAAATACAGGGACACGGTATCGGAGGCACATGAGAGCCCGTAAGGATTCTAGGCGATTGGATGACAAGTGAACCTCTCCTCCCGTACCTGGGGTGACAGCACGCGATTATGTGCCACAGTGTAGTCAGCACGAAGAGTCAGCCACCCTTACGCCTCGCGACTTTTTGCGCAGAGGCAAGCCATGCCCTTCAGGGCGTGGTAGTTGACACAGAAAACTTAAACATGAGAAGCATCATTATCACATTTCGTAGGAGATGAATTCAAATGGCTGATTGCGAATTATGTACCCGTGCTCGACCGCTGCTCTTTCCCATAAAGGCCCCCGTCCACAACCTCACTTATCCTGAGGGTGCTTACAAAGGCGTATGCGACATCTGCCTTGAGAACCTGGAGAAGGGCTGGCAGCAGTACTATGGCGCAAAACCGGAAGCCAAGAAATAGATTCTAAATCACTTTTTGCAGACCAATTGCTTGAATATAGCCTTGGCTTTGTCGCGGGAGCACTATCATGAGGATGCAAAAGGAGGAGAAGATCGTGGTGGTTCTGCTCCTCATGGCCCTGGGATCTCTGGCGGTGGCTTTCTGGGCCTTTGCGCCTGATGGTGGCGAGCAGGATAGCTCTTTCGGCACGCAATCTCAAAAAGACGCAAGCTTCAGCACATCCATCCTAGAAGGCCGGGTTTTGGAGATCAAGCCCACCAGGAGCGGAGGCAACCTTCTCCTCAAGCTGGATGACTCTGAAACGGATATTTTCGTTCCTGCCAAAGCGGGCGCAAAGGAGCTTTTGTCTCGGATAAAGGCCGGAGATCGTCTGAGCGTCAGAGGGACAATATCGAGCTATCAGGGCAGCGAGGAGCTTGTGGTATCCAGTCAGAAGGATGTCCAGGTGCTGGCGACATGAAAATCATAACCCTTCTCACCGACTTTGGCTCTTTTTATCCCGCCCAGATGAAGGGTGTAATCCTCTCCCGTCTCGGGGACAGGGCTTCTGAGGTCACCTTCATCGACATCGCCCATGATATCCCGCCCCAGGATGTTCGCGCCGGTGCCTTTGCCCTGCTCTCCACCGCCCGGTACTTTCCTGCCGGGACAATCCATATCGCGGTGGTCGATCCCGGCGTTGGTACAGACCGGATGGGCCTGGTGGTGGAGGGCGGCGGGCAGATCTTCGTCGGGCCGGACAACGGCCTGCTCCTGCCGGCTGCCCGCAGCCTGAGCGCGATCGGAGGTCCACCCCAAGCGCCTCAGGCCTACAAGATCGCCGTCTCTCAGGAGATCCTGGGCACGGGTCATGGCCCGGCATCCAATACATTTCACGGACGGGACATCTTCGCTCCTGTCGCTGCCCTGCTGACTTCGGGAAAGAGCCCGGCGTCGATGGGCCCGAGGGTCCGGCCGAAAGATCTGAACTTCGGCGCGGCCAGGAAGACGGATCAGGGTTTTGAGGCCACGGTAATCTATGTAGACCGCTTCGGCAATCTAATCCTGAATATGCGGGATTTGCCTGCATTTCCTGTGAGCCTGAAGGGGATTAAATTGAAGGCCGTGAGGACCTATGGCCAGGCGCGCAGGATCGAACCGCTTATAACCCTGGGCAGCCATGGCTTTGCAGAAATCGCGGTCAACCAGGGAAATGCCGCCGAGGCGTTTTGCCTCAAGGCCGGGGATCGCATCGAGCTGGAGGAGATTTAGATTGTTTGGAATTGAGTTTGTTCCCGATGAATCGGCTTATAAGATCGGCTACATGGCAAAGCTGGCAGAGGATGCCGGATTCAAGAATATCTGGATCACAGATCACTACAATAACCGGGACGTTTGGACCACTCTTGCAGTGCTGTCCATGATGACCAATCGGATTTCACTGGGAACGGGAGTCACCAATCCCTACACAAGGAATGCGGCCATCATCGCCTCATCCATCGCCTCCATCAACGAGCTGTCCGGAGGGCGCGCCATTCTGGGAATAGGGCCGGGAGACAAAGCCACCTTCGAGAAGATGGGAATCGACTGGGACAAGCCTCTCTCTCGCGTCAAAGAGTCGGTTCAGGCCATCCGCTCTTTCCTGGCTCGCGAGCAGGTGAACGTTGCCGGCTTCAAAGGGGCGCAGATGGCGTTCGCCACAAGCAAGATCCCCATCTACATCGGCGCTCAGGGGCCGAAGATGCTGGAGCTTGCCGGAGCCATTGCTGACGGAGTGCTCATCAACGCCTCCCATCCGGATGACTTCAAATTCGCTGTGCCCATGATCAGGCAGGGGGCAGAAAAAGCAGGCAGAAAGCCGGAGGATGTGCAGATCTGCGCCTATGCCAGCTTCAGCGCCGACAAGGACCCGGCCAAGGCGATCAATGCCTCCAAGATCGTGGTGGCCTTCATCGTGGCCGGATCTCCCGAGAACGTCCTGCAGCGGCACGGAATAGGCATGGATGAGGCAAAGACCATCTCCGAGGCCATTGCAAAATATGACTTCAAGACCGCTATGGGAGCAGTCACTGCCAAAATGACCGAAGCCTTCTCCGTCTCCGGTGCGCCTGTAGACTGCAAGGCAAGGGTGGATGAGCTGCTCAAGACCGGGGTCACGCAGATCGTGGTGGGCTCGCCCATCGGCCCCAACAAGGAGAGCGCTATCAAGCTCATCGGAAAGCAGGTTATAGGCAAATAAGCGATCGATTGCAGGCAAGCAAGAGCTAAAAAGGTCATGCGCGGGCTTTACATTGGGCGTTTCCAGCCCTATCACTTCGGGCATCAGGCGGTCCTGAAGAAGATCTCCCAGGAGGTAGATGAGATTGTGATAGTGATAGGAAGCGCCCAGGAGAGCCACACTCCCGAGAACCCATTCACCGGCGGGGAGCGAATGGAGATGATCTATGCCGCTCTGAGCGAGGTCGGCCTCAGGGAGTGCTCGGTGGTCACGCCGCTACAGGATATCCAGAGAAACTCGGTATGGGCCTCTCACCTGCGATCGATGGTGCCCCGTTTTGATGTGGTCTACTCCAACAATCCTCTGGTGATCCAGCTCATGACCGAAGCCGGAATCGAGATAAGAAGGTCTCCCATGTATCAGAGAGAGCAGTACTCAGGAACTGTCATCCGCAAGCTGATGAGGGAGAACGGAGAATGGTCTTTGCTGGTGCCAGCCTCCGTGGCGGATTTTATCAAAGAGATCGGCGGGGTTGCACGCCTCAATGCAGTCACCAGGAGCGACAGAGACTGAAAAGATTGCGTATTAATTAAAAATTTGTCTGCTCACGCCTACCAGTTGGCTGGGTCAAACTCGGATTTAGGATCTCTTTTAATAACGCCAAAACCCCCCTCGACAACCATTTTATTGAAGCTCTTTTTCAAATTCGGTTTGCCTTCTGGCCCGGAGAGATAAACCAGGCAGGGAATGGACCCGTCTGCATTTGTGCCCGCCAGGTCATCCTTATCGAGGAATACCACAACATTGAGAAGCCTCTCCAGAGCAAACTCCCTGGCATGAACCGCTTCGATGGTCCCCATCTCAGGGCAGTCCACCTGAGAGAGGCTGACCGGGCCGAAGCCCTGCACCTCGAATGTATCGCCATCCACAACGCTGGTTACGATGCCGGATGGATAGTCAGCGAAAGCAGCGGCAGTCGATATGAGCATCATCGATATGAGCATAAGCGAAAATAATGCAATTTTGGCTTTCACAGGCTCGGTTTAAGAATTTTCAGGCTAAAAAAACTATCGATCAAGGTCACGGAAATGCGAGCGTGGGCGGGAATATTTGGATGAAAATGGCAGGTTAGAAGGAGCAGTCGTTGGGAGGAGATCTCGCAGACTCCGCGGTGTTTGCAGGAGCTGCTGCGACTGATAAAAAGCGGTGCCCTTTGCCCGGATTTTGGCGATAGACAACTATTTGAGCAACGCTGACGTGTTCAAGTCAAAAAGTCGCTATCTGATAGGGTCCATGAGCGAGCATAATGCGGACTGGTGATGGATCGAGATTGGAGCGCGGCTAGAAAAGTTCAGAGACTGGATATAGCAATCCATTTGTAAGATCGATAGAAATGAGGCACAAAACGCATGACCAAGTACTTCGAAGTTCTTCGCCGCGACGGCCCGGCCCGCATGGGAAAGCTGATCTTCGGCCGGCAGATCAGCACTCCTGCCCTGATCAGCAAGGACGATTATGTTTCTGCGGGCAGCGTCTACAGCTACCCCAGCCTTCAGGAGGCGATCAATGCCGCCGAGGCTCTGCGTGATCTGGAGAAGCTGGCCATACTGCCCTATGTTCCCGCCGCCCTTCACTCCGAGCCTGCCCTGGAGCTGCCGCCAGTGGAGACCTCCGGGCCCAAAGGCATAATGGTCCATCCGTTCAGCGAAAAAGAGCCCGAAAATGCTGATGTCTATGTCTTGGGAAATGCCGGAGCCCTGAAAAATCCCAGAGATCTGGTGGCTGCGGTCATCGGCGCCCGCGAGAAGATCGCTCCGGACGCGGCGCTCTATGCCCCTGCCATCGCTACTCCTGCTAGCCTGGCTTTGCTGGTCTACCTGGGCGTCGACCTGCTGGACGGAACGCGCGTCCTGGCCGACGGCTTGCTGGGCCGGTATCACAGCCGGGATGGCCTTTGGAATGCCGCGGATCTGGCGGAGCTTCCCTGCCGCTGCCATAACTGCCAGAAGATGGGAGAAGAGGGCATCAAAAAGGAATTGCTTATCGCTCACAACATGCAGAAGCTGGAAGAGGAGCTGCTTGCAGTTCGGGAGGCCATTCGCTCCGAAACCATGCGGGAATATGTCGAGCGGCAGGTGCGGGTGACCCCCGAGCAGACCACAGCCCTGCGCCTGCTGGATAGCGAGCACCTGTACCTGGAGAAAAGAACTCCCCAGATCCGCCGCAGCACCTTTTATGCCAACTGTTCCGAATCCCTGCAGCGCGTGGAGGTCACCCGCTTTGCCGAAAGGGTGATTGGCCGGTACAGGGCACCGGAGAGCGATGTCCTGCTGCTCCTGCCCTGCTCGGCAAAGAAACCCTATTCGCTCTCCCGGTCGCACCGTCTCTTTGCCGAAGCAGTGGGAGGCCGCCGGCGCTATCTGCACGAGCTGATTTTAACCTCTCCCCTGGCTCTGGTACCCCGCGAGCTGGAGGAGGCCTATCCGGCGGCAAGCTACGATGTTCCCGTAACCGGCCGCTGGGACAGAGAGGAGAGGGCATGGCTCTCCGGATGTCTGGAGGCTTACCTAAAGAAGAACCGGTACGCTAGGATAGTGGCCCACCTGGAGGGCGAGCTCTTGGAGACGGTAAAAGAAATGGGCATTGATGCCGAGTTCACCGGAGGAGGGACGAACGGCCCGGCCCTGGACCGGCTCAGCGCCGCTGTGGCCGAAGCATGCCGGGATGCCAGGCGGCTGCCAGACCTGCGGCTCCTGCGCTACCGTGCCCATGCCGATTTCTGCTTCGGGGAAGGTGCCTCCGACCTTCTTCTGCAGGGAAAGATCCTGGTTAAGGGCAGGGAGATTCAGGATGAGCACAAAAAGCCGCTCGCTGCAACCACGCCCAGCGGCATGATCGCCCTATCCCTGGCTGGTGCAGCCCGGCTGCAAGCCCTCGGGAGATACATCGTCAGAATCGGCGATTTCCTGCCCAAAGGCTCCTTGCTGGCTCCCGGTGTGACAGAGGCAGATGACGAGATCCGTCCCGGCGATGAGGTAATAATTGCGGGAGAGAAGGCCTTTGGCGTTGGCAGGGCGAAGATGTCCGGCTGGGAGATGAAAAGATCCCGCCGGGGAGTGGCTGTAGAGATAAGGCATATCAAAGGAAAGCAGTAAAAAGCAGCAATCAGGTAGTGAACAGGCAGCAATGAACTGAAGCATAGACAGACGCAAGTGTTTGAGACAAGTGCTGGGTGCAAGTACGGGATATTCGACTGTGAATTCAGATTACTAAATCGGGCTGCGAAAATACAGGAGAGACTGAGGCTGGCTGCA
>Ga0116170_10002989_pt1 | contig 15964 bp, 10 predicted proteins | sample AD_JPNHW1_MetaG_FD_89797 | JGI IMG/M metagenome (GOLD analysis project Ga0116170, IMG submission 89797) | Active sludge microbial communities of municipal wastewater-treating anaerobic digesters from Japan - AD_JPNHW1_MetaG | ecosystem: Engineered > Bioreactor > Anaerobic > Digestate | place...
CGGAGCTCATGGACGCCCTGCGCGCCCTGGCCAAAGCCGAGGTGGACATCTTGACCCTCGGCCAGTATCTGCGTCCCACGCGCCATCAACTGCCGGTCCACCGCTACGTGCCCCCCGATGAATTCGCGGCGATCGGGCACAAGGCCAAAGCGCTGGGCTTCCGCGCGGTCTACGCGGGACCGCTGGTGCGATCGAGCTTCAACGCCCACGAGGTCAGCCATCTGGATGGCGTTGACATCGTGGGCGTAGACATCCCGTAGCCCTTACAGGAACAGGTTCACGTTGGATTGCCCCGCCGACTCCATGTAGGTGGCGACGCCGCCGATCTCCACGCCTTCGATCAACTCCTCCTTCGCAATGCCCATGAGATCCATGCTCATCTGGCAGGCGATGAAGCGCACACCCGCCTGACGGGCGCTATCGATCATGGCGTCCAGATCCGCCACGCCCTTGGCTTTCATGCGCGCCTTCATCATCCATCGGCCCACGCCCAGGAAGTCCATCTTCGAAAGGGCCAGACCGCCCGAATGGGCGGGCAGCATCCATCCGAACATTCGGCCCATCAGATCCTTCTTCACCGCGGGCTTCTTGCGGCGCTTGAGGACGGAAAGGCCCCAGAAAGTGAAGAAGAGCGTCGTCTCCTTTCCGCTGGCCGCCGCGCCGTTGGCCAGCACGAAGGTCGCCAACGCGCGATCCAGATCGTCGGAAAAGACGATCAGCGTGGCACCCTTCCCACCACCCTGGGGCGCGGCTTCCACGGCCCGAAGCCGCTTCTCCACGGTCGCCGTGAAGATCCCTTTGGATTCCTCCACCTGATGCAGCCGGTGCCCCGTGACGTTGCACCAGGACGCCACATCCTTCGGAAAGCCGGGATCGCTGGCGCTGACGATGATCCGTGCGCCCTCTGGAGCGCGATCCACTTCCGCCTTGAGGCGGAGGATGGGGCCGGGGCAGGACAGGCCGCAGGCGTCCACGCGGATGTTCACGTCCTTGTGGGGCAGATGCTCGGGCTCGCCTGACCCTTCGGCATAGACCTTCCCCAGCTCGGGCTGCCGGACCGTCGCGGGCGCGGCCTGGGGGGCGGTCGCCAGCTCCCAGGTCTTGTAGCCGCCCGTGAGATTCGCCAGGTCCGTCCAGCCGTGCTGACGCAGGATGCGTTCGACCAGGTAGCCCCGCAGTCCCACGCCGCAGTAGAGCAGCACGGGACGGTCTTTCGGGATCTCGCTGATGCGCCGACGCACCTCGTCGTTGGGGATATTGATGGCGCCGGGAATGTGGCCCAGCTCGAACTCCTGGCGGCTGCGCACATCCACCAGCGCCGCGCCGCGGGCGCGCCAGGCTTCGATCTCATGCCATTGCGCGAGGCGCGTCAGACCCTTCAGCAGGTTCTCGCCGACCATGCCCAGGATGTTCACGGGATCCTTGGAGGAGGAGAACGGCGGCGCGTACGCGTGCTCGATGTGCGCCAGATCGGAGATCACGCCCTTGCGACGAAGGGTCTCGGCCATGAGATCCATCCGCTTGTCCACGCCGTCGTACCCCACCGCCTGCGCGCCGAGCAGGCGTCCGCTGGCGGGATCGAACAGGGCCTTGAGGGTGAGCGGCGTCGCGCCCGGGTAGTAACCGGCATGGCTGGAGCCATGGATGATCACCCGCTCGAAGGGGATGCCCGACGCCTTCAGCGCCCGTTCGTTCGCGCCGCTGCAGGCCACCGTGAGATCAAAGACCTTGGCGATGGCGGTGCCCAGGGTTCCCGGGTACTCGGCCAGCGACGCCTCGCCCTTCAGGCTGCGGGCCACGTTTTCGGCCACGACGCGGGCCTGCTTGGTGGCGGGCCCAGCCAGCGGGATGCTCACAGCCTGATCCAGGATGGGACTCTGCACGGCCACCGCGTCGCCCAGCGCGAAGACGTGGGGATCCGATGTCTGCATCCGCGCATCCACCTGGATGGCGCCGGAGGGCGTGCAGGCGATGCCGCTCTCCCGCACGAAGGCCGTATCGGGTCGCACGCCGATGGAAAAGATCACGACATCCGCGGGGAGTTCTTCACCGGAGGCCAGCACCACCACCAGGCGGCTGCCGCGCTGCTCGAATCGCGCAACACCATCGCCCAGGCGCAGCCCCACGCCCTTGGCGCGCAGCTGGGCGTGAACCATCGCCGCCATTTCCGGATCCACCACCGTCATGACCTGGTTCTGGGCTTCCACCACGTTCACGTTGATGCGGCGATGGTGCAGGTTTTCAGCCATCTCCAGGCCGATGAACCCGCCGCCCACCACGACGGCCTGCTCGGGCCGACGCTCGTCCAGCCACGCCTTGATGCGATCCACGTCGGGCACGGAACGCAGGGTGAAGATGCCATCCAGATCCACACCAGGGATAGGCGGTCGCAGCGGCTCGGCCCCCGGCGAGAGCACCAGCTTGTCGTAGGGCTCTTCCGTGATCCGCCCCGTGGAGCGCTCCTTCACCCGCAGCACCTTGCGCGCGGTATCCACCGAAAGCACTTCCGTCTCCGTGCGAACCTTGACGCCCAGCCAGTCTTCGAACTTCTTCGGCGTCATCACGAACAGGCGCTCGCGCTCGGAGATCACGCCCCCAGCGTAGTACGGCAATCCGCAGTTCGCGTAGCTGACATGCGCGCCGCGTTCGAAGATGACAATCTCCGCATGCTCGTTCAGCCGCCGCAGCCGCGCCGCCGTGGAAGCCCCACCCGCCACGCCACCCACCATCAGGACTCGAGCCATATCGCCTCCAGGCAGCCGGGGAAACCCGGCCCGTGAATCATAGGATTGTATAACCAAACAGGAAAATCAATCCCCGATCTTCACTGTCTCGACGACACGCGGCCGGTACAGGCGCATCAGCGCGGCCAGCAGCGGAATCCCCATGGAAAAGGGCGCGATGGCCCGCGTCCCCAAGGGGTAGCCAACGAACAGATCCCCGATGCACAGCGTCGCGTATCCCAGGATGGGCAGCACGATGAAGGTGCGGTGCCCGCGGCCAAAGGGGCGCATGGGCACATGCCGCCAGCGTTCGATCATCCGATAGACCGTGCCGGCGACAAACGTGGTCAGCACCCATCCCGAGAAATTCCGCAGGGGGATACCGATGTAAGGTCCACCCTGTTCCCAAACCCACGCCTTCGCCTGATAGACCATCACGGGGTCCATGGTCAGATCCCACGCGGTCATCACCAGGGCTGTGAGCATGGAAATGAGCAGCAGGCGCGCCACGTCTTTCGGGCTGCCCGTCGGGAAACCCCGCGTGATGAGGTTCGCGATCATGTAGCTGGGGTAGAGCACCATGAAATAGGCCAGGGGAATGACCACCGGCACCGTGCCGAGCAGCTTGGGATTCAGGACATCCGTGTAGTGGTACTGGCCAAAGATCCATCCGGTCTTCACGCCGACATGCTCGAAAAGAAAGCTGATGATCGTCGTCGTCGCCAGGAAAGCAAGGGCTCGCCGCCATCCCAGCATGTACAGCGCATGGACAAAGACCAGGGACGAGAAGACGTACGTCATGGCCTGAAAGGGGATCTGATGCGCCTTGATGCGGTAGCCCAGCAGCCCCAGATGGGCGAGCAGAAGTAATCCCAGCGTGATGAGCAGGATCAGCTCGATGCTGCGGTTGTATGTCACCTCCATTTCGAAATGCTCGTCCTGATGCCGCTGCATTTTCATGGGCCAACCTCCAACTTTCAGACAGATGTAAGGGATGTCGAAAGAGACAATGCCATCTGCTTACGGTCATGCCAAGCTCCTGAATTGAGGAGAACGCGTTGAGTCAACCCGACTCTATGGAACGATTCGAGATCCGACGCCAGCTCGGCTCCGGCTCGTTTGGAGCCGTCTTTGAAGCCTATGACCGGGAACGCCAGACCCTCGTGGCCCTGAAGCGTCCCCACGAGGCCAACGCCCAAAGCCTGCTGCTCTTCAAGCAGGAGTTCCGCGCCCTGGCGGATATCGGACACCCCAATCTCGCCTGCCTGTACGAACTGCACACCGATTGCGCTCCGTGGTTCTTCACCATGGAGCGGGTGGAGGGACGGGATTTCCTGGCCTATCTCCGTGGCGATTCCGAGACCGAGCAACCGGGATCCCAGATGACGGCGGTCTCCCTCGCCTCCCAGCGCTCCTGGGGGAATCCCTCCACGGATCCCACCCTGGGCCCTTCGCAATCCCTCGCCAGCGACTTCAACAGCCTGATGTCCTCGGATCCCTCCAGCACATCGGGTCATCGCTCGCCCCGGATGGTGGATTCCGAGGAACCCGGCCCGCCACCCAGCTTCGATCGGATCAAGCAGGCACTGAAACAGCTGGCGGAAGGGCTGAGGGCGCTCCATGGCGCCGGCAAGCTGCACCGGGATCTCAAGCCCAGCAATGTCCTTGTCACCGCGGAGGACCGGCTGGTCATCCTGGATTTCGGGCTGACCACGGACACCGAGGTCCGCCTGCGCCTGGACCCACGGGAAGGGCATGCGGCCGGAACCCCCGCCTACATGGCCCCCGAGCTGTTCGGAGACAATCCGGGCAGCGAGGCCAGCGACTGGTACAGCGTCGGCGTGATGCTGTACCAGGCCCTGACGGGATGCCTTCCCTTTCCGAGAAACTACCACCGCCAGGTCGCCTGCAAGCTCCAGCAGGATGCGCCCCCACCCCGCCTGCTCGTTCCCAGCGTGCCGATGGATCTGGATGTGCTCTGCGCCAGCCTGCTTCAGCGCAGCCCCGAGCTGCGCCCCCGGGGCGAGCAGGTGGTCGCGTTCCTGGAAACATCCAACCAGAGCCTGGAGCTGGGATGGATCCAGGAAGCCAGGCACACCTCCGCCTTTGAGCGGGAATCCGAACAGCAGCGCCTTTTCGAGGCCCTGGTGCGCACGCGCGGACAGGCGGCCTTGATCCATGGCCCATCCGGCATGGGCAAGAGTCACCTGCTCCGGATCTTCCTGCGCAACCTTCAGCAGAAGGATGCCCAGGCCCTCATCCTCCAGGGCCGGTGCTTCGAGCAGGAATCCGTGCCGTTCAAGGCCCTGGATGGCGTCGTGGACGCCCTGGCGATGCATCTCCGCCGCCTGCCGAACCCAGAGCTCAGCGCCCTGGTGCCTTGCCATCTCGACGGCCTGCTGCGCCTGTTCCCCGTCATGGGGCAGGTGCGCGCCTTCCAGCACGCCCTCCAAGGGCCCTCGGAGGTGCCCGATCCCATCGAGCTGCGCCATCGGGCCTTCCTGGCGCTGCGGGATCTGCTGAAGCGGATCTCCGAACAGCAGGCGGTGGTTTTGGCCATCGACGATCTCCAGTGGGGCGATCTCGACAGCGCGGCCTTCCTGGTGGATCTCCTGCGTCCCCCCGCAGAGCCAGCGCTGCTGCTCGCCATGACCTTTCGCAGCGACGAGGCCGAGGCCTCACCGGTCATCCAGGCCCTGCTGAAATCCCTCGCGGAGACCGAGGTCCCGACCGTGGACATCCCCTTGCGCGAACTGCCGCCAGCGGAAGCGCAACGCCTGGCGCGGTCCAGCTTCGGCGACCGGCCCGACGCGGATGCCCTGGCGGAGTGGATCGCCCTTGAAAGCGGCGGCAATCCATTCTTCATCGGCGAACTGGCGCGACACTTCCAGAGCGAGGGCCGCGAACGCGCGGAAACCGGAGCGCTCAACCTGGATGACTACATCCGGATGCGTGCGGCCAGCCTGCAGGAACAACCACGACAGTTGCTGGAAACCCTCGCCGTGGCGGGCTATCCCATGGATTGGCGGCTGCTGAAGCGGGCCTGCTGCGCCTCGGACTGGGGCGAGACCGCCCTGGCCTACCTGCGCTCAGGTCGATTCATCCGGTCCCGTTCCGCCGCTCGCCGCAAGACCATCGAGCCCTACCATGACCGCATCCGCGAAGCGATCGCCCGCACGATCGCACCAGAACAGGTGCGCGCCATCCACCTCCGGCTCGCCTCCATCCTGGTCGAAGCCACCTTGCCCGATGTACGGGCCCTCGCGCTCCACTTCGAAGCGGGCGGCGAACCCCGGCGCGCCGCCGAATTCGCAGCCCTGGCTGGCGACCAGGCCTTCGCCGCGCTGGCCTTCGAACAGGCGTCGACGTTCTACCGGCGGGCCCTGGATCTGCGGGAAGCGACCCATCACGACGCACCGCAACTCTGGAAGAAGCTCGGCGACGCCCTCTCGGGCGCAGGACGCAGCACGGACGCAGCGGCCGCCTATCTTCGGGCCTGCGAAGGGATGCCGCCGGATCATCACACCCGGCTGCGGCGAAGGGCCGCGGAAGAGTTCCTGCGGGGGGGGATGGTGGACGCGGGGGTATCCACCCTGCGCCAGGTGCTCGCCACCATCGGCACGGAAATCCCGCGCACCCCGGGACAGGCCATTCTCTCCATCCTGTGGCACCGCCTGCGCCTTTGGCTCCGCGGCCTGGACTACCAGGAGCGCCTTCAGGACGAGCTGCCCCAGGCCCAGATGGAACGCATCGATATTCTCTGGGCGGCGGCCATGGGCTTGGGACCGGTGGATCCGCTGCGAGGCGCAGATTTCCAGACCCGCCAATTGCTGCTGGCGCTGGATGGGGGCGACTCGTTCCGCATCGTCCGCGCCCTGGCCCACGAAACCATCTTTGTCGCCCGCAACGGCAGCCGCAGCCTGAAGAAGACCCGGGCCCTGCAATCCAACACCCTGGCGCTGGCGGAGCGCATCGGGCATCCGAACCCCCTCTCCCGCGCCTATCTGGCCGCCGGCATCGCCGCCACCATGCAGGGGCGCTGGTTCGCGGCCATCGATCACCTGGAGATCGCCGAACGCACGCTCCGACAGCACTGCGCGGGCATGGACTACGAGCTGAGAATCGCCCAGCACCAGAAGCTGCTGTGCCTCTCGGTTCTGGGAGAACTCCGCGAACTGCGCGTGCAGCTTCCCGGCCTGCTCCAGGAGGTCCGCGAAAAGGGCGATCTCATGTCCTCCACCACGCTGCGGACCAGCCTCGCCTACCTGCCCGCCCTGGCGGCGGACGATCCGACCCGGGCCCGCCGGGAAACAGGCCGCGCCATCGAGGTGTGGTCCAAGAAGAACTTCCTGCTTCAACACTTCTACGACCTGGTGTCCCGGGTAAACATCGAGCTCTACGTCGGAAACCCCGCGGCGGCCCGCGAGGCCCTGATGCTGGATTGGGATGCCCTTCGGAAATCCCGCCTGTTGGAGGTCCAGCCCTTGAGGATCACCGCCATCGAGTTGCGCGGGCGCACCGCCGCGGGCCTGCTGGCCCGGACCGCCGATGGGGGCCACCGACAGGCGATCCGCGAGGTTCAAACCTGCGTTCGCCAGCTGCGGAAAGAGAAAGCGCCCTACGCCGACGCCCTCGCCTTCAAGCTCGAAGCCATGCTGAAACTGGATCAGGCGAACCCCATCGAGTGCGAGGACTCCTTGATCCAATCGGAAGTGGTCTTCGAAACCTGCCGCATGAAACTGCACGCCATGGTGGTGCGCCATGCGCGGGGCTGCCTGCTGGGCGAAGCCGGGAAAGACATCCAGGCCTCGGCCGAAGCCTGGATGCGGGATCAGGACATCCTCGCCCCCCAGCGCTTCGTCACCATGCATCTGCCGGGTCTTCTGGACAGCAGCCCCTCAGAAGTCCGCCTTTAGCCCAAACTGAAGCTGGCGCATGGAGCCAAAGCGCAGGGGCGTGCCATAGGCCGGCGCGGTCGAAGCCAGATTGTTCTGGACCTGCAGCACATTGGCGCGATTGAAGAGATTGAACACATCGAAGGTGGCCTGGAAGCGGGCCGACCCGACTTGGAACCCACGGGCCAGGCGCACGTCCACGGTGTGCGTCGCGGGCAGGCACTCCCGGTTCCGCCCCACGCCCTCCGGCCGATCCGTCGTGCCATCGCCATCCATATTCCGATCGAAACCCGCCAGCCTGGAATAGGGGCGGCCCGAACCATAGCGAGCGATGACCGAAGCCGTCCAATCCTTCAGCAGCGTCTGGCTGGAAACACTGCGCCAGACCGCGCTCACCAGGGCCTGATGGGTTTGCTGCTCGCAGCTCGGGCCCCACTCCTGGGTGGGATCAAAGCTGTTCTGGCCCTGGAAATCCGGCGTCCAGTCGATGTAGTTATCCTCGGCCTTCCCGTGGGTGTAGCTGGCGTTGAGCATCAGGTCGTCGCGGGACTGCCATCGCCAGGCGATGGTCTGACCGAAATACCGACTCTCGCCACTGCCATCGATGCGCTGCACCGATCCGAACCGCATATCCGGGCGGCGCTGGATCTGCACGCCCAGCGCCGGAATGTCATAGGGCACGTAGGCGTTCACATCGCGGACATTCATGAAGCCCGTGCCCCGGGATCCCGTCAGATCCAGCGTGAAGCAGTGGCCCGGGGCTGGCGTCCATTCCCATCCCAGGTTCCAGGCGTGAATGCTGGGCATGCCGTATTCACCGGGGATGACGATGGTCGGCTGGTAGTTCGCCGGGGCCCCGTCATAGCGGCGATTCCGCGATGTCGGATCCAGTCCGGTCCAGCTCAGGTAGGGCGAATTGGCCGCACCATCCAGCAGCGTGCGGATCATGGTCTTGGTTCTCGAATCGTTGAACAGCCGGGCGCCAAAGAGCGGACCGAGCTGGGTAGACCCGGAGAAGACCCCCCAGCCCCCATAGGCCCGCACCCCCTCCGCCGCAGACCAACTGAAGGCGAACCTCGGCGCCAGCCGCGTGCGATCCCAGTCCCGATGCACCTGGAAGAGCTGGGAATAGGCATGCTCACCATCCGGCAACCGCACCGGACCATAGACCGGATCCTGCCCCGCGGGCGAATGCTGCAGGGCCTGGTAGGCGGAGGCATCCTCGAAGATCGGCAGGGATTCATGCTCCAGGCGAAGGCCGAATTTCAGCATCAGGCGGGGGTGGATCTGCCAATCATCCTGAAGAAAGACGGCGTCAGATCCCGCGCTGAAGCGGGTCCTCGCCTCGCCCCAGCTCTGTATAAAGGCGGCGGGAAGCCCGGCGGCGAAGGATGCCAGCGGCGTGGCAAGCCTGATGGAGGGGATGGCCACGAACTGATAGATGCCCGCCGTGTTCTGCTCCACCGTGCCCTCGCTGCGGGAGCGCAGCACATCCAGCCCCACCTTCAGCGTGTGGGACCCAGCGGCCAGCGTGGCCACATCGACGAACTGGAAGGTCCGGGCGTCCGTATCCTGGGGCGTCAATCGCTGGGTCCCGAATGTCGCGGTGCCCGCGATGCCCACGGAGACGCCACCCGAAGGGTCCATGGAACGGTACGCGTTCTGGCGCCGCGAGTACAGAACCCGGACTTCGTTCACCCAGGCTTCCGATCCCAGCCACTGTTGCGTCAAGGACAGGGTCGTTCCGCGCGCATCCAGGGCGCCCCCCGCGCTGCGCGCCACCAGCCCGCCCCAGGGAATCTGGTTCTCGCTCGACGACTGATCGTGAATCAGCCGGAAGCTCCACCGCTGATTCGCGCCGGGATTCCAATCCAGCTTCAACAGCGCCGTGGTCTGATCCTCCTCGAAGGGTTGCCGCCCATCCACCACCTCGAAGCCCGCGCCCCGGACGGTCGCCAAGGCTTCCGGCGCGATGGACACGGGGTTCTGATCGGATTTCCGATAGCGCTCCAGGCTGGCGAAGTAGAACAGGCGATCCTTGACGATGGGACCGCCAAGGGTGAACCCCATCTGGCTCTGGCGAAAATCCCTGGCCGTGGAGCCATCCGGGTTCCGCGCGTCCCACTGCCCTGGACGATCAAAGACGAAAGCGGAGCCCTTGAGCGTATTGGTGCCGCCCTTGAGCACGGCGTTCACGATGCCGCCCGCGGCGCGGCCGAGCTCCGCCGAATACCCGCCGGTGATCACCTGGAATTCCTGGATCGCGTCCTGACTGATGGAGGCCCGCATGGCACCGGTGCCCCCTTCCGTATTATCCAGGCCATCCAACAGAAAGCGGTTTTGGCGCGCATTCATGCCCTGAAAGCTGAGTCCGGAAGTCGGCGCGCCGCCCGTCGTGGGCATATTCGAGGCGCGAACCCCCGGCACCGTGAGACTCAGATCCGCAAAGCTGCGGCGATCCACGGGAAGCGCTTCGATCAGGGTCTGCCCCAGCACCTGCGAGGCCTGGGTGCGTTCGGGATCCAGGGAGGCGATCTCGGCCTCCACCACCACCGATGCCCCGCTCTCGGCCTTCATGTCCACATCCACCACCAGGGCCGAGGCCATGGGCACTTCAAGCTTCCGAAGCTTCCAGGTGATCTGGCCCGGAGCCTGCACCACCATGGCGTAGGTTCCCGGCGGAACCATCCTGAACCCATAGCGACCTTCCCCGTCCGAGCGGGCCGTGCGCCTCTCGCCCGTGTCCGGGTTCACCAGCTGCAACACCGCGCCAGCCACCTGCCCATCGCGCGTCTGGACCCTCCCGTGGATTTCCGCCTGGGTGGTGGACCCCTGCGCTGAAAGTTGGACCGCAATGCACGCCCATGGGAAAAATGTGCGGAAAACCTCTGATCGCCAAGTCGACATGTTTCCCTCTTCGGCGCAGTCGGCGCCCCTCATGAGCAAATAAAGTGTTTCCAGGCGCATACTGTGCCCTGCGAGGGCCCCTTGCCGACTTCCTTCGACCAGACTCCGGAATTCCAGCCTTACCTCGGCCTGCACGGATCGCGCACCGCGACCCATCCGACGGCCGGGGCCTGCTTCATTTGCGAGGGTCGCTACCTGGTGGACGAGGCCCTCAAGGCCCATCGCGCCGGGCAACTGCGCGTGCTATCGGTGCTGGCCACACCTCAGATCCTGGACGCGCTGCAGGATCAACTGGATGCCGGTATCCACCGGCTCACGGCGGACAAGGCGGACATGGAATCCCTGCTGGGCTTCGCGTTTCACCGCGGGATTCTGGCCTGCGTGGCCCAGCCGCCCGAGCCTTCCGAGGACACGCTGCTGGCCGCTCGGCGTCTGGTGGTCCTGCCGCGATTGGACAATGTGGACAATCTGGGCCAGTTGCTGCGCACCAGCGCGGCCCTGGGCATGGACGCCATCCTGGTGGGACAAGGGCCGGGACCTTTCGAGCGCCGGACGGTGCGCGTCTCCATGGGCGCGGCCTGGCGGATCCCCGTGATCCAGCGCGAAGATCCCGCCCCCCTGCTGGCCCGCTGGAGGCAGGCGCATCCGGCCGCAGAAATCGTCGGCGCCGCCTTGCGCGACGATGCGCTGGACGCGCGCCGCTGGATGCCCTCTGAACACACAGCGCTGGTCCTGGGACCGGAAGACCGAGGCCTGGACGAGCGCTGGCTGACCCTGTGCGATCGCGTGGTGCGCATCGCCATGGCCAACGCCATGGATAGCCTCAATGTGGCCGCGGCCGGCGCGATCCTGATGCATCGGATGACTTAGGATTGCCCTCCGGGCTTCCGATGAGGGATGCAAAGGCGCTTCATGTCCCAGCCCGCCGAATCCCCATCGCCCTTTCCGGTCCAGGAGCACCGGCTTCGGGCGGAATACTTCGAGGGCCGCATCGATACGAAGGCCTTTCGCGCCCTGCACCCAGCCTACCCGGTGCTGCGCGCCAACCCGCTGCTGCTCGAGCCGGAGCGGGGCTGCTGGATCTACATCGAGCGTTTCGGCTCCGTCGTCTTCTGGAACGCGCCCGATGCCCTGGCCAATACCATCCTGGAGGAACTCCAGCGGCTGCCCGACGCCGGCCACCGCCTGGAGGGCCCGGGCGATCACCTGAGCGTCTTCACCGGCGCCGCCAGCGACGAGGTGGACTTCAACTCGGTGCGCTTGCGTGAACTGACGCCCGAATCCATTCACGTCATCAGCCTCGCCTTGGCCCAGAGCGTTGCGCTGGATTACTTCGAAACCTCCGTGAGCCAGGCCATGGCCCGGTTCAGCCCCGTGGTCGCCGCGCTCCAGGCCAAGGGACGCCTGCTGCTCCGCCATCGCGAGGTCCTGAAAATCGTGGGTTTCGCGCTCCATGTGCGCGCGGTGGTGCTGGAGAGCCTGACGCTTTTCGACGATCCACCGGAGACCTGGGAGAGCGAATCCCTCGCCCATCTGGATTCCGATCTGTACGCCCAGTTCGATCTGGATGAGCGCATCGAGGCCATCAATCGAAAGCTGTCCTACCTCAACGACGCCGGCGGAACCCTGCTGGACCTGCTCAATAACCGCAAGAATCACCGCCTGGAATGGATCGTCATCATCCTCATTCTCATCGAGACCCTGGCCTTCCTCTGGACCGAGTTGCCGATGAAATTCCGGTAATCAGCGCCTGGGCTCGATGACGATGGCGCCCTCCGGGACAGGACAGGCGAAGGCGCACAGCCCGCACCCCGTGCAAGCTGCCTCAAACACTTCCGGGTGCGAGACACCGTCTTCCGCAGCGGAGAGGCGGATGGCCTCCCCGGAAAAAGGGCAGCGATCCACGCAGGTACGGCAGGATGCCGATGATGACGCCTCCTCCGTCGCCCACGTCAGGCAGCGGTTCTCGCGGATGCGCGCCGTTCCCATGCGCACCGCGCGGGGCCCATCCACGCCGTTGAGGCTCGGCCAGACGAGCGCTCCCTCGGGACAGGCCCGTACGCAGGGCAGGTCCGGGCATAGGAAGCAGGGCAGGCTGCGCGGCAGCAGGTAGGGCGTTCCCATAGCCAGGGCCGACCCGGAGGACGCCCGCAGAATGGCGTGTTCCGGGCACGCGATCAGGCACTTGTCGCAGCGCGTGCAGGTCGCCAGGAACAGCACTTCGTCGACCGCCCCCGGCGGGCGCAAAAGGCTGGGCCCCAAGCCGGTGACCGCCTCCTCGACACGGGATGCGATGAAGCCGCCCAGGAGGCCGCCCAGGGCCTTGAAGAAATCGCCGCGACCCTGGGGTTCGTCCAGCTTGGCGGCCATCGAGTCCTCAGAGCCCCAGCACGCGCAGCAGCGGACGGAGAAGGCCCCACAGGATGGGATCGAACCCAAGCGTCAGGATCCCCGCGCGCCCCTCGGCCGAGGGGGTGAAATGGGCCAGAAGATCCGCACTGACGGCAATTTCGCGGCTGCTGGGCGGGACATCCACCCAGTGGACGCCCTGGGGCGCATCCTTGCGCACGAGCGTGGCCTCGGCCTGCGCCTTGAGGTGCAGGATCAAGAAATCGCCATGGAAGGCGGGAACGCGCACCTCGATCAAATTGCCCCGGCTCACCTGGGGCAGCACCTCGAAGGCAGCGCGATACCCGAGTTTTTCAAGATTCGGATCTTCACCCTTCAGGACCGCGACGGTCTGTTCCATCAAGCCATCCAGACCACGATCGCCCATGCTGGCGATAGAGCTGAGATGGGTTCCGGCCAGATCGCCGATGCCCTGCACCAGGCTGGGCGCGACCGCCAGCACCTGCTCCACCGCGGGGCGTCCCCGCAGGATGCGCTCGTCCTCGGGCCAGGATCCAACCAGTGGCATGGGGGGAATCTCCATCGGCGCGTCAGGCCGGAGATCCAGCACCCGCCCGGGGAATTCCGTCAGCAGATCTGGGTTCTGCGGCGCGTCGGCCATAATAACGACATCCAACCCCTCCAACAGCGCTGGCTCGGGCGCAAAGACGACCACATCGCCTTCCTCGTCGCTCGTTGTCAACGCTCCGGTGGCCAGAGGCAGCACGGAACAATCCCTCTGTTCCAACACCTGGACCAGTTCGCGCCCCAGCAAGGTCTGGGCACCAATGACGGCAAGTTTCAGCATGGGAATCCTATGGGTGATCAGACGCGAATTTCAGCGACTTCGGCCTTCTGGTGATCCTTGAGAGCAGCGGCGACTTCCTGTTCAAGGAAGGCCCGCACCTGGTCGGAGGCGCGCCCGGTGAAGCGCTGGGGGTCCAGGACGGCGGAGATCTCGGCCTCGTTCATGCCCCAGGCGGGATCGGCGGCGAGCAGGGAGATCAGCTCGTTGCCCTTGCCTTCCTGCTTGATGCGGCGACCCGCCTCCAGGCTGGAGACGCGGAACCGCTCGTGGAGATCCTGGCGATCTCCACCGCGCTTGACGCCCTCCATCAGCAGGACCTCGGCGGCCATGAACGGCAGCTCGCCCATCAACCGGGCTTCGATCATCCTGGGATTCACGACCAAGCCAGAGGCGACGTTCTTGTACAGCACCAGGATCGCGTCCACCGCCAGCAGTCCCTGGCTGATGGTCAGGCGCCGGTGGGCGCTGTCATCCAGAGTGCGCTCCATCCACTGGGTCGCGGAGGTCTGATACGTGCTGGGCATGAGTCCCAGGACGAATCGGGCAAGACTGTTGATGCGCTCGCTGCGCATGGGGTTGCGCTTGTAGGGCATGGCGCTGGAGCCGATCTGGTGTTTCTCGAAGGGCTCTTCCACCTCCTTCAGGTGCTGAAGCAGGCGCAGATCGCACGCGAACTTCGAGGCACTGGCCGCGATGCCGGAAAGCACCTGGCCGATGCGGTCCTCCAGCTTGCGCGTGGCCGTCTGGCCGCTGACCGGGATCGCCGGGAAGCCGACCTTTTCGCAGAAGCGCTGTTCCAGGGCCACGACCTGCTCGCCCTTCCCATCGAACAATTCCAGGAAGCTGGCCTGGGTGCCCGTCGTGCCCTTGATGCCGCGCACCGGGGTGGTCGCGATCAGGTGGTTCAGGTCCTCCAGATCCAGCAGCAGATCCTGGATCCACAAGCTCGCCCGCTTGCCCACGGTGGTGGGCTGGGCCGGCTGGAAGTGCGTGAACCCAAGGGTGGGCTGATCCTTCCAATCCTTGGCGAACTTCGCCAGTGCCTCGATCACGTCCTGCAGTCGCGAACGCAAGAGATTCAGGGCTTCCTGGCAGATGAGCAGATCGCCGTTGTCCGTGACGAAGCAGCTCGTGGCACCCAGGTGGATGATGGGCCGCGCGGTGGGCGCCTGCTCGCCCCAGGCGTGAATGGCGGCCATGACATCGTGGCGCAATTCGGATTCAAACCGGGCGATCGCCTGGAGATCCACCGAGTCCTGCGTGGCCTTCAGCTCGTCGACCTGGGCCTGCGTCACCGGCAGTCCCAACTCCTGCTCGCTTTCCGCCAGCGCGATCCACAGGCGGCGCCAGACGCGCATCCGATAGAGCGGCGAAAGCAGGCGCACCATGGCCTTGCTGGCATAGCGCGAGGACAGCGGGTGTTCGAAGTGCTCCAGCTCGGGGAGATCGTGGGGCGGAAGAATGGACATGGACTCACCTGGGCAGCCGCCAACGCGGGCTACTAGTTTCGCACAGCCGGAGCTTTCGGCGCGGTATCCTCCCCGCATGACGGAAGCAGACGGCATCTTTGTGTATGGAACCCTTCGCGAGGGCGGCTCGAACCACGCCTGGCTGAATCGCACCCACCCGGTCGGCGCGTGCCGCGCCACCGCTGCCGGCCGATTGTTCCATCTTCCCTTGGAGGGCTACCCCGCCATGGTGGCCGCGCTTTCAGAGACAAGGGTGCACGGCGAGTTTGTCGGGTACGAGGACGACGGCGACCTGGATTCCGCCCTGGCAGATCTGGATGCCCTGGAGGGCGTCGAGGAAGGCCTCTTCGTGCGCCAGATCCTGCCGGTCCGCCTGGAGAGCGGGCAGGAATTCCATGCTTGGGTCTACCTCTTTCCGGAAGACCGGCTGCCGCGCCTGGAGCGGGAAGCGGTGGAACTGCCCGGCGGAGACTGGAGCCTCTACCTGGCCGAGGGGTAAGACAGAGGCGGCTGTTCCACGTGGAACAGCCGCCCTGGACCATCTCTGACTACCAGCCCAGCAGGTAGGCAAACACCAGAGGAGCCACGATGGTGGCGTCGCTTTCGATGATGAACTTGGGCGTGTTCACATCCAGTTTGCCCCAGGTGATCTTTTCGTTGGGCACGGCGCCCGAGTAGGAGCCGTAGCTGGTGGTGCTATCGCTGATCTGGCAGAAGTAGCCCCACAGGGGCGCTTCACGTTCCAGGTCCTGGTGCAGCATCGGCACCACGCAG
>Ga0116170_10002991_pt1 | contig 15962 bp, 7 predicted proteins | sample AD_JPNHW1_MetaG_FD_89797 | JGI IMG/M metagenome (GOLD analysis project Ga0116170, IMG submission 89797) | Active sludge microbial communities of municipal wastewater-treating anaerobic digesters from Japan - AD_JPNHW1_MetaG | ecosystem: Engineered > Bioreactor > Anaerobic > Digestate | place...
CTATAATAAACTTTTGGTGACCCAAAACAGCCCCCACTGGTAGTATTATCCCCTGCTGTATAATCAGCATCAAGAAAGTCAGGACTATTTGTGGGAGTTGTCCAATCGGAAATAGTATAAGTGCCTGTGTTAATATTGGCATGAAGACCATTGTTCCAGGTTGAATTAGTCCTGGAAAAAAGGCTTGGTATATAATTGCCAATAGTTCCGTTAATGTCTGTTGATGAATAGACAAAGCTGTGAGTGACCTTATTGCCATATCCGGTAAATCCGGTCGATTTTACTCTCCAGTAGAAAGTAAGGCTTTGACCATTAACTGTAGTGGCCGGATGTTCATAACCCACAGGTATTACAGTGATGCTTCCATATGTGGCCGGACTTGAACTAAAACCAATTGTTGCTGGTGCATATGCAAAAACAGAAGGACGATTTGCAGAATAGCAACCAACAGGGAAGGTAAATGTATCATTTGAGGAATATGTTTTTGTGATACCTCCATCACCCGAATTCCCTGCTGAATGGATATAGCATGAATTATTAAAGGTGGCAGAAATCGAGCCTGATGTTCCAATTGCCAGATTATATGTCCCGATATTAAATATCTTTGATGAAACCAGACTAAGCACTCCGTTTACCGTGGTGTTTGCCAGTAATGACACTGGTGCCGCGTTGCCTGATGTAGTATTATCTAATTCAAGATTCTGAAAAACGCCTGCACCATCAATAGTCTGTGCTGCAGTTCCATTTAATGAAATTTTACCGGTACCGGTATGAATTCCTGAATTATAAACATTCTTTGCAACATATATTGCATCTCCGTTATCATTTAGAGTTCCTGCAGTAAGGTTAAAATTACCCAATACATTTATGGAGGTTTGAGACCCGGCCATGTTTACAGCAACGCCTGCAGGTTTATTGATAGTAAAATTATTTATAGATAATGCAGAAGCAAGATTTACTGTAAATGTCTGCACACCTGAACCATTTAAAATAGTTGTATTAGTCCCCGGTGTATAGGTGGTCCCGCTTTCAGTATAAAAGTTCCCTCCTATTGTAAGATCCAGATTATTTGCTGAAAAGGCTCCTGAAGTAATAGTCATGTTGCCAAGCACATTAAGGGCTGTGCTCAATTGTACAACAGTACTGCTGCCTGCACGGTTTATGGTTACATTTCCAAGAGGTGTGGTTGTGGAGACCAGATGAGTAGAAACATCTGCAGTGCCACCCGTCCCGGCAGTTGGAGTGAATAAAATAGTACCTCCTGTAACATTCATGTTAGCAGAAGATGATCCTGCCTGAAATGCAGTTGTGGCAGCAGCGCCACAAACATCAAATATTTGCATGGTACCGCCACTCATTGTAAATACGTTGGTGGCATTATTCATGCTGAATGTCCCTGATGCAGCAGTTAAGCAGCCATCATTTGCCCTTACCGTATTTATTTGAGCTGCGGCAAGATCAGTTGCACTTGAAAATGCGTCGGGTGTCCGTTGGAACCTTCCGCGTAATATAAATGTACCTCCGTTTTGCTCAAAAGAAGATGCAGATCCTGTCTGGGAGAAGAATTGTTTGGTGTCAATGGTACCTTTATTAATTATTAATTGTCCAGATGCTGCACTTGTGGTAATTATGCCTTCCGATTCCTTTGTGGAAAAGTATCCATTGTCGAGTTCTAATCTACCAAAAAGACAAAAACCATTTCCTGTGCCCTGGGTGATACCTATTGTATTATCTGACAAACTGGTACCATATGCAGCATTTACTTCTTTATAATTATCTGAAGTCGTCTGCACAATGACATCAACTCCGTTTAAAACCAATGCACCATTTTTTGGTATATAATAATAGGTAGGAGTTCCGGACGTTCCCTCCGAAAGCGATGGAAAGACTGTTGTTCCCTGTAGTTCAAGGATTCCGTTACGAATCCATAATGCCTTTTTTATATTGGGATTATCTGATGAAGCACCAAACTGATCAAAATCAGCATTATTGGCACCAAATAAGCGAAAATTGGAGTATTTAACTGAAGTGTAAAGTGTTAGCTTGTAAGTTTGGTCTGTTCCTTTATCAACTACGATATTGTAAAAATCTGTTTTACCGGCACATAGTAAAGTATTGTTCGTTGTTCCCTGAAAATATACAGTTGCAAAACCATCGGAAGGAAATGCATTATAAGCCGGATATGTCTGGTTTGTAAACCTCACCGTTCCATTATTAGTGAAATTACCTTTCAAAATAATGGTATGAGACTGATTATAATAATAATCTATGAAAGGCGGAGTAAGTGTTGTAGTAATTCCTACCGGATTAGTTGTACTGTTAGTGGTTCCCGAACCAACCGTTAAAAATGCCAGGTTATCGACTGTAGTATTGCCATTCACTGTAAGCTGTAACCGTCTTGATGTATTGTCGTTTATCCGGAATGTCCCTGCCTTAACATGCAAGTCGCCATTTAAGGTAAGGTTAATTGTCTGAGTGACAGTCAACCCACTGGCATTAATACAAAGGTTATTATATGTAGATTGCGATGGCAATGTAACCCCGCTTCTGTATTCTGTAGTACCACCACCGGCTTCAACAAAACTATTTGTGGTGACAGGTGTGGGAAAAACAGCGGGATCAGAAGATATAATTAAAGTTCCCTGTCCGGCCAACTCATTTAACCCTGCCAAAAACTGATATGTTGAAAGATCAAGCGAACCTCCTGCATTAATTGTAACAGAAAGACCTGTTGTTGAAATATTTCCGGGAAGTGTAACAGTGCGTCCCGACAGTATTTCTACAACATCCCCATCACCGGGAATTGTACTGCCAACCTGGGTAGTACCACTGGGATCGGTAGTCCATGTAGTTGCACTATTCCAGCTTCCGCTTTGATATGAATAATATGTTTTAACCACACTTGTTCCTATTCCAAGCCAGGTATCAGTGTCTATAGATCCGATATTGTCTGCCAAAACACTACCTGTTGCCGGAGTAGATAACACCCTGGAGTATGTACCACTTTGAGCTGCCGAATGTGCCATTGAATGAGTAAACTCAATCTCACTGCCAGCCAGCTCAGCAGAAGCATCCGAAAATGTTCCGCTCGCTTTTTCCAAATGCCAGTTAATCCCCAATGGAGGTTGTGTGATAGTAGTATTATCTGCAGTTGTAGCTCCTGAACATGAAAAAGTAACTTTAATAACCGGATTCGTCCCGGATATATTTGAAAAAGTGAGCCAGTGGGAACCGCATGAAGACGATCCGGCCGGAAAGACATAAGCACCTCCGGCGTTTGCCATTGCTCTTGAAAAGGTACCATTTATATAAGTGCCTGCAATAGCAGAAAGTGATCCTGCTGCTGAATTTGAAATATTTAAAGCATGCCCTGATGTATTTAAAACTCCGGATGAAAGTGAAAGTAATCCGCCAACGGTAATGTCGTTGCTCATTGTTACACCATTACTGTTGCTGATTGTCAGATTCTTTACAGCAGATGGCAACCCGCTGCCGGTAACCTGTGGGGCAGTTCCATTGTAAATATAATTTGCCTGGTTGCTGAAAGGCCTTGATCCGGTAACCTGAATATTTCCAGAGGCTCCTGAAGTTGTAATTCCCGCTGAAGATCCTATAGCAAGGGTGCCTCCGGCAACAAGTGTAAAAGAACCTGTTCCGGCAATGTTACTATTTCCGCAGTATAATGTTGCACCATTGTTTATTGTGCAATTGCCATTGACAGATGTATTTCCTGATAGTGATGCTATGCCTGTATTTGAAAAAGTAAGATTATTGTAAGCGGTAGAAACAACACTTTGAGCTATGGATCCATTATAAATTACGGTACTCCCTGTGTTATTTGCAGTAAAAGTACCATTGTTAATGACTGAACCCGAAATTGAAAGAGTTCTATTGGATGCAAGTGTTAAAGAAGCGTTTGCTTCAATTGTAAGAGAGCCACTGATTGTTGAACTGGAAAAAGATGAAAGTACTAAATTCACTGCATTTGTTATGTCTCCACCACCTAATGTCAAAGAACCAGATATATTTACACTTGCTGATGAATTTGATATTGTGATAGTTTGTGCAGAAGTCCTAGCAGTCAAGGTAACACCTGTACTGAAAACAGAAAAAGAATTTAATATGATAGTAGGGACCCTGGTTATTGTTAAATTATTAAACCCCAAAGGTATTATAACATTATCATCATCTTGTGGAAGTGTATTGTCTGACCAATTGTCAGCGTTTGTCCATCTGTCATTAGTACCTCCACCATCCCATGTTCTCGTTGTCTGCCCCAACGAGATTCCGGTAATTACAAACAGACCAATAATTATGATTATTATCCGTTTTGAAAGTGAATCTGTGTTTGAAAAAATAAACTTCCGGTGATGAGATGATTTAACTCCTTCAATAATACTTTGAACAGTTCTCATATAATGACTTTATCTATATCTAAAATGATGAACAAAACCTATGTGCAAAATAATACTTCATGTGTATGTCAAATACAACAAAAACGTTTAATAATCTTTAATACCTTATTTTATAATATCTAGGAGATGACTATAATGGCTATCGTTTAGTTGCATGTCTATCAGATTAAAAACAAGAATGAATTGTCACAGTAAATTCGTATGTTAACAAGATGCTTTGCATTGATTATTCGTGATTTGTTCATTCTTGTTGCCTGTTAGCTTTGTAAAGTAATAAAAATAAAAAAATCAGGCGGAATTCCTGATTCAAGACTTAGTCTGATTAAATATGTAAATATATCTTTTTTTCCATAATTTATTACAAAAATTGCAATAAATTACAAGTATCACAAATCAAATAAACAAATTGATTTTGACTTCGACAGGCTCCGCTTCTATTTGTCAGTCTGCCAAGCTCCTATGGAGAACAGGGAACCGGAACCCATCTAAAGATAAGCTCAATGGAACCTTTTACAGGCTCAAAATATTCATTTTGACCTATGGGATTCAACCCGGCTGTGATTTCTGTGCTGTTGCTTCGGATGTTTTACAGGATTATTGTCAATCAACGGGAACGGGTGATCATCAATCACATGTATCTTTTTAGTTATCAGCTTTTCAATATCCTTAAGATATGGTTTTTCTTCCGCATCACAGAATGAAATAGCTGTTCCGTCAGCACCAGCCCTGCCTGTCCTGCCAATACGATGGACATATGTTTCGGGAATATTTGGAATCTCATAATTTATCACATATTCAAGATCTTCAACATCAATGCCCCTTGCTGCAATATCGGTAGCCACCAGCACACGTGTTGCCTGCGACTTGAAATTTGCCAAAGCTCTTTGCCGCGCATTCTGCGCTTTATTACCATGTATCGCCTCGGCAGTAATATTTTTCTTCCTGAGTATTTTTACAACTTTGTCGGCTCCGAATTTTGTCCGGGTGAAGACAAGTGCTGTTTTAATCCTTTCATCTTTCAGTAATTCAATCAACAGCGAGTTTTTGTTTCCCTTGTCAATGAAATATACAGACTGGCTAACTATATCGACCGTTGATGCTGATGGCGTAACTTCGACCTTAACAGGTTTATATACAATGGATCCGGCAAGCTTAACAATAGCAGGAGGCATCGTTGCCGAGAAAAAAAGTGACTGTCTCTTCTTCGGAAGAGCTTCAATAATCCTTTTAACATCGTGTATGAAGCCCATGTCGAGCATTCTGTCGGCTTCATCAAGAACAAATATCTGAATATCTTTCAATGAGATATATCCCTGACTCATAAGATCGAGCAACCTGCCAGGTGTGGCCACAAGAATATCCACCCCGTTGTGTAATGCATTGGTCTGCGGATTCTGATTGACTCCTCCGAAAACAACTGTACAGGTCAATCCTGTATACCTGCCGTATGCTTTAAAGCTCTCCTCTATCTGTATTGCCAACTCCCGTGTGGGGGTAACAACAAGGCTTCTTATTCTTTTCTTTCGTTCGTATGATTTGTTATTGCTTAATAACTGCAGAACAGGTACAGCAAATGCCGCTGTTTTCCCGGTGCCTGTTTGTGCACAACCTAAAAGATCATTTCCTTTAAGAACTATTGGTATTGACTGTACCTGGATTGGTGTCGGGGCTGTGTACCCCTCTTCTTTTAATGATTTAAGAATTGGTTCAATGATGTTTAATGATTCAAATTGCATGTATAAATTTTAAATTAAAAATATCCGGATTTTTAGTGTTTAGTCCGGATTTGTTGGCCGCAAAGGTAGTCTTAATTAATTTAAGAAATTCTATAAAAATATATAATACTGATAATAAGGCGGTAAAGGCTGTAAAGGCGGCAGAAGCTTTTGGCATCTAAAGCATCTATAGCATCTATAGCATCTTCAGCCTCTAATGCTTCTTCTCCTCTATCCTCCTGGCCAGATTCACCACTAAAGATCTGGGAACAAATCTGACTGAGGTGGCAAGAAATTTATTCTTAAGTCCTGGAATGGCCACAGATTTTCCCTTCATCATTGCATTATATCCGAATTCAGCTATCTTTCTTGCAGATGGAAGTATCCTCTTCCTGCGCTCCTCCTGTCCATCCATTGCAACCAGATGAAACCCTGATTCAGTTGATCCCGGACATAATGCCGTCACAGTAATACCTTTTTCGGCCACTTCGCTGCCGATTGCTTCAGAAAAACTCAGAACAAAAGCCTTGGATGCAAAATATACCGACATCGTCGGTCCAGGCTGAAATGATGCAGTCGAAGCTACATTCAATATTCTTCCGCTTCCACGTTTTATCATATCTGGTAAAAACAACCAGGTAAGATGAGTAAGAGCTGTGATGTTCAGGTTTATCATTTTTTCCTGCTTGCTCCAGTCGCTGTCAGCAAAATGTTTTACATCTCCCAGACCTGCATTGTTGATCAGATAATCGACCGGGATGTTGTTATTTTTAAGTTCATCATAAACATATCTGGCTGCTTCAGGCAAAGCCAGGTCCATTCCTATGGTATGAACAAGAATCTTATACCTGGTCTCGAGTTCACACTTTATCTCATCAAGCTTATCCTTGCTCCGCGCCACCAGTACAAGGTTATCACCATGTTCTGCGTGTATCATGGCAAACTGATAGCCTATGCCGCCCGATGCTCCGGTTATTAATGCAGTCTTGCTCATAAAGTCTGATGTTGTGTTTCAATTTGTTTAAATCCGCACAAATATCAGTAAAGTTTGTGAAGGCACAAAAGCATATAACTTTATATCTTTACAACCTTTACAAGCTTCTAACTTTTTTACAACTTTACAACTATTACAACTATTACAACTATTACAACTATTACAACTATTACAACTTTTACAACTTTTACAACTTTTACAACTTTTACAACTAACCAGATTTACCTACTATATTTATAACCTTTAAAATTTCTAAAATTTTACACCAATGAAAATCAGAATAATTGTGTTGCTTATTCTCATCTTTGCTGAGATAAACAATACAGCCGAGGGTTGTACCACTTTTATCATTTCCGGGAAAATAACTCCCGATGGAAAACCTCTGTTGTACAAAAACCGTGATACGGATGTTATGGATAACGCCCTGGCATGGTTCAATGACGGGAAATATGATTACATAGGATTGGTAACCTGCGACAGTGTGTGGAAAAATAACGTTTGGGGAGGATATAACAGCACAGGATTTGCGATAATCAATTCGGCTGCATACAATAATAATATAGGAGATACTACAAAACTGGAAGATCAGGAAGGAGTCATAATGAAGATGGCTCTCAGGTACTGCAGAACACTGAGTGACTTTGAAAACCTTCTTGATACGCTGCCCAAACCTCTCGGCGTGGATGCCAACTTTGGAGTAATAGATGCTTCAGGAGGGGCCGCCTATTATGAAACCGGAAATTTCAGATATGTAAAATATGATGTTAATGATCCGTCTGTCGCACCAAACGGATACCTCATAAGAACAAATCATTCATTAAGTGGTGATCTTACCAAAGGATTTGGCTTCTGCAGATATAACACAGCATCCCTGGCAATGAATGAAGCAGTAACGAATCATCAGTTTACACCGGAGTACCTGTTTGACCATTTCTCACGCAATCTTTTTCACTCCACAACAAAAACCAATCTTTGGGATAATGTCCCAAAAGACACTACCAGTGATTTCCGTTTCTTTATCGATTTTATCCCACGCAGAATAACTGCATCAGCCATCATGATAGTCGGGGCTCAGGACGAAAAACATGCTGAAAATACAATGATGTGGACTATTCTTGGATTTCCGCTGACCTCAGTGGCAATCCCGGTATGGATAAAAGGGGGCAGCCAACTGCCTGTATCAGCAAGAATGAAAGAGGATCTTCATTCGCCACTCTGTGATGCTGCCCTGAGACTTAAAAAAGATTGTTTTCCCATACTGATTGAAGGTCAGAACTATATCAATCTGTCAGTGGTGATTAACCAACAAAAAACAGGCTATATGCAGTTATTAAAGCCTGTTGAGAATAAGATATTTTCAGAGGCAAATAAAATGATCAGTGAGCTGGATAAAGGCAAGAAATCAAAACGCGATATTCAGGAGTATTACTCATGGCTTGATTCATTCCTGACAGAGTCATTCAAAGAGAGCTTCAATATTAAACTTAATTAAAACAGTCGCGCATAATCAGGTTTCAAATTATTATATGAAAAATGTCAGTTTATGAAACATATTATCCGTTTGAGTATTCCGGATTAAAGTTCACTGCTGACTCACATCCGTCGACTGCGGGATTAAATCCGTGGTTATTAAACTAACTTAATAATGATCAACAGAAGACAATTCATGAGTCTGGCAGCAATCGGACTGACATTCCCTGTTTACGGCAGAAGTTTCAGATTGCAGCAGCATGCTTTAAAAAACATTATTCCTTCAGAAGAAGCAATGAGAGTTCATAAATCGGCAATTCTTGCTGACGGCCATAATGATCTTATCGGTACTCTGCGTGAGAAAGGTATCTCATCCTTCGAAAACTTCGACCTCATGAAAGATCATAAGGAACTTCAGGTAGACATACCCCGTCTGATCAAAGGTGGGGTTGGAGTACAGGTTTGGGTGGCTGATGGTTACACTCAGAGACATGGCAATAATGAAGCTTCTACCTATTGCATGGATGATATAATGATGATCCATAAGATGGTCGAAGCCTACCCTTCAGTATTTGAGATGGCTTATCATGCCGATGATATTGCACATATCCGTGAAAAAAGCAGGATAGCTTCACTGATAGGCATAGAAGGAGGACTCTCTATCGACAACTCACTGGAAAAAATAGGCAGATTCTATGATCTTGGTGCCCGTTACATGACACTGACCTGGGCACATACCATCGACTGGGTCGATTCTGCAACTGATGAAGCCAGAAATAACGGTTTATCGGGATTCGGGAAGGATGTTGTTCGTGAGATGAACCGTGTTGGTATGATGGTAGATATTTCGCATGTTTCTGCAAAGTCTATGCGCGATGTATTGAGTGTCAGCAAAGCCCCGGTCATTGCATCACATTCATGCGCTTACGAATTAGTCAGGTTTCCCAGAAATATCCCTGACGATGTTTTAAAAAGCATTACCAAAAACAATGGTGTGGTGATGGTCAATTTTTACCCCGGCTTTCTGACACAGGAAGGTGCCAATGTTGAACAGGCCGGGATTGATTATAAACGTAAACTTGAAAACACCCCTGGTCTGGGCAGAGCTGAGATCAGCAAATTAATGGGTGCATGGAATGAGAAGAATCCGGTCCCACGTTGTTCGATCGAAAGAGTGATTGACCACATCGATCATATAGTAAAAGTTTCCGGTATTGATCATGTGGGCATAGGATCTGACTTCGAAGGTATACCCTACGGACCCGACAACCTTGAAGATGTTTCGTGTTTTCCGAACATTACGCAACTTCTTATGGAACGTGGTTATGAAGAAGATGCCATCAGGAAGATTCTTGGTGGCAACTTCATAAGGGTTTTTAAAGAAGTTGAGAAAAAAGCCGGAAAATAGACCATCATACAAACAGGTTCAGGTTGGCACTTTCTGTCCGTTCCAGATAGGTAGCCACCCCTCCTATCTGTACACCGTCGATAAATTCTTCAGCTTTTACTCCCATCACATCCATTGACATCTGGCAGGCTACAAATTCCACTCCGGCATCCAGGGCAGATTGTCTCATGTTTTCGAGAGTATCAACATGTTTATCTCTCATAACCATGCGCATCATTTTGCTGCCCATTCCCGCCATATTCATTTTAGACAACCCAAGCTTTTTGCTCGACGATGGCATCATCATGCCGAACATCTTACCAAAAATGTCCTTTTTAACAACCGGTTTATTCTGCCTTTTAATCACATTCAATCCCCAGAAAGTAAAAAATATAGTCACTTTTTTCCCCGAAGCAACTGCTCCGTTGGCAATCACAAATGTGGCAAGAGCTTTATCAAGGTCGTCACTGAAACAGATGAGTGTGGCATTGTTTCCACCTACATGAGATGCCGTTTTAATAACAGGCTCACTTTTTCTGACAATGGCAGTTATTTCAGCACCTTCCTGTGTCAGCTCTACAAGTTCGTTACCCGTAATATTAGCCCAGGCTTTCACATCTTTGTAAAATCCCGCATCTGATGCTTTAATACGTATAGCTTCGCCTACATCGATCTGATCAATTGATTGTTTCAATTTCAGGACAGGACCCGGACATTGTAAACCACAGGCATTCACCTCCTTTAACTTCTCTGTTACAATTGTTCTGGGAAGCGGTTTTTCCGGACTTCCCTGATAAATATGATCATCCTTGCCTATGTAATCACCCGCAAAAATATCTTCATTGCTCTGTTTCTGACTGGCAGTCTCGAAGGTCTTCAATCCTCCTGACAGGTTATATACTTCTTTAAAACCATTTTGTTTCAGAATACGACATGCAACATGAGCCCTTAAACCTACACCACAAAAGGCTACAATCTTTTTATTATGAGGTATTTCACCCAGATGTTGCCTAAGCTCATCCAGCGGTATGTTAATGGCTCCTTCTATTGTTCCAAGCTGAAATTCATCGCGTGTCCTGACATCAAGTAAAAAGAATTCTTTTCCGCAATCAGCTGATATTGCCCTCCATGAGATATTTCTGGTTATTCCTTCCAGAATATTTTCAGCTACCATCCCGGCTATGTTTACCGGATCTTTTGCAGAAGAATAAGGAGGTGCGTAAGCATGTTCAATTTCTGTCAGATCATAAACAGTCCCTCCTTTTTGTATAGTTGCGGAGAGAAGATCTATTCTTTTATCCACCCCGTCAAAACCGACAATCTGAGCTCCCAGTAAACGTCCATCATCCGGTGAAAAAGAAATCTTTACCGACATTGGAACTGCTCCCGGGTAGTAACCTGCATGTGATGAAGAATGTGTTATGGAATCGGTATGTGGAATATTAAGCTTCCCAAGCATCTTACCTGAAACACCTGTTGATGCCACGGTTATATCAAACACCTTTGCAATGGCAGTGTTAACAGAACCTATATATTTTCTGCGGTTACCCATCACAATGTTATCAGCCGCGATCCTGCCCTGTTTGTTTGCAGGCCCGGCAAGATATGTGATCATCCTGGTACCTGTAACAGGATTGGGAAATTCAATAGCATCACCAACAGCATATATATCATCATCGGAAGTCTGAAGATACTCATTCACCATTATACCACCTGTTTCTCCAACTTTTAATCCGGCTTCCCTTGCAAGATGGCTGTCAGGTTTAACCCCAATAGATAATACCACCATGTCGGTTGCTATAGTTTTTGATGAATTCAGTTTTACCACAATACGATCATCAGCCTTCGAGAATGAAGCAACTGCTGTTTTCAAATAGAATTCAACGTTCTTTGTTTTCAAATGCTGATGCACAAGTGCGGCCATTGAATAATCAAGTGGCATCATCACCTGTTCAGCCATCTCAACAATTGTGACCCTGATCCCGGCTTTGTGCAGGTTTTCTGCCATCTCAAGCCCAATAAAACCGGCACCAACAACCACTGCATGACGTGGTTTTTTGCTGTCGATATAACTCTTTATCAAATCAGTATCGGTGACATTACGCAAGGTAAATATACCCTCCTGATTGATACCGGGAAGCGGCGGTTTAACAGGTTCGGCCCCGGGTGATAGTACAAGCTTGTCATATTTCTCCGGGTAAGTATTGCCTGTACGCAGATCTTTTATTATCACTTCTTTATCATCTCTGCTTATGGAAATGACCTCAGATAAATTCCTGACATCAACTTTAAACCTTGTTCCAAACGAATCGGGTGTCTGTACAAAAAGTTTATCTCTTTCAGTAATAATACCACCAATATAATATGGTAATCCGCAATTTGCATAGGAAATATATTTGCCTCTTTCAATCATGATGATTTCCGATGCTTCATCCAAACGTCTTAAACGCGCTGCAGTAGAAGCTCCGCCAGCTACTCCGCCCACAATCAGATATTTCATTATTGTTGTTTTTAATGTTTTTGTAATAATATTAAACCGGATTTAACCAATATTGTTCAAGGAAAGCTAAAAAAAATTTCCATATCATGATATTTGGTATGACATGTTACTTGCATCTGCCCACTGCTACTTTATATTGTTCTCTTTAAAATAACCGGAAAGGGCAGGATTATTATCACATTTCTTTACATTTGTCACATGGTGAAATATAGAATCCTATGATTTAAAAATTCCTTTCAGATGGATACTCAAAATTTTAATAATAATTCAAATAAAACACTCCGGATTGCAGTGATCGGAGCCGGAGTGCGGGGAACAGGTCTGGCCCGGAAGACAGCTTCGTCTTCATTCCATGCTGTTATCGCTGCTGTTGCCGAACCGGATGATGAAAAGAGGAAGAGTTTCGCTGTTGAGTTTAATCTGCCCGAAAATGCAATTTACAGAACATGGGAAGACCTTACGGAAAATTTTTATAATTGTGATGCTGTAATTATAGCTACTCTTGACAATCAGCATACCGGACCGGCAATAGCCTGCCTGGAGCGCGGCTGGCACATACTCATTGAAAAGCCGCTGGCAGATAATTTTGAAGATTGCCTTTTAATCGATAAAACCCGCAGAGAGAGGAATTTGGTTATAGCTGTGTGTCATACACTTAGGTTTATGGAGGCATACCGAAAGATCAAAGAGATTCTCGATGAAGGGACCATTGGACAGATTGTACATATTGAGCACATGGAAGGTATAGGAAATCTCCGGTTTGTTCACAATTATGTAAGGGGACGCTGGGCCAGAGAAAAGAACAACACATTTCTGATCCTTCATAAATGCTGTCATGATATTGATTATTTATGCTGGCTGATAAAAGAGCAGTGCCACAGTGTGTCTTCGTATGGATCTCTGAAATATTTCACTAAAGCCAACTCACCAGAGGGAAGCAGACATCGCTGTACCGACAATTGCAATCTTGAGAGAACATGTCCATATTCTGCTATCCGTATTTATGTTGAATCAAATCCCGAAGAGTGGCCTGCAAGGGATATATGCAGAAAACATACCCGTGAAGCACTTCTGGAAGAGATAAAGAATGGCCCTTACGGTCTTTGTGCATGGCACGCAGGAAATGATGTAGTTGATCATCAGGTTGTTATGATGGAATTTGAAGACGGTACTACAGCAACATGCACGCTTAGCGGATATTCAGCAACCAATGGCAGAAGAATCCGCCTTCAGGGAACCCTGGGTGAGATACTGTTCGATGAAGCTGAAGGTACTATTTCAACTACAAGATTCTCTGAATCCCAAAGTGAAATAATAAGAATATCTTCACCGAAATCGTACCACCCTGAAGACAGGGACATTGTCGACAACTGGTTATCTGCAGTAATCTCTTCTACTCCGGTTGCGGTAGATACGAGCGAAGCGCTCCGTACCCTGGCGGTAGTTTTTGCATCTGAAATATCAAGAAAAGAAGGGAGGATTGTCAATATGAAAGAGCTATATAATATGGTCCATCACAAATAATAAGCAGCTATTCTTAAAACATTTTAGATCAAATCGTATACAGAATCTCTGTATATGATTATTATATATCAAATTTCAATTCTATACCAGCTTTTACCCATATTCCGGGTTGCGGGATATTACCGAAATCCATGTATTCAGAATTTAAGATATTGCTGAAATCGATGAACACTTTAAAATCATTTTTAGTATAAAGCAGTTTCGTGTCCAGTAAAAAAAATGGTCTATATGCCGTTTCTTCCTTATCATACATCTGAGAATCAGAATTCCATTTCAAATATCCGCCGTTCCTGTCCTGAAAAGAAGCTTTCCATACTATGTCTAATCCTGGAATAATGTTTTGGGTAATGTCAAGGGTTATTTTGTGTTTTAAATTATCCAACGCATAATAGGATATTGTGTTTTTACTATATTTCTGTATCGTTGTATACGAATACGAAAACCTGACATCTTCAATAAAAGGCAAAACACCTTTTAATAACCTGTCAGTGAGTGATAATGATAGTTCAAATCCATCAGTTGCCAACCTTGTTATGTTTTCGGTCTTCCACTTCTCAAGCGAGTCCTGCCAAATCCAATCAATGACATTTTCGGCTTTTCTGTGAAAAAATGAAAATCGGGCATCCACCCCGGTGTTATAATACTTTACGCCAGACTCATAAGTCCAGGCATTTTCAGGTTTTAATGCAGGATTTCCAATATTTTGTGGTCCGTTATAATAAAGGTCTGTAAAAGTCGGCAGCCTCAGAGAACGATTCACGGAACCAAATATTTTAATTTTTTTGTTTAACTTATAACTAAGATCTATGCCCGGGTAAAATTCTGCTTCATCAAGTTTGGAGTTAATGTTTGCCATGATACCAAGAGTAGAGTAACAATTACCAATAGTAACATTATGCTCAATGAAAATGCTGGCATTTTCGCGCCAGTCTTTTTTTGTATAATATATACCTGGCGTATTGTGAACTTTCACAAATTCGGTCGAATCGAGCTGCTTTCCCAGGGTTGTGCTGTAGATAATCTCTTTACGGTATTCGGCACCAATAGAAAATTTACCAGCTGCTGTTTTAATATTTGTATTTAATGACGCACCGCTCACATCTGTAAAATGAAAATTCTGATATGCCTCCGGGTTTGAACGGATAAGTATATAATGATCATAGTTTCTTCGCCAAAAGATGTTTGGTGTAATCTTTATTATATTTCCCAAAGATGCACCAAGACTCGCCAGATAAGTCCGGGTAGACTCGTATTGATCGGCATACTTTGCAGAATAGAAACTGTTGGCACCATAATCTTTCTGTGCCAAACCAACCTGATAATGAAGATTGCTGTTTTTCAGCACTATTTTTCCTGAATAGTAACCGTTTAAAGTGTTATAACCGGTTCCTGAAATATATCCATCTGAGCCTGTTTTAGAGAGACTTACAAAGTTATGTAAAATGCCTGTTTTTCTGTTAACGGAAAGCGATCCCCGGTATAATCCATACATTCCGCCAAGAATGGATGCTTTAATATATCCATCAGGAGAATCACATGTAACAAAATTTACTGCACCGCAAAATGCGTTAGTGCCGAATACTCTTGAAGCGGGTCCTTTTAAGACTTCAATGCGATCCACACTCTCTATGTCAATTGGAAGATTTAAATTGTAGTGACCAGTTTGAGGGTCTGATAGGTTTATGCCGTTTAGAAGGACCAGTGTCTGATCGAACGATCCGCCCTGGATTGAGATATCGGCTTGAACACCGTTTGTACCCCTTTGTCTGATGTCAACCAGTGGTACATTCTCTAGTAGTTCGTTTATGCTATGTGCAGGCGCTTTTTCAGCATCTTTACCGATAATAACTGCAATGTTGCGGGCAACCTGCGAATATACAGCCGTTGTTCGCTGCCCACTCACCACTACCTCATCGAGGTTAACCTTCATGTTGAGATCAGTACTGTCAACCTGGGC
>Ga0116170_10002992_pt1 | contig 15961 bp, 13 predicted proteins | sample AD_JPNHW1_MetaG_FD_89797 | JGI IMG/M metagenome (GOLD analysis project Ga0116170, IMG submission 89797) | Active sludge microbial communities of municipal wastewater-treating anaerobic digesters from Japan - AD_JPNHW1_MetaG | ecosystem: Engineered > Bioreactor > Anaerobic > Digestate | place...
GCGTAGATCCTGATAAGCCGTTCTGCCAGCTCCTCGACCGATTTCTTGACGCGGTTCTTGCGGTTTTCCCAGGATTTCGAGCCGAGCGTGTCCAGGCGGGGGCTCTCGCCCTCGTTGCCGATATAGCGCTGTATGAGGTTCGCCTGCTCGATCGGGACGAAGACCGTCTCGTCATTGGCGTATTCGACCTTGATGTAGTCGCGCTCGTTGCCGAGAACGCGCATGCGCTCGATGCTCGCGAAGCGCCCGATGCCGTAGTTCACGTGAACGACATAGTCGCCGGGCGAGAGCTCCACGAAGCTGTCGATGATCTGGCTCTTCGTCGTGGCGAGGCTCTTGGGCACCCACTTGCGGCGGCCGAAGATCTCGTTCTCCTGAACGACGCGCAGCTGGAGGGCCGGGATCGCGTAGCCCGCGGAGAGATCTCCGACGATGATCGCCGCCGCCGACTCCTGGAGCAGGCTGGCGATGCGGTCTGCCTGGATGTCGCTGGAGGCCGCGAGGTAGGTCTGAGTCTTTATTTTTTCAAAATTGGCGAGGTCCTCGCGGAAATACTTCACGTTGCCGAAGAAAGACCGCGGCGGTTCGCCGCCCATTGAGAGGCGGGAGGCCTGTGCCTGGTCCTTGAGGGCGAAACTGCTCACGATCCTGCCCGTGGCCGCCGCCGCGCCAGCATAGGCATTCAGGCAATGCTCGGGCGGTGGAACCGGATTGTCGCGCAGAGCGGCGCGATACATGCCGGCGTATTCCTTGCGGGCCGACTCCTCTTGGGCGTCGAGGCGCTCGCGGTTCAGCGCGAAGAGAACCGCGGCATCGCCGAAGTATTCCGAAATTCCGTGCATCTTGTCGAAGGCCAGGCCGTACCAGCACTCCTCGCCGCGCCACTCTCCGGTTTGGGCGAGCGACTCGACCACGGCGGCCATCCGCCCCCTGCAACCGGGCAACTCCTCGCCGCGGCGCCCCAGAGCCTCGGCGCGCTCCTGCGTCCAGATCACTTCCTTGAGCGGCCGCAGGATGCAGTCTTCCACGCGAGCGTAGCCTGACTGGGAGCCCGGATCGAAGCGGGTGATCTTCTCGATGGCGTCGTATCCGAACTGGATTCGCAGGGCTTGGGCATCGCCAGGCATGAATACATCGATAACCTCGCCGCGCTGGGCGAATTCTCCGGGCAGAGCGACGCGCGGAACGCGGAGGTAGCCAGAGGCGGCGAGCTTCTCCGCTATCCCGTCGGGCTGGAAGGCTTGTCCCTGCTTGAGGGGTATGAGGTGTCCGACAAGGTAGTCTTTCGGGGGAACCGGGGTCACGAACGCGCGATGGCTCGCCACGATGATGCCGCCATTCCCGCAGGCCATATCGGCGAGGATCGAGGCTCTCTCGCCGAAGGCCCGGGAGCGCACGGCGGCAGGCCGGTAGGCTGCGGCGTTCCACCAGGGCAGGAGCCTCGCGTTCGCGCCGTAAAAAGCGAGATCGCCGACAAAATCCTCGGCTTCGCGGTCCGTCGGAAGCACGACGAAAAGATGCCTCGGCCTGCGTTTCCAGAGCGCCGCGAGGACGAGCGCTAGGAAGGGGCTTTCAGCCTCAGCCAGGCCGATGGGGAAATCGCCTTCCATGAGCGCCCGCTCAAGAAGCCTGAACGGCTCGTGGCGGTAAATTCTATCTATGAGTACTTGCGGTTCTTTCCTGTCCATCGTATTCTTTTCCTCGCGTTGAGCGCCGGGCTCCGGACAGTATAGTCCCAAGCCCCTTTCTTATTCCATAAGCATGTTCGAAAGTGGAGCAATCCGGAACCTATGATCGCCGTAATTCTCGCGGAGGACGACCCCTTCTCCCGCGCCGTAGCCCATCGCTCGCGACTCCAAAACTACGCGGTCATCCGGTACCGGGATCCGGTCAAGCTCGCCGACAACCTTCCCGAGATCAACCCCGACATCCTCATCGTCCGCTTCGAGGACTTTCCGCTCCATGCGGAGCTGCTTGCCGCCGAACTGAAATGCTCTGACCAGCAGCGGGCGACCAAGGTCGTTTTCATTGCGGCCGCTGAGTTGGCGGATGAATGCCCGCTGGGCAACGTCACCGTGATCGTGAACGCGCGGCAGCGCCGCGATGAGGGCGCCCTTTCCGCGGAAGCGGCGCGGGCCCTGACTTCCTGCCTGGCCCCGCGGCAGCGCGCCCGCGCCGCCGCTCCCGCCGATGACCTTCCCCCGCCGCAGCAGCCGGACGAATCGAAGCCGATCCGCCATGCGGAACGAAGCCTAAAAATGGATGACAGCGCCCAGCCGGAATCGAAAAGCAGGCTGATGGCCGCGGCAGAACGAAAAGGTTCGCGATAGTATCGCTATTTTTTTCTAATATCGCTACTTTTTTATATTGAAAAAAATATAGAATGCTGGTATTATTCCCAGCCATGAGCGACGATGTCAAAGCAGTTTGCCACGATGAGCTACTCGAACCCTTCGCGGCCAAGTTCAAGGCGATCGGGCATCCTGTAAGGCTGAAGATCCTCTGCATCATCGCCAATCAGGATGTGCCCTGCGTCGGTGACCTTTGGCGCTGCCTCAACCAGCCGCAGCCCGTCGTGTCCCAGCACCTGGCGATCCTCAAGAAGACAGGAATCGTTTCATCCGAAGTCCACAAGACCAAGCGCGTCTACTCCATCGTCGATCCCTTCGTCAAGGAACTCGTTCTCTCAATAATCTGCAAGATCAAGGACGACGCGGCGCATGAAGCCGAGGACGACAAGCAGACGCCCCTCTCTCCGGTATAACTCCCTCTAGCGCAGCAGCTTCTCGAGCTCCTCAGCGAAGGCGCCGTCGGCATCGGCGACCGGCGCCCTGCGCGCGATCTCTCCCTTGATGAATATCAGCACATAGTCCCCGGCTCCGGTAATGCCGATATCGGCGTGCCTCGCCTCGCCCGGACCGTTGACCACGCAGCCCATGATGGCGACTTCCACGGTATCCTTAAGCGCATAGAGTCTGTCCGACCATCGCGCCAGGAAGGCGTGCGTATCGAAGGAAGCCCTGCCGCAGCGCGGGCAGGAGACGATGCGTACGCCCGCTTTGCGGATTCCTGCGCAGGCGACGATTTCGCGTCCCGCGATCACTTCCGACTCCATGCTGTCGGAAAGCGACACGCGGATTGTAGCGCCGATGCCATCCTTCAAAAGCGGCACCAGGGCGGCGGTGTTGCGGGCGATGCCGGCGATGAGGGGTCCCGCCTCGGTCACGCCGAGGTGGAGCGGATAATCGTATTTCGACGCGAAGAGGCGGTTGGCCCGCTCCACTTCTCCAGGCTCGTTCATCTTGATCGAGACGACCACGTCGCGGAAACCCAGTTCCTCGAAGGCGGCCACTTCCCGCTCGGCGGCGGCGACGCAGGCGGCGGCGCGATCCTCCATGCCGCGGAGATCTTCAGGCAGGGAACCGGCGTTGACGCCTATCCTTAGCGATACGCCCTTGTCCCTCGCCTTGGCGACCACCTCGGCAACCTTCCATCGAGCACCGATATTGCCCGGGTTCACCCTGATCTTGGCGATGGGATAGTCCATGCAGCGAAGGGCGAGGCGCCAGTCGAAATGGATGTCGGCCACGAGGGGTATGGGGCTTAAGCCTGCGAGCGCGCCCAGCGATTCGGCCCCTGACTCGTCCGGTACGGCGAATCGCAGGATGTCGCAGCCGAGAGCGGACAACCGCCCGATCTCGCCAGCCGCAGCGAGCAGCGCCTGATCGTTCGGCCCCGTGAACACCGGCAGCGGGCTCTTCCACATCGTTTGTATGGAGACAGGCCAGTCGCCGCCCATCATCACCGATCCAACCTTGACGACTCGTTTCTGAACGCTCATAAACAATGATCCCTTATCGTGAAAAAGCCGCGCCCCCCTCTGCGGAGCGGCGCGGTGGCTTTGCGTGAGTATTCTAAACCGTCAGATGGCGCCGAACGTGAAGGCCATCACGAACAGGGCGATCGTCTCGCAGAGGCCGACGACGATGATGTAGTTCGAGAAGCCCTTGCCGGTTTCACCGAAGGCGTCGCAGCCGGCGGCCGCGGCCTGCCCCTGGGCGAGCGCCGACATGCCCATGGCGATGCCGCTGATGATGCCCGCGGCGCAGATGAGGAGGGGATCCTTCGTGGACGTGAGCATCCTGCTCATGAGGATGAATCCATAGATCGTCTGCGTAAGGGGCGCGCCGGCGAAGGCGACGAGAAGGAAGGAGGCGTTCTTGTTGGCCAGGTAGGAACGTTTCCAGGAGCCGATGGCCGCCTGTCCCGCAATAGCCGCGCCGAGCGAGGAACCGATGGCAGCAAACCCGAGTACGCACGCGGCGCCGATCATGGCAATGTTCATAGTACATTCTCCTGTAGTTTTTCCTCCTCGGCGTTTTCGCAGAGGGGTTCATATTTATATCCAGACCATTCCATTCCGAGGTGGCTGGAATACTCGAGCATATTGAGCCTGATTCCGTGGACGATCACCGACAGCACGCTCATCAGCAGGTTTATCGTGTGCCCCACGAAGATGAGTATTAGGCCGAACACGGCGCCGACGATGAAGGCGACGATTCTTCCGCTTATCGGCCCGAACATTCCGATCGCCATGCCGTTGACGGTCTGGGAGATCGCCAGGCCCGCCAGTCCGACAGCCCAAAGCCTGATGTAGGACACGATATCTGCGAAGACGCTCACCGTTCCTAGGAAGGTGGGGATGATCCCCTTAAGTCCCTCGAGAAGTGAACTTATGAGATTGCCGTTCCAATTGCCGAAGGTGAAGACCAGCATGAATCCGGCGCCGATCAATCCAACCGCCCATCCATAGAGCGGGAACCGGCTGGAATCGATGACGAGATTGAGCACGGCGTCGAACATGCCGACCACCATGATGAGCGAGCCGACCTGCGAAAGGAACTTCGGGTTGGGGAAATCGCGGCGGATGTTCTTCAGATGGGCTATGGCCAGCTGGATGGCGCCGATTATAAAGCAGAGTATCTTCGTGTTCGTTCCCGAATCGGGATTCCCCGAGTTGAGCGCCGTGAGCGACCAATTCTGAAGGATGGCCGGCAGGCTCTCGTAGGGAATCGCGAACCAGGTCGCCGTCAGGAATCCCCACAGTATCGTGGTGCCGCTGAGCACGAAGAGGAGCTTTATGAAATCCGATATCGGCTTTTTGGAGCGCCGGGCCGAGAAAAGCATGCCGAGTGCGCCCGCCAGCAGGATAATGCCATATCCGCCGTCGCCGAAGATCATCGCGAAATAGACTGCGAAGAAAATCAGGAAGGATAAGGAAATATCATACTCACGATAGTTCGGCACCGTGCCGAGGAAGTTGAAAACCGGCTGGATTATCCGTACGGCGGGCGGATTCTCCACCTTTGAGGGAGGCATCTCCTCGTCGGAAGGATCGTCGAGCGCCAGGCCCCACCGCCGCTTGGCGGCTTCCTGCGCCAGGAGGGGCGCGGTCTTGGCAGGCACGTAGCCGCAGAGGTAGCGGAGCTGGCCTTCGCGCGGCATGCCGGTTTTGAGATTTTCGATAACCAGGGCGGATTTTAGCCGCGCGATCTCCGTTTCAAGGAGAGGCAGGCCGTCGGCCATCGCCGCAAGGGAAGCTTTATATTCAACAATCCTCGCTTCGGCGTCGGCGAGCTCGGTTCTGGTCGCTGACAGGCTGGAGACGGGAATCCGAAGCGCCTCGAAAGGCGCCGGCACCTGTCCCTCGCCGAGAAGCGCCATCCTGGCCTTGCCCTTCGGCGCCGCGATGCGTACAAAATTTAATTCCTCAGGCAGCGCGGCAAGCTGTTCGGAACGGCATTCAATGAAGGTAACCGGCAACCCGCCGGCGCCCAGCTCTGATACGAGTTCCGGTGAGAAATCGCCCCAGGGCGAGAGCCTTTCGACTTCGCGCCTGAGTTCAGCGGCTTTAGCCTGCAGCGCGTCGATCTCCGTCTTCACCTGCAGGGTGTCCCGCACGAGTTCCCCGGTGTCCGAAGGTAGTTTTCCCCCGGCGCGTCGGCGCTTGTCGATCGACGAGGATAGAAGATTTTGCGCGTCTACGGCATTCTTGAGCTCAGTCTCGAGCGCGGCACAGGTCTTGCCCTCCCCCTCGATCCTTTCGAGATGGGCGATGCCAAGCTTGCGCAGCTGGAGCGGCGCGGCGGCCGCATCGGCGTCGAGGAGGACGAGGACGAATTTTTTCATTGGCGCGATCATGCTTCCCTCTCCTCGACTTTCTTCTTCGAGATCTTGCCGCGAACGACCTGCGCGGTCTGCTGGTCTCCCAGATAGATGCCGATCGTCTTGATGTCAGCGAGGGTTTCGGGAATCTTCACTTTCTCGAAGAGGTTGACCCGCTGTGTCGTTACGCGGAGTTCGGCGGCGAGCAGGGTTTTCTGCCTCTCGACGACCTGGTATTCAGCATCGGCGAGAAGCGCCTGCTTCATGAGCTCGAGCGCGCGGTCGACCCAGAGCGGCGCCAGAAAAAAGTCGTAGGGCGCGAGAGCGAACTCGGCCCCATCGAAAACCGGTATCATCACGCCCGCAATATTGCCTTCTGACGTGCGTATTTCCTTGAGCGACAGGAGCGGGGCGCCTTCCATGGAACGCGCGGCGCTTTCCTCGGAAAAAACCGCTATCCAGGCGGCGTACTGCCGCTCGAGGGCTTCCTTCGCGGCCACCAGCTGCGCGAGCCGCGCCTCTACGCCGCGGATTTCCATTTGCAGCTGCTGTTTTTTGAGCTGAAGCGTGGGCAGGTAGCGCCGGTACATTTTCAGCGCGTCCTTCTTTTTCTTCAGCTCGTTCTTGGTCAGCTTTATCTTGGCCATCGCCTCTTTCCCATGCGGCGGCGCGGTTAGGCGCGCGCCGCCTCGGCGCCTGCGGCGCGGGCAGGCCAGAATTTCTGGATGAGGTCGGACCGCAGGCCGGTCTCCCTGGGTTCAAAGCAGGCCGCGAGGATCTGCCAGCCTTCGTCGAGCGCCTTTTCAAGGGGGACGTTGACCGAGAGGTCCATCATCCTCCGCTCGAAAAGCTCTCCGTACTTGAGCAGTTTCCTGTCCCACGCGGTCATCTGGAATCCCATCGATTTCTTTTCCAGCGTGTCCCTATAAGCCGCGAAGAGCTTGACCATGCCGTCCATGATGGCGCGATGGTCCTCGCGCGTCTTGCCGTTGACCATCTGCTTCAGGCGCGACAGCGAACCGAAGGGCTCGATGCGTCCGCCGTGCAGATAGAACTGGCCTTCGGTGATGTATCCGGTATTGTCGGGAATCGGGTGGGTCACGTCGTCGCCGGGCATGGTCGTGACCGCCAGTGTCGTGATCGATCCGGCATCGGCGAAGTCGACCGCTTTTTCATAGCGGGCTGCCAGCTGGGAATAAAGGTCGCCGGGGTAGCCGCGGTTTGAGGGAACCTGCTCCTGGGTGATGGATATTTCCTTGAGCGCGTCGGCGAAGTTGGTCATGTCGGTCAGCAGGACGAGAACGTTCTTGCCGCGCAGGGCGAACTTCTCGGCCACGGCGAGCGCGAGGTCGGGCACCTGGAGGCACTCGACGACAGGGTCGGCGGCCGTGTGCACGAACATGATCGTTTTGGCCAGGGATCCGCCCTCCTCGAGGGTGTCCCTGAAGAAGAGGTAATCGTCGTACTTGAGTCCCATGCCGCCCAGGACGATGAGGTCGACCTCGGCCTGCATGGCGATGCGCGCGAGCAGCTGATTGTAAGGCTCTCCGGATACGGAGAAGATCGGCAGCTTCTGGCTCTTCACCAGAGTGTTGAAGACGTCGATCATCGGGATGCCGGTGCGGATCATCTCGCGGGGGATGATGCGCTTGAAGGGGTTGACCGAGGGGCCGGCGATCGTGATGAGGTTGTCGGTGAGGGTCGGGCCGCCGTCGCGAGGAATCCCCGCGCCGTTGAATATCCTTCCAAGAAGGTTGTCGGAAAAGCTCACCTGCATCGGATGGCCGAGGAAGCGGACTTCGTCGCCCGTCGACACGCCGCGGCCGCCGGCGAAGACCTGCAGGAAAACCAGGTCGCCGTCGAGGCGGATGGTTTCGGCGAGGGATGCGCCATAGCGGCTCGAAACCTCTGCGAGCTCGCCGTAGGCGATGTTTTCGGCACGCACTGAAATGACGTTGCCGGTTATCGATTCAATATGCGAGTAGACTTTATTCATCGCTTACTCCAGTCTCGCGAGGGCGAGGCGCGCCTCGGCGTCGTATTCGGGCTTGCGTTCGGCCAGCGCGGCCTTGATCTTGGCGAGAGAGGCGGCGAACTGGTCTGAACCTTCCGCCGAGCCGTTGAGGTCGAGGAAAGCCTGCCTGACTTCGTAGAACCACGACCTCGCGTCGTCCTTGTCCTTGAGCTGCAGCGCGGCGCCCATGATCTCGAGCGCCAGTCGGAACATCGCCTTCTGCCTCTCGGGGGAGACTGAGGCGTCGACCGGGTCGAAGGAGTTCTGCTGAAGGTAGACGGCGTCCAGGAATTCCCCCTTGAGGTAGAGGATGTAGTCATCGAGGCTCGTGCCCTCCTCGCCGACGACCTTCATCATCGCGCCGACCTCGGCGCTGCGTTCCAGGAACGTGTGGGCGTAGCGGACGATGTCGGCCGGCATGATGCCGGGGTACTTCGACCAGGAATCGAGGGGGTGGATGGCCGGATATTTGCGGGCGTCGGAGCGCTCGCGGGAGAGTCCGTGGAAGGCGCCGACGACCTTGAGCGTGGCTTGCGTGACGGGCTCTTCGAAGTTGCCGCCAGCGGGTGAGACCGTGCCGCCGATCGTTACCGACCCCTTCCTTCCATCGCCCAGGCGAACGATGCCCGCGCGCTCGTAAAAGGCGGCGATCACCGATTCCAGGTAGGCGGGAAAGGCTTCCTCGCCGGGGATCTCCTCCAGGCGGCCCGACATCTCGCGCATGGCCTGCGCCCAACGGCTCGTCGAGTCGGCGAGCAGGAGCACGTCGAGGCCCATCTGGCGGTAATATTCGGCGAGCGTCACGGCGGTGTAGACCGAGGCTTCGCGCGAGGCGACCGGCATGCTCGAGGTATTGCAGATGATGATCGTGCGCTCCATCAGCGAACGGCCCGTTCGCGGGTCGGTGATCTCGGGGAATTCCTTGAGGGTCTCGACGACCTCGCCGGCTCGCTCGCCGCAGGCGGCGATGATGACGATGTCCACGTCGGCGTAGCGGCTCGTGACCTGCTGGAGCACCGTCTTGCCGGCGCCGAAGGGGCCTGGAATGCAGTATGTTCCGCCCTTCGCCACGGGAAAGAATGTGTCGATGATCCGGGTCTTCGTAACCATCGGCTGGACGGGCTTGAGGCGCTCGGCGTAGCAGTCGATGGCGCGCTTTACCGGCCAGGAGAAGGTCATGCTGACATTTCTGCGGTTGCCGCGGGCATCCTCGACCACGGCGATGGTGTCGTCGATCGCGTATTCGCCGGCCGCGGCGATCTCCACCAGTTTCCATGAGCCATAGAAGCCGAACGGGAGCATGATCTGGTGCTTGAAATGCCGCTCTGGCACGGAGCCGAGGGGATCGCCGCGCTTAAGCGTGTCTCCGACTTTCGCCGAGGGGGTGAATGACCATTTCTGCGTCCTGGACAGCGCCTTCAGGTAGACGCCGGGCTCCAGGAAGAAGCCTTTCTTTTCGGCGATCTCCGGAAGCGGGTTCTGGAGGCCGTCGTAGATTTGGCCGAGAAGGCCCGGCCCGAGTTCCACGGAGAGCATCTCGCCGGAGAAATCAACGCCGTCGCCGACGCGGAGGCCTTTCGTCATTTCATAGACCTGAACCTGGGCTTCGTCGCCCTTGATCCTGATCACTTCGCTCTTAAGTTTCCTGTCGCCTGACTGGATATAGGCCACTTCGTTCATGGCGACGTTGCCGTCGAACCGGACGGAAACCATGTTTCCGTTTACCGCGACAACCTGCCCTTGCTTTTGGATCATGCGTGTTCTCCCAAGGTATCCGATTCGGTCGAGCGAGCGGCTCTTCCGAGTATATCGTCATAGAGCCGCCGGTATCCGGCGGCGCCGGCTTCTGCGCTGAGGAGCGCCAGCCGTTCGTTGATCGCCAGCTTGAGCCTGTAGGCGACGATAAAATCGAGATCGAAGGCGGCCAGAGGGGCGAGCCTTTCGATGGCATTCCAGCGCTCGCGCTCGAGCGCGAGTTCGGCCTGGTAGGGATCTTCGATGGCGAAACAGGCTGCGGCTGCCCTTCCCGCTTCATCGCTGCGCGTTCCCGGCCGCAGATTGGCGTCTTCGCGGACACCGGCCCGCTTCGCCCTGAGCCGGGACAGCTCGTTTCGGAAGGTCCTTTCCCAGGCGGCGAACTTTGCCAAAAGCGGCGATGCGAAAGCGGCCGGCGCATTTTCCGCGCCAAGAACAGCTATCGCTTCAGCCACTTCCTTATAATCACCCTGCGAAAGATGACGCTGGCATTGCGCGAGGAACTCGGCGCTGTCCAGCCGGCCTTTGGCGCCGAAAACAAGGCCTGGCAGCGTGGCGGGGAAGAACCAGTAACGGCTCACGAAAGCTTTCCCTCCGCCAGGGATGCCTGAACGCATTCCGCGAGCCGCGCGTTGACGCGGGAAGCGAGAATATCGGCGATTGATTCGGCAGAAAAGTCGTAGCGGGCACCGGAAGCGTCCACCGCGATCCTGAAGCCTGCGTCGATGCCGTCGAAAGGCTTGAACTGGACGCCGGCGCCGATTTCCTTGGCAAGCCTGTTGGCGAGAGCTCCGTCGAGCGCTTCGAGGGTTTTAGTCGGGAGGAATACGGTAAGATCGCTCCCTGTGTCCTTCGCCATCGCGTTGAGTAGCTCGGGAAGAATTTTTGCAATGAAACCGGCATCGAGCGCCTCGGCCGTCGAAGAATGTATCGCCGCGCGCATGAATTCCTGGACGCGCGCCCTCAGGGCGAGGATGGTGTCGCGGGAAGCCTGCGCGAGCGCGAGCTTTGACGCTTTCTCCATTGCCTCCACGCGGGCTTTCGCGCCTGCCTCCATATCCGCGGCCTTCTTTTCGGCATCGGCAGCGAGCGCCTTCGCCTGCGCCTGGGCGCCGGAAATTATGCGGCCGGCCTCGGCCTGAGCGGCGTCAACGCCCTCAGACTTGATCCTTTCAAGCAGTTCTTGGACCTGTAGTTCCATAGGGGTTCTATCCTTGTGTAGCGATGCTTGTTACGGGTTGAAGCTGTTAAAAGCTCGCCGATGAATTGTAACATATATCCCCACGATTTGAAAACCGTCAACCCCGAATATCACTTATTTTGAATAGAGCGGGAACATGCTTGACATCAAGGCAGCATCGGTTATATGAATCATTTGCTCCGCGCGCGACCGTCGTATAACGGCTATTACCCCAGCCTTCCAAGCTGGAGACGTGGGTTCGACTCCCATCGGTCGCTCTAACAGTAACTCTTGCTACAGTAAATTTTTACGGAAAATTGATTTTCCATTGATTTCCCGTAAAACCGCCTGTGATACGTAAATTGATACGTAACGGCATTGGGACGTCTCAAAGGCGGCCACACATGGCAGTAGCACCCTTCTTTGTTGTTTCCAGAACCCTTCCCTCTGGCGCCAAGCGATTCATTGTCCGATTCCTCAATTCTGACGGCAGCGTTATGCGTTCCACTACCCTCCAGGATCCCAAGATCCACACGAAGACGCAAGCCATCAGAGAGGCGGACAAGCTCCTAAAGGAAGGCATTGTTGCCAGGGCTAAAGATCCTTTCCTCTCTGTCTTCCTGAAGGATTTCTGGCGGGTAGACTCCGATTACGCGAAGGCAAAGGCTCGAAGGAAGCACCCCCTTTCGGAGCAGTACATAAAGCAGTCCGCCGACCTGGTCGAGCGGCCCCTCAAGGACCTTTGCGTTGATAGAAGACTGAGCAGCCTCAACCTTGCTTTCCTGGAGTCCGTGATTACGGAGCTTGAGAAGACTGGCATATCCACCCGAACGATCAATATCCGGATCCAAGTCATCACCGTACCGGTTCGATGGAACGCCAGGCAGAACAAGCTCCCCGACCCTTTCTTCGGATACGAGAAGCTGCCGGAGGACGAGAACCCCCGCGGGATCATCACGAAGAAGGAGCTGGGGAAGCTTCTTACCACCGAGCAGCTGGAACCGAGGGCAAGAGCCGCCGTCAACCTTGGAACGCTCTGCGGGATGCGGATGGGCGAGATCCGCGGCTTGCAGTGGGAAGACATCGATTTCGAGAACGGCACCATCAATGTCCGGCACAACATTCCCAGCAAGACAAAATCCATTGTCCAGCCCAAATGGAATTCCCAAAGGATCATACCACTGCCGACGGTGCTCGCCGACACGCTTAAAGTAGTCCAGGGAATGCCTCAGGCTGCGCCAGGCTTTGTTATCTACAACATTAGAAGTAAAGAGCACCCTGTAACTGAAAAGTACCTAAGGAAGTCCTTTAGAAGCATGCTGGTCGATATCGGGATCACTGAGGAAAAGCAGGCAGAGAAGAACATCGTATTCCATTCTTCCCGCCATACATTCGTTTCAATCTCCCGCGAAAGCGGAATGTCGAAGTTCACCGTCCAGAGCCTCGTAGGTCATAAAAACGCAGAGACGACCGAAAAGTACTCACATCCTGAAGTTATAGACTTTAAGCAGGCGAAGCGCTCTATGAACCGAATCGTGAATAAGCTGATTCAGCCTTCCGGGAATGATCCCAAGCCGATGAGTGAAAAAGCTTCGGATTACTCGAAGAAAGCAAGCTCGAGCTCCCCGAGGCTCCGATCGAGGAGATCCCATGCGAGACCGACATACTCAGCGGTGAATGGATGACGGAAATATGCTGGATCGGGTGATTCGGATAACCTAACCCGATCCAGACCATCCGCATCTTTCAAAAGCGCCGTGAGTGATCCCTGAGCGTAGGGAGTTGGCGGATCATTCCGGGAATGTGCCTCAACGGCCTCCCCTATCGATCGCCAATCCTCTTCCGGAAGCTGATAGCCCAGGAACATCTTCTCGGCTATCGGTCGTTTTGTTTCTTTTGCCCACAAGCCATGATCAAAGCACAGTCCATCATTTTTCCTTGAAAGATCGTGTATAAGTGCCGCCGCCATAAGATTCCGATAGAGGTTACGTGGCAGTTCCAAGTTTTCTTATACTGCACGCGCGTAGAGAAGATCTGCGAGAATCATGACCCTTAGAGTGTGGCTCCGGCCATGAAGACTGCTTTGATGGTCAAACCAGCTTGGATCGATTCGGAAATTTTCAGGGATAGAGCCAAGCCGGCATTTGCTAATTTGATATTGAATCATCATCTGCTTCTTTGATTTCTAGGGCATGCTTTCTCTTGCGAAAATCGGATGGAGCGCACCCAAAGTATTTTTTGAATACTTCACTGAAATAGCGATAATCCGTATATCCGACAAGGTCGGCAATCTCGTAGATCCTCGCAGTGTCATTTGAAAGGTAATCGAGTGCTATTTTCATCCTATAGTTCGTAAGATATTCCAGAAAAGTGTAGCCTGTTTGTGATTTGAACATCTTGTTGAAGGAACTTTCACTGATTCCGAGCGTATCGCAGGCATCACGAGCCGTGAGATCGCTCATATATCGTTCTTTGATCACGGCGATTGCCGCCGCTAATCGGGAATCCCGCATCTCTTGTCGAGTCTGCGCCAGGAAATTTGAAAAAGTTGGCTCCACTTGAATGCTTGGATTGTGAGGAAAATCAAGTGCAAATCTTGCTTCCACTTTACTTTTTATGGCTTCCACTGCTTTTCGCAGCGTAATGGCGAATTCAACCTGGTCCAAAGGCTTCAGAATATAGCCAAGTACACCCAATTCTATCCCTTGTTTGGCGTATGAGAAATCTTCATAACTTGTGACAATAATAAAAACAGAATCACAGCGGCCCTTAAGGCGTCTCATCATTTCCAGCCCACTTGCGCCCGGCATCCTGATGTCAGTAATGACAAGTTCGGGATTGAGTTTTGTTATTAAAGCTTCTCCTTCGATACCATCCCCCGCTTCAGCGATGACTTCAGCATTGAAATTTGCCCAGGGGGTTAACATCACGAGTCCTTTTCGAATTATTGCTTCATCCTCAACAACGACAACCCGTATCATAGCGATTCCTCTATACGGTAGGGAATTTCAATCGTAACGGTAGTGCCCTCCCCTGGGTTGCTCACAATCGAAAAATCATAGGACTCTCCATAATAAAGCCTCAGGCGAGCGATCACGTTGCTTATACCGATGCCAGATATTGCGCCCTCAAGGGCTTCCCCTTTCAAGCATGATTTTAAAGTAATTTCATCCATTCCCATGCCGTCATCAACAATTGAAAAGAAAACACTTTTGCCAGTGTCGCGTATGACCACATCGAGGTGACCTCCGCCCATGCGGCGCTCAAGTCCATGAACAAGGGAATTCTCTATAAACGGTTGGATCAGGAATTTAGGTATCATAACATTTTTTATGGTATCATCGAGCGATAGAGCTACGATGAGCCGATCTTGGAAACGGCTTTTCTGAATAGCGAGATAATCCTCTATGAAGGCCCACTCCTTCCAAATCGGCACTACCGATTCATTGTTCTGCATGCTGGATCTCAGCAATCTGCCGAGCTGCAGGACAGTAGACGCCACCTCGTTAGGTTTCCCCAGCAAAGCATTCCATTTGATAAGTTCCAGACAATTGAAAAGAAAATGAGGACGTATCTGGGCTTGGAGTGCGCTCAATTCAGCGATACGAAGGCTTCTTTCTTTTTTCTTGATGCTGTCAACAAGGGATTCGATCTTCGCGCTCATTGAATCAATACTATCCGCAAGTATGCCAATTTCATCCTTTCTGTGCATTGCAATGTTTGTTGAGAAATTGCCATCCTTCACTTTTGATACAGAATCGATCACTTTATACAGAGGACGCGATATTCCTTTTGCTATTAACGACGCCAGAACGATGCTGATAAAGCTTACAATCATCGCTGCAATAAGGAAAACCCGACGACCTATAGCATTGCCGATAAGTTTCTCAGAAAGCGTGCGTGAGATGAAGACGTGCAAACCTGTTGTAGGAGATATGAAACGGGCTATGACGGTTGAGTCATCCTCGTTGATGTACGACGCATTTCCACTCGAGTCGGCATCGAAATCTACGAATGCGGACGATTTTATAATACTACCCATGTCGTTTCCTATGGCATATATGGGGATAGTATTCTCAGTAGTAACAAGCAGTGACAGTCGATCAGCACCAAAAAGAGGCGAGAGTGCGTATCGAAAGTGACTTGGCATGAGATCGATGATGATATAAATACCTTTCCCGGCCGCGCTGGGAAGATACCTCGCAATACTCAATGAGAAGGGATTGCCAATTTTGCCGTGCATGCCCTGAGCGAATAAAATATCTCGGTTGGGAGAAAAGGGGGCTTTTCGCAGAAGTCCCCAATTGCCACATTCTATGGGGTCATACTCCCTGGGGCGGGTTTGCGTAGATAGAGACAGTGCCCCTTCAGATTCAATGAGGTGAAGCGCCGGCTTTTCATTTTTACCCGCAAGAAGGAAATAGATTTTATCGTAGAGCATGGCTGTCTGATTGGGTGTGATAGATCCAGGCTGAATAGAAATGCTTTGAAACTCCGTATCGCTCGATAGAGTGTCGATGATTGCCGAATATTCTTGCACCATGGAATCGAGAAGCATGCCCGATTGCCGGGCCATGCTCTCGGTTTCCATAACGCTGCGTTCGATCAGCAGTTTTCGTGATACTGCCTCTGAAAAAAGCCATGAAAGCGTAAGCGGCACAATTCCTATGAAGAGAAGGCAGAGAAGAATTTTATAAAAGAAACTCTGCCTGTGAATATTGGAGATCACTGTGTACCTGCTTTAACTCTCGCCGAATTCCTTGATTTGCTTGAGGTACCAATCATGGAGCAACCCATTGGTTGCGACCACTCTGCCTGTGTCCATAAAATTTTCATCGGCGGAAAAC
>Ga0116170_10002997_pt1 | contig 15955 bp, 13 predicted proteins | sample AD_JPNHW1_MetaG_FD_89797 | JGI IMG/M metagenome (GOLD analysis project Ga0116170, IMG submission 89797) | Active sludge microbial communities of municipal wastewater-treating anaerobic digesters from Japan - AD_JPNHW1_MetaG | ecosystem: Engineered > Bioreactor > Anaerobic > Digestate | place...
CGATAACCCAAACCATGGGATAAATGACCCAGGAAGGGGCACGGAAACCCGTGCCCCTTTTCCGTTGCCTGAACTGCATGGTGATTTGGCAGGGGGGAGGGCTTTTGGGTATTATCGGGGTGTCTGGCCGCAAAAACTGCCCTGCGGACCCTGCTGGGGTCGGCCGGCGGGTATAATTGCCTCACTGAATGAAAAGGAGATAAACCCATGACCCAAACACCACCCAGATGGGACCTAAGCCCCATCTACGCCTCCCTGGAGGACCCAAGCTTTACAGAGGATATGCGCGCGATTGGCACGGACACCGAACAAATCGCGGCGTTTTTTGAGCGGGAGCTGCTGCCCCTGGCGGAGCAACCCGCGCCGGCCGAAACGCTGAGCGCCCGGCTGGGCCAGCTCGTGGAGGCGCTCAACGCGCTGATGTTGAAAGCCAGCAGGCTGGGAACCTTCCTGAACGGGCTGACAACGACGGACTCGTATGACAAGGCCGCCGAAAAGCTCCAGTCGCAGTTTTACATTGCCCTGCTGCCGTTCTCGAACTTTATGGTTAAGGCGCAGGCATGGCTTGGCAAGGTGGCCGTCCAGCTGCCAGAGGCGCTCAAGGTGCCGGGGCCGGCGCGCGAGCACGCCTTTTTCCTGCTGGAAAACGCGGAACAGAGCCGCTACCTGATGTCTGAAAAGGAAGAAGTGCTGGCCAACATGCTGACACTCTCCGGTGGCACAGCCTGGGGCGACCTGCAGGGCACGCTTACCTCGCAAAAGACGGTGGCGTTCGAGCTGGATGGCGAGGTAAAAGCGCTGCCAATGCCGGCGCTCATCAACTTGCGCAGCCACCCGGACGCGGATGTGCGCGAACGGGCATACAAGCTGGAACAGCAGGTGTGGGAAGAGATGAAAGAGCCACTGGCTGCGTGCCTGAACGGCGTGAAGGGCGAGACCAACACGCTGAACAAGCTGCGCGGGCGGGAAGACTGCCTGCACCAGTCCCTGGACCAGGCACGCATTGACCGCACCACGCTGGAGGCGATGATTTCGGCCATCCAGGACGCGCTGCCGATGTTCCGCGATTACTTCCGGGCCAAAGCGAAAATCCTGGGGCAGGAGAAACTGCCATGGTGGTCGCTATTCGCGCCGATTGGCAAGGTGGAGAAAACCTATACGTTTGACGAAGCCAAGGCCCTAGTTTTGACGCATTTTGGCAGCTTTACCCCCGAACTGGCAGCCTTCGCGCGCCGGGCGTTCGAGGAGAACTGGATTGACGCGGAGCAACGCCCAGGCAAACGGGGCGGGGCTTATTGCATGGGAATTGACGCCATTAAGCAAAGCCGTGTGATGTGCAATTTTGACGGTTCGCTGGACCAGGTGATGACCATCGCGCACGAACTGGGGCACGGCTTCCACAATTACTGCGCGTACCAGGTGGACAAGACCCCGCTGCAAAGCGAGACGCCCATGACCCTGGCGGAGACGGCTTCCATCATGTGCGAAACCATCGTGTTCAACGCGATTTTGAAGACAGTCACCAACCCGGAAGAGGAGCGAGCCATCCTGGAGACCAGCATTTCCAGCGACGCGCAGGTGACGGTGGATATCCTTTCACGCTTCCTGTTCGAGAAAGAGGTGTTCGCGCGACGCGATAAGGGCACCCTTTCGGCTGATGAAATTTCCGAGGTGATGCTGCAGGCGCAGCGGGATAGCTACGGTGATGGGCTGGATGAGGAAGTATTGAATAAGTTTGCCTGGACCTGGAAGCCACATTACTACTCCCCCGGCCTGGCGTTTTACAACTTCCCGTATGCGTTTGGAATGCTCTTCGCGAAGGGGCTGTACGCGATTTACCGCGAGCGCGGCGAGGCTTTCGTGAACGATTACAAGGCCCTGCTAGCCAGCACCGGCGAGGGGACCGCGGCGGAATTGGCGGCCCGCTTTGGGATTGATATCCGCAGCAAAGCCTTTTGGAAATCTTCGCTGGATGAAATCGGCGAGCGCATTCAAAGGTATATCAGCCTGTAAAACAGACAAAGCAAAAGGAAACAGCCAGGCGAGAGCCTGGCTGTTCTGAATCCGCGGGGGTTTCAGGTTCCGGGGACGCTTCATAAATACCCTGGGTAAAAAATGCTGGTACGGACGGGAAGTATTACAGGTTGAAAAGGGTAAAACCCGGCTGTGCAGGAGCGCGCCAAGGCCGGACTGTACAAAGCTTATATTAACAATTTTCCGAAAGTGGAAAATTTGGGGGTCGAATTTCCGCTTTTGACATCTTTCTTTTTCCATTTGGATTTGTTATTATAGACGCACAATAGAACATACGTTCTATAATGAAGGCGGCGCAGGGGTCACTCGCTCAACGGAGGATGGTACATGGCGCCAGCCAGGGGCGCCCGCCCAAACGGGCGGGCAGCCCCGAACGCCCGAGAAACCTTTCTGGAAAGAGAAGACGGGCGAGATGACTGAAACGTAACTATTTGGATGAGGAGTGGAAGCGGATGGCGACAATGGAACACGAAAGGCCCAAATGCTTTGAGACGCCGGGCGTAGAGGGTGACCGGGGCGCGGGGGTGAGGCGGCTGCAACTAGCGGAGGAGACGCAGGCCAACCTGGATTATGAAATCGAGATGCTGCGTAAAACAATGCGGACCTTCATGCGCTCGGTCCGCAGCCGGAAAACAGAAGCTTATCCGGAAAAGCTTTCGAAAAGCCTGGATTTGTTGGGGCTGACCTGCTCGCGCCTGGCAAGCGTGATGCGCGTGAACATCGCCCTGCATCTGAACGACCAAAACCAGTGGGTTCACGGCTTCAACGCGCAGATGCAGGCATTGCTGGCGGAATGGGAAAACGGTGATGAGCAAAAATGAGCATGGAGGGGAAAACCGGGGAGGCGCGGGTATGGAAGAGGGCATGATGGCCGCGGCGCAATTGCGTCATGTGAACAGCCTGTTACGGTCCAGGCTGGAGCGGATGGAGCTGGAGACACAACGCCAATTCGCGGTGCTGGAGCAGAGAATCCGGCAGTTGGAGGCCGAAGAAGCAGATCATGAGACCAGGCTGCGCAGCGCGACGGAGGGCGTGACCCAATTCAAGTTGTTCTCGGGGCTGGTTTCCGGGAGCTCCACGTTAATGTCCATCGCAGCGCTGTTGCGCGTATTTTTGGGAGGTTAGGCATGCAGACGAACGAATTGATGATGGATGTGCACGTGCCGAAGAACGCCAGCGGGGTCATGGCAGAGACCACCGGGGGGTATGGGCGGGTTCAAACCCGGCAGCCGATTGGCGACCAGGCTGGCGGCAGCCGGGTGGCTTTCCTGCGCAGCCTGCGTGGCATTGAACGGTTTAGCCAGGTGTTTGGCGGGGTGCGGTTACGGACTTACCAGGAGGAAACCGCCAGGGCAATCGCGCAGTCCGTGTTAGGGAATAGGGGCTTGAGCTTTGTGGTCATGTTCCCGAGGCAATCGGGGAAGAACGTGTTGCAGGCCCAGCTGGAGGTGTACCTTATGGTGCTTTTCGCCGAACAAGGGGCCGAGATGGTGAAACTTTCACCCACGCACGAGCCGCAGAACCTGAACGCGATGCGACGCCTGGAGACGGCGCTGGAAGACAACTTCCTGACCAGGGGCGGGTGGCGAAAACAGGGTGGGAACCACTACCGTTTCAAGAAGGCGCACATCACCTTTCTATCGGCGGCGAAGGGCAGCAATATCGTGGGGGCAAGCGCGTCCACACTGCTGGAGCTGGACGAGGCGCAGGATATTGAGATTGCCAAGTACGACAAACAAATCGCGCCAATGGCCGCTTCGAGCAACGCGACGCGGGTGTTCTTTGGCACAGCCTGGACCGGAGAGACGCTGTTGGCGCGCGAACTACGGGCAGCCAAGGAAGCTGAAGCGCGCGATGGCATCCGGCGGGTGTTTCGCTTGGGGGCGGAGGAAGTGCGCAAGGAAGCCCCGGCCTACGGGCTGTTCGTGGATGAACATAGCGCGCGCCTGGGACGAAACCATCCGCTGGTGCGCAGCCAATTTTTCAGCGAAGAGATTAACTTTGAAAATGGATTGTTCGGGCCAGCGCGCCTGGGACTGATGCTGGGCAGCCACGCCGCCATGGAAGGTCCGACGGAGGGCAAGCGCTACGCGCTGTTGCTGGACGTGGCAGGGGAGGATGAGGCCAGCCGCACGGAAAATGGATTCGCGCTAATGGGGGAGGCTGAACTGGCGAACCCAGGCAGGGACGCCACCGCGCTGACCGTGGTGGAGGTGGACACGGGGTTGATGGATGGCCTGGCGATGACCCGGCCACGCTACAAAGTCTGCCAGCGGCATGTGTGGGTGGGTGAATGTCACAGCAGGGTGTTGGGCCGGGTTTTGGCGCTGGCGGAGCATTGGCGCGCCGAAAAGGTGGTGGTGGACGCGAGCGGCGTGGGCGCCGGACTGGCCTCCATGCTGCAGGACCGGCTGGGAGAAAGGGTGGTGAGCGTGGTGTTTAACGCCGCGGTCAAATCCCGCATTGGGTGGGGGTTTTTGGCAGTGATAGACAGCGGCCGCTTCCAGGATTTTCAACCTGGAACAACCAGCGCCCTGCCGGGCCGGCATGCCAATCCACTCGCAGAGCTGATGCTTTCGGAGCAGGAGAAGCTGCAGGCGCTGTTTTGGAAGCAGCTGCGGGCGGTGAGCGCGGAGGCCGGCATCGGCCCGGAACGCCATCTGCGTTGGAGCGTTCCAGAGGGCACGCGCGACGCGGAGGGCGCGCACATCCACGACGACCTGGTGCTCTCGGCGGCGTTAACCGCGGTGCTGGATGAGCAGGATTGGCGAGTGAGCGGGGAGGGCGGGGTGATTTTGGCCGTGGACCCGCTAAAAGAAATGAAGGGAGGGTTTTAGATGGGGTATTTCATCCATAACCGCGGGCTGGCGTTTGGGATTGACATCTCACGCTACCAGGCGGACGCGGAATTGAAGCGATTTCCGGATTTTGACGCCATCCGGGCGCACGATCCCAGGGTGGCGTTCATCGGCATGCGCGCGGGCATCTCGTGGGGGTACAAGGACCCAGCCTTTGAGCGCTTTTACCAGGAAGGAGAGCGCATTGGAGCCTGCCTGCTGCCTTACCACGTGGTGTTCCCGTCCGAGCCAGCGCTGAAGCAGATGGATTTCTTTCTTAAGAACCTGAAGAGCGTGGACCTGGAGCGCGTCCGCTTGGTGCTGGACATGGAAGTGGGCGGGAATCTGGGTAAGGGGCAAATCACGCAGACGCTGCTGTTGTGCCTGGAGGCCTTGCGCAAGGCGACCGGGCGTTGGCCCATTGTCTATTCAAGGGCGCTGTGGATTGACGCGCACGTGGCGGTGGAAGACTTGCCGGAGATGGACTGGTGGCTGGCGCAATACCTGAGCAGCCAGAAAAACCAGCTTTATACAGCGGAGTATCCCTGCCCGCCCAAGCTGCCCAAGGGCGTCAAAAAATGGCTGATCCACCAGACCACGGAACGGGGTCCGGCCATCGGAGGATTGGGTGGATGCATGGATTACGACCGGTGGAACGGGGGCAATGAGGCTGTTTTGGCGTATTTTGGGCGGGCCGCGGTGGGGGCCGGGTGGGCCTGCCCGCTGGATGGGAAACCATGCTGCCGGGAAGCAGCAGAAAGCGGGAATGAGGATGGCGCGAATTAAGCTCTTCAAGGGGACGGCGCGAAAGGACAGCAGGCATGCGGTGTTGGACCAAACGCAGACATGGGAAGCCACGGACGGGTTTGAGCCGGCAACGCGCGTCGAATTGGCGGCGACGGAGGATGAAAACACGCTGCTGGTGGGCGCGCGGCAGGAGGGCGCAAGCCAGCGCGACCGGCATACCTTTGAACGCGAAAGCGTGCTGAATGAATGTCTGGAAGCCTGGCGCTTCAATCCGCTGGCGCGTCGGATTGTGGAGCTTACCACACAATATGCGGCTGGAGGCGGTGTGCAAATCCGCTGTGAACACGCGGAGACCAAGGCATTTTTGGAGGCTTTTTGGCAGAACAGGCTGAACCGGATGGACACCCGGCTGGGGGAGTTTTCGGACGAGCTGGCGCGCAGCGGGAACCTGTTCGTGCTGATTTCCACGGACGCCAGCGGGATGAGCTACGTGCGCAGCGTACCGGCCAGCATGGTCACCCGGATTGAGTCCAGGGTGTATGACGTGGAGCAGGAAACGCGCTACTACCTCAGGGGTGCATGGGACGAGGAGGAGCAAAGCTACCCGGCTTTTAACGCGGATGAGGAACACGCGCAAGGGGGTGGCGACTTTACGCCCGTGATGCTGCACTACGCGGTCAACCGCCCGGCCGGCGCGCAATGGGGAGACCCCGACCTGGCGCCCATCCTGCGCTGGCTGGCGCGTTACAACGCCTGGCTGGAAGACAGGGTGCGGCTCAACCGCTTCAGGAACGCGTTTTTATACGTGGTGAAGGCGCGCTTTGTCAACGAACAGGCCAGAGCCAGGCGGCAGAGCCAGCTGGGCGCCAACCCGCCGAGCAGCGGTTCCATCCTGGTGACGGATGAGAGCGAGGAGTGGTCGGTAATTTCACCCAAGCTGGAGGCGCTGGACGCGTCCACGGATGGGATGGCTATCAAGAAAATGATTGCCGCGGGGGCGGGTGTGCCGCTGCACTTTTTAGCGGAGCCCGAGTCCAGCACGCGGACGACCGCGGAATCAGCCGGTGGTCCCACGTTCAGGCGCTTCGAGGAGCGACAACGGTTCCTGTGTTGGGTGGTGGCGGACGTGCTAAAAGCCGTGGCGGCACGGCGCGCGCGGGTGGATGGGAGCGTGGATTTGAATGTGGAAATCCGGGCGCGGGGAGGGGACATCTCGGCCAGGGACAATGCCGAACTGGCGCGGGCCGGGGTTGACGCAATGCGCTGCGCGAGCGAGCTTTCTGCGCTGGGCGTGATTGACAAGGAGGAGGTGCGGCGCCTGACGTACAAATTTTTGGGGGAACAGGCCGAATAAGGCCGGCGGACAAATATGGGAAAGGAGCTGGGATTGGTGAGTGAAATAGAAGCGATGGTGGAGCAAAGGGAGCAGCTGGGGTTGGAGGTCAACCCGGTGGCAAAGGACCGGTTTGAAATCCTGGCCATCACGGCGGGGGCGGCAAACGGCTGGGTGTTCCCGGAAGAAGTGCTGCGGGAGAGCCTGGAATTGTGGGATGGCGTGAATTGTTTTGTGGACCACGCGCCCAACGCGCGCTCTCTGCGGGACATGGCCGGCGTGCTGCGCAAACCCATTTGGGACGTGGAACGCCACGGCATCCGAGCGGAATTGCACAGCCTGGGCCCTTCAGCGGAGGTGTTACAGGAGGTTGGCAGGCAGGTGTTGGAGGACGACGGAGGCACGTCCGTCCGGGTCGGTTTTTCGGCGGATGTACTGTTCAGGGGGCAGAAGGGGAAAGTTGAAAAGATACTCAAGATTTTTTCGGTGGACCTGGTCTACAATCCGGCCCGCGGCGGGGTCTTTTTAAGAGCGTTGAACCAGATGGGATTTGAAACACAAGAAACAGGAGGAAACATGACAGAAAAGCAAATGGAGATGGCGGTGATGAGCGGGGAAACAAGCGCGGCTGGGCAGGACATCCAGGCGCAACTGGCCGAGCTGCATACCATGCGCGAGGAAATGAGCGGATGGATGCTTGAGAGCATGCTGGCTGGGAGCAGCTTGCCGCACAGCCTTCAGAGCCGCATCCGGCAGCAATTCAGCGGGCGGACTTTCGCGCCGGCGGAGCTGCAAACCGCCGTACGGGAGGCGAGGACGCTGGTGGGTGAATTGGAAGGTGGAAAAGCAGTGCGCGGACCGGCGCGTGTTGAGGGCATGGTCAGCCCGGCAGAAAGATTGCAGGCCGCGACGGATGATCTCCTGGGCGCGCCAAGGGAAACAGCGCTGGCCGGGGCCTCCGTGCCGCGGTTGAGTGGGATCCGGGAGCTTTACCTGGCCCTGACCGGGGACTACGAACTGCATGGTGGTTACCACGCCGAACGCGCCCAACTGGCCGGGACAAGCGACTTCAGCTCCCTGGTGCGCAACAGCCTGAACAAGCTGGTGAGCAACACCTGGGAGGAATTGGGCCGGGCCGGGTACGACTGGTGGAAGGATGTGACTGTGCAGGAGCATTTTGGCAGCCTGCACGATATCACCGGCACGCTCATCGGTACGGTGGGTGACCTGCCACTCATCGCGGAGGGGGAAAGCTACCCCGAGCTCAAGGTGGGGGATTCGGGCGAGGTGGCCAGCTTTGTCAAGTATGGCGGTTACATCCCGCTGACGCTGGAACTGATTGACCGGGACGAAACGCGCAAGCTGCGCGCCTACGCGCGTGAGCTGGCCTCGGCCGGGATGCGCAAAATTTCCAGCCTGGTGGCCCAGATTTTCAGCTCAAACGGCGGCGTGGGGCCTGAGATGGGGGATGGCGAGGCGCTTTTCAACGCCACACCCGTGAGCACCTATGGCGGTCACGCCAACCTGAGCACGAGCGCGCTTTCGGCCGAGACCTGGGATACGGTGTGTAGCGCGGTGTATCGCCAGCCGATGCTCGTGCGCAACGAGGTCGGGACTTATGGGGTCGGGCCACAAATGGCGGTCAACCCGAAGTACATCCTGGTGCCAAGGACGCTGCAACGCCCGGCGATGGCCATTTGCACCGGGGCGCTGGTGCGCGAGCAGGGATACGTGTACGACAACGTGCTCAAGGGCACGGCGGTGCCCGTGGTGGTGCCGGAGTGGACAGACGCCAAGGACTGGGCAGCGGTATGTGACCCCCGCGTTGCGCCCGCCATTTTCGTGGGTGAACGCTTTGGGTTGGCACCGGAGATTTTCATCGCCGGGGATGAGCTTTCGCCGGCGGTATTTAGCAACGACGAGCACAGGCTGAAAGTGCGGCACTACCTGGCCGTGTGGGTGAACGACTACCGGCCGCTGCACAAGTGCAACGTGGCGTAATTTGGAATGGAGCGGAAAGGAGCAGGGTATGGATAAGTGGAAGCAGCTGTTGAGTTCGCGCAAGTTTTGGGCGAGCGTGGTGGGGCTGGTGTTGATGATTGTGCGCATGTGGAAGCCGGATTTCCCCTTGGACGAGGGGCAGACGGCGGGGATGATTGTCATCCTGGTCACGTACATCCTGGGCACCGCCATCGAGGATGGCCTGAGCCGAAGCGTCTAAGCGCCAGGTTGTAAGGGTCGGGGCGGGTTGGGAGCCGGGCTGGAGAGTGCTGCGGGGAGCACCTTTTAAGTGACTGGCGGGAAAAGAACGGGGTTGGGGGCGTGGGGGCGCCTCCCAATGAAGCAAGATTGAGAGGAGTTAAGTTGACGCACAAGGTGAATACGCACGTGGTGGAGGATTTGGTTGGGAAAGGCGCCTTGGGTTACCATGTGGCCCAGGACGGCACGTTGACCATCATCGACCGCAAAGGGCGCAAACATTTTTTCGAGGCCGAAGAATATGCCGACCTGTTGAAACGGGACCTGGAGCGCGCACGCATGAAAACGAGGGGTAAGAAGGTGCGGCATGATGGGCTTGAGTGAGGTGGTCGCGCGGCTGAGAGCGCAATTTTTTGACTCATCCGCGCTGAAGTTTGACGACACGGCGCTGGAGGAAGCCACGCGTTGCGTACTGGAGGCGCTCAACGGCCAGCTGGGGACGGCGTATCAGCTTTCAGGCCTGGACAGCGTGGAGGCGGGTGACCTGCCGGTGGAACTATGGCCGGCATTGGTCAGCGGCGCGGCGGCCCAGGCGTTGGATTACGCGCTGCGGCAGCAGTTGGCCGGGCTGGGCAACACGCCCGCGGAGGCGGAAAAAATGGCGGATTGGGCGCGGCACCTACAGCGGCAATTTGAAAGCCAGGTTGAACGGGCGCGGCTGCTGGACCTGCAGGGTTTGGGCACGACTAGCTGGACGGCGGCCTGGCCCTGGGTGGAAAAGACAAGGTGGCAGGGGTGAGGGGTATCGCGCTGGGGCATTTGGAGGATGGCGAAAGTGGGTGGATGAGCCTGAGCGGCGGGGACCTGATGCCTGGCCTGGTGGGTTGCAGCTACGAACAGAAGCTGATGGAGGGGGAATTTGTGGAGGAAGACCTGCGGCTGGATTTGAGAGGCAGCCAGGCGGAAATCCACGCGGTGCTGGCCCGGCTGGAGGGGTTGGCCTGGCAGATCCAACTGGATGGGAGCGGGGCGCAGCCATCCGCGCTCTACCTGCGGATTTGGGATGACACGCAGCATGCCTATTGGCACAGCAGGGTTTGGGAAGCGCGCCTGGAAAGCCTGAGGGGCCACTGGCAGGCCCTGGAACGGGGCTCTGTGAGCGTTTGCCTGGTCATCCGCAGGGAAAACCATTTTGACGGAGCTGAAAGCGCGCTGCCCGTGGGTAATACAGGCGGGGGAGGGCTGGGCGGGGCGGTGGTGTGGAACCATGATGACAGCGGCGCGGGGCACGACAGCTGGTTTAGCATCAGCACCGCCAGCCTGGGCTTGGCTGAGCCCGCGCCGCTGAAGCTGGCTATCACCAACCTGGACGCGCAGGCGTTGGGGGATGTTTTCATCGGCGGATTGCAGGTGAGTGGTGGCGGGAGCGTGCCAAAACTGACCCTGGAGGGCGAGGCCGGCAGCGGGGCAACGGTGGTGAGCCGGACAGACGCGTCTGGTGGGGCGTTTGGGCGCTACACATGGGTGGGGGACGCGTGGCAACCGGTTGGGAGCTGGAGCATCAGCATGGAAGACGCAAGTTTGTTGAATGGCAGACGTTTACGGCCTTTGGCGAGGCTGGCCGGCGCGCTCACGGAGCGAATCGCGCTGCGGGTGGCGGTTGGACGTGCTGGTGAAAGTGGGCAGGCCGGGGCAGTGGCACTGGCCCCAAGCGGGGCGGAGATGGTCGTACTGGGGAGCGCGCGGGTGCCGGCCTGGAAAGTGGTGAACCCCGTGGCAGCCCATAATGTGATTCTGCAAGCCAGGGCGGAAGGGGCTGGAACCCACCAGCTGGACCTGGACTATTTGCTGCTGATGCCCACGGATGGCTTCAGGCACTACTGCAACGTGGGTGGACTACCCATGGGCGCGACGTTGATGGAAGATGGATTTCTAAACCAGTGTTGGACTGTCAAGGATGGACTAAGCTGGGTGAGCCACGCCGTGGTGGGCGAGGGCTTGCTGCTCAACCCGGGCAGTGAGAACCGCTTTTACCTGGCACAGCTGGGGTTGGACGGGCAAGCAGGCATCACGCGCGCAGTGAGGGTGTTGGCCTGGTACCGCCCAAGGAAACGCGTGCTATGAGCCTGCGCGCGATACTGCTGGGAAGGGAAAGCGGGCTGCCCTTGGATTTTTCTGGGCGGACGGAGGTCAACAACGCGAGCTGGACGATGTGGGGCGGCGCGGAGGCTTGCGAAATTTGGCTGGCAGGAGCGACGTTGGAGGAGGCACAAGGCCTGCTGGGGGCCGGCGTGGAGCTGACCAACGGGATGGGCCGCGTAACCTGGCGCGGGTATGTGGAAGCGGCCGTGGAGAGGGCCAGCGCGGGTACGCGTGAAATCAGCCTGGAGGCGCTGGTCAACCGGGCGCGGGTGAGTTACGCGGAACGCCTGCCCAATGGGAGCCCGGGGGAAAGACAGCTGACGGACTGGGCGGAGGACCGCTTGAGCCAGGCTGTGTTTGGCATCCGGGAGCGGGTCGCGCGCATGGGAGAGCTAAGCCGGGAAGACGCGGAAACCTGGCGGGACGCGTTGTTGCGCGCGAACGCCTGGCCAAGTATTCAGCTGGTCGATAAAGCCAAGGTGCGCATTTTGGCAGGCCGGCAAGGGGGAACGGAAAGACGCGTGTTGACGCCTGGTACCTGGTTGCGCTGCAAGGGCTGGATGCAGAGCCTGGCCAGGAAAACCTGGGAGGCCGGCCAGGGCAGCATTGGGCACGCGGCAGCGCTGAACGCAATGCTCGGGCTCGGTGAGGGCAACCAGAACAGCCTATTGGCGCAACCCTTCACGTTGACGGAGGAAACCACGCTGGTGGGCACGTCGGCCCGACCACGAAAAATGAACGGAGCCACCGACGACCTGCAGGCGCAGCTGCGGGCTGACGCGGGCGGAGAGCCTGGGATTCCCATTTTGGCGAGCGCCACCCTGCCGGCCGAGAGCGTGGAGTTGGACCACTACGGCTGGGCACGAGGCGACTTTCTGGTTCCGGTCAGGCTGGCGGCCGGGCAGTATTGGCTTGTTTTGGGAAGGAGCAACCCCAACGGGAGCGGCTTCCATCGCCTGGGAGCGGACGCGAGCCTGGGCTATACGACGGGCTCCGCACTGGCATTTGACGCGCAGGCACAGCGCTGGATATCACCGGGGGTGGAGGCTGACCTCCTGTTTCGGGTTTGGAAGGTGGAAAACAGCGCGGAAATCCTGGCAAAGGCCGTGATGTCACTTGAAGATGGGATATGCGGGGCAAGCCTGGAGATGGAAGGCGTGCCACTCTACGACTGGGATGGCAGCGGCAAGGATTGCCTGGATGTAGCGCGGGAGATGCTGGCACTCGGCAGCGTTGATGGGAAACCCCTCCGGGCGACGGTCGAGGAAGGCAGGGTGCTGAGGGTGAGCGAGGTGTTGGCGGAGGAAACCGCCGCGCGGCTGGACAGGGCCGGCCAGCTTTGGGACCTGGCCAGCGCGCCGTTGGAGGAGGGCGTGTTGCCAGTGGGGGAATGGGTGGAGGTGGAAGGCGCCGGCAGGCTGCTCATCCGTTCCGCGGGCTTCGCGGACGGGCAGGCCTGGATTGCGGGTAAGTGAGCGTCTGATATTGCGTAGGTGAGGGCTGGAAAAAGAAAAAACGCCGCGGGTTTGCTGCCCACGGCGTTTTTTAGAAGCGGCTTAACCTTCGCCTGGCGGGAGGCTTTCTTCATCCGCGGAGTCGGGAGAGGGCTGCTCCTGGCTGGGTTTGGAGGCTGCGCGCTTGCGTTCCTCGCGCAAAATCAGGACGAGCGCAAGCGCGAAAAGGATGAAAATGCCGGCAAGGCTGGCAATCACCTCCAGGTTGGAGACCACGCCATCAGTCATGCCGATTTTCACCCGGTTTGCGGTCCTTGTGATAAGTGCCTGGCGCGCGGCCAGAACCGGAACGCTGACCACCGCCCTCACTACGCCGTCCGTAGGGCTTGCCCGATGAAGCCTGTCCCGTGCCACGGTTTAGGGAGCCCGGGGTGGGTCCGCCTTCCCGGCCACGCGACCCGTAAGGAGGATTGGAGGGTTTTCTATAAGTGCGCTCTCCGGAGCCATCCCGGGCCGGGCGCTCTGAATAGCCGCCGGGCTTGCCGGATTGGGAATAAGAGGATGGTCGGCCTTCACGGCGCGGTTGGTCCGTGCGGTTGGGGCGGGTATCCGAGGATGAACGTTGGGCACCATAAGATGGATGGGAGCCTTCCCGTGGGTAGCGGCCTTCCTGGCGGGGTTGGCCTTCAGGTCTGGGCGCGCGGCGGTCGTACTGCCTGGGCTCCGCAGCCTGGCCTTCAGCGCGGGGCTGGGAAGAATGTTCATAACGTGGTTTAAAGCGGTCATCGCCCGCCGGCCTGGGGCGGTCTGAATCAAAGCGCCTGGGCCGGTCATCACCTGCTGGTCTGGGCCGGTCAGAGTCATAGCGCCTGGGGCGGTCATCACCTGCTGGTCTGGGCCGGTCAGAGTCATAGCGCCTGGGGCGGTCATCACCTGCTGGCCGGGGCCGGTCAGAGTCATAACGCCTGGGCCGGTCATCGCCTGTGGGCCTGGGGCGGTCGGAATCATAGCGCCTCGGCCGGTCACCCTGGGGCCTGGATTGGGAGCGGGTGGTTTTACGGTCCACCCAGCCTTCGGGCCGGCGGTTCATGAAGAATCCGCCGTTGTCATCCCGGACCACGCGTTCCTCTTTCATCGGGCGTTCCTGCGCGTCTGAGGCGCGCGGGCCATCATAACGCTCGTATGAACGGCGGGGACCGCCGCTTCTGGCGTAGCCGCTGCTTGAATCGCGCGGACCCGTGGAACTTTCCCCGCGGTAGGGCCGGTGGTCGCGTTCGCGACCGTCCGCCGGCCGGTTTTCATCCCGTGGGCGGGATGACCAACTGGAACGATGGGAGTCATCCCTTTGGGTGGGGCCGGCAGGGTAGCGGTTGGAGCCGCCCCGGGGGTAATCCCGGCCTGGCCGGTTGTTACCCGGCGTGTAATTGCCTCCCCGTGAGCCTTCCTGGCTGGGTCCATCATGTCGGGCGTAGGGCCGGGAGGCGTGGTCGCGTGGACCGCGACGGTCGGGCTTGCCACGCTGGTTGTTCTTATCATCAAAGCTGTTCATTTCATTTCCTTCTTCATGGCCGGTTCCCGGGCGACTGGCTGGGCGCCAACCCGTGATAATCGCTTTTTGTCTCATTTTTTCGGTCAGCCCCTTTTCCACAAACAACGCTTCGCCGGTGTAGGGGTCTTTTTCCGTGTAATACATCAGGCTGGCGTAGGTTGAGGGGGTTGGGGTGAATATTTGGACCTGTTCGGGCAAGGTGTGGAGCTGCTGGCTGGCAAAATCGCGCAGGGCGAGCATGTCTTCCTCGGCGCAACCCGGATAGGCGGCAATCAGGTAATAGGTCAGGTACTGCTCCTTGCCAACCCGTTCGGATACGCGTTCAAACTGGCGCTTGAAGGCCAGCAGGCTGTTGGTTCCCGGTTTGCGCATGCGTTTGAGCACCTGCGGCACGGCGTGTTCCGGTGCGAGTTTAAGCTGACCGGACACGTGCTCGGAGACCAATTCCTGCAGGTATTCCTCGCCGAAATTGCCATCGGCCATCACCAGGTCGTGCCGGATGCCGGAGCCGATGAAGACCTTGCGCACATCGGGCAGTTGGCGCAATTCGCGCAGCAGTTCCAGGTGGGGCTGGTGCGTGAGCCCAAGCAGGGGGCAGACCTCGGGGTAGATACAACTTTTGTCCTGGCAGGCGCCACGCAGGCCCTTCACGCGGCATTCATAGCCATACATATTGGCCGTAGGGCCACTCAAATCGCTGATGATGCCCTTGAAGCCCGGGTGCTGGCCCATCTCCGCGGCCTCCGCAACAATGGATGCCTGGGACCGCCAGCTCACCCGTCGGCCTTCATGGACGGCAATCGCGCAGAAATTACACTCACCATAACAGCCGCGGTGAGTGGGGATGGCGAAACGGATGGTTTCCAATGCGCGCACCTCGCCCTGGGCAGCGTAGAAAGGATGCACGGCGTTTTCAAAACGCAGGGCGTAAACCTCGTCCATTTCCTCGGTGGTCAACGTCCGGGCGGGTGGGTTTTGGACCACGTACCTGTCGGCGTAGCGCTGGGCGAGCCCTTTGGCCGAGATTGGGTCGTTATTGTGATAAAACGTGTCGAACATGCGGCGGAATTGGTCAGGGTCCGCGCAGACCTCTTCATAAGCAGGCAGTTCAAGATAGCCTTCGGGGACGGCATGCGCAAGGTAACACAGGCCGCGCAGACCGGTCACATCCCCACCGGAGCGGAGAGCCCCGGCCAGCTCCAGAATGGTGAGATCCGCCATGCCATACACGAGGTAATCCGCCTTGGCGTCCAAAAGCACGGAACGGCGCAGGCTATCGGACCAGAAATCGTAGTGCGTGACGCGCCGTAAGGACGCCTCAATCCCGCCGAGGACGACGGGAACAGTTTGTTTGAAATAGCGCCGGACCAGGTTGGTGTAAACAATGGTGGCGCGGTTTGGCCTACGGTTGTTCAACCCGCCAGGGGTGTAATCATCGTACTTGCGGGGTTTGCCGAGGGCCGTGGTGTTGGCGACCATCGAGTCCACCGCGCCGGCGCTGATGCCCCAAAAAAGCCTGGGTTCCCCCAGGCGGGTGATGTCATCCGGGCTGTTGACATCCGGCTGGGCGATGATGCCCACGCGATAACCCGCGCGGACAAGCTGCTTGCCAAGCAAGGTAATGCCGCTAAATGGGCTGTCGATATAGGTATCACCTGTA
>Ga0116170_10002999_pt1 | contig 15951 bp, 9 predicted proteins | sample AD_JPNHW1_MetaG_FD_89797 | JGI IMG/M metagenome (GOLD analysis project Ga0116170, IMG submission 89797) | Active sludge microbial communities of municipal wastewater-treating anaerobic digesters from Japan - AD_JPNHW1_MetaG | ecosystem: Engineered > Bioreactor > Anaerobic > Digestate | place...
GCTTTGATTCTTTCTTCAGTGTTCATTTTCTAAAATTTTCGATGCAAAATTACAAATAGTTTTTTTAGTTCGGTAAATTGCGAACTAAAAAAACCGTTAAAGTTTTGTTAAAGTTTTGGAGGCATAGAAAGACGGGCACAAAGGAGGTTTTGATGCCCTTTGATGTATTTATCAATCTCTCTTTTTCGTTACTATGACGGCTTTTTAATAAAAAAGGCTCGTATTATAACAACAAATATCATGAAAAATATATACCTTTACATTAAATATTGAAAAAATGGAAAATACAAATATTTTGCGCCAACTGGGACGTACAGGTATAATGGTAACTCCCATAGGGCTTGGTTGCTGGCAGTTCAGCAAACAAAACAATATGGCGGGAAAATTCTGGCCAACACTTGAAGATGATCTCATTGACAAGATTGTGTCGCTGTCTCTCCAGGGCGGGATCAATTGGTTTGATACTGCCGAAGTATATGGCAATGGGGCATCGGAAAAAGCCCTTTCGAAAGCCCTACAGGCAGCCGGAATAAGGCCCGGGCAAGTTCGTATAGCAACAAAATGGTGGCCTATGTTTCGTTTTGCCTCAAACATCCCCAAAACTATTGATGAGCGTATCAAAGCCCTGGCGCCTTATCCCATCGACCTGTATCAGGTACACCAGCCCTGGGGCTTTTCAAATGAAAAGAGCGAAATGGCCGCCATGGCAGAACTTCTCGACAGGAAGCTGATCAAAAGCATAGGTGTCAGCAATTTCTCAGCACAGAAAATGAAAAATGCCCGGGAAGTACTTGACAAAAAAGGAATTCCTTTGGCATCAAACCAGGTGCCGTACAATCTGCTGAACCGCAAGATCGAAACAAATGGGGTAATGGATACAGCAAAAAAAATTGGCATTTCCATCATAGCATACTCTCCTTTGGCCCAGGGCCTGGTTACAGGCAAGTTTCACGATAATCCGGAACTGCTCGAAAATACAGGTTTCAGAAAATATAGTTCCCGGTTCAAAACACAGGGCCTTGAGAAAAGCAGGCCGGTGATCATGCTGGTAAAAGAACTTGCACTCAAATATAATGTTACCCCATCGCAGATAGCTCTCAACTGGCTGATTCATTTTCATGGCGATACGGTTGTCGCAATCCCCGGAGCTACAAAAGAAATTCATGTAAAGGAAAATACCGGTGCGATGTTATTCAGGCTATCCGATGAAGATATGTGGAGGCTGGACAAAGAGAGTGCGATATTTAAATGAAACAAATAATACATGCGCCGCAGACTTTCCTGTTGCAATATGACACATACGAACAATTGAATTTGAAGGATAGAAAATTGGAGAATTATTAATAAAAACTGAATACGTTTTCTTTTTAAAAATGAATCAATAGAAAGCTGCAGAGCCAGATGCAAATGGTTTGTCTTTTTGGGCTTCGTATTGATCCAAAATAAACTGGGCCTCCGCCTTAGTGTCAAAAAACATACATTTTTCACCGTTACGGTCCTTTGAAATTTGTCCGGTTTGGGAATCAATAAACAAATAAAAATTGCCTACCATCGGAGTAAACTTATCTCTTACCATCAGAATGGTCAATTTGTTTTTTCTTTTGACTACCGAATATATGATCCATCCTATTATTCCTAAAAATATTATAAATAGCAAGACTATAATTATCAAAAATTTCAATTCAATAAATAAGAACATAAAAAAATATTTTTACAAAAACAACATAAAAAAATTTCTAATGCAAAAAGGATGCCTAAGGTAAGTGCAAAGAAAAACAATATCACTTCGCCATTAATTGAAATAAAATAAAATTGCTAACATTTTATGAAATTGCATTAAATCACCTTATAAAATTGTTTCTAAAATTTTATATCATTAAATATCAACCCTTACAAAAATTTTCAAGGCTTGTGTATTTTAATAAAGTTCATGCAAAATTGCCTCATTGTCATTTTTTATTCACAATCACATTTTTTTGTACTCCATAACAGTCAATGTTACAAACATAAAAACCAGTTTTACAAATTAATGCACATACACAAAAACTAAAGCATATTATGTTGGCGAAAATTATTATACATGCAGCTTTTGCGAATACTTAGATGTCAAGATGAATTTAAAATACAGAATGATTATATTAAACCGTCAAAACACAAAATATTATTCATGCACAAATACAAATAATCTTAAAAAAATCATCATGCAACCTTTTCGGCTAAATGCTTGTCTAAGTAAGTCAGTCCATAATTCAGCGTTTGAATCAGAATGTCCTAATTCGAGGCCTGCACGTCCGCAGCCTGATCCGCTAGTTGGCAGACAGGCAAGAGAATGAAGTCGGACATTATGGACAAACGCTAATTATATGAACAGAAATTAAAAAAATACCGATCAAATGATCATTCACTATTAAATTATCGAACCCATGATTAAAAATTTTATTGTCTTTTATTTCCTTTTATTTTTTTCGATTTTATTTTCACAGGCCCAAACTGTGACTGTTCCTTGCGCGGCCGATGCCCAAGTATCAATAAATGATGCCTGCCCCTGGCAATCGGCCAATTATGGGTCTTCTGTTTATCTTCCTGTCAACACATGGACCTGGTATGGCCCCGGGTGCGCACAGGGAAGCATGAGGTCCTTACTTCTTTTTAACTTTAACAACCACGGCCCCCAACAATTATACGACAATCGGGCGACTTTGAATCTGTACTTTCCCACAGGCAGCACCGAGACTCATAATTATACAGGATCAGCCACTGACAACCAGTTCTATATCCAGAGGGTAACGGCTTCCTGGGCCGAAATGACCGTAACATGGGACACACAACCCATGACAACAACCACCGGCCAGATCCTTGTACCTTCATCAAGCACAAATCCTTCGACCCAGGATTATTTTATAGATGTATCGACCATGGTACTGGATTGGGTATGCAACACTTTACCTAATTATGGCATGCGGCTTAAACTGGTCAATGAAGGGCAAACCTACAGAAGAGTTACCTTTACAAGCAGGGAATACATTACTGATACGGCAAGGCATCCGAAACTCATACTGGAATATGCTTATATTGCAACTTCTGCTCCCGATACAGTCTGCGAAGATGACAGTTTTAACATTTCCTGTTTACTGACCAATGCTTATAACCCTTCCGCTTACCAGTTTCAATGGACGCATCTGAACAGCGGTACCACCTATAACATACAGAATGTCGTGGGACCGGCCTATATTACAGGATTGAACACCTATGTGGTTCATGTATCGAATCCCTGGTGTGAGACCGCCACAGACACAGTAACCGTGTTTGTCGCCGCTAAACCTGATGCAAATGCCTCTTATAATTCCCCCTTGTGCGAAGGAGACACCCTTCAACTGACCGTTTCCGCGGCAGATAATTACCAGTGGACAGGACCCAACAGTTTTTCCAGCAACCTGCAAAATCCATTTATACCAGATGCTCACATTTCAAATAATGGGGTATACACCGTTACGGTAAGCAATAGTGCGGGTTGTGATAGTACTGTTTCTCTAAATGTTACTATTAATCAAAATCCTGTAGCTGTCATTATGGGTAACACACAGGTTTGCCAGGAAGATACAGTTCATCTGACAGCATCAGGCGGCTCCGGCTATTTATGGAGTACCGGCGGGTCGGCAAACACTGAGTTAGTGGTACCAATGACAGATACAGCCTTTTACGTTACTGTTACCGACATAAACGGATGTCGCGATTCGTCCGAAATTACTATTGTTACATGGCCCCTGCCTCTTCCGGTTATTGCGTCAGTGCCCGAAACATGTACCGGCGCAGCCGACGGATTTGCCATTGCCACAAGTACAGAGGGCATGCCTCCGTACAGCTATGTTTGGGGCAACGGGCAAAACAGCGATACGGTCACCGGGATCGGGGCCGGAAATTATTCCGTTACCGTTACAGATGCCAACGGATGTACAGGATCGCAAAGTGCCTGGATCGCTCAAGCCCCGAATTCCTGCTATACCCCGGAAATAGTCATTCCCAATGTTTTTACTCCCAACAGCGATGGGGTAAATGATGTTTTTTTTATTAAGGACATCGAATATTTTAAACCTGCAAAACTCGAAATTTATAACCGTTGGGGAAAAACAATCTACACCAGCGAAGATTACAACAACGACTGGACAGGAAAAAAATATGCCGACGGAGTTTACTATTATTTGCTCGTCCTGAATAATGGCGAAGAATATCAGGGAACGCTGACGCTGTTGAGATAATCCTTCATAATTCTTTTTTTATTAATAATGCTGTAACTATTCACCCCATAGTAAATATCATTAGAAAATTCTATAAGGCTTGATATGCTTGTTATCCAGAATTTTTTTTGTCTCGTGAATTATAAGAGATTCCTCGCTGCACTCGGAATGACATTTCAATTTTGGTGGGTACGAGAGGAGGAAAGCAGCGGGGCGCTTTGCGCCCCGCTGCTTTCCTCCTCCCCAATAAAAAAACATAATGTCATTCCGAATGTAGTGAAGCGAAATGAGGAATCTCTTTGTTTTCAATTACTTCAATGAGGTGAATAGTTACATAATGCTTAATATTGATACGTATTAGAGGTTGTTTGAAAATTTCCATCAACAGAAGATATGTTTTTTCTTTCTTACGTCTTAGCTCTGAAAACGTGCGATACAAAGGAGGTTAAAGACTAAAAAACATATTAATGTTTATCAAAAATTTTATTTACTGCTTACTTTTGTATATTTGACAAACATTATACATCACTTTGAATCTAAAATACAGGATAATTATATAACCAGAGTCAACAACCCATTTAACCTGATTGCGCAATTATCAATAATCTTAAATAATCATTATGCAACCTTTTCACCTGAAAGCTTGTCTAATCAACAATAAAATTTAATAATTAATATTCATTTTTTTTGATAACCCATTTTAAATAATGAAACAAACAATAACACATTTCAGCATTTTGCTTCTTTTTGTTTTTATATCAGCCATTAACAACCAGAAATTATTTGCCCAGGAAAATTGCGGCAATGGCATAGATGATGATAGTGACGGACTAATTGATTGTTTAGATCCGGATTGTACTTCCAACCCTCCATCCACATTTAATTTTAATACCGGCAATAACGGAATGGGAGGTACTCTTCCGGGAGGCTCGCAAGATCTTTTGTGGACCTTTTCAACCACTTTTGCAGGACCTTATGCCCCTGCCATAATAATGAGCCCCACCCCACCTAATTATTATTCAAGCCCCTGGCCAAATGCAGCATGGATATCCTTTACCCAAAATGGTCAACATTCTTCCTATGGTACTCAGGTGGATTGGTATTTCAAAATTAATTTTTTACTACCGTGTGTAAATCTTTGCGGAGTAAGTTATTCTACTGCCGGAAGCTTTTGTCTTAATTTAGATTATTTTTCTGATAATTCCATTTACGAGATATGGGTCAACGGGGTTCCTCAAAGCTCTATCATCGGCAATATTCCGGTAGCAAATCCATATAACAATCAAGGCTATAATTCAGCGGGGATGCTTTCTGCTTCGCTTTGTCAAAACTGGCAGCCCGGTTTAAATGAACTTATTGTTCGGGTTGCCTCAGGTGCTCCATATATAGGCCTTTTGGTACAGAGCAGCATTAACTTCCCCCCAACGCCAACCGCAACTGTAAATGGAACGACGGAAGTATGCCAGGGTGATCCTCCGCCCAACATTACTTTTACAGGAAACGGAACGCCGCCATTTACTTTTACTTATAACATCAATGGCGGAACAAATCTGACCGTAAGCACCACTTCAGGAAACACCGCAACGGTAAGTGTGCCGACAAACACGCCCGGCGTTTACACCTATACGATGACAACGTTTAGTGATTCAAATTCTTCCTGCTTCGGTAGTACGGATACTGCGATCGTAACAGTACATTCAAATCCAAATGTTTTCATTACTCCTGATTCGGCTTATATTTGCCCCAATGATACTATTTCACTGACAGCAAATTCAAGCACTGTATCCCAACATTATCTTTGGTCAACCGCAGACACAACACAATCTGTCAATGTAAACCCCGGTTCAGTTACCACATATTCGGTTAGCATAACGGATGTCAACGGATGCAGTGGTTCAGCAGGGACAACTGTTTTTGTTAATCAATATGTATTGCCTGTATTTAATGCTTTAGGGCCATATTGTGCCGGTGATACGGCCAATGCACTGCCCGATTCATCGGTTAACGGTATTACGGGGATATGGAGCCCCGCATCTGTCAGTACTGTTTCTGCCGGAACATCCACATATACATTTACCCCGGCTTCAGGCCAATGTGCTTCCGCGGCAACAATGGATGTAACAGTAAATGCCATTGTAACGCCTGAACTTAATGCCCTGGGAGGCCCATACTGCGCCGGTGATATCCCTCCGGCCCTGCCCTCCACATCTGTCAACGGCATAACAGGAACATGGAGCCCTGCGGCTATCAGCACGGCTTCTCCAGGAACTTCCCTGTATACATTTACACCTGATGCAGGCCAGTGTGCTTTCGCAATATTCGTTGATTCGGTATTTGTAAAAGGCTGCGAAGTTACCATCCCCAATATTTTCACTCCAAATAATGATGGTTCAAACGATACATTCGTCATCAAGGGAATTGAGGACTTTCCGGAATCCCTGCTTGAAATATACAACCGGTGGGGAAGAAAGCTTTATGAATGTGTCGGCTACAAAAACGACTGGACCGGAAAAAACTATGCCGACGGGGTTTATTATTGTATTGACCCTTGAAAATGGTGTGAGTCACCATGGCTCGGTTACTCTGATGCGTTAGGGTTTTTTACATTTTTTATAAAAACATTTTGAAAAAAAAGAATCTGCAGGTTATTGGGCATTTGTGGCGATAAAAACTTCTGCAATGCTTGTCGGGATAGCTTTTGCAAAAATTTATGCCAATGATTAACCCAGATTGCGCAATAGGAACGCAGTGAACTATTACGTATCGCGCAGGATTGTGGGTTAAATCTGGGTTATCCCGACTTAGTAAATGTGAAGATGTCTCAAAATATTCTTAAAATGATTTTCACCGCCTTCTTACCCCTGCCTAAAGGGTGGAAGTCGCTGAAAATCAGCACCCCCCCTTAGGGACGGGGTAATGATGATTTTCAGCAAAGGCTAATTTTGAGACAGCTTCTTACATTTACTTTGTCGATTTGGGTTTAAATAAACCTTGCTTTATTTATTTGCTTCTTCTACATTTGCCGATAAATATCAGATAAAGAAAAATTAATCATGTTCGATCAATTAATAACGAATCAGATAGTTGTTCACTTCATAGGAAATAAATCTGCAGATGAGGGCATCAGGCTTTCTAACGGCAAATTAAATATTGACGGCAACTTAAAGGACCTGTTCTCGGCTTATTTCACCGGTTCTTTTAAATCAGCGGAATACTACAACCTTTCTCATCCGGATGATCTGAAATTCAATGAGGTATTTAATTACATATCAGAGATTTTTGATGATCCCGGTAAATTATACCCTCAAAGCATCAATCTCGCAAAGCACCTTTATGAACATTCCACCCACCCGAAAATCAAAGCCGGCGAGTTTTACACAGCCTATTTTTACGACTGCGATATCGAAGGTGAAACCAGGGATGCTGTAGGACTTTTTAAATCGGAGAACAAGGATACTTTTTTAAAAGTACTGAACACGAATGGCAATTTTGAAGTAAACAGCGAAGAAGGCATTAACATTAACAAGCTGGATAAGGGCTGCCTGATTTTTAACACCGAAAAAGAAAAAGGGTACCTGGTAGCGATAGTTGACAGCACGGGCAAAGGCAATGAAGCCCATTTCTGGAAAGATGATTTTTTACAACTGAAACCGCGCAATGATGACTACCATCACACACAGAATTTACTGAGCATGTGCAAAAATTTTGTGGTGGATAAATTGCCGGAATCCTTTGAAGTTAGCAGGGCCGATCAGGTGGATATGCTTAACAGATCGGTAAAGTTTTTTAAGGATAAAGATGCGTTTAGTATGGAGGATTTTACCTCCGAGGTCATACAATCGCCAGAGGTTATTTCGGCGTTCACTGATTACAAAAAACAATATGCTGACGAAAGGGAAATTGATATTTCGGAGGAATTCGACATATCGGCATCCGCGGTAAAAAAACAGCAACGCATTTTTAAAAGCGTCATAAAACTCGATAAGAATTTTCATATTTATGTTCATGGTAATAAAGACCTGATAGAACGCGGATATGATGAAGCGGCAGGTATGAATTATTATAAAGTATTTTTTAAGGAAGAAAACTGACACACCGGATCAATTTTTATTTTTGTCGTGGTTTTACAAGTATAAATATGAATTTTTACGTTTAATCAACAGTGGTTCGAAAATTCTTTTAAATTAAATATTAAGGAAGGTCATTACAAGAAGAGAAAATATCAGCAAATGAGCTTCTAAAAACAATTGAAAATATGAAAATAAGACTGTTTATTTTTTTTATGATATTATTTTTGCCTGTTCTGTTTTTGAAATCACAAACCATAACTGTCCCCTGTGCCGCCGATGCGGCTGTATGTCAAAATGATGCCTGTCCCTGGCAATCAGCAAATTATGGTACTACCACTTATCTCCCTGTCAACACATGGACATGGTACGGACCCGGTTGCGGGCCTGGAATGATGAGGTCGATATTACAGTTTAACTTTGTTAATCCCGGCCCGCATCAATTATACGATAACAGGGCTTTATTAAAACTTTACTATCCCACAGGCAGCACCGAGACCCATAATTATACAGGATCAGCCACAGATAACCAGTTCTATATCCAGAGAGTGACGGCTCCCTGGGCTGAAATGACCGTAACATGGGACAATCAGCCAGCGGCAACGGCCACCGGCCAGATACTTGTACCTTCAGCAAGTACAAATCCGTCAACCGAGGATTATGTCATTGATGTATCTACGATGGTGCTGGGTTGGGTATGCAATACCGTCCCTAATCAGGGTATGCTGCTTAAACTGGTTAACGAAGGACAAATTTACCGCAGAGTAACCTTTACCAGCAGGGAATATGCTGTTGATATTACAAGGCGCCCGAAACTTGAACTTCAATATGCCTACATTGCCGCTACTGGCCCTGATACCATTTGCGAAGGCGATCCTTTAAGCATTTCATGTTCACTGAACAATGCCAATAATCCTTCCGTATACCAATTCCATTGGACGCATCTGGAAAGCGGAACCACTTATAACACACAGAATGTGGCGAATCCTGCCCATCTTTTGGGGTTGAACACCTATGTGGTTCAGGTAAGCAATCCCTGGTGCCCGACCGCCTCAGATACGGTAACGGTTTTTGAAATCGAGAAACCTGAACCAATAGCTTCCTATAATTCACCCTTATGCGAAGGAGATACTCTTTTTCTGGCCGTATCCCCGGCAGATTTAATCCATTGGACAGGGCCAAACGGATTTGTCAGCAACCAGCAAAACCCGGTGATACTAAATATGGACTCTACTCATATTGGATTATATTCTGTTACCTTGAGCAATGGTTTCGGTTGCGACAGTACGGTTTCGTTAAATGTAACATTTACTACCATTCATGTAACGGCAACAGCGAATCCGTCTACCATATGTTCAGGACAGAGTTCTACTCTCACAGCAAGCGGGGCATTAAATTATTTGTGGAACACGGGTATAACGGACTCGACTTATACTGTGAATCCCACTACATCAACAATATATACGGTTACCGGCACTTCTTTAACAGGTTGTTCTTCGTCAGACACAGTTGTTTTAACGGTCAATCCGGTGCCTGTGTTAACCGTATCAGCCTCCCCGTCTTCCATATGTTCGGGGCAGGGTTCATTGCTGACGGCTAACGGGGCATCAACTTATTTGTGGGATACAGGTGTAACAGGCCCTTCCGTTGCCGTAGGCCCTCTAACCACCACAACATATACGGTTACCGGCACTTCCACCGCCGGTTGTACGTCAACAGCAACGGTGAATGTAACGGTCATACCATCACTTTTTGTAACAGCCGTTGCTTCTCCCGCTTCGATATGTTCCGGACAAAGTTCTTTGCTAACTGCGGCCGGCGGCACCACGTATACATGGAATACCGGCGCAGCAGGGCCTTCCGTTACAGTAGTCCCCCAAAGCACAACGACATATACGGTTACAGGTACAACGAATGGTTGCACGGGAACAGCATCTTTAACTGTTAACGTTATTCCCACACCTGATATCATCACTTCTGTAATCCATGCCAGTTGTGGTCTTGATAATGGCAGTGCAACAGTTGAAAATCCAGGTTCCGGGTATACCTATGTTTGGAATACAGACCCTCCCCAGTATACGCAAACAGCCACAGGGCTATTTGCAGGAACCTATAGTGTTACAGTTGATAATAGTGGGTGTCCCGATACGGCATCTGCCACAGTTTTAGATAGGCCAAGGCCTGACGCTGATTTTTATACCAGGCCGGAATACATCATCATTGGCGAAACGCCTGTATTTTTCTATGACCAATCCATCGGAGATGTTACTAATTGCTATTGGGACTTTGGAGACGGCAGTGTTGGCACAGGCAGGCAAACAAGCCATGAATATGCAGATACAGGTTCTTATACAATTATGCTTGTTGTTTCTGACGCGAACGGTTGTCTTGATACTACCCGCGGGTATATCTATGTGTATCCGCAATTTATGCTATGGATACCAAATAGTTTCACACCAGACCTCGATGGTAATAATGACGTTTTCAAACCCCTGGGAGATGGTTATGATACCAAAGATTATTTCATGGCCATTTACGACAGATGGGGGCGGAAACTTTTCTATACCACCAATATTGACGAAGGCTGGGGCGGCACCATTAATAATCAGCAAGACAATGCCGTCGAGGTTCAGGGGACTTATGTTTATCTGATAAATATCCGCGATCGTGGCGGCATAAAACATTCATATAAAGGGACAGTCACACTGATCAGGTAAAACGATATTTTAAAACAAAACACCGGATAAGGACGGGATAACCATATAATCAAAATTTTTTGCATCCCATGTAATCCGGGTACTTCCTGTTCGGAACTTTTCCTCCAATTCTTTTATTTCAGCCCTGAAATGTTGTATTTTTCGTTAATTTTGCCTCCTAAAAATCAGATAATCATCCATTTTAAAAATAAATATTTTCTATGAAAAAAGTTCTCTTTTTGTTGCTTGTCCTTTTATCAGGCCATCTCCACGCGGCTATTATTTATGTTAATGCCTCAGCCACCGGGGCAAACAATGGTACTTCCTGGGCCAATGCCTACACAAACCTGGAAACAACCTTACTGTTTGCCATGAGTGGCGATGAGATATGGGTGGCAAAAGGAACCTATTATACATCATCTACCAATGACAGGACTTCATCTTTTGTTTTGAACAACGGGGTTAAAATATACGGGAATTTTTTCGGGAATGAAACAAATATCAACCAGAGGATTGACCTGATTCCCAATGCTCTTGGCTCTAACAGAACAAATGAAACTATTTTATCGGGAGACATTAATTTGCCAAACGACAGTGCAGACAATGCCAATCATGTGATGTACATCATCGGAAACACCCTGCCTGTTATTATTGACGGTGTCAAAATAACCGGCGGCAATGCTATTCTGACCCCAGGCCAGGGAAAAGGCGGCGGCATATACATCGAAAATGCCGGGAATGTCATTTTGAATAATGTGATCGTTTCAAACAACACGGGCACCGTAGGAACCGAAGGAAAAGGCGGAGGTATTTACATTGAAAGTGCAGCCAATTTCACTATGCAAAACTCAACCGTGGTGCGCAACCGGCTGATTGATGCTACAGGGTTTTCAAGTTCAAATTATTTCGGAGGCGGCATTTATATCAACTGTCCACAAAACCAGATTGCAAACTCATTTATTGAAAACAACAAGATCATATCAAACAGATCCAATATAGACGGAGGTGGCCTGTATATAGACAGTTGCCTGAATCTGAATATTTCTAATACCAGTATTAAAATAAATAATATAAGTTCGACAACAACATCATCGAGCAAATATTTAAGAGGAGGAGGGCTGGCCTGTAATGGTATTGCAAGCTCTGTTGCAAATATCAGCGCAAGTGAAATTTCAAATAACACGATTACCATTTCAAGAGGATATACTTACGGCGCCGGCAGTTATTTCCTTATGGACACCTTAAATGTATCTGCTTGTTTTATTAATGAAAATCAAACAAATAATAATTCATCTGCAAATAGTCTGAGCAATCAGGGCGGGGGTATGTATGCGAGCATTGCTAAGATGACAAGTATTTCAAATTCAACATTTAATCACAACAAAATTTACAGCAGGTACGCCAACGGCGGCGGCCTGTATCTTATTTCCACTTCGGCGGATACGGCAACATTACAGGATTGCCGGTTTTCTGGTAATGAAATAAAATCTTTAAATTATTATGACGGAACTGTAGCCGGTGGCGGTTTGTACTCAGGGCTTAAAGTTAAACTGATAGATTGCATGATAAACAGCAATAGTACGATCATTTCCTCAACAGCCACTTCGGCTTCTCAAGCCGCTGGAACCTATGCTTATGGAGGAGGTTTGTATGCTTCCAATTATGCTGAACTATTAAATTGCAGTATTGATTCCAACAATCTCCAATCGGAAGTATCTTATAATGTTGAAAACTATATGATATTTCCCATTATAGCCTCCAGAGCTTACGGCGGAGGCCTCTATTCGACTTCAAAATTAAACCTGTCACATTCGACCACGAATAATAATATGGCTATGGTAATGATAAGTTCTGTTTATTGTTGGGCAGAAAATTTCAAAGGCTATTGTTACGGTGGAGGTGTTTATAATGAATTTACAACAACAGGCCAGAAAAGCCTGATATCAAATTGTACTGTCAACAATAACCGAGCGGAAACATATATGTACAGGGCAAATGGCGGAACAAAAGGCGGAGGTGTATATGGAAGGAATATCGATTTTCTGAACAATACTATTTCTTATAATACAACATACTCAGACCTTTCAGTTACCGGAGGAATCAATCAAGGAGGAGGAATATTTCATGACGGAACAGGTAAATTATATCATAATATTATTTCTCATAATACCGCATCCGCTGACATCAGCTATATAAGTGGCGGGTATACTTCATACGCCTATGGGGGAGGATTATATTCAAATTCAACCGACACCATTTCCAACTGTTTGATACATAATAATTGCGTAACAGCAAGAAATATCGCAAACGGAGGGGGGCTGTGTAACAGGGGATCTTCAAAAATCTCCAACCTGACCATAACAGAAAACCATTCATACAATCCTTTAGACACGATAAACAGCAAAGGAAGCGGTGTCTTTACCAGAAATTCAGGGGCACAGATGTTGAACTCGATCATTTACTTTAATGACCTGCGAAATTATTATGATTCAACGACAACTTCCCTTGTAAAAAACTGTGTTATTCAGCAATATCAGAGCGGCAACTCTAACTGGAACATTAATCCGCAATTTAATGACACCTCCGCTAATGATTTTCATGTACTGGCTGCCTCTATTGCAATTGACAGGGGCGATTCTGCTTATATTCCCGCGCATGTACTATATGATCTCGACGGATTCGACAGAATATCAGGGAATAATGTGGACATCGGAACTTACGAATTAAACCTTTGCGTTTCCAATATCGTAACATATGACACCATATGCTATGGCGACCCATACTTTTTCAACGGGCAAAACCTTACAATTTCGGGAGTTTATAAAGACACCCTGACCAATATGGCAGGATGCGACAGTCTCGTCACCCTGCACTTTACCGTTAATTTTCCGGATGCAGTAAGCGATGTAATAAGCGCCTGCGATTCCTACACATGGATCAACGGCATAACCTATACTGCAAGCAATAATACCGCAACACATACATTGATAAATACGGCAGGTTGTGACAGTGTGGTGACGCTGAACCTGACCATCAACCACAGCAAGGCCAGTACCGACGTAATTACCGCCTGCGGTTCCTACACATGGATCAACGGAATAACCTATACTTCAAGTAATAATACAGCTAAGGACACATTGACAACGATGGCAGGATGCGACAGTGTAGTAACTTTAAATTTAACCATCAATACCGTGGATGTTTCTGTTTCGATAAATGGCATCACGCTGACAGCCAATGCTACCGGAGCAACCTATCAATGGATAGACTGCAATAATAATTATTTGCCTTTGCCGGCTGGGACCAACCAAAGTTACACACCTGCTGCAAACGGAAGCTATGCCGTGATAGTAACAAAAGGAAACTGTTCCGACACCAGCGCTTGTCAGCAAATACTGACTGTTGGTACTGAAGACATGGATTCTGAAAATAATTTGATCCTCAGTCCCAATCCAAACAACGGCCGGTTTAACCTTGATCTGAATTCTCCGGCTCTCGTTGAAATTACAGATGCTTTTGGCAGATCCGTTTACATCAAAAGCCATGACCAGGGCAAAGAAGAAATTATTTTGGGCAATATAGCCAACGGTGTTTATTTTGTGAAGATAACTTCAAACAACCGGCAACGTGTCTATCGGATGGTTGTGAAGAAGTAAGAATAATTTGTATAACGGTGTGTGCGGAAAAGCAGGTTCATGGATTAAAGCACCTGCCGGAAAAATTATTATTAAAAACAGAGAAATTGGCTATAATAATATATTTTTGCAATCCATTAGCTACAACAGGGTCCTTAGCTCAGGTGGCTAGAGCGCGTCGTTCGCAACGACGAGGCCGCGGGTTCGAGTCCCGCAGGATCCACAACGATTCTATCAATGGATCATCTTCAACATCAGGCATTTTGATTTGCCTGAACCGGTAAATTCCAGTTTAAATGTATACATACCCGCCGGCAGATTCTGCGAAAAGTAGTCCACCGAATGTTTTCCGCTGATCTGCGATTCGTCTACAAGTATGCTCACCAGTTCGCCGATAGCATTATATACTTTTATTTTTACTGTCCCGTTTTCAGGTATGCTATATGCCAACGTAGCATCACCGTTGAATGGATTGGGATAACCTGCAAACTCAAATCCCGCATCGGCGTTGTTGCCCTGGACAAATATCTTTGGCATAGTCAGGTAGGCATCTTCATTTATTTGTCCATATTGATTAGCTATCAAACCCGTACCGTTCAGGTTAAAATCAAGCTCTCCGCGACCCGGATCATTGAGCGAAACGAAGCCCAGCCTGACCAGTTCATCATTAGCTGCTACGTCAAAATGATCTGTTGTAGCAAATACCACTCTGATAATTCCGTCTTTATCCGTTACCAACAAGTCATTATTGTCAGCAATGATTTCTTCCAGTGTCGGATTAATCTTGACCGCACCGTTCTTATTGACGGCTTTTGGCATGAATGCACTCAGCAGTTTGTATTCAGCACCGGGATAACTCAATTCCAAACCCAAGGCCGAAAACTCATTCATCTTTGCATTTATCCGTAAAGGAACTTCAAAATATTCAGGGCTATTCAAAATTATTGATTCGTCTGACCGAAGGATAATATTTTCATCAGGCAGTGATTTTGCCAAACCCCAGGTGGTTGCTGAGTCTTTGTATTTGGAGCTGGAAGCATCGTAATCGCCGTAGCAGACTGTTTTCAATGTGACGGTTAAATCAGCACCTGAAACAGCCACTACGGTATCAAGGGCTACCCAGTTTCCTCTTGGAAAGTTCCTGACGGGATCGTAGGGCATCCCTATCTTTGCTGTGATTCTTGCCACGTCGATGGTATTTATTGTTGCATTATTATCGACATCCGCTGCTTTCCTATGTTTTGCCGTGAAACTTTTGGACGGGTCTATTAATGTATCGTGGCCTATAAGATATTTCAGTAAAGCTACGTCAACAGCA
>Ga0116170_10003001_pt1 | contig 15950 bp, 12 predicted proteins | sample AD_JPNHW1_MetaG_FD_89797 | JGI IMG/M metagenome (GOLD analysis project Ga0116170, IMG submission 89797) | Active sludge microbial communities of municipal wastewater-treating anaerobic digesters from Japan - AD_JPNHW1_MetaG | ecosystem: Engineered > Bioreactor > Anaerobic > Digestate | place...
ATAGATCTGCTCGGCGAACCAGGTGTTGAAGCGGTAGAAATCCACCAGTTCGCAGGCGGAGTCTATCTCGGCCTGGTAGGGGTTCTTGCTCTGCCCCAGCATGGTGGCGGCGTTGAGGGTCTGGCGCCAGGTGGTGGCCAGCAGCTCGCCGGCCTTAAGGAAGATGGCGGCGCGGGCGTGCCAGGGCATGAGGCCCCAGGTGCGGCGGGCTTCGGCGGCGGCCTTTATCGCCATTGCCACTTCTTTGGGGCCGGCCTTGTGGTAGCGGCCGATGACTTTTTTATTCTCGTGCGGCACAATGATGTCCGCGGTGCGGCCGGTGCGCACTTCTTTGCCGCCTATTATAAGGGGAATATCAATTACCTGGCCGCGCAGTTCGGCCAGCTTCGCCTTCAGCGCCTGGCGCTCGGGCTTGCCGGGCGCGTAATCCAGCAGCGGCTCGTTGACGGGTTCGGGGATCTGGAAAATAGTATTCATTGTTGTTCTCCGTATTTTTAATCGCTGTCCTGACCGCCGGAAGGGGCTGCAGCGCCGCCGCGGCGGCATAACAGTTTTCCGGCCTTGTTTAAATTTTAATAAAAGGCGCATGATTACTCCAATTCATAATAATAATGCTAGCTATGATTTAAATGCATATAGCCGCCGCGGGCCGTTTTAGCGCGGGTCCGGAGCGGTATCGGGCGGCAATGCGCGGGGCGAACTTCTGCCGCGCCGCATAAAAAAAAGACGGTCGCCCAGAGCTTCAGCGGAAAAAATGCCGCCGGCGGCAAGCTGCCTCCCGCAGCGCGGCCAGGTTGAAGGCCGGCCGGCATAAGGGTCATCTATGAGCCGCTGCTTGACCGGGGTTTTTGAGCGTAAGGCTATTTGATATCATTAAGATTCGAAGGGCGGCCGCCGGCCGGCGGGCGGCGCCCGGAAACAAATGAACTTCATATTTGAAGGCCTGCAAAAAGGGTGCTCCCTTATCGGCAGCGGCGATGCGGAGATCTACTCCGTGGTCAAGCTTTCGCTGTCCGTTTCTTTTTTCGCCACCGCCGCTTCCGTGCTGATAGGCGTGCCGCTGGGCAGCCTGATCGCCGTTAAAAAATTCCCGCTGAAAAAGTTGGTTATCTCGCTGGTCAATACCGGGATGGGGCTGCCGCCGGTGGTGGTCGGCCTGCTGGTCATGCTCTTCCTGTCCCGCAGCGGCCCTATGGGTTTCCTGGGCTGGCTGTACACGCCCGCCGGCATGGCGCTGGCGCAGATCATCATCGCTACGCCGGTCATCGCCGGGCTGTCCCTGTCCGCCATGCAGAGCCTGGACCCGAAATTTTATTTGCAGATGCTCACCCTGGGCGCCAGCTCAACGCAGGCCTTGCTCGCCTGCCTTAAGGAAATACGCCTTTCCATCCTGGCCGCGGTCATCGCCGGCTTCGGCAGCGTTATCTCCGAGGTGGGCGCGGTGATGATAGTGGGCGGGAACATCCGCCACCAGACGCGCGTGCTGACCACCTCGATAGTGATGGAAACGCATATGGGGAATTTCGACACGGCCATAGCCCTGGGCCTGATACTGCTGGGGCTGACTTTCCTGATAAACCTGGCGCTGACCTTCATACAGCAGCAAAAGGCGCGCACGCAATGATAAAACTTGGGAACCTTGATTTTCAGCTTTCCTCCGGCTTCTCGCTGGAGATAGGCGCCTTGAATGTGCGGGAAGGGGAAGTGCTTTCTATTATCGGGCCCAACGGCGCGGGCAAGACCACGCTGCTCAATATTTTCGCGCTGCTGCAGGAGATCAGGACCGGCAGCCTGGAAATAATGGGCAGGGACGCGCGCGAGCCCGCTAATAAAATATCGCTGCGCCGCGCCATGTCTTACGTTTTTTCCCGGCCTTATCTGGCGGACGACACGGTGGCGAACAACGTGGCCCTGCCGCTGAAGTTCAGGGGCTTGCGGGACGCCGGGCGGACGGCGGAGATGCTGGAACTTTTTAAGATCACCGGCCTCAGGGACCGCAACGCCAACCAGCTTTCGCAGGGCGAGCGGCACCGCGTGTCGCTGGCGCGGGCTTTCGTCACCCGGCCGCGGCTGGTGCTGCTCGACGAGCCTTTTTCCAGCCTGGACGCGCGCGTCAGGGAAACCATAATCTGCGACCTCAGGAAGATCATCCGGGCGGCCGGCACCACCGTGCTGCTGGTTACACAGGACCAGGGCGAGGCGTTGGCGCTGGCCGATACCCTGGCCGTGATGAAGGCCGGGCGGCTGCTGCAGCGGGCGGGCCCGGCCGAGATCTTCGCCCGGCCGGCTTCGAAGGACGTGGCGGATTTTGTGGGCGTGGAGACGATACTGCCCGGAACGGTGACGAAGAACGAGGACAACCTCTGCTCCGTCGAGGCCGGGGGTAAAACGCTGGAAGTGATAGCGGACTGCGCGCCGGGGGACGGAGTTTATGTTTGCGTGCGCCCCGAGCACGTGTCGGTTTCAAGGACGCCGGAGGCCGGCAGCATGCGCAACCATTTAAGCGCTAAAATAGTTTCGGTGGAGCCCTGGGGGCTGGAATATAAGGCGGGGCTGGATTGCGGCTTCAGCCTGATGGCCGCGGTGACGAAGCAGTCCGTGGACGCGCTGGGCCTGAAGCCGGGGCTGGAAGTGTTCGCCTCGTTCAAGGCGACCGCCGCGCATTTAATTAAGAGGTAGCTATGATAACTTTCGAAGAAGCTGTTGAGACCGTCCTTAAACACGCGAAGCCGCTGCCCGGGGTCAGCACGCGCATCGAAGCGGCCGTGGGCCGGACGCTGCTGGAGGAGGTCCGTTCCCCCATCGATATGCCGCCCTTCAATAAATCCGCTGTGGACGGCTACGCGGTGCGCGCCGCCGACCTGGATAAAGGCCTGGCGCTGCGCTGCGCCGGCGTTGTGCAGGCCGGCGAAAATTTTAAAGGCCGGCTTCAGCCCGGCTGCTGCGTAAAAATAATGACCGGCGCGCCGGTGCCCGCCGGCGCCGACGCCGTGGTTATGGTGGAATATGCCGCCGGGCACAATGGCCTGGTGAAATTTGCGGAGGGACGGAAAAAAGGCGCGAACATCGCGCTGCGCGGGGAGGATATTAAAAAAGGGCAGAGGATACTGCCGCGCGGAACAGTGCTGGATATTTCGCACATAGCCGTGCTGGCCGCCGTGGGCCGCAGCCATGTGAAGACCGGCGCGCTGCCCGCGGTTTCGCTGGTAAATACAGGCGGGGAGATAGTGCCTCCCGGCGCCAGGCTGGCCGGCAACCGGATCTACAACAGCAACGGCCCGATGCTTTCGGCCATGCTGAAGACCGACGGCGTCTGCGCCGCGCCGGTGATCGTGCGCGACGACGCGAAGAAAATGAAGGCCGCGCTGGCCGGGGCGCTGCGGGCCGACATCACGCTTATTTCCGGCGGCGTCTCGATGGGGGACTACGACCTGGTGCCCGCGGTGCTGAAGAGCCTGGGCGTAAAAGAAGTGTTCCACAATGTGCGCGTGCGCCCCGGCAAGCCCATGTTCTTCGGCGTAAAAGGGGACAGGCTGGTTTTTGGTATACCGGGCAACCCGGTGGCCAACTTCATGGCTTATCTCGCCTATATACGCCCGGCCATACTCAAAATGGCCTGCCGCCCAGACTATGCGCCGAAATTCCGGGCCGGGACTTGCGCCGTAAATTTCGAGCCCAAAACTCCGCGCCGCGCGCTGGTGCTTTCAAAAGTGAAAGCCGTCTGCGAATATTCCCTGTCCGAAGTCTCGAATAATGGTTCGGCCGATATCCTGGCTTTAGCCGGGGCCAACGGGTTCACGATGGTGGCGGAAGGCGGCATCATAAAGAAAGGCGAAAAGGCGAAATTTATCGGATGGTAATTAATGCGAGATGCCCAGTCGGTGCTGCCAGGCGGACCGGAACGCAAAACACAGGGTCGGGCGCATCGTGCCGCCTCGCCATAATTTTTCAAGGGGCCGCGCAACGGTTCCCTCTTCCGGGCGGGCGGGATAGGCCCCGGCAGCCCGGACGCAGCGCAAAAAGCATTGCTTTTTAACTATATATAAAATATTTTATATTTCGCCGAAGTCGTAGAAAGCGGAAAAATAGCCGTAAAGGAGATCCCAATGAGCTATATTGAAACTGCCGTGCTCACCTCCAGCGACCGCTGCTCGCGCGGGGAAACCGAAGACCTCAGCGGGAAACTTGTCTCCGAAATGATAAAAACCATCGGCGGCCGCACAGCCGTTCACGATATCGTTGCCGACGAGCTCCCCGCCATAAAAGAAAAGCTCCTCCATTATTGCGACGAGCTGAAGGTAAACCTGGTCATCACCACCGGAGGCACCGGCTTCAGCGGCCGCGACGTAACCCCCGAAGCTACCGGGGCGGTAATAGAGCGCGCTATCCCAGGCCTGCCCGAGCTGATGCGCGCCGAAGGCCTGAAAAAAACAAAAAAAGCGGCCTTGTCCCGCGGCATAGCCGGCATACGCGGCAATACCATCATTATAAATTTGCCCGGCAGCCCCAAAGCCGTAAAAGAATCCCTGGAGGCCGTCCTGGACCTCCTCCCGCACGCCCTTGAAATGCTCAGGGGCGGCGGCCACTGAATTCCTGGCGGAGCAGCGTTGCCAGGGCTTTCCTAACTGCGCGGCCAGGCCAGGGGAATGAACAGCGCGGCGGCCGGCCTTTCGTCCTTGTGAAGTTTTTTCAGGGCCGCGGCCAGGGCGCCCAGCGGCATTTCCGTGCGCAGCGGCGGGGTGTTTACGGCGGGAGAGTTTCGTATCAGTGATATTTTGAACCCGGGCGGATAAACTTTTATCAGGTGGCCGACGAAGGCTTCCACGCCGCAGCCTTGCGATTCCCACAGGCGGTTCAACTGCAGGATAATGGCGGGGCTGTGCTGCGAGAGGGGGGCCCTGGGTCCGGCCGCCACGTGCGCGGGATATATCTGCATCCCGTAGCTCAGCGCCGGTATTCCCACCGCGACAAGTATCTCGTCCAAGGCGGTCAGCGCGGTAATGGCGCGGAAAGGAATGGCTTCCCCCGCGCAGCGCCGCAATAAAACTTCGGCCGTTCCCTCCGTAGCCATCGGGTGGCCGCTGCCCAGAAAAGCTATGAGCCGGCCCGGGACGGCGGCCGCCAGGACCGCCCTGGCCATCGCTTCGCAGCCGCCTTTGGGGCAGATTTTCCGGAGGTCCCTGAGGTCCGGGCAAACGGTTTTGAAATAAGCCGCCGTCTTTTTATCCAGGAAATCGTGGAACAGCGCGTCGCATTTCCTGAGTGCCTGCAATGTTTCCAGCGTCAGGTGGCGCAGTTGGGGCCCCAGGCCGCAGAGCAGCAGCTGTTCTTTAGGATGTGCGTCGCTGCGCGCGGGCCCGGGCGATCCGGCGGCGGCTTGCTCCAGGGACGGAATGAACAGCGAGGCGGTGTGCCTGTTCGGCTCCGTGAGCTTTTCCAGCTCCGCGGCTAAACGGGCCAGGGTCGTGGTCCGCCGCAGCGCGGAGTTGTTGGTGACGTTGGAGCAGCAGACGAGCAGCACGGGGTGAGAGGCCGGGTAGATCCTGCAAAGATATTTAACGAATCGTTTCACTCCGCCGGCTGCAGGGTCCCACAGGTGATTGATCGACATGATCAGCGCCGGGGTAAAAGGCAGCAGCTGCAGCGATCGCCGCTTGCCCAGTTCGTAAGAAGGGAGTATCTGCAGGCCCTCGCCCATTACGGGGGTCCCGATCGCGACCAGTATCTCATCTAGGGAAGAGACCGCGGGGAATATCCGGTACGGCGCTTTCCCGTCCTTGCAGCTCTGGACCAGTACGTCGCCGTGGAAAACCAGCGGGTGGCCGTAGTTCAGGAAAGCGATAGCGGAGCCCGGCGCCGTCGCCGAGAGCACTGTTCTTGTAATGGACTCGGAATTGTAGGCGTCGCAGAGCCCGCGCAGGTCCCTCAGGTCCGGGCACAGCGCGCGCACATGGGCGGCGCTTCTTTCATCCATGAAGCTGTGATATACCGTGCGGCAGCTTTTAAGAGCCTGCAGCGTTTCGATAGTAAGATGGGGGAGCCGCAAGCCAAGCCCGCAGATATAAACCTGCCCCCCGGGCGCGGCGGCGCGTGTCGGGCCGCGGTTCGGGGCCGGAGTTCTTCCCTTGCCGGGGACGCGGCTTGGCATTTTTCAGGTTTCTCCTGCGGACGGGCGGCGCAAAATTAGTCTCCTGCGATTGTATCAACTTAGTTTTTGAACGGTCAATTTATCGTAAGCATTAAAGCCGGCGGCCCGGGGAAAACTCCGGGGGGAGAACAGCCGCGCGCGGCGCCGGCAGAGGGCGGCCTCAATGCCGTTTTTCGGCGCCCGGCAGCAGTCCGGCGGCGGCCAGGCCCGAGAGTATTTCGCCGGCATACCACTGGTAAACATGGGCCGGCGGGTGAATGTCCCGGTATTCCGGGCCGCAGCCGGGCGGGAGCCGCTGGTGCAGGTCTATGGTCGGGATCCCTAAACCGGAAAGATCCGCATGCGACGGGTCGTTCGCTCCGCCTGACGGGTCCAGCAGAAAAGCTAGGCGGACCTTGCCCCGGTTATTATCGCGGAACTTCGCAAATTCCCGGGCGTGGCCGTCCCTGGTCCTCAGGCAGATATCTTCGCTGTAGCGGGCGGGGTCCCGCCACGCGCTGCCGGCGTTGACCAGGTAAAGAGCCGCTTTTGAGAGGCGGAAGCGGCGCAGGAAGCCCGGGAGCCGCTCCGGGGAGAACCGCAGGTTTTCCGCGTAAAGCCCGGGATCGCGCGCGAAGAATTGCGCGAAGGGCTGGCTGTACAGGAACGGTTTCCTGCCGCAGTTCTGCAATTGGAAGATCAGGAGGTCCGGCGAATATTCTCTGACCGCTTTTTCGGCCGCGGCCAGGTTCTGGGGAAGGACATAAGCTGAAACGCCGCCGTTCCATACCTCGTATTTCCCCTTCAGGCGGCTGTTCAGCAGCTTTTCCAGCATGGCCGGATAAGTTTGCTCGTTCTGTACCAGCGCGCCGTAGGTGTTGGAACTTCCCAGGCAGATTATGCGGGTAGTCCCGGGCGGCTTTACGCGGCTGTGCGGCGGGTCGCGGAAGCCCAGGGAATTTATCTTTACCACCCGGCCGTTCTTATAGACCGCGGAGGCGCCGGGCTTAAGCTCGTAATGAAGGCCTGGGACTTCCGACACGATGTGCACGTCCCTGTCCGCGTTCTGGTAATAAAGGAGCTTGCCCAGCAGGCGGGTGTCCAGGTCCAGCAGCGCCGTAATGCCTTCCGCCAGGATAAGAAGGCCGCCGATCTCGAGGATAAGCAGGGCGGCCAGGAGCAGGCGTTTGCGGGCTAATCCCACTTTTTATATTTTTTTACCGGAGCATCCGGGGCTTCGCCGAACCGGTAGCTGAGCGTGGCCCTGGCGATGAACCCGCCTACCGTCCCTCCGGCTGCGGCCCCGCCCACTACCTGCGGGCCGTTGAACAGGAAAGTTTGCCGCACCACGGTGTCCAAAACCAGCTGTTCCATTATGTCCCAGCCCACTCCGAAGGATAACCCTACCCCGTTGGTGGTGCCGGCCGCTTCGCCGATGACCGTGTCCGTTTCCGTTACTGTCGGGGCCGCGCCCGCGTCCGAGTCTGAAAGTTTGCTCTTGGTAGTGGCAAAAATATTTTTCTGGATGCCCGCCCTGATGGCCAGGGAGCGCAGCGGCCGCAATTCGGTGGCGATCCTGACCGGCACTATCATATTGTCGATTTTCAGCGAATCACGCTGATTGCTGGCGGGGGTCAAGACGTCGGTGAAAGTCCAGGACTGCACCGTCCGGTTGGTCTGCAGGCCGGCGGAAGCGATGATCTGGTTCGTGCCGAACGGGAAGGTCCAGGTTATATCCCCGCCCAGCCATTTTCTCTCGTTCTTGAACGAGGCGTTCCTGTCCGTTTCAAGCGCGCCGCCCAGGGTTGAATCCGTCCGCACGCCGGCCTTGCCGGAAACTTCCTGGGCGCCGGTCCTGACGGTGACGCCGAAAAAAGAGGCGTTTTCCGTCTTGTATGAATAACGGGCCAGGAGCTCCATGTTGAGCGGGTTATTGGACAGTATTCTGCTGGTGGAGAATTCACCGGTAGTGCGGAGTTCCCTGGAATACATCGAAAAAGCCGGTTTTGACAGGTAGGCGATGGCGTCAATGTTATGCTCTTCCGAATAGCCCAGCTTCAGTTTGGCTCCCAGGTTCAGGTTCATTTCGTCGGAAGATCTGTCTCTTTTGACGGTGCCGGACGTCCCGGTGGTGCTTGTATAATTGCTGCGCGAAACTTCGCCCGGCGCATTGGCGGCATAATTCGCTTTCAGGCCGAAGTTTACCGGGCCCAGGGGGAAGGCGAAGAAAAGATCGAAATAGTTCGCGGGAACCGCCAGCCTTTGAGGAACAGCGGCGGCGCCAATGCCTAATATGCCTGTGCCTGTAGCGCCAAAAGGCCCGTTGGCCCCGAAGCCGGCGGTGTCCAGGCCCGTAACGCCGACAACGTTGACATTGGTAATAAAACCGCCCAGCCCCGGGGTCAGGTTCGGATTGGCTATGCTGCTGAAATCATTGAGCTGGTAGGGCCGGCGTATGAAGAGGGCGAAAGTGGTGTCGCCGAGGGATTTTGCGAAGCCTCCCCACTGGCTGCCGCCGGTCAGCGCAGCGTTCGCGGCGGTCTGGTCGCCGATCTCTACTACGGCCGTGTCGGGCACCGCCTTGATCAGGGCCGGGTTGAACCAGTAATTGGAGTCGTCCTGCGTCTGCCAGTTATCCAGCCCCAGGCTCAGCAGCCGGGTGCCGGAGGCGAAGGCCTGGTTCGCGGCGAATAAACAGAGCACGGCTAAAACCGGGATTCTTTTGTTGAATGTAAGCACAGTATCGCCCTCCTGGTCCGTTTCCCTGAAGCCCGCGCGCCAGGCGACGCCCTGCTGAGCCGCCGCCATGCGCACTAGCCCGAAAAGGTAATACTACCAATAGGGTGTCCGCCTGTCAATGCGGGGCGGCCGCGGGTTTTGCGCCCGTTAAGACAGCGCCGTGCTGCGCCCAGATCTTTTCCATGGAGGCGCGGACGGTAACGCCTGGGGCATCTATGTTCCGGGCTATGGCCCCCAGCAGTTCCACCAGGCCGTGGAAGTCCGCCGTGGAGATGAATTCCGGCCCCAGGCGTCCCCGGGCTTTCCCGGCCAACGCCGCGTCCGCGTTCCGCATATTGTGGTAGTTGCCCAGCGGCAGGCAGACGCAGGTGGAGCGCAGGCCGTAGCCGGAGAAAGCCGTGGCTTCGCAGGCGCCGCCGGGCATGAGCTTGCGCTGGAAGCGGAACGCGGGAACGGCTTTCTGATGCGCGGCCGCTATGGCGGAGACCGCGTTGGTCAGCTCCGGCGTGAACACGCTCAGCCGGTCGCCCACGCGCACGATGGGCCCCGCGCCTATGGGGGAATCGTGCGGGAAGCTGCGCGAGCATTCCAGGCAGACCAGCCGCGCGTTCTTCGGCAGCGTGCGGCCGCGCGCCGCTCCTATGGCGCCCACAAAGCCTATCTCTTCCGCCCGGGTAAGCAGCAGCGCCACGTGCGCCAGCGCGGCGTCGCGCGAAATGCCGTCGAAAGCCAGCAGCGCGGCCGCCACGGTCGCCAGGTCGTCGCAGGCGTGAGTGTAAGCCAGCCCCTTTACGATGGCGGCTTTGGGGAATTTCCAGCGCGCTATGCAGCCGGCCTTGATGCCGGCGGCCGCGGCCGGCCGCTGCAGCCGCGCCGCGGCGGTCTTGAAAGGTTTGGCCGCCGCGTCCAGCGCGGTTATGCGCGCGGCGAAGCTTTTTCGCAACGTTGGGTCGAAGATCTCTATGGCGGCGCCTTTGAAGAACGGGTCATATACGCCGCCGCGGAACTCCAGTTCCACGGCAGCGGAACCCGCGGCCGGGGTGGCGCGCACGACGAAGGCGGGATGGTCCAGGTGGGCCGTGATGAACAGCGGCGCGGTGCGGGCGCTGGCTTTGCTGAAATCGCGCCGGGCCAGGATAAGGTTGCCGCAGCGGTCGCGCTGCAGCGTGACGCGCCGGGCGCGCCGGGCAGCCCAGCTTTCCACGTAAGCGATAACGGCTTCCTCGCGCCCCGCCGCCGTGGGCAGCGAGGTGAGTTCAAGGAGGACCTTTTCCGCGGCCGCTTTCCCGTTGGTTTTGTTTTTCATTTATTTCTGTTCCTCTTTTTTGTACGTTTTTTTGTCCAGCGTGTTCAGCACCGCGTACGTGCACGCCCCTATTACCGCCATGCCGACGAGGAATACCGGGTAGGCGATGCGCCAGTTTTCGGGGCCGGTCATCATGCTCCATTCGGACATGCCGCCTATGCCGGACAGCAGCGTCAGCGGCATGAAGATAGTGGTGATGAAAGTCAGGCGGCTGACGGTGGCGTTGGTGCGGTTAGCGGTCCGGCTCATATGGTTGTTCACCAGCGAGAGGTACATTTCCGTAAGGCTCAGGGTCACTTCCCTGTAGATCTCGGCCTCTTCGTAATATTTCGTGAGGTGGTCGTAGACGTCCCTGAAGTGGTAGATGGCTTTTTCGCTCACAAAAGGAGAATCGCGCCGGCAGAGCTTGATGAGGATCTCCCGCTCGTAGAAAAGGCTTTTGCGCATCAGCAGGATATTCCTTCTTAAGTTGACCAGCCGCGACATCTCAAAGCCGGAGGGATTTCTTATGATGCTCTCTTCCGTCCCGTCGACTTCGGATTCTATCAGGCTGATGGCTTTGTGTTTCGCGTCCATCACGTGGTCCAGCAGGGCGTGCAGCAGGAAGTCGGGGCCCTGGCCCAGGCTGGCCGTTTCGCGCTTCAGGACCGAGTCCACCTCGGCGTCCTGCCAGTGCTCGCTGCCGGCGTGCCCTCCCACGGTCACCAGGAAGTTGGAGCCTATGATGAAATCAATTTCTCCGGTGGAGAAAGTTCCGTTCTTATAGAAAAAGGAATTCAGCAGAAGGAACGAGGTCCTGTCGAAGTTGTCGATCTTCGGGACCTGTGCTTCGTCCAGACAGTCGTCTATGGACAGAGAATGCACCCATAATAATTCCACCAGCGGCTTAAGGTCTTCCCGCGAGGGGTTCCTGAAATCCAGCCAAGCGTAGCCGCCGCCGGGCTTCGGGCGCACGGCTTCTTCTACCGACCCTTTCTGCTGCAGTTCTCCCCGGGGGGTTACCTGGAAAAACCTGTGGTTTGCCATATATTCCTTATTTTATCGATTTCAGCGTTTTCAGGGCGTACTCGGCCATCTCTTTCTGGAAGGCGGCTTTCTGCGCTTTGTCAGGCGCCGTGCGCAGGAACGCGGCGGTCTTTTCAATTATTTCTTTTTCTTTAGCGCGCAGCGCGGCCAGCCAGCCTGTGCCCTGCGCGTTCTCCAGCTTCCGAAGGTCCAGGTATTCGGCGTGCTCGTCGTCGGGAAACGGGCGCAGCAGCGCCCGCAGCCGCATGGCTTCCACGTTCACCGGGGCCAGCGTGCCGCCCTGCAGTTCGAAAGGCGTTTCGCCGGCCTCCGCCCAGAGCGGGACCGCTATGGAACAGACCGGCTCGCCCAGCAGCGCCCACATGACGGCGTCTTTGGGCGGGGCGCCTTCGGGGACGCCCTGGAACACCACCGCCGATACCGTGCTGGCCCTGTCTATGGTATGCACGGTGTGAACGAAATCGCGGCCGGCCGCGGGGTTTTCCTGCGGCGCCCGGGCGCCCAGCATGGGGTTTACCAGGTCGCGGGAAAAATCCTGCAGTATGCGCTGCGCCGTATATTTCCCGTCCTGCATGTCGCCGAACAATTGCGCCAGGCGGTCATAGCGCACATAGCCTTTGCCCTTGTCCCTGCCGCCGCTGCGCGAAAAATTGGTGACCGGCAGGCAGCCGCCGGCGGCTTTGCCCGCGTCGAGGCGGGTGAAGCTGGTATTGTAGACCTCGAAGAGGGCGGCCCCTCCGGTCGCGTCGATGACGCCGAAATTGGCCTGGCTGCCCAGGGCCGGACCCAGGTTCGCGCCGAGGTAGGCCGCGAAGTCGTCCGCGGTCCGGCAAGTGCGCAGCGCGTCCGCCATGATCCAGCCTTCCAGGTCTTTGGCCTGGTCGGAGTTCAAGGGCAGGTTGTACGCCACGGTGTTCATAACGGCGAAGCCGGCGGAATTCAGGCCCGCCCAGACCCTGCGGCCGCCCAGGTCGTCCTCGTTGGTGAGGCCGAGGTAAGAATATGGCGTGTCCGCCACGAACCGGACGCTGTTGTTGAAATGGGTGGTGTCGCGGTTCTTCCACAGCAGGGGGGCGCCGCCGGCCGAGGCGGCCGCGGAGATGACCGCCCCGCTGCAAGCGGAAACTTCCGCGGGCACAGCGAGAAAGAGAAGAGCTGCCGCTAATATCTTGTTCATGAGGTCCGCCTTTATCCCTGCGCGGGCGGGGCCGGGAAGCCGGCGCCTGCTCCGTGAAATGTATACGGAATTGTATCAAAAAGCCCCTGCCCGCCTGACGTCCGCCGGATATTTCCGGCGCGCGGTCCCCGCCCCTTTTTGGCGTTTCGGCCGCAGAGGCAGAACGGAAGTATATGAGCTTTTTTGTATCATATCAAAGACGTTGCGGCATTATAAACGCGAAGGATAAGCGCGCGTATGAAGTATTTGCAGTATCTGTCGGAAAGGTTCCCGCCGCAGCAGTTCGTGCTGCTGGCCGGGCTGCTGGCCGCCGCGGCCGGGATCTGCCTGCAGGTTCAGGCCCGCGGGCCTGGGCTGGTATTTCAGCCTGTAGCGCTGGCTTTCGCCGCGCTGCTGTTCTTCCTGTTCCGCCTCAGGCTGTTCGACGAGCTCAAGGACTACGCCCACGACCTGCGTTTTTACCCCGGGCGCCCGCTGCAGCGCGGCCTGCTGAAAACCGGGGATATAGTCAGGCTTATCTTTCTCAGCCTCGCCGTGGAAATTTTCGTGGCCGTTTACGCCGGCGCGACCTCTTTTATTTATTTTTCAGCCAGCCTCGCCTACTCGCTGCTTATGTTCAGGGAATTTTTTGTGCGCGAGTGGCTGCGGGAGCGGTTTACGCTTTACATCTTTTCCCACGAATTGCTGGCCGTCCCGCTTTTTTTCTATGTAGCGGCCCTGCAGGGATACGGGCCGGAGCTGTACCGGGACCCTTTCGTCTGGACGGTGACGCTGTTCCTGGGCTGCCAGCTTTTCTTCCTGGAGATCTCGCGCAAAATGCGGCCGCCTGAACTTGAGAACGAGGCGCGGGACACTTATACCGCGCAATACGGCATATGCGGGGCGTCCGTCCTGCTGGCGGCCACGGGCGCGGCCGCCCTGGCGCTGGGCTATTTCGCCTGCGACGGGCGGGCCCCTGTCTACGCGGCCGCGCTGGCCCCTTTCGCCTGGTTCCTGTACGCCATAGCCGGCTTCGCGCGCCGCCCCGACGGCCCCGGCGCGAAAGCGGTCTTTAACGCGGCGGTGCTGTATTTTACGCTGCTCAACGGTTTCGCCCTCTGGGCCGCCCTGACATGAAAATTTACGACAATTCCAATATCGCCGAGAGCTACTCCGGGGTAACCACCCCGCTGACCTATTCCTTCGCCCGGGCGGTGTACCAGGAGGTCTATGTCCATTTCTGCGGCATGATGGGCGTGAGCGGCGGCGTGGTGAGCCGCAACCGCGCCATGTTCGCGAAAATGGTGGAGTTCATCGGCGGCCGGATGTACTACGACCTGATAAACTGGTACAAGCTGGTTTCCTTCCTGCCGGGGTATTCGTTCAACCGCGCTTTTTTCGAGAAAATGCTGGGACTGCAGAAGGAGTACCACTACACCCCGCCCGCGCCGCGCGGGGCGCTGCTGCGCTACGGCGTGTTCCTCCCGCGCCTGCTCTTCCAGACGCTCAAGATCACCGTGTCCTTTATTTTCATGGGCCCGTTGGTGCGCCGTTTCAACCGCCGGTTCGACCGGGAATACGCCCGGCTGTCCGCCCTGGACCTGGGCGGCATGAGCGCGACCGCCTGCCGGGACCTTTATTACCGCGTCTACAATGAGTTCGTGGCCCGCTGGCAGGTGCCCATCGCCAACGATTTCGCCGTTATGGTCAGCGCCGGCGCGGCGGACAAACTGTACCGCAGCTGGCTGGGCGGGGAGAACGGCTACGTGCAATTGTTCGCGCGGTCGCGCAGGCCGCTGGTCTCCCTGGACCCCGGCTACCAGATCATAAAGATAGTAGCGCTGCTTGAAAAAGACCTGCGGCTGCTGGAACTGTTCGCGCCGGCCAACGCTCCCGCCCTGATATTGCGGGAGCTGCGCGGGCCGCTGGCGCAGGCGGCCGCGGCCCGGGAGATAAATTCTTACCTCGAAAAATTCGGCAGCCGCGCCCCCAACGAGCTCAAGCTGGAATCCCGGACCATAAACGAGCAGCCGGAATTTTTTATCTCCATCCTGCAGGGCGCCCTGGCGGCCGGCGGCGGGGCCGGCGCGGGCGCGCAGGGGCGGGACGCCGCGCCCGGCGGGGAGGCCTCCGCGCTGTCGGCGCCGCGCAGGCTGCTGCTGGCCGCGGTAAGCCGCTGGGCGGTGAACAGCGTTTACCTGCGGGAAGAAACGCGTTTCCGTCGTTCGCTGATCTTCGGCTTCACGCGGAAACTCTTCCTCGCCCTGGGCGAGAAATTGCGGGCGAAAGGATTTATCGGTGAGACCGGCTCCGTATTCTACCTGACCATAGAAGAAGTTTTCGCCCTGATAGACGCGGACTCCGCGCCGGAAGGGCTGGCGCGCGCCATCGCGCGGAGAAAAACGGAATACGCTTACTGGAAGGACAGGGAGCTGCCGCGCAGGATAGAATCTGAGCTGCCCGTGAGCGGGATAGAGGCGGAACTGCGCGGCCGGGGCGCGGCTGCGCAGCAGGCTCCGGGCGGCACGCTGAAGGGAGTAACGGCGGCCCGTACGCGGCAGGAGAAGGTGAGCGGCACCGCGCTGGTGCTGGCGGATTTCGACCCGGCCGCCGATTTTACCGGCAAGATCCTGGTGACGCGCCAGACCGACCCCGGCTGGACCATAGTTTTTCCCCTGCTTAAAGGCCTGATAGTGGAAAGGGGCGGCATGCTGTCGCACGCGGCTATAGTGGCCCGGGAACTGCGCATTCCCTGCATAGTGGGGGCGGAGGGCGCGGTGGCCGGCGTGGCGCAGGGCGCCCTGGTGGAAATGCGGATGAATAGCGGCGAGGTGCATGTGCTGCCCGTACCGGCGGCGGGCCTGTCATGATCTTATGAAAGTAATAAGCTACAAACCTGGCGAGCGTTCGCCCGAATACTGCGTCGGCCTTGTGCACCGGGTGTATGCGGCTCATCCCGGCTACGCGGCCGCCCTGGCGGAGGAAGTCCTTTACCAGCTGGCGCCGGAAAATCCTTTCCTGGCCTTCGGGACCAGGCAGGGCTTCGTCGCGCTGGACGGCGCGGCGCCGGCCGCGCACGCCTGCGCCATCACCGATTCCCGGCTGCCCGCCGACACGGGCCTCATCGGTTACTTCGAGGCAGCCGGCAAGGAAGGGGCCCGGCTGGTCCTTGAGGCCGCCTGCGCGCATCTGGCGGCGCGCGGGATAACCAAAGTTTACGGGCCGGTGAACGACACCACCTGGCAGCGCCACGGCGTGTCCATAGCCGGGGAAGCCCCGCCGTTCTCGGGGGAGCCGTTCACGCCCGCCGAGTACGCCAGGTATTTCGAGGATTCCGGCTTTTCGGTCTTCGACCGCCGGCTCAGCACTTCCATGAAGGCGGGCGAGCTGCCTTTCGGCGGCTACCGGAACTGCCATGACGCCCTGGTCCGGCGCGGGTTCAGTTTTACCGACCTGGAGCCCGGCGCGCTGGGGCCGCGGGCCCGCGAGATCCACCCCATAGTTAACGCCGCGTTCTGCGGCTCGCCGCTGTTCGTGCCGGAGGGGTTCGCGGAGTTCCTTTACTCGGCGGGCGCCCGCGTCGGGCGCGCGGACGG
>Ga0116170_10003002_pt1 | contig 15950 bp, 9 predicted proteins | sample AD_JPNHW1_MetaG_FD_89797 | JGI IMG/M metagenome (GOLD analysis project Ga0116170, IMG submission 89797) | Active sludge microbial communities of municipal wastewater-treating anaerobic digesters from Japan - AD_JPNHW1_MetaG | ecosystem: Engineered > Bioreactor > Anaerobic > Digestate | place...
ACCGAGGGCCGACGGCAGCGTGCTGCTGCATAACGGCTGGGTGTTGCGGCCCGCGGGGAAACAAACGCCGTTGAGCACGTTCCCGATGGCGTCGGCGGTGTCGCGCGACGGTAAGTACACCGTCATCATGCAGGGCGGATACATGAAGCCGTCGCTCAGTGTTCACGAGAGCGCGACGCTCAGGGAGATTTCACGAGTCGAGGTGAAGGACGCCTGGCTGGGAATGGCCTTTGCGCCGAACACGAACATCCTTTACGTCAGCGGCGGATCGGCATCGGCCGTGATGGAATTCGAACTCACGCCGGAAGGGCGTTTGGAAGCGCGGCGGACGTTTCCGCTGGTAGCAGAGGCGGCGCGGAAGCACACCGATTTCGCAGGAGACGTGGCAGTATCGCCCGACGGGCGGCTGATCTACGTGGCGGCGCTATACAGGGACTCGATTTGGGTGATCAATCCGCAATCCGGGATGGTGATCGAGGAGTTCAAATCGGCGCATAGGCCGTACAGAATCCTGTTCCATCCCGACGGCAAGTCGTTTTTTGTGACGGGCTGGGGCGACGGGTCGGTATACCACCAAAGCGCGCAGAACGGCGAGGTTCTCCAGCGGATCGGTGTGGGTCCGCAGCCAATGGACATGGTGTGGCGGGACAAGCCGCTGGTGGAACCGGAAGGCGAGGCCGGCGAGACTGAGGCGAAGCAACCGGTGAAGTTCACCGCGCGATTGTTCGTGGCGGTGTCGAACACAAACAACGTGACGGTGCTGGGAGTCGCCGATGATAAGCGACTGAGCCTGAGTGAGCGGATCAACGTGGCGCTGTATCCGGTGATGCCGGCCGGCATGACGCCGAGCGCCCTGGCGTTGTCAGCGGACCAGAACCGGCTGTACGTGATTTGCTCGGATGCCAATGCAGTGGCGGTGGCCGATGTGAGCGCGGCCCGGTCGACGGTGGCCGGGTTCATCCCGACGGCATGGTATCCCACTTCGGCGCGGGAATTGCCGGGCGCGCGGCTGATGGTGCTCAACGGCAGGGGACCACGGGGATTCGCCAATCCGGGCGGACCAAATCCGACGCGCCGGACGGCGCCTGTCCATCTGGGCAACAGCGCCGTCGAATACGTGGGCGCGATCCAGAAGGGGACAGCGTCGTTGATCGAGCCCTACGACGCGCAGCAGTTGATGAGATGGTCCAGGACGGTGCTGGCCAACGCGCCTTACAAACCAAGGATGATGGACGATGCCGGCGCGCCAGCGGGCAGCGTGGTGCCGTCGCATCCTGGCGGAACGACGCCGATCGAGCATGTCATTTACATCGTCAAGGAGAACCGGACGTACGACCAGGTATTGGGCGACTTGGATATCGGCAACGGCGATGCGTCGTTGACGTTGTTCGGCGCCGAAGTGAGTCCAAACCATCACAAACTGGCGCGGGAGTTTGTTCTCCTGGACAACTTTTATGTCAACGCCGACGTGAGCGCGGACGGGCACAACTGGACTTCGGCAGCCATCGCACCGGCCTACGTCCAGCGAATGTGGCCGAACAGCTACGGCGCGCGGCGCAGGCATTACGATTACGAGGGAGGAGAACGTGCGGCCCTGCCGCCGGCGGGTTACATCTGGACCAACGTGCTGGCCAAGGGCCTGACGATGCGCAACTACGGCTGGTGGTGCACGAATGCCGCACCGGCGCCAGAATCGGGCCGGCAGATCCGGGCCGTGCGGGATCAGGCGCTCGCCGCCCACACCAACCTCGACTACCGGGGATTCGATCTCGACTATCTCGACATCGACCGCGCGAAGGTCTTCCTCAAGGACCTGGAGACGTTCGAGGCGCAAGGCGCGATGCCGCAGTTTATCGTCCTGAGGATCGGTAACGACCACACGTCGGGCACTTCGCCGGGCAAGCGTGCGCCGCGCTCCGCGATGGCTGACAATGATCTTGCGTTGGGCATGATCGTCGAGGGGGTGAGCAGGTCGAAGTTCTGGCCGAAGACGGCGATCTTCGTACTTGAGGACGATGCGCAGAACGGGCCGGACCACGTCGATTCGCACCGGTCGCCCGCATTCGTCATTTCGCCCTATACTCGCGGCAGAGGCGTCGATTCGACTCACTATTCGACAACCTCAATGTTGCGCACAATGGAGCTCATTCTCGGGCTGCACCCGATGACGCTGCACGACGCAGGGGCGCGCCCGATGTATGCCGCCTTCGGCACCGATGCCGATAGTAGACCGTATGAAAAGGCGGAGTCGAAGTTGAGCCTGGACGAGCGCAATGCGGCGGCGAACGCGACGGCGGCGCAGTCGATGCGCATGGACTGGTCGGAGGCCGACCGTATCGACGACAACGAGTTGAACCGAATTCTGTGGCTTGCGGTCCGTGGCTCTGACCCGCCGCCGCCCGTTCGCAGTTTCCACGGGAGATAGCCGATGCCACACGCATACATCTGCTTCGTCTGGCATATGCACCAGCCGTTCTACAAGGATCTGGTGACGGGAGAATATCAACTGCCATGGACGCGGATGCACGCGCTCAAAGATTACTACGGCATGCTCAAGGTGCTCGATGGCTTCCCCGAGATCCGCCAGACCTTCAACCTGGTGCCGTCAATGCTGATTCAGATCGAGGATTATGCGCAGGGCACTGCCCAGGATCCGTTTCTGCGATGCGCCTTGAAGCCCGCCGAGCAGTTGAGCGCCGACGAGCAATCCTTCATTCTGAAGTACTTTTTCCAGGCCAACACGGGCCGCATGATTTACCGCTATCCGCGCTACGCCGAACTGTATGAGCGGCGACTCGGGGCGGGTCAGGACGATGCGAAAGCCCGGCGCGCCTTCGATGCCCAGTCGATACGCGACCTGCAGGTTCTGTCGCAGCTGGCGTGGTTCGACGAGGAGTTTCTGGCGAACGACCGCGAGGTGAAGGCGCTGGTGGCCAAACGCCGCGGCTATTCGCTTGAGGATCAGGCGGTGATGGGCCGCAAGCAGCAGGAGATCTGCGGCAAGGTGATTCCGGCGTACCGTGAGTTCGCGGCGCGCGGCCAGATCGAGATTTCGATCACGCCGTACTACCACCCAATCCTGCCCCTGCTGTGCGATTCGAGCATCGCGAGTGTGTCGCATCCGGGCGTGGCCCTGCCGAGGCGCTTCGCGTATCCCCAGGACGCCGAGGAACAGATCCGGCGGTCGCGTGAATTCGCCAGACAGCGTTTTGGCGCTGCGCCGCCGGGCATGTGGCCGAGCGAGGGCTCGGTATCGGATCAGACGCTAGCCATCGCCGCCGATCAGGGTGTCGAGTGGATGGCGACCGACAATGGCGTGCTTGGCGCGACGCTGGGCCGCGCAGCCGGCGTCGTCGAGACGTATCGCCCGTACGTCTGGAAGCAGGGCGGGCGTCAGATGCAGCTGATCTTCCGAGACCACTACTTGAGCGATCTCATTGGGTTCGTCTATTCGCGCATGGAACCCGAGCAGGCCGCAGGCCATTTCCTCGACCGAATCCGAGAGAACTGCCGGCCGCTGCTCAACTCGGGCCAAGACGCGCTAGTGCCGGTGATCCTGGACGGCGAGAACGCCTGGGAGCACTTCCAGGAGAGCGGGCGCGAATTCCTGCGCCGAGTGTACTCGAAGATCGTCGCCGATCCAGGCATGTCGGCGGTCACTGTGTCCGAGGCGTTGTCGAAGTTGAAGGCCGACGGGATTCACCGTATCCATCCAGGCTCATGGATCAACGCGAATTACGACGTCTGGATCGGCGCCGAGGAGGATAACCGGGCGTGGAATCTGTTGTTGGACGCACGTGAGACCTACGAGAGGGTGGCGAGATCCGCCAACACGGGAGAAGTGGACCCAGGGCGGCTGGCAATGGCATTCGAAGAGATATTGATCGCTGAGGGCAGCGACTGGAACTGGTGGTATGGGCCCGAGCACAGCTCGGACAACCGCGAAGAGTTCGATAAGCTGTTCCGCGATCATCTGGCTCAGTTTTACAGGCTGCTGAACATGAACCCGCCGGAGGCGCTGTCGCGGCCTATTCTGAATCTGGCGGTGGCCGCCTATCATCAACCGCCGAACGGGCTCATCCATCCATCGATCGAGGGCGAACTTTCGTCGTACTTTGAATGGCTGGGCGCTGGGGTCTACCGGCCCGACCAGCGTCAGGGGGCCATGCACGGCAGGGAGTTCGTCGCCAGGCAACTGCACTACGGCAGCGACGGGGAGTCGCTGTTCGTCAGACTCGACCTTGAGCAGAGTGGTCCGGGCGCGCTGGCCGGCGCCGAGATTCGCCTGGCGATGGAAGGGACGGGCAGAGACATGCAGGTGAGCGCCGTCCTGACCAATTCTGGAGTCGAACTGGAGGGTGACTCGCGGGTCCAGGATGGCGTTTCGGCGGCCTACGGGCGCATTTTCGAATTGGCTTGCCACTTTGAGCGCTGCGGTTTCCGGGCGGATCAGCCGTTCAGGATGCAGTTGTCGGTGTGGCGCGACGGCCTGCCTCTCGACGCGTTGCCGGCGCAGGGTTGGATCGAACTCATTCCGGCCTCACCGGCTGATTGACTCAGCGGAACAGCGCCCGCCAAACGGTGACCAGCAGGGCGTGCGTTACCATGGCGGCACGAATTCCGTTGCCTTTTTCAAACGACAGGCCATAGAAGATGCCCGAGGCCGCGGCCACGGCGGCGAATCGCCAGTTGGGGAATCCGCGAAAGCCAAGATGCGCGGAGCCAAACAGGACTGACGCGAGGATGAGCCCAGCCCAGCGGTTGCGGGTGATCTCGGCCAGCCACTGCTGCAGCAGCCCCCGGAAGAAGAACTCCTCGCTGAGCGCAACGACCCAGAAGATACCCAGAAACGTTCCAGTTGCCAGGCACGCGGTCAACCACCATGGGGTTTTCGGGATGGCAAACGAGGCGAAACCAGTAGCGACGACCAAGCCCAACACGGCCGGCAGCGAATAGGCAAACCACCGCAACCCCGCAGCCCACTCCTGGCGCGACGGCACGAAGCCGAAGTGGATGCCGCGCTGCGGACGGTCGTGGAGCACAGCTATGACACCGGCGCGAATCCAGAGTAACTGGCCGAGGAAGTCGAGCCGCAAGTCCTCATGCGCTCTTGGATAGATGAGCGGAAACAGCTTGAAGATCAGCGGGGCCGCCATCAGGGCGACGAAAGCAAAGTCCGCGAGCCGCCCACTGGGAGTGAACCGGAACCAGCCCGCGGCCAAGGCGGCCAGCAAGATCAGCACTGCTGGCTCAACGACCGAGGAGCGACCCAGTGGCAGAGTGTAGAGCAGGTAGGGGACCGGGGCCAGCAGCGCGACATATTGCCAGCGCCAGCGGCATCGGATTTCCTCGAAGGCCAGCGATGCGTAGAGGCTTGCTTCGAGCAGGACGGCCGCCAGGGCTGGAAACACGATGCCCAGGCCGATATGCTGAATCTGGATGACAAGCGCCGCCGCAACGAAACCAGCCAGCCACAGCACCGCAAGCGTGATTCCATATCTGCGGCTCATCGTGTGTCTAGAAGCCATCCTAGCATCCGGCGCAGCAGCACAGCCGCCTGCGGGGCTCATCGAGCGCATCGCCGAGAACGAACGTGAAAACGAGGCAGCGCGCCTCCACTACACCTACCGCCAGTCCGTCGTCGTCGACGAAATCGAGCCGCGCGGCGGGCGGTTCCGCGAAGTCCACGAGATCATCTTTTCGCCGTCGGGCGAACGGACGGAAAGGGCAGCCGGCCGCGGGCACAACGATCTGAAACGGCTGACGCTGACGCCGGAGGATTTCGACGACATCCGCAACATCCAGCCCATCATGCTCACGCCTGAGATGCTGCCGCGTTACCGGGTCCGGTTCAAGGGAGAAGAGACCGTCGACGGGCTGGATTGCTGGGTTTTCGAGATGAGCCCACGACAGGTGTTTGACGGGTTCAGGATGTTCGACGGCATGATTTGGGTGGTGAAGAGCGAGGCGATGGTCATCCGGATTCACGGGCAGGCGGTGCCATCGGTGAGAGTATCGGGCAACGAGAACCTGTTTCCGCGCTTCACCACGATCCGCGCAAAAATCGACGGCAAGCACTGGTTCCCCGTTCTAACTCACGCGGACGACCTCCTGCCGTTCAGCAGCGGCGCATTGCGCATGAGACTTGAAATCCGCTATGCGGACTATAGGCGATTCGGCGCCGAATCCACGATCCGCTTCGAACCTGAACCCTAGCGCATCAATTCGCGGATCGAGAGGGCGATCAGGGCCAGCGTCAGCCCTGTCAGCACGACCACCGAAGTCCAGGCCACGGCGTTGTAGATGTGCGAGTTGACCCACTTTTTCATCAGCCGCTGCTTGTTGACCAGCAGGATCATGAAAACCAGCACGAACGGCAGCAGGATGCCGTTGATCACCTGTGAGGCAAGAATCATTCTGACCAGCGGGAAGCCGGGAACCAGCACCACGCCGGCGCCGATGACGATCAGGCCCGTAAACAACCAATAGAAGATGGGCGCTTCGCGGAACCGCTTGTTTACGCCCGATTCGAAACCCAGGCCCTCGCATACCGTGTAGGAGGTGGACAGCGGCAGAATACAGGCGGCGAAAAGCGAAGCGTTGAACAGGCCCGCGCTGAACAGGAGATACGCCGCGTTGCCAAACGGCTTCAGCCCGAGAGCGGCATCGGTGGCGTCGTTGATGTCGCGCGGCCGGACGCTGTGAATCGCGCCGGCGCAGGCGACGATAATGAAGAACGCGATCACCGACATGGCGATGCAACCAACGATCACTTCGATGCGCGATCCGGCGTAGTCCTTCGCGCTAACGCCCTTTTCGACCACCGCGGCCTGCAAGTAGAACTGCATCCATGGCGCCACCGACGTGCCCACCATGCCGATCAGCATCGTGATGTAGCCCGGGTCGAGCATCAGCACCGGCCTTACGCTATAGATGGCCGCCTCCTTCCAATCCGGCTTCACCATCACGCCAGAGACGATGTAGCAGACGTAGAGCGCCGTGGCGAAAAGGAAGATCTTCTCGACACGCGAATAGGTCCCCTTCACGACCAACAGCCACACCGCGGCCGAGGCGAGCGGTACGGTGATGTATCGCGAAATGCCGAACAGTTCGAGCGAACTGGCGATGCCTGCGAAATTGGCCATGACGTTGGTCAAGTTAGCGGCCACCAGCGCCGCCATCATGAAGAAGGTAGTGCGCAGGCCAAACTCTTCGCGGATCAGGTCGCTTAAGCCCTTGCCCGTCACCGCACCCATGCGCGAACACATCTCCTGCGTCACGATCAGCAGGAGAGTGATGGGCAACAGCGTCCAGAGCGGCAGATAGCCATATTTGGCGCCAGCTTGCGAATAGGTGAAGATACCGCCGGCATCGTTGTCGACCATGGCGGTGATGAAGCCCGGGCCGATGACGGCGAAAAAGACTGCCAGATGATACCGTGTCCGCCTGAACATCATTTCCTTCTCAGCAACGTGATGATGTCATCGGCGGTGACCACGCCTGCCATGCGCCCCTCGTCGTCCACAACAGGGAGCGCCAGAAGGTTGTATTTGTCGAACAACTCGGCTACGCGCGCCGCTTTGTCTGCGACATGCGCCGTCACCGGCTCTTCGGGCGACAGTTCGGCCACGGACGCGTCGGGCCGCGCGAGCAACGCGCGCGTTGCGGGAATGACGCCCGTCAGCCGGCCGTCTATGTCGGTCAGAAAGAGAGTCGTCACGCCGTCGGCCATGTCCGGCTGGCTGCGTACGGCTTCGATGGCGTCGCCGGCCGTGGCACTGTCGTGCACTGCCACGAATTCAGTGTTCATGAGACCGCCGGCGGTGTCCTCGTCGTATTCGAGCAACTCCTCAACTTCGGCCTTCGGCGCATCCTCCATCTCTTCGAGGATCTCTTCCGACATCCTTTCCTCAAGGTCGCCAAGCACGTCGGCCGCCTCGTCCGGGTCCATCTCCTCCAGAATATCGGCGGCTCGCTCAGTTTCCAGCGATTCGATGATCTGAGCCTGGATGTCCGGATCGACTTCGGAGAGGGCTTCGGCGGCAACATCGGCTTCCATCGCCGTGAACAGCGCCTCTCGATCATCGGGGCTGAGCTCCTCGACGATATCGGCCAAGTCGGCCGGACGCATCTTCTCGATCAGAGATGTCGAGATATTCAGCCGCAGCCGGCGCTGTGGATCGGGCTCGATGATGGAGCAATACTCCCAGCCGATCGAGTTTGGCGCAATTCTCGATTGCAGCCGGCGTATCATCCGCCGCGGGAGCACACCCTGGGCGAGCCGGCGGAAAACGCTCCGTAGCCCGATGTCAACTTCACGGATCAACAGGACATCATGGCCGTCCTCCCGGACGACTTCGAAGGTGACATCGTTGACGCGGACGACCTTGCGCCCTTGAGCGTCGATGATCTGCTGATCCAGGAGATCCCGTTCCAGCCGCAGCATGGATTCGTCGGGGTGGTAGGGTGTCAGGTTCTCGTCGCTTAGAAAGATGCCGTCCAGGCCGATGCGGTGAATCTGTTCCTGCCGGACGGTGAGCCAAGTGAAGGCGCCGCCGATGAAGAGCCGGTCAATGCGGACGGGGTGCGCGACGGGCACCAGCGCGGCGTCGCTCACCCGGCCAAGCACCCGCTGATTCAGTCCGTGGACTTTCAATCCCAGGAGCTCGGTCAGATAGAGTAGCTGTTCCGCCATCCGTCATCCCGGCCTCCTTTCGTTGTTTGCTCGGCACTCCCACTATCGCGCACCAGGGCGTGCACGGGCAATTGCCAAGAGCACACTTTCAATGCGCCCTCGCGCAAGTGAAAGGCCCTGCCGCATCGAATCGGCAAGGCCTCTGACGGCGGGGCGCTGGATGGCACTTCAGCGCGGCGGGCCGAAGAAGGCGACCACGCCCACCAGCAAAGTCGTCTGACTCTTGTGCAATCCGCCCGTACCGCGCTCAAACACTGCTTGGTCTGACCAGTCGCGCCGGTACTCCGCGCGGGCCAGGAACCCTTCCGCCATCTTGTATTCAGCCGTGAAAGTGAACTCCTTGAGTTTCTGCGGTGTCAACGTCGCCCAGCCGTGCTTGTCGTCGAAGTACTCAACGCGTGGGGTGAGGGCGACTTTCGGAGTCACCTGGAACTTGGCCGCCCCCGCGATCGCCACCCAATCCTGCGACCCGCCACCGATGATGTTCTCTGTGCCGTAGTCGAAATTCACGTAAAAATTGGCCTTCTCGGCTGGGGTCAGCAGAACGACCGTATCGAAAAAGTTGCGCTTGCCTTCATTTGTTCCGGTCTTCTCGGGGCCGGTGTAGTAGTTGTTAAACCAGCTCACCTTCGAGATCGTCAGCGCCGACGTCAGTCCGATCGTCTTGCCTGAGTTGTTGTCCTGAACGTTATTCCAGCCATTCAGCACTTGCACCCCCGCCGTGAAATTGCCGCTCAGCGGCTGCGTCACGCGCAGGCCCATGTGATAGTACGGGCCCATCGCATAGATGAACGAGCGCGAGTAGTTCCAATTCAGATGCGTCTCCGTGAGTTCGGCGCCGGCCGATGTGTAAAACTTGCCGAAGTCGAATTGCGTCCCCTTCAATTGCTTGGGCTTGAGGCTGACATATGCCTGCGGCACCCAATTCATGACGTCGCCGCCCGGCTCAGCGGCGTGAAACACCTTGTAGGCCTTGCCGAATCCGAGATCAAGCTTGAACCCGACCGGGTCCGCATCGTGCTCCAGCGTGAGTTTGGCCATGTTCAGGCTGAACTGGTTGGCCATGACGTCGAAGTTCCGATAGAGGTTGCCCCCGGAAGCGGGGTGGTTGAAGTTCAGGCTGTAGTAGCCGTCCACCAACCCGCTGAACTTTATCGGGCCAGCCGACCATGCCGGCGCTGTTGATGCCGTGGCCGCGCCGGGTGGTGCGCTCTGGGGCGTGTCCTGCGCCCGAACCGCTTCATCTGCCGCACCGCAAAGCAGCAACAGCTTGAGAACACACGCATAGCTTCTCATGAGTGGTCGACCGTCTCCGTTGGTTTGGATTGTGTGCTACGGCGACAAGGCTGCAGCTCTGACGTGTTAGGCGATTGTATGCAGCGTTCGGCTGCCTCCGCCAATAGATGTTTTCGATCAAACCGATAAAAAGTTTGCGCTTCTACAATTTCGCGATCCTGGCGATGATGGTGAACAATCGCCTTGTCGTACGACACCGGCTCCCCGTCCATCGAGCCCGCCCGCATCCTCTTCTCAAGTTAAGGAGTCCAATGAAATCCGCGAAACTGCTGACAACCCTATTGGCTGTGGCCTCTTTCCCGGCTGCCGCACAAGAGGCCGCGGCCGACAAACTGGCTGCCCTCGAATCCAGCGTCAGCGCCGCCCAGACGTCGGGGGACAACGCCTGGATGCTGGTCAGCACTGCTCTGGTGCTTCTGATGACCGGCCCCGGCCTGGCGCTCTTCTATGGCGGGCTGGTCCGCAAGAAGAACATCCTCGGCACCATGATGCAGAGCTTCATCATGATGGCCCTTGCCACGATCCTCTGGACCGTGGTTGGCTACAGTCTGGCCTTCGGTGAAGGCAGTGCGTTCCTTGGAGATCTGCGCTACCTGATGCTCAACGGCGTCGGCGGCGCCCCCAACGCCGACTATGCCGCCACCATCCCGCACCAGACTTTCATGTTCTTCCAGATGATGTTCGCCATCATCACCCCGGCGCTGATCACCGGCGCGTTCGCCGAACGCATGAAGTTCAGCGCCATGCTTCTTTTCATGACCCTTTGGTCGCTACTCGTGTACTACCCCATGGCCCACATGGTCTGGGGCAAAGGCGGCATGCTCAACGCCTTCCTCGGCGGCAGCGTACCCTGCTTCGACTTCGCGGGCGGCACCGTCGTCCACATCACATCCGGCGTCTCGGCCCTGGTTTGCGCGCTCTACCTGGGCAAGAGGCTGGGCTATCCGACTGAACCAATCAAACCCCATTCGCTCGTTTTGAGCTTCATCGGCGCCTGTCTGCTATGGGTAGGCTGGTTCGGCTTCAACGCGGGCAGCGCACTTAGCGCAGGCTCTCTAGCCTCCTCGGCGTTTCTGGCCACGCACTTGGGCGCATCAGCCGCAGTATTCGGATGGCTCGCCATGGAATGGATTCAGGTGGGCAAGCCGAGCATTCTGGGCGGCATCTCCGGCGCGGTCGCCGGGCTGGTCGTCATCACACCCGCATCCGGTTTTGTCACCCCCGGCTCGGCCATGATCATGGGCTTCCTTGGCGGCGTGGTCTGCTACTTTATGGTCGTGAAGATCAAGAACAAATTCGGTTACGACGATTCCCTCGACGCCTTTGGCGTACACGGTGCGGGCGGCACGCTTGGCGCGATCCTCACCGGCGTCTTCGCCACCAACGCCGTCAACAACGCACTGAAGGATTCCGCCGGCAAACCCGCCGCCCTCGGCCTGGTGGATGGCAATGGCGGCCAGATCGTCAATCAGTTGATCGGCAGCGCCATCGCCTGGGGCCTGGCCATCGTTGGAACTCTGATCATCCTGAAGATCTGCGACATGACCCTCGGACTCCGCGTCAGCGCTGAGGACGAGACCGAAGGCCTTGACCTCAGCCAGCACGGCGAGGAAGGCTACAATCTGGACACCTAAGGGGAGGGAAAAGTCATGAAGAAAATCGAAGCCATCATTCAGCCATTCAAGCTCGAAGAAGTGAAGGAAGCGCTCAAGGCCATCGGCGTCGATGGGATGACCATCACCGAAGTCCGCGGCCATGGGCGCCAGAAGGGCCACAAAGAGGTCTATCGCGGACAGGAGTATCAGGTTGATCTCCTGCCCAAGGTCAAGGTCGAACTGGTGGTCGGCGACGACCGTCTCGACGAGATCGCTTCCGCCCTTGCCGGCGCAGCCCGTACCGGCAAGATCGGCGACGGCAAAATCTTCGTCTATGATGTCGCCCAGGCCATCCGTATTCGCAACGACGACCGCGGCGACTCAGCTCTGTAGTCGTTTCACAACCACCATGCCGCGGACCTGCGTCCTCATGAGGCGTAGGTCCGCGCGTCCTCTCCTTTCCCCCGCCGATTCCAGCCATTGAAACCTCTCCGCGTCTTACAATGACGCGAGGAGTAGACTTCATGGCAGACATCCAGCAGATTCTCCGGCAACTCGGCATCCAGGCGTCCAACCCCGGCGCCTGCGGCAAGAGCTGGATCGACACCGCCCAGGGCGGCGAACTGGTCTCATTGAACCCCGCCACGGGCGAGCCCATCGCCACGGTCCGCATGGCGTCGGAAGAAGATTACGACCGTGTCGCCGCCGAGACGCACGAGACCTTCCTCCGCTGGCGATTGCTGCCCGCTCCTAAACGCGGTGAAATCGTCCGCCAGATCGGCGAGGAGTTGCGCGCCAACAAGGAACCGCTGGCCGCGTTGGTCACTCTTGAAATGGGCAAGATCATCGCCGAAGGCCGCGGCGAGGTACAGGAGATGATCGACATCGCCGACTTCTCCGTCGGCCTCTCCCGCCAACTCTACGGCCTCACCATGCACAGTGAACGCGCCGAACACCGTATGTACGAGCAATGGCAACCGCTTGGCATCGCCGGCGTCATTTCCGCTTTCAACTTCCCCGTCGCCGTCTGGAGCTGGAACGCGATGATCGCCGCCGTCTGCGGTGACTGCGTCCTCTGGAAACCCTCGTCCGACACGCCGCTCACCGCCATCGCCGTCCAGAACATCTGCAACCGCGTCCTCGAACGCCACGGCTGGCAGGGCGTCTTTACGCTCGTCATCGGCAAGGGCCGCACGGTTGGTGAAAGCATGTTGCACGATGCCCGCGTTCCCCTGGTCTCCGCCACTGGCAGTTGCACCATGGGCTACCGCGTCGCCGAAGTCGTCGGACGACGCCTCGGCCGCACCATCCTCGAACTCGGCGGCAACAACGGCATCATCATCACCGAATCCGCCAACCTCGATCTCGCCCTGCGCGCCGTCCTGTTTGGCGCGGTCGGCACCGCCGGCCAGCGCTGCACCACCATCCGCCGCATCTTCCTTCAAAAGAAGATCGCCGCCGGATTCATCGAACGTCTCCGCGCCGCTTACTCGCAGATCCGCATCGGCGATCCGCTCGACGAATCCACAGTCATGGGACCGCTGGTCAACCGCGCCGCCGTCGATGAAATGATGGAAGGCATCGCCAAGGCCAAATTCCAGGGCGCCGAAATCCTCCATGGCGGCAATGCCGTCGAACGCGGCGGCGGATTCTTCGTCGAACCCACCCTCATCCGCGCCTGGCCGCACATGCCCGTCGTCGCCGAGGAACTCTTCGCGCCGGTGCTTTATCTGATGGAGTACGACACGCTCGACGAGGCCATCGAATGGCACAATGCCGTCCCGCAAGGCCTCTCATCCGCCATCTTCACCGACAGCGTCTCGGCTGCCGAAACCTTCCTTAGCGTGCGCGGCAGCGACTGTGGCATCGCCAACGTCAACATCGGAACAAGCGGCGCGGAAATCGGCGGGGCGTTTGGCGGCGAAAAGGAGACTGGCGGCGGCCGCGAAGCCGGCAGCGACAGTTGGAAGCAGTACATGCGCCGGCAGACCGTCACCATCAACTGGTCAAAGGACCTGCCTCTCGCGCAGGGAATCGAGTTCAACGTATGAAACAAATCATCGGCGTTTTGTTTGCGGCATCGCTGCTCGCACAGTCTCCTGTCCGCCGTGTCACAGACCCTGGCGTCGTCACCACTCGCCAGGAAATCACACCCGCCGGTGTACCCGCCGTCTTCGATGGGCGCGTCTTCGGCGTCGTCTTTGGCCGCGATTCATTCGATCTGTACGTCCTCGCCGCCACCGGTCTGTACCGCTACGATTGGGCCGCCAACAAGGTGGTCGAACGGCTCGATGCTGGCCGCCGGCCCTCTTTGCAAGGCGTTGCCTTTGATCCCGTCGCAGGCCACGCTCTGTTCTCCGGCGCAGACCGCGCCCCAGGCGTCTGGCTCGCCCGGGCTCTCGCCGGAAAGCCTATCGTCGCCGAGAAGCTCGGAGCCAGCATCTCCGGCGCGCCCGTTGTAGCTTCGAAGGGCTGCAACGGAGGCCCGCGCCTGGCGGCCTTGCCGTTGATCTTCAACAACCAAGTCGCCTTTGTTGACCTGGACGGCGCGCGACCTGCCATCAAGGCCGACGTCTCCACAGCTCCCGCGTCCGTCGTCATCTCCGACGACAGTTGCACCGCCTGGGTCTCTCATTGGGGTGGCCGCAAACCCAAGCCCGGCGAAAAGACCGCGCCCACCGGCCTCGCCAAAACCGCCGACCAGGTTCCCATCGACGCCCGCGGAGTCGCCGCCTCCGGCACAGTCTCGCGCATCGACGCTCAATCCGGCAAGGTCATCGTCGAAATCGAAACCGGACTTGCCCCGACCTCCCTCGCCTGGGATCAGGGCCGCAATCGTCTCTATGTCGCCAACAGCAATGCCGACTCCGTCTCCGTCATCGACACCTCGACCAACAAACTCCTGGCCACCTGGACCATCGACCCCTTTGACCAGCGCGCCCCCGGCGTCGCCCCCACCGCCCTCGCCCTCGACGCCAAGGCCCGCCGACTCTATGTTGCCCTTGGCGGCATCAACGCCGTGGCTATTCTCGATACAACCAATGGCCGGCTTACGGGCATGATCCCCACCGCCTGGTATCCGTCGTCTCTCGCGCTCAGCTCCGATGGAAAGCGACTTGCCGTCGGTGCTCTGCTGGGCGCGGGCTCCGGCTGGCGCGATACACCAAAGCAGCGTTACGTCCACACCTACCGCGGTTCGGCCGCCGTCATCGACATCCCTGATGCCGCCCAACTCGCCAATTTTTCCACTGCCGTCGCCGAGAATACCCACCTCACGCTGAAGGGCCGCTCCGTCCGCCAGCCAGTCGCCACTGGCCCGCGCCCCGCGCCCAAAGCCATTCCGGCCCGTTCCGGCGATCCGTCGCTCATCGAACACGTCGTCTACATCGTCAAGGAGAATCGCACCTACGACCAGCTCTTCGGCGACCTCCCCGCAGGCGATGGCGACCCATCCCTGGTCATGTTCGGTCAGGACGTCACGCCCAATCAACGCGCCCTCGCCCGCCGCTACGTTCTGATGGACCGCTTCTTTGCCACCGGCGGAAACAGCGCCAACGGTCACCAATGGGTCACCCAGGCAAACGAGGTCGCCTACACGCTTTGGCCCGGCTACGAGGGCCGCAGTTACCCATATGACGGCACCGATCCGCTGGCTTATTCCCGTGGCGGTTTCCTTTGGGATGCCGCCCTCAAGGCCGGCAAGACCGTCAAAGTCTATGGCGAATACGCCCCGCGTCTCAGCGAAGCCAAGCCTCCGCAGCGCGCCGAGTATCTCGCCCGCTGGCGCAAGGGCGATGACTTCTCGACGGAGTTCAAAGTTTCATCTCCTATCCCGCCTTTGGACGCCCTGCTCGCCCGAAACTACCCCACCTACACCAACGCCGTCCCTGACCAGGTCCGCGCCAGCATCTTTCTTAAGGATGTCGAAGCCTGGACACAGGAGAAGAAGATGCCCAATCTCGTCATCGTCCAACTCCCTTCCAACCACACATACGGCGCAACCCCTGATGCATCCTCCCCCAAGGCAATGGTCGCCGACAACGACCTCGCCCTCGGCCGCATCGTTGAAGGCCTTTCGCATTCGCCCTTCTGGCCGAAGATGGCCGTCTTTGTCGTCGAGGACGACGCCCAAAACGGTGTCGATCACGTCGACGGCCACCGCACCGTGGCCACCGTCGCCAGCCCGTATGCGCGGCGAGGCGCTGTGGATTCCACCTTCTACTCGAACCAGAGCATCGTCAAGACCATCGAGTTGATCCTCGGCCTGCCCGCGCTGTCGCTGTTCGACCTCATCGCCAACGACATGCGCGCGTGCTTCAGCGACACGCCGAATCCCGAACCCTACATCGCCCTGACCCCTACCC
>Ga0116170_10003005_pt1 | contig 15948 bp, 9 predicted proteins | sample AD_JPNHW1_MetaG_FD_89797 | JGI IMG/M metagenome (GOLD analysis project Ga0116170, IMG submission 89797) | Active sludge microbial communities of municipal wastewater-treating anaerobic digesters from Japan - AD_JPNHW1_MetaG | ecosystem: Engineered > Bioreactor > Anaerobic > Digestate | place...
CAATCGCCAGAGATTTGTCGGCGTTCATTGACACTATGTCACTTCGGCTCCCAGGGTTCATCTTAGAACCAGTCGTGTACAGTCTCAATTCTTTGAAGGATTTCTCGGGGTGGAAACACCTGTCTGCTGACTGCCTGCCGCTTTCTGGGGTTTGATCAGAGCGGGAAAGCTCTTTTTGTCAATGACATGCGGGATAACTGAATCTTGAGAGCAGGCACCGGCCATCACAAGATTGGCAAGAGATTGATCCATGGTCTGCATGTTATCACCCTGACTTGTCTGCATGATGGAAATTATTTGATCGAGCTTGGCTTCCTTGATCAGGTTTTTTACCGCAGTGTTGCAGACCAGCAATTCGTAGGCAAGCACTCTGCCTTTATGATCTGACCTGGGCAGAAGTTTCTGCGAAATAATTGCACGCAAAACCCCCGAGAGTTCCTGTCGGATCTGTTCCTGGTGGTCTGAAGAGAAGGCACCGATTATACGGTTTATGCTTTCGTAGGTATTGATCGTGTGAAGAGTTGAAAAGACCAGATGGCCAGTTTCGGCGGCAGTCAGAGCCAGTTTTATTGTCTCGGGATCCCGCATTTCGCCGACAAGGATGACGTCGGGGTCTTCGCGGAGGGCCGATTTGAGGGCGGCGGCAAACGACAGTGTGTGTACACTGAGCTCGCGTTGATTGATGCTGCAGCGTTTATGCTGATGAACGAATTCGATTGGGTCTTCGATCGTCAGAATATGCTCGTATCTTGTTTTATTGATGACATCGACCATTGACGCCATAGTTGTCGATTTTCCCGAGCCTGTGGGGCCGGTAACCAGTATTAAACCGTTGCGATGATCGCAGATTGGTTCAAAGACACGTTGGTCGAGGCCAAGGTCTTCAAAAGTCGGTATGGTAGTCGGTATAATTCGAAAAACTCCGCTGACGCCACCCCGCTGCCTGAAAATATTGGCACGGAAGCGGCCGACATGCTTAACTTCATAAGAAAAATCGATTTCAAACTTTTCGCTGAAAGTGCGGCGCTGATCTTCGGTCAGAATTGGCAACAGAAGCTGGTTGGCTCTTTCTTCAGAGAGGGGGGGCAGACTCGTTCGCGTCAGATCGCCATGAATTCTTATCATAGGTGGCAAGCCGACAACCAGATGCAGATCTGATCCCTTTTGTTCTTTAACCTGAAACAGAAGGTCGCGAAGATCACGGTATTCGTTCAGAGTGACTGCCAGGAATTTTTCTTCGGGTTGCGTTTCAGGGTCAAAATCATCAAGCTGCAGGCGCTCGCGACCAAGCAGTTTTTCGATCTGTTCAGGCTTCAGTTGATGCAGAAAGCGATTGAACTTTTCTGTTTCGCGCTCATTAAGAGTGACGAGCATTGTCAAAACACTCGGTAGTGCTGGGTATTGCAGGTTTTTGAGCGTCTTTTCGCACCAGAAGGAAATGGTTTTATCGCGGTCAAAAAGAGAGATGAGCAGTGGCTTGATGATTTTGCCGCGGGTCATGCGCGACAGGGCTTCGACAATTGCGTGTCTTACCGACATTGCCGGCTGACGGAACCCAAGAATCAGAAGATCCACGGTAAATTCGACATCAAGATGCGACAGGGCTTTGATGGCACAAATTCGGGCGTTATCGTCGCGGTGATGATCGACAATATTGAGAAGATTGCGCACTGAGCTTGGGTCATGACCGGCCCCCAGTGTCTTCGCTGCCCATGAAAGCGTGTCAAAATCTTCGTCGCCGAGTGCTCCGATGAGAGCATCGGTAGCGACAGTGCCCAGCTGGCCCAGGATGTCACTGGCCAGACTTCTGATAACCCACACAGGGTCGCGAAAGGCTTTTATCAGGCGAGCAATGCCTTCGCGGTCGGGGCTGACTCCGACGGCTCTAAGAGCGTAATAGCGATCATCAGGGTTCTGGGTTTCGAGATCCTGGGCGAAGACAGTCATGGCACGCGCGCCAAGAATACGCCCGGCAATTATGATAACCTCATCCTTCAATTCGGATGATTTGTTTTGCATGATCTTCAGGGCCTTCTGAAGAGCTTCATCACCTTTGCGCGACAGCACCTGGACTGCCTGGTAGCGCATCAATGGCGACTGATCGAGTACGGCTGAAAAAAGGAACCCGAGAGATTTTTCACCCGGAACGAATTCAAGAGCGGCAATTGCATAAAGTCGCACAACTGGGTCTCTGGAAAGCAGAAACTTTTGAATCTGCTTGATTGCCCTGGGGCCGCTGGCATCGACAAGCAGTTTCAGCCCCCAGTATTTCTGGTGCAGCTTTCCCGATGCAAAGACATTTTTGATCACCGGCAGAAGCAGTTCACCCTGTTTCAGCAACAATTCGTTGATGTGGCGACGCAGCATGAAGCTGGGGTTTTCCATTAATGCGATCAGCAGCTCAAGACCGCCAGAAACTTTCAATCTGACGACAAGGTCGGCCGCCAGAATCTTGATTTCGTCTTTTTCAGGGTTTCTGAGAATATTCAGCACCTGCTCAGATTCAAGTCGCCCGCCAACGCCCAGCAGAAACAGCGACCAGTATCTGATTGAATCAGTCGGGTGGTTCAGCAGAGCCTGAAGCTGCCCGGCGACTGTCGGTAGCCTTTTTCCGAGAATTTCTGCAGATTTCTGCTGTACCGATGAATCAGGATGGGCCAGGCCCTTGTAAAGCAGCAGTTGAACGAACTGCTCAGAATCAAGGTCGGCGCATGCGGGAAGTAAGTTTTTTAAATCAGCCGCATTGCCTGATTTAAATGCTTCTGAAATCGACGCAAGCTTCTCAGACTGATTCACAACACTCATTCTGCTTTAACCGCCATTTCTTGATTCCGGGGGAGAAATTCCGGTCTGATTGTAAATACCATTAGAGAGCATGATAACCAAGACAGCACAACCGTGGCCAGACATTTTCAGCCCATGATTTTTCGGAATGACCACAGACTCGATCTGGGTCAAAAAACAAATTTAAAGATTTTTCGGGGCAAGGGTTCATTGACACTATGCAGTATCGTTCTTATAATTAACAGCGTAATTGTACCGAACCACGAATCAGTCTCTTCTACAAGAGCGGAGGAATAATATGACCTTGATGAACCAGAAGATGATACGAAGAATCTCGCTGCTGACAGTTATTATGTTTGTGTTGTCGACCTTTGGCGCCTATGCCCAGACTTCACAGGTCAGTATTCCCGTCTCTGCCAACCAGCCTGTAGACATTTCAATTCTGAACAATGTTATCCCTGAATTGAACAGCCTGCAGAGCAACCTCCGTTCAGCGCAGAGCACTTTATCCAGCCTCGAAAGAATTTCTACCCCGATTTACAGCAAGATCGCCCCGACCGGCATGGAAACCATGAGCATTGCCCAGCGCGTTAAGGCGATTCTCGCCAATGCCAAGTCGGTTCTCGGCACAACTCTTAAAACTTCCGGCGAGCAGGCCAAAGCCAGTATCGCCGCCGGGGCCTCGCCGACCACTCTCTCTTACGACCAGCAGCTTGCTTATGGCGTCGAACAACTCGGTGCCCAGGCCGCCAAAATCGAAACCAACGGCAAATACGCCGGTGCTCTCGACAAACTCAAAGTGATTCTCGCCTCGGTTAAAAACTCACTGCAGAAGGTTGTCACCGCTATCCGCGCCAAAATCTTCGCGGTTGGCCAGAAGGTGGGCCTGATCGACAAGAGCAAATCATTCGAAGAAGGTAAAGTTGTCGATAACAGCGAAGGCGAAAATGGCAAGATGATGCTGAGCGCCTCAGCCGATGTGCAGTATGCCGATTCTTTCTCGGGCAAGCTCAGCAAGGGCGTTAACGAAGGTTCCCAAGCTGCCAAAACCTCTCTGAAAAACAGTTTTTCTTTCTCAAATCTTGCGATAACCACTGCGGTAGCGGTCGGAACCAACCTCGCTATCGACGTGATTCACGGCAACAAACCCTCATTCAAACAGGCAGTAAAATCAGTCGCTTCGCTCGAATTTGCCGGTAACGTGATGGGTTCGGCCCTTGGCGCTGCCGGTGGCCAGTTCACCGCTTCAATCGTAAAAAGCTTTATTCCAGGCCCGATTGGCGCTCTGGTTGGTTCGGTAATACCGGTTCTGTTCGCATCGGCTTCAGGCCAGATGGGTTCTAACCTGATAACCGGCCTCAAAAGTGGTGAATTCTCTGTAGCCAAAGCTTTCAAACAGATCGACAAAGCTGATCTCATCGGTTCATCAATCGGTTCAACCATCGGCATGGCTCTGGGTGCTCCGATACCGGTTATCGGGCCGATCATCGGCGGCATAGTCGGCGGTTTCCTCGGCAGTAAGGTGGCCAAATGGGTTTCTGCATTCGCCAAAGGTGGCAAAGTATCACTGTTTGGCAAGGGTGCCAACGTTGCCAATAACACCTCAACCAGCTCGGGCAATTTCTCAAACTTCTCGAATGCCATTGGTTCGCTTGGTGGTTCTAACAAGAGCACTGGCCCTGTGGTTGCCGGTGATTCAACCGTTGGCGTCGCCCAGCTTTCAGTCAGCGGCAGCTCCGAAAAGCTCGCCGAAGTCGAAAAGAAATATTACAACACCTACCTGCAATACAATAAAATGGTCGAAGCCAACGATACCGAAGGCGCCAAAGCAGTATTCGAACAGCTGAAACAGTATTCTGATGAATACACCACTCTTAAAAAGTCTGTTCAGGCTGAATAAGAAACGATTGTAACCCGAATCCCCCGCAAAGAACGGCGTTAATGCCGTTCTTTGCTGTTTATTGGTAACTGCTGAATTTAGCTCCCCCAGCCGAGAGGCCGGGCCATTGACTGCTTTCGCTGTTTTCAATAAGTGACAGCCTGCTCTTGACGCGAAGTGGGTTGCATAGTAACATGCACGCGCCGTAGTATTTTTTCAGTTGAGGTGCCCGTGGATATTCTTGTTTTGGGTTTCGGTGCCCGAGAACACTCAATTGTTCATGCCCTTGCCAAATCACCATCAGTGCATAAGATCATTGCCTGCCCCGGCAACGCCGGCATGGCAGGAATACCGATCTGCAAACGACTGCCTTTTAAAGACAACGCTGAGCTGGTGCGCTATTGCAAAGACAAGATTGCCCTGGCGGTGGTAGGTTCGGCTAAATTCGTCGAAGAGGGAACGGTTGACGCCCTGGCTCTGGCTGGTATTCCGGTGATCGGTGCCGCCGCCGATGCCGGCAGAATCGAAACCAGCAAGGCGTTCGCGGCTAAATTCATCGCCCGGCACCATATTCCGTCGCCGGTTACCCGTATAGTCGTCAATGCCGCCGAAGCCGAAAAGGCCCTCGAAGAGAACCCTGGCCTTCTGGTGGTTAAGTGCGACGGCTTTTCGCATGGTAGTGGCGTTGCGGTTTGCGACACCCCCGAAGACGCTCAGCATGCTGCGATAAAGCTTTTAAATCTGCATAATCCGCCCCTTATCCTGCAAGAAAAGCTCACCGGTATCGAATGCTCATATACAATTCTCACTGACGGGCAACAATGGGTTTCTTTCAGTTCTTGTCGCGATTACCGGCGTGCCGACGAGGGTGAAACCGGCCCAACTACCGGTGGCATGGGCGCTGTCAGCCCTTCGCCAGATCTGACCCCCGAACTCGATCGCCGCATTGTCGAAACTATTGTTCAGCCGGTCGTTAATGGCATGAAGGCCGATAATCTTATCTATCGCGGCTTTTTGTCTATTCAGATGATGCTGACCGCCGATGGCCCAAAAGTTCTTGAATTTAATGCCCGCCTCGGCGACCCCGAAACCCAGAGTATTTTGACCCGCTTCCGTGGCGACCTGGCCACTCTGTTAAAAGACTGCTCAATGGGTTGCCTGACTTCAGTCGGCTCAGAAGTTGCTTTCGGCCGACACTCGGCTGTGTCAGTGGTGGTCGCCCGCAGGGGTTACCCTGATAACGAAGCAATTGAACCGGTGGTCAGGGGTTTTGATAAAATTGTCGATTCGCTGGTGTTTTTTTCCAACTGCCGACGGGCCGAAGATTCAAACGATTATAAGTTCAAGAGTGGTCGCCTAATAAGCATCACCGCAGTCGGTGAAAGCCTCGAAGAAGCCCGCAACAAATGCTATACCGACCTCGCCCTTCTCGAACTCGAAAACGTTAAATATCGCACCGACATCGGCCTTTAATCTGGCGGCCAGGTGTTTGAGGTTTAACGCATAAAAAAAAGTGGCTGCCCGCGTGGGCAGCCACTTTTTTTATGCTGGTCAGATGAGCTTTTTAAAGATTGTAAACTTAGAAAGCAGTTTCAGCACCCAGAACTTTTTGCCAGGCAGGTCGTCGGGGCCAAGAACCGATTCAACCTCGCCCTTTTCGTTAATGCTGTACTGATACTGTTCTGATTTATTAATGTCAGAAATCATCTCAGCACGCAACTGCTTGGCAAATTCAACTGATTTTACGGCAGCAACTACTTCTGAGTTGATCTGTTCACTCATGTAATCGAGGTTGTAGGTGCCAACCACGCCGATTTTTCGGTCAAATAGCCAGTTTTTGGCATGCAGCTTGTTTGAACCCTTGTAAACATAGATTCTGATATTGGGTATTTCTTTGAAAATGCGCTTCCAGTCAGCGTAGAACATTGCCTGAGTGGCCAGACTGTCTGTTGAAGCAGGGCTGTTGGTGTGCATGATGATCGGAACACCCCGGCGACCGGCGCGTTTAAGAGCGTTGAACATGCGTTCGGTGAGTACAACGTATGGGTTCTGCAGCATGATTTCTTTTTTGCAGCCATCAATATACTTGATCATCTCGTCGGTGATGTCATTGCGTGGCCCGCCAAGCGAGTGCTTGTCGATGATTTTGCAGGGCGCTTCGATCGAAGTGGCGAATGGATCAAAGCCTGTGAAGTCGCGCAGGTGGCTATAACCCTTAAGTTCACTCAAAAATGAATTGGCTGCCTTGGTGTATTTTTTGTTGGCGTCAGCGGGAACACTGAAACGCTCATTGAGCAGGTGCTTATACATCGCATCATAGCCGGCAACAAGAGTATCGCGCATGACGTCAACGTTGCCCCACAGCTCTTTGCTGATGCTGTAGGTTTTGAGCTTGGCAAATTCTTCGTCGAAGGCAAAGTCAAGCTGCTGGGCTATTTCGTTGCTTCTGACAACTACATCGCAGTCGCGATAGGCACCCGGATGGTCTTCGGGTTCGAGGAAGTAGTCCATGGAAACGTTACGGCCACCAATGATCGCATATTCTTTATCGATAACAATAATTTTGTCATGGTTGGAAGCCATCAGCTTGCGCAAGTCGGTAACAACACTGAGAAGATTGGTGTGAACCGGGTTAAACACCTTGACTTCGACGTTTGGATACTCAGTCAGTTCCTGGAGGAAATCCTGGCCGAGAAGCTTGCGGGTGAATTTCTTTGTGCCACGGGCGTCGAGTAACAGTCTGACCTTAAGCCCCTGTTGAGCCTTTTTAAGCAGCATGCCGAGCAATGAATACCCGAAAATATCTTCATCCATGATGAAATACTGCACATCGATTGAGCTGCGGGCCTCTTCGAGCAGTTTCCAGCGCGAATACCAGGCTTTGGAATTGCTGTAAAACAGGCTGACTTCGCTGGTTTCGTTGCTGGTGCCGTTGGCAACCTTGAATTTGTCGAAAGTTACATCGACCGGGGGCACAAACTTGGCACCCATATCTTCATACCAGACCTGAAATTTTTCAAAATCGCTCTGGGTATTGTTAAAGTCAGCCATCTTGCCGGCATAGCCAAACCATCTGGTGACCTTGACCGGGAAAGCGAGCCATGAGGTGTTGCGATATTTTGCATAGGTCTCTTGAGAAACGCCGTAGGTCGAGTTCAGGGCATTTTTCCATTGCAGGTGCTTCTGGCCGGCGGCGAGAAAGTTGATGCGCTCTTTGGCCAGCAGCGCAATTTTTGAATTCGGGTTGTTTTTGCCGATCTGCTTAAGGATTTTAGATGCGGAGACGGCATCGTCTTTAAGCAGTTCATAGGCTTTAGCCAGTTCATATCTTGCGACATCGGCATACTTTGAACCTGCGCTTGATTCGATGAAACTGGCAAGCAGTTTCATTGCCGATTCGGGAGCCTTGCGGCCCTTTTCTGACCAGAGTTGTTCGAGAATGCGCTGTAAGCCGGTGGGCAACTGCTTCTGCGCGATTGAGGCTGAATTCTCGCCCTCACCGGTGGCTACGCAGGTGGCGGCTTCTGAAGAGGTGACTTCGGTGGTGGCTGAGTCTTCAGAAGTTTCATCTGGCTTGCTGTTGCGGTTTATTGAGCCTTCATAGGTGGCCTTTGCCTTGAGATAGGCGCCGGAAAGCGTCTTTATCTCGCTGGCCGGCTTGTTTTCGTTTACCGCGGTGCGATAAGCGTTGTAAGCCGCAACATAATTTTCGTAATCAGATCTGGCGTCGGCCCATGAAACACCGTTGCCACCCAGCAACAGCAGCGCCGAAAACAACAGCATTGAAAGAAGTTTTTTCATACAACAGCCTCCACGATTAGCTTAACATTAACATTATACTCGCGGAGAACTGAATCGGGAAGGGTACCCCCCAAAAAAATTACGTGAACAAAACTGTTTGTTAAAACAGGCTGGTCAGGCCGGTAATTGACTGAAGCTGCAGATAACTACTGCTGATTTAGGCCTGCGCGGCAGGGTCAGGGTTTTCGACAGCAGCCTGGCGCGGGGCGAAGGTGAAGCTGAGCACCAGCATGATAAAAGCTGCAATCAGGGGCAGAAGCAGCATGCGAACTATGAACGGGCCTTGATAGATAAAGGCCCTGGCTTTGCCTGGTTGTTCCTGGGTCAGGCGCAGCAGATAGGTGCCCGGGCCGGCCTGCCGGGACATGAAGGTTTGCCATTTGGATGGGTTAGGCATAAAGCTCGACGGGTATTTGCGCAGGGCAAACTTGTTGCTCATCAGCAGTTTGCCCTGCGGCGAAATCAGTTCAACCTCGCCGGCAAAATCGCCATCTTCAGACTTTATATCGATCTGAATCGGGTCAACACCGTTGGCAACCAAAGACAGTTCGCTGGTGGCGGGCATGGCATAACCTTCGGCCGCGACAACGCCGAGCGAACCTTCGCCGACCGGGTTGTTCAGGTATGACGGATCAACAATCAGCCCGCCGACAATCATGATAACGGTTAGTGCCATGGTTGAGGCAATTTTTCGTTTCCAGTTTGCAAGAAACAGATTCATGATCGTGGCCCTCCTGAACAGGTTATTTTTCAGTTGTGGTTCAAAAGCTGTTAGACAATTGTCAGACCGTCACCTTTTATTGTTATTCTGGCATTGGTGCCATCGGCAATGTTGCCCGATATTATAGCACGGGCCAGCAGAGTTTCTACTTCTTTCTGCAGAAGTCTCTTCAGAGGTCTGGCGCCGTATAATGGGCTGTAGCCCCTTGCAATGAGCCATTTTCTGGCTTCGGGGGTGACTTCCAGATTGATGCGGCGATCAACCAGTCGTTTTTGAATCGAAGTAATCTGCAGATCGATAATCTGGTCGAGTTCACTGCGCTTGAGCGGCGTAAACAGAACAATATCATCGACGCGGTTAAAAAATTCAGGTTTGAAGAATCGCTTAACCTCAGCCAGAACAGTTTCTCGGGTGTCGTCGGTTATGTCGCCTTCTTCGCCGATTTCGCTGATAAGCGTCTGGGCTCCGATATTACTGGTCATGATTACCACGACATTTCGAAAGTCAACGGTGCGGCCCCGGGAATCAGTCAGGCGCCCATCGTCGAGAATCTGCAGCAATACGTTGAATACGTCAGAATGTGCTTTTTCAATTTCGTCAAAAAGCACAACCGAATATGGTTTGCGTCGCACGGCTTCTGTGAGCTGGCCGCCATCGTCGTGCCCGATATAGCCTGGAGGGGCACCGATCAGGCGCGAGACTGAGTGCTTTTCCATGTATTCACTCATGTCGATGCGCACCATGTTTTCTTCGGTGTCAAACAAAGACTGGGCAAGCGTTTTTGCCAGTTCGGTCTTGCCGACCCCGGTTGGACCAAGAAATATGAACGAACCGATCGGACGGTTCGGATCTTTAATGCCGGCTCGAGAGCGTATGACGGCGTCGGTGACCAGGTTCACAGCGGCATTCTGACCAATCACCCGCTGATGCAGGTGCTCGTCGAGGTGCAGAAGTTTCTCTCTTTCGCCTTCCATAAGGCGGGTTACCGGTATTCCCGTCCAGCGGCTGACGATATCGGCAATTTCTTCTTCGGTCACTTCTTCGCGCACCAGTTTGCCGGTATTCTGTTTCTGTTTGAGCTCATCTTCAAGGTTTTTCAGCTGTTTAAGAGCTTCGGGAAGCCGGCCGTGTTTAAGCTCGGCTGCTTTGTTAAGGTCGTAGGCCCGCTCTGCTTCGCTGATCTCCTGATTGAGCTTCTCAATCATCTCGCGATGAGTCTGCACGCGCTTGATTACCCCGCGTTCACTTTCCCATTGGGCCTTCATTGCGTTGCCCCGGTTCTTCAGATCAGCGAGTTCCTTGCGCAGCGTCTCAAGGCGATTAATGCTGTGCTCATCCTTTTCTCTTATGAGGGCAGCTTCTTCAATCTCGAGCTGCATGATGCGCCGGGTGACTTCGTCGAGCTCTGCCGGCATTGATTCAATATCAGTGCGAATCATCGCGCATGCTTCGTCTACAAGATCGATAGCTTTGTCGGGAAGAAAGCGGTCGGTTATGTAACGATGTGACAGGGTTGCAGCAGCTACCAGCGCCCGATCCTGGATTTTCACCCCGTGAAATACTTCGAATCGTTCTTTCAGGCCGCGAAGAATCGAAATGGTGTCAGGAACATCAGGCTGTTCAACCAGAACCGGCTGAAACCTGCGCTCAAGTGCAGCGTCTTTTTCAATGTGCTTGCGGTATTCATCAATGGTGGTAGCACCGATACAATGCAGCTCACCACGTGCCAGCAGCGGTTTAAGCATGTTGCCTGCATCCATTGAGCCTTCGGCTTTGCCGGCACCGACAATGGTGTGCAGTTCGTCTATGAACATTATGATCTGGCCATTACTGCTCTTTATTTCGCCGAGAACGGCTTTAAGACGTTCTTCGAACTCGCCTCTGAATTTAGCCCCGGCGATCAGAGCCCCGAGGTCAAGGGCAAAAATAGTTTTATTGCGCAGGCTTTCAGGCACATCACCATGCAGAATGCGCTGGGCAAGACCTTCTGCAATTGCAGTTTTGCCGACGCCAGGTTCGCCGATCAATACAGGGTTGTTTTTGGTTTTACGCGAAAGAATTCTGATGACCCGGCGAATTTCGGCGTCACGCCCGATTACTGGGTCGAGTTTGCCAGTTTTGGCAAGGGCAACAAGATCGCGGCCATACTTTTCAAGGGCTTCGTAAGTCTGCTCAGGGTTGGCAGAAGTGATGCGCTGGTTGCCACGAACCAAAGTCAGGGCCTGAAGAAACTGGTCGCGGGTGAGCCCAAGATCAGAGAAAATCTTGCCAACCACAGTTGATGCGCCGCTGGCAATCATTGCCAGAACCAGGTGCTCGACCGACATATACTCGTCTTTCAGAGATTTCATTTCTTCTTCTGCTTTTACGAGCATCTGCGATAGTTCACGGTTGATATAAAATTTGTCAGGCCCCATACCAGGGCCTGAGACTCTCGGAAGGCGGCTGATTGCCTGCTGTGAACGGTCGCGCATTGTCGATAGCGGAATATTAATGTTATTGAGCAGCCGGGGAACCAGATCTGCCTCATTGGTCAGCAAAGCCGCGAGCATGTGCTCAGTTGAAATTTCCTGGTGGCCATGCTGAATGGCGATGTTCTGGGCAAGCTGCAGCGCTTCCTGTGTTTTTTGTGTCATTTTGTTGATATCCATCAGAACACCTCTTCAAAAAATAGATTAACCCTTTTCCTATCTGCAATCGGCATGCCAGAATGCCTGGCACATAGCAAACAGGCTGTACAAGACTTGTTAGAACACCATGTCGGTACAAATTCTAATTGCCGAAGGCGTAGCAGCAACGTCGCAACCCTAAATAAATGCGTCACTTTTGTCGCCCATCTGCTTCGATATTAAAATTTGCATTTGCCCTTAGTTACTAAAGTTTGCTTGACAGGGAATTTAGTACAGGGATATACCCTTAGAGTTGCGAAAAACCTGTTTAATTTTTTTCAGGAGATACAGAAATGGCTCAACGAGGAATCCGTGAATATCACGGCAAAAGAATGCTTGCAAGACACCTTGATACCTACTGTGAAAACAGTGTTGGTTACGATGGGCACATCGTGCTGGTCAGCGAGAACACCGACTGGAACCAGCTCAAAAAGGAAAACCCCTGGCTTAAAACCGAGAAGCTGGTAGCAAAACCCGACCAGCTCTTTGGAAAGCGTGGAAAACACGGTCTGGTTCTGGTTAATAAAAATCTGGCTGACACAAAAGCCTGGATTGATGAGCGCATGGGTAAAAAGCAGGTCGTTAACGGTATTGATGGAACCCTGACGCATTTTCTGATTGAGCCTTGTGTACAGCATGAAGCCGAATATTATGTTGCGATTAAATCAACCGCCGAAGGCGATGAAATCTATTTTTCGCTTGAGGGCGGCATCAATGTCGAAGAGAACTGGGATAAAGTTGTCGTCATAAAAGTGCCGGTTCTCGGTGGTATGGATGATGTTAACGTCGAAAAGGCGCTTCCGGCCGTACTGGGCAAGAACAAAAAGCTGGTAGCCGGTTTTATTCGTGGTCTTTATAAATATTTTGCGGCGCTGCATTTTGCCTACCTTGAAATTAATCCGTTCGCAATTGCCGGCAGTCGCATTGTGCCGCTCGATATGGTGGCCAAGCTCGATGATACTGCCGAATTTTGCTGCAGCAAGCTCTGGGGCGAAGATATTGAGTTTCCGGCCGCTTTCGGGCAAAAACTTACCCCCGAAGAAATGAAGATTCGCGAACTCGACGCTCTCTCGGGCGCTTCGCTTAAACTGACGTTGCTGAATCCCGATGGCATAATCTGGAACATGGTTGCCGGTGGCGGGGCGTCGGTTATTTATGCTGATACGGTCTGTGACCTTGGCTTTGCCAGTGAACTGGCCTTTTATGGCGAGTATTCCGGTAACCCCAGCGCTGGCCTCACTTATGAATACGCCAAGATTGTTCTCGATCTGATGACCCGTAAGCCTGACGCGAAAAAGCGCCCAAAGACCCTGATTCTTGGCGGTGGTATTGCCAATTTTACTGATGTTGCCAAAACTTTCACAGGGATCATCAAGGCTTTGAACGAGTTCGGCGAAAAGCTGAAAAAGGTCAAGGCCAGAATATTCGTGCGCCGTGGTGGCCCGAACTACCAGGAAGGCCTCGCCAACCTGAAGGCGGCCGCTGAAAAGCTTGGTGTGCCGATTGAAGTGCATGGCCCCGAATATCACATGACCCGCGTCGTTTCTGACGCCCTGAAAGCCCGCTGATGAAAGGAACTGCAATGAGTCGACCAGATTATCTGCTTTTCGATAAAAACACCGTTTCGCTGATTTATGGCATGCAAACCAAGGCGGTTCAGCGCATGCTCGATTTCGATTACTGCTGCCGCAGAACCGTTCCGTCGGTTGCCGCTCTTGTTGATCCGGGCAAAACCGGTAGCCAGAAGGTTTTCTGGGGCAAGAAAGAAATCTTTATTCCAGTTTACCCCGATGTAAAAACCGCCATGCTGAAACACCCCGAAATCGATGTCATGATCAATTTCGCTTCTTTCAGAAGCGCATTTGATACGACCATGGAAGGTTTAAACGAAGCAAAGATCCGCACCATCGTCGTCATCGCCGAAGGCATGCCCGAACGCCAGGCCCGCCAACTGCGTGCCCTCGCCGTCGAACGCCGCAAGGTCATCATCGGCCCCGCAACTGTTGGCGGTATCGCGGCCGGCGCTTTCAAGGTTGCCAACACCGGCGGTACCATCGAAAGTATTATCGAGTCTAAGCTGCATCGCCCCGGTTCAGTTGGTTTTGTCAGCAAATCAGGCGGCATGTCGAATGAAGCCTACAACATTATCGCCCTCAACACCGATGGTTTGTATGAAGGCATAGCCATTGGCGGCGACGCATATGCCGGTTCGACCCTTCTCGAACACCTGTTGCGTTTCGAGGCTAACCCGGCGATCAAAATGCTGGTCTGCCTTGGCGAAGTCGGTGGCGAAGAAGAATGGAAAATAGTCGAAGCCGTCAAAACGAAAAAGATCAAAAAGCCCTTGGTAATGTGGGTTACAGGCACATCAATCAAATACATGCCCAAGGGCATTCAGTTCGGCCATGCCGGTGCCAAGGCTGACGCAAGCCGCGAAACCGCCGAGGCCAAAAATGCTGCCCTGCGCGAAGTCGGTGTTATTGTTCCAGAATCATTCGATGATTACGATAAGGCCATCAGAGCGACCTATGAAAAACTGGTAGCCAAGGGCACTATCAAGCCTGCCCCAGAAGTTGAGCCGCCGGTGATTCCGATGGATTACGCGGAAGCGCTGGGTCGCAATATGGTGCGCAAGCCGACCAGCTTTACCTGCACTATTTCCGACGATTCAAAAGATGAACTGCTCTATGCCGGTCACAAAATCAGCAAGGTCATTGGCGAAAATTATTCGGTCGGAGAAACGATCGGTCTGCTGTGGTTCAAAGAGCGCCTGCCCAAATGGGCCGCCGAATTCATGGAAATCGTGCTCAAGCTCTGCGCTGACCATGGCCCGGCCGTTTCAGGTGCTCATAATACGATTGTAACGGCGCGTGCCGGTCGAGATCTGATGAGCGCTGTCGCGTCGGGCATTCTCACGATTGGCCCGCGCTTTGGTGGTGCGGTTGCCGGCGCGGCCCTGATGTTCAAGGCGGCTCAAGATGCTGGTCAGACCCCAGATGAGTTTATTGCCGATCTGAAGAAAAAGAATATCAAGATTCAGGGCATCGGCCACCGTATCAAGAGCCTGAAAAACCCCGACATGCGCGTCGAACTGCTCAAACAGTATGCCAGCAAGCATTTTCCAAGAACCAGACTGCTTGATTTCGCTCTTGAAGTCGAACAGCTGACCACTGCCAAAAAAGACACACTGATTCTCAATGTCGATGGCGCAATCGGCGTTCTTTCAGTTGATATGATGTACGGGCTCGGATGGGATGAAGATAGAATTCAGACCGTTGTCAACAGCGGCGGGCTCAACGGCCTGTTCCTGCTTGGCCGCACGATCGGCATGATCGGGCATTACATGGATCAAAGCCGTCAGAAGGCTGATCTATACCGCCACCCATGGGATGACATTCTCTACGATCTGCCTGCCGGCGAGTGATTTAAGTCGAATAAGGGGCTGTTTCGGGCATTCTGAAACAGCCCCTTAATTTTTTTTTGCCGGTAATGCAGGTCTGATTTTTTGACCTGGGCAGTTTTTTTTGAGATGGGAGTGGAGGCCTTGAATCGTTGAGACTGGCTGGCGTGAAGTGGCATGCCTGAAGAATTCAGTTGCAATAAGGCTGGTGCTAAACTTTTTGCTCGGGTTCGTCTTCGTCGCAGGCCAGATACTTGCGGGCCGCCAGCAGCAGAACAAATGAGAATGAGCAGAGCAGAAGGTCGAGAACGGTCAGGTCTGGGCGCATGGTTTTGCGGGCGACGACGAAAGCGAGCAACTCGAGAACCGCTTCAGGCTTGTGGGTCAAAAGAGTGCGGATCAATTCGAGGCAGATAACGAGGAGCAGAATCCGGTTAATGATCTCGTAAAGGGTATCGATATTGCTCCAGTCTACGCCACCCAGCAGAGCTATTGACGAGACGAAAAACACCGCCATTCCGGCCAGGAGCGAAAATGCAAGAATGCGTTCAGTCCACATGGTAAGGCGATGCAATAATTCTGAGATACTGCCAACTTGCGGCATATACAGCCTTCCTGAAAATTTCTACAGAGCGCTGATCCGTTTTTTTATTATACTTTTGTCGAAAAATAGCGTTTTTTGCAGGTTTTGTCA
>Ga0116170_10003007_pt1 | contig 15947 bp, 12 predicted proteins | sample AD_JPNHW1_MetaG_FD_89797 | JGI IMG/M metagenome (GOLD analysis project Ga0116170, IMG submission 89797) | Active sludge microbial communities of municipal wastewater-treating anaerobic digesters from Japan - AD_JPNHW1_MetaG | ecosystem: Engineered > Bioreactor > Anaerobic > Digestate | place...
CTGAAAAATAAAGACAACGAACGTTACCAGGCTCTCATTCAGAGACTCGGCCTGCGCCGCTAAGGGGAAGTAATGCAGAAAATTGAAATTGTAGCTTGTGACCTTCAGTCACAGACTGTTGCTTTTGAAACTGGCGCACTGGCCGGTCAGGCCTCCGGGGCTGCCGTGGTCAGATGTGGTGATTCTGTGGTATTTGCTGCCGTAGTTGCCAGCAAAGAACCAAAAGAAGGTACCGACTTCCTGCCGCTGACCGTCGATTACTCCGAAAAGACCTATGCTGCCGGCAAGATTCCCGGTGGTTTCTTCAAACGCGAAGGCCGTGCCACTACCAAAGAAATTCTGACCTGCCGCCTGATTGACCGCCCGATCCGGCCAATGTTTCCAGAACACTATCACAACGATATTCAACTGGCGATCTATGTTCTCTCTTATGACAAGGTTAACCAGGTTGATATTCTGGCCATTAATGCTGCCAGCGCCGCTTTGATGGTTTCTGAAGTGCCGCTCGTTGACGCCATCGCCGGTGTCAGAGTCGGCAAGGTCGATGGCAAGCTCATTCTGAACCCGTCACCGGCCCAGCTTGAAAATTCGACCATTGAAATGGTGGTTGCCGGCACTGCCCAGGCTATCACCATGGTTGAATCTGGCTCAAAAGAAGTCGCTGAAGACGAATTGATCGAAGCTCTCGGCTTTGCCCACGATAACATCAAAAAGCTCGCCGCTGCCCAGATCGAATTGGCCAAAAAAGCCGGCAAACCCAAAAATGCCGTGCCGACCCCCGCAGCTGAACCCGAAGTCGAAGCGCTCATCAATACGCTGCTGCCGCTCGTTAAAGACGCTCTCAGCACCGCCGAAAAGATTGAACGCGTCGAAAAGTTCAGAGTCCTCGACCAGAAACTCAAAGAAACCCTCATCGAAAAACTCGGCGAAGAAACGGCAACCAAAAAGAAAGACGCTGCCAAGCGCCTGCTCGAAGGTGCCATCTACACCGAAATGCGCCGCATGATTCTCGAAGACAGCCGCCGTATCGATGGCCGAACTCTTAGCGAAGTCCGCCCCATCAACTGCGCCGTCGGTTTCCTGCCCCGCACACACGGTTCTGCCCTCTTTAACCGTGGCCAGACCCAGTCGCTCGGTATCGTAACTCTCGGTGCCAGTGGCGACTCACAGGTCATAGACGGGCTTGATGACGAATACAAGAAAAAATTCCTCCTCCATTACAACTTCCCACCATTCTCAACCGGCGAAACTAAGCCAATGCGCGGCCCCGGCCGTCGCGAAATCGGCCACGGCGCCCTTGCTGAAAGAGCACTCAAACAGGTCATTCCGACTGATTTCCCCTACACGATCCGTGTAGTCAGTGAAATCATGTCGAGCAACGGCAGTTCGTCAATGGCCTCAGTCTGCTCCGGCAGCCTGTCTCTCATGGACGCCGGTGTTCCGATCAAAGCTCCGGTGGCTGGTATTGCCATGGGTCTCATCAAGGAAGGCGATAACTTCAAGATCCTCAGCGACATCCTCGGCGACGAAGACCATTTCGGCGATATGGATTTCAAGGTGGCCGGTACTTCACACGGCGTTAATGCCCTGCAGATGGATATCAAGATCATCGGCGTTACCCTCGATATCATGAGAGTGGCTCTGAAACAGGCTAAAGAAGGGCGTTTGCATATTCTCGGCAAGATGAATGAAGTAATTCAGACACATCGCCCCGAATTGTCTGAATACGCCCCGAGAATCGTCACCATCGAAATCGACCCCGAAAAGATCAGAAACGTTATCGGGCCAGGTGGCAAGATGATCCGCAAGATCACCGAAGAAACCGGCGTCGAAATCGAAGCCAGCGACGACGGCAAGATTCTTATCATCAGCCCCGATGCCGCTGCCAACGAAAAGGCCGTCTTCATGATCCGTCAGGTCACCGAAGACGCCGAAATCGGCAAGATCTACATCGGCAAAGTTAAACGCATCATGAACTTCGGCGCCTTCGTCGAAATTCTGCCCGGTATCGAAGGCATGGTGCACATCAGCCAGCTCGAAAACCGCCGCGTTAACAAGGTCGAAGACGTGGTAAACGTTGGCGACGAAGTCAAGGTGAAGGTTATCGAAATCGACTCACAGGGTCGCGTTAACCTCTCACGCAAAGCCGCCATGGAAGACTCCCCCGAAGAGTAAAGCATCATAAAAAAACCGCCCCGGCAACGGGGCGGTTTTTTTATGCCTGCATTCATTGAACCGGGTTTATTTTTATTGGGTAACCTTGCGTGCAACCTCAAGATCAAGCTCGGCACGTTTCAACATTAGCTGCAAATCAGGCGAATCACCCCGTGAAGCGAGCGAACGCATGCGCAGCAGTTGCTTTGAGGCTTCCTGGGTGGTTGACCAGTCGAAGATGGTCAGCTTTTCCTGTTTATCTGGAAATGTGTCTTGCAGAATCTTCTTCAGACGGCGTTCCATGCGCACCTGCCTGATCTTGTTCTGAATGTAACCGTCATCGTTTTTCATTTTCAGGTAACATTCAGCCATCATGCTGTGAATATCGACCCGGTGCTTTACATCCATCTGGTCGACCCCATTGAGGGCGTCGTTGAAACTGCTGAGGGCCTTGTCAAAATTGCCCGTGGCAAAGAATTGCAACCCGCTTTGAAAAGCCGGCAATGGCTGCCGGGCCAGCGACATCATCTGATCGTATTGCTGATTCTGTCTTGGCTTAGCAAAGTCGGTGGTCGGCGAAGGCATGGTTTTGAGCGACTCACTCATGTAAGTGTTATACGAACTGATAGTTGCGGTCATAACATTGGCAAACATGGTTTTTTTAATTTCACGGGCTTCACGGGCCGCTTTGTAGGCGTTTGGATTCGAAGATACCTGACTGCCGCCCGAACTTTTAGAAGTTTTTGAACCATGGCGGTAGTCTGAGTAATCAACATAGATGCGGTCGTGCGAAAACCTTTTCTGGTCTGATTTGAAGACCATGGTTAAAAAATTATAGACCAGCACGATCATCAGAAGGGTTATGCCGATTATCGGCCAACGCTTGTCCATGTTAATATTTCCCGTCTTGGTCGGTCGAAGAAAAATAGCCTGGATTAGCTATTTCGGCCAGCTTGGTGTTGCTGTAAAACTTGGTGACAATGTCGAGTTCTTCGTCTCGCTGATTCGGGGCCTCGTCTTTCATTGTGTGCAACCGCAGAACAATAAAAGCCGCGTCGCCTGACTTAGCAACGGTGACCGGCGTGATTTTCGTGCCGGTCTCTGAGTCGCGGTCAGGGTTCTGCGCATAACCTTTGACTTCAAAGTCAGCGATGTTACGCAATACCGGTTTTTCCATGGCCCCGTAATTACTCGTGAATACCGAGGCATCACCCTGCACGAACTTCATGGGCTGCTGCAGAAAATACAGCCAGCCTGGGGTGCGCTTCTTGATGACTGTGCCGTTTTCCCAGCGGTATTCATACTTCGCGACCATGATGCGTGCGTCACTGTCGGGGCCGGTGCTGCGAGGGTTGCCCGAAGTGTCGTAATAGATATCGTCGAGAGCGACTTTAGAGTAAGTGAAACTATAGAATGAGAACTTCTTGTTGGCCGAGTCGATTTCAAGAAACGAATAGCACGAAGTCATTTCAAGTTCGAGCTGGTCAAGAAGAATGCGGGTATCAGCCTGAACCTGACTCTGACTCACCGTGTGCCGCATGGTTTCGCGACCGCCAAAATAAAATTGCCAGGCGAACCCAAGCAACATGGTCAGAATTACTGCAACCACCATCATTTCAACGAGAGTTACCCCTCGACTGGTTGAATTATGCGCCATATTTTACGATTACCGTACCAAAGCCAAGGTTGAACTTGCGATTCGGCTCTTTCCATTCGATGTCGAGTTCTACTCTTATTTTCTTGTTGTTTTCGGTGCTCGCCTTCTCAAGTTTGACTGTTGTGTTGAAACGCTGGTAATAATCAGGGTATTTGATCGAATCGGCATCATCGCTGACCAGCGGCCCGCCAACCGGCCGGGCCGAATGAACGATGCCCAGTTTGGAGTTTTTCATTTCGGCTTCGAGTGCTTCAAAGCCGAGGGCCTTGATTTCTGAGATGATGGTGCGCCCAAGACTATGAGCCACCATAAGGTTCTTTGCCTGCGCCGTCTGCTTGTGGCTGTTCTGAAACAGCACTATCAGCGGCAGAATGCCGAACGAAAAGACAACCAGGGTCATCAGCAGTTCAGGAGTCGAGAAGGCGTGTCGCTTAGTCATCGCCGCCCCCGATCGATGCCACATGCTGAATCTTCGGGCTGAGATAGAATTCATGCGCCATCAGCTCGTAAGCCTTGCGCAGGTCTTCAGAGGCATCGATGCCCACCTGGGCGATGCGGTAGCCAGTGCCGGTTTTTTCAAAGTAGAGTGGGCTGTTGAAATTATGGAACACCCAGAGATCGCCTTCCTGAAAGTGTTTGTTCATGAAAAAATTAACGTAGTTACCAAAAATTATGTTCGAAACTTCAGCAATTTTAGAAATGCAATTCGCCCCGCCCTTGCTCCATTCATCGGTGGGCACGTTCGGATCCATTCCGAGTTTGGTAAGATCAGGAATATTGCCATCAGTGGTTCTGATGCCGTAGCACGAGAACACGCTCGCTTCGATCAGGTTGCCCGAACCCTCGATGATCATCGCCCGTTCGCGCGTGTCAGTCACTGCAACATTAAACGGGTGATAGAAAAGGTTCAGGTGCCCGAGCGGAGTGACTTTGTCGTCAGCTTTCAGAGCCACGATGCTGCCTTTGATCTTGAATGGCCGGTCAGCCGTGAAGCGCGACACCATGATAGTGCCTGTGCCAACATAAACCACCGGGGTTTCGACCTGAAACGAGTCGAGCCAGTAAAAGCCATTGAGAACCCATCGGCCATCGGCATCACGCGGAATTTCGCTCTCATCTTTCATTTTGCGGGTCGCCATGGCCCGATAATTATACTTGAAATTGGTGGGGTAAAGGTTCGGAGTGCTCTGTTCACTGGCATTCAGGGCGATACCTTCGCCTGGGCCGAAAATCTTGTTGATCAGAGGCATTGCAAGGGTGCCGATTGCTTCAAACGGCAAAAACAGCGAATTCAAAAATGAACCGCCAACCGCGCCGGCAGCAAAGCCTAATTTGCCAAGAAAGCCTTCAGGGTCGGGGTCGTTAAAATAGCTCAGCGAGAACTCAATATGTTTTTCGGGGGGTGGGGCATTGATGTTGTTGGTGATGTTGTTGTATTTGATCTCATAAACCCGCGAAAAAACACGTGTCTGCTCAGAAACCTTCACATCGTCCTTGTTCCAGCGATGCTCAAGTCTCAGGTGCTGATCGTCAGTCGGAAATTTCTTCTGAACCGCATGGTCGAAGTCGGCTTTGCTGTTCGGCAGATAGCGATCTTCACCCATTAGGGTGGCAGAGACGTATTTCCAGGGGGTGCGGCAGAACGGGCCACCGGGCAAAAACTTCTGGCTGAGGTTGGTGCCCTTGAAATAGGTGTCCTGGATGCCATCGGTCGAAACATCGCCGAGGATTTCCATAAGTGATTTGTTTTTGTGCGGCAGAACGCCGCCATATACGGTCTTGTGCGTGTAAAGGGAATGGTAGATTTCCTGGTTGGCGGCGGCATCGTCTTTGGTTTCTTTGCCGTCGCGCCACCAGATCGAAATGGCGTCCCACATTGATTTAGACGGAAAAATAGCCCTGCCGACCGACGGAAAATATGACATGCCAAAGAAGGTGTCGTTATACTGAAAAGCATTGTTATTGCCTGGAACCGGCTTTTTCGGGTCATAAATGTTGAATGCGCCACGATTCTGGTAGTCGCTTGCCAGTTCAGGGTTTTCGAGGTTGATAATGCTTGGCCCGTGCATGTAGACCCGTGACTGAAAGGGCATGTTCCAGAGGAAAAGTCGCCCGCCCGGGTTGGAAGGGTTGTCGGGGGTATTCATTTCGTTGCGTAGAATGGTCTGCACTGTCGCCGGGTCAGAACTGGTGATCTGGTGCCCAATGATGCTGAATAACGTAAAATTGCGGGCAATTGGGCCCATATTCAGCAGCTTGATATCACGCGAAATGGTGTAATCGACCTTGATTTTTCGGCGTTTTTGCAGCGAAACCGAAACCTCGATCTGCAGGGTCAGATACCAGTCACGCGAATATTGATTGTCGTATTTTGTGGTACGGTCGGGTGAATGGTGGTAGTTGTTCTCGTTATCGAGCGGCCCCTGCGGTATTGGCCGGCAGTCTTTGATATTCGGCAGGATCTTCTCGATTTCGAAGCCGGCCCGGGTCATGTGGTAGTCTTTAAGCGTCAAAACCTGGGTCACTTTGTCTTTGAGATCGGTAAAATCGTGAAGCAGGGTGGGGTTGAGACCAGTTGAACCGCCATTCTTCGGACCTTGGGCGGTCGAAGCCTGCCAGAGAAGCTGCTGCATAAAACCGGTGGTTGTTTTGTCGCGAAAACGCTCTTCAAGCAGCACACACGCCTCATCAGCCGCAGCTTCGGCAAGCTGCCGTGCCATGGTGCGATAAACCGAAACGGCAGCCTGAGAATATTCGGCTGAACTGCTCTGCTGCAAAAACATGCCCATAAAGGCCAGCAGACCAAGTATCAATACTGCCACCAGGTAAGCAAACCCTTTTCGGTTCATCAGCTGCTCCAGATTATTGCTAGTCGTACATTAAAGTTTAACACGCCGGCCCTGATGCGTCAAACTCACCCGGGGCGAATCTTTAAAGGTACCCGCTCAAACACTCAGTCTTCACTGAAAACATCGGCCGAAAATTTAAGCAACCGGGCGCCCGGCTGAAGGTGCGCACCAGGCGGCAGACCCGCTTTGTGGCAAAGGTTGCTCAAAAATTCATCGACATCCCAGCCCCATTCAACCGGCACCTGCGGCAGCAGCAGCCCCGAACGATGCCCGTTTATCAGCATCAACCCGTGCTTGCCGATCTCGATTTCACTAACGTCGCTGACTTCGGTCATCGGCGTCAGTACCGATACTTCCAGGGAAATTTCTGCCAGTTCTTCAGCCCTGACCGCTGCGAACCTCGGGTCGTGAGTCGCCGCCGCCACTGCCATTTCAGGCAAAGCAGCACTCAGAGGTTCGACGCCCTTGACAAAGCCGATGCACCCACGCAACTCGCCATGCCTTTTAAGGGTCACAAACACCCCGCAGCGCTCAGCAAAACGGGGGTCAGCAAAAGAAAATACCGGCTGCGGGCGGCCGTTCAGAACCGCTTCAAGGGTCTGTCTGACAACCCGCAACGCTTCTTCTCTGAAACTCATGGGCGATTCAGTTTCCATGACAGGCTCGGGGCGATCTGACCAGTGCAAATTGCCTGAACGGGGCCGGTCATAAACATGCAACCCTGGGCATCCTGCTCGATTACCAGATCGCCACCCGGCATGTGAACCGTAACCTGCTTGTCAAAGTGCCCGAGCTTGATGCCGGCCGCTACTGTGGCAGTGGCGCCGGTGCCGCATGCCTGGGTCATCCCGCAGCCGCGTTCCCAGATGTTGATTCTCGCTTCTTTGCGGTTGATGACTTCGACAAATTCAATGTTGATGCGGCGCGGATGGTTCGGGTGCGTCTCAAGCCAGGCGCCGGCAGTTTTCATTTCGTCGCTGCTTAGCGGCGATTTCATAAATATGACGGCGTGCGGGTTGCCAACATTAACATAGACGGGCTCAAAGGTTCTTTCGTTCCAGACCAGGGGCTTGTAACGATCAGCAGGCAGTTGTTCGCCGCTGGCCACGAGGTCGAAAAGCGCCTGACCCATCTGGGCGCGGTAGAATGATTCGCCGCCGGCATTGTTTACCAGGCCGACTGCCTTGACCCCGCTGCTCGTCTCAATCAAAATCTGGTCAGCGCCAAGCTGGCGTTTTGAAAAAAGATGCGCCACACAACGCACCGCGTTGCCACACATTTCAGCCTCAGTGCCGTCGGTGTTAAACATCTGCATGCGGCACTGATGCTTCGGGTCTCGCGGCGGCATCAGAAAAATTACTCCGTCAGCGCCGATACCGGTGCGTGGGTCACAAAGCAGCTTCAAGGTCTCTGGTTTTCTGAGACTCGTGAATTCAGAATTCATTTCGTCAAAAAAGATGAAGCTGTTTCCCAGCCCGTGCATCTTGCAATAAGCGATCATATATCAATTCCTGCCTTTCTCGTTTTGGACGGAACAAGCGGTCTTCTACCTGACGTAGAAAGTCACCGCCGAAAATACCGCCAGAATTACCACTGAAAAGATCAGTATCTGTTTGATCTCTTCTCTTTTTAACTCAAGTCTGCGAAAATTTCCAGCCACAAATATAAGCGCCATGAACGGCAGCACCGGTAGCCCCATTCCAAAAAATATGGCAGCCGCTACCGCCACCAGAAAGGAACTCAACAGCAAAACCGCGTTCTTTGCGGTGCCAAGATTGAAGCGCCGCGCTGCCTGAAAAAAGATCGCAAAAAATAAAAAATCGGTCAGCCCGATAAGATACTGAATCTCAGTCGTGCCTGGCACCGGAAAGCGCAACAAAAAATAATTGATCGCCGACGAAACGATAATCATCGACGTGGCCCCCGCCGAAACGCTCCAGATGTCGGCCAGGGTCGCAACCACCGCCACCGGTATCAGATGCGAAACCGCGTCAATGCCATTGCCGATCCATAACCCGATGCCCGAAGCCAGCGTTAATTGCATCAGGCAGAGCAATAGAATCATGCCAGGCCTCTCGGGTATAGCCGCTGCAACTTCTCGGGTTACCGCCGTGAAGAGCTGGTTGCGCGTTGCCAGAAGAATGCGGTCAGTCTCACCACTCAAACCTGCCGTCGCTGCGCTGATGAACAGGATTTCCCCGGTGATGCTACCGCTGCGGTTGATGGCCTGGCTGCGTTTAACCATCGGCAATGCTGCCTGATACACCCCGGCCACAGCCAGCGCACCGATGAGCAGGTAGACTGAACGATGCACTTCGAGGCACGAAAAACCATGCACCACAAATGCCGAAAGCATCGTCAAGACCGCCGCCGCGATAAAAGTCGCCGGGTTTTCGGCCAGAAAACCGATTTTTGGGCTTATGACGCCAAACAGTGCAAACCCTGCCGCCCAGGCCAGCAATGCTGCCGGCAGCATGATTAAACGACGGTTTTCGGGGGGTGGGGGCGCTTCGCTGCTCACTTCTTGCCCTGCAGCAAGCTCAGGCTTTCAGAGGCAAGTTTGACCATTTCAGTGTCGGTATTGCTTTTAACCGAGGCTTCATAAGACTCCCGGGCTGCCGGAAAATTGTTCAGCTTTTCCTGGATCTGCCCCATGTGATAATGAACCTCGCTCGAAACCGCTTCATGCGACAATCTGAAAATCTTCAGAGCTTTATCCTGGTATTGCAAAGCCTTGTTGAACTCACCCTTGCGAAAATGCACCCAGGCCAGTGAGTCGTAATAAGTGGCCCGGTTCGGCTTGTCAAGCTCGATAGCTCTCTCGACCAGTTCCCGGGCAAAGGCCAGTTCGCGGTTCTGGTCAGCAAGCAGATAGCCCAGCGTGTTGGCGATGCTGCCGTTCTCGGGCATCAGCTTGGCCATGCGCTTGAAAATGCCAATAGCCTTGTCGTAATCACGCCTCTCAAGATAAGCCGAACCCATTACCGAAAGCACCCTGACATTCTCCGGGTTATCTTTCAGCAGGTTGTCCCATTCGAGACGCGCCCTGGCAAAATCACCCTTTTCGTAATAAACCACCCCAAGGTTGAGGCGCGGGCTGATATCGCTCTGATCGAGAGAGATGGCGCTGCGGTAGATCTTCTCTGCCTCTACCAGATCTTTGGTGCTGAGAAAGACGTTGCCAAGATTGATGCGTGCCTTGACGTTTTTCGGATCGATTTTGAGCACCTGATTGAACAGATCGACGGCCCGCTCACGTTCACCAATGATCGAATAGACCAGACCAAGATTGTTCAGGGCGTTGATGTGCTCAGGCTCCTGGCGAACAACCTCTTCGTAAGACCGCACCGCATCGAGATACCTCGAAGTCTCATGATAAGCGACCCCAAGGTTGTAGTGTGCTTCAACCGGCAGGTTTGGTTCCATCGCAAAGGCTGTCTCGTAAGACTGAATTGCGTCAGAAATATGACCGCTGAAATATTGCGACATGCCAAGCAGATACCAGGTATATGGCTGGTTCTGATCGAGCGCCAGAGTGCGCTTCAGATGGGTGGTAGCCTCGTCGAACCGGTCGAGGCGCAGATACAGCTTGCCAAGGTTCCGAAGAGCTTCAGGGTACATCGGCTCAATGGCTATCGCCCTTTTCAGCATGTCTTCAGCCTTCTCGTTCAACTCGTCCTGAAGGTAGAGCAAGCCGAGAAAGTTGTGAGCCTGCTCAGAATAGGGGTCAATCGATTTGGCCTGCAGAAACAACTGCTCAGCTTTCTTGTTCTGTTCGAGAATCAGGTAGTTCAGCCCTTCCTGAATCAGAGAATTCGCACGTTCCCGCGAGGTGATCAGCTCTTTTTCGGAAGCTGGAACGATGGCTGGCTGGCAGAGCAGACTTAGCAGTAGAACCGCTGCCGGGGCAGTGTTGCGCAGAAACTTCATTCTTTCCTCGTTTTCCGGAAGCCTGTCAGAGGGCTTCCTTCTGGGCGTCAGTTTCGGTGATATTCGAATTAACCGACTGTTCAAGACTGTTCAACAGGTCGTTGAGCGCAAAGACTTCTTTCTCGATTCCCTGGGCCGATGCCAGATACAGAGCGTAGTTGTAGTCTTTGTTGGCTCTTATGGCTCTCTTGCCAAAGGTAACCATGCTTTCAACCGTTTCAAGCGTCTGTTTGTGCAGCAACAGTCGGTTGGGTATCTCGGTATGGTAAAGCAGGCCATTGATCATCTTGAACCGCGCCGATATCTTGCGGGCCAGAACCATTATCTCACGAGGGTGCTGGTCGCCTGGCTCGAAACGGTAGCGCTCGCGATGCCTTCGTTCAGTAAAGGGCCTCGCCTGATGCTGCATTGCCTGGCTGTGTCTCAGAATCTTTTTTATGTAGTCAAAGTTCTCACCAAGAAACTGCGAAAGCATGGTGGTTTCCTTGATTTCCTGGACGGCGACTGCCGGTTGCGGTGCAGCGGTGAACAGTGCCGCAAGCAATGCTGCAAAAATCAGTCGGCCTGCTGTGTTGTTCATGGTTATCTCCTTTGACTACCGAAATGAATTGTACATCGTTTTGGGTCGAAATTTCAATAGCTGAAAAGCCGACCCCGGTGCTTCAGCCCCACTATCGTCAGCTTGCCCAAAAATTATAACCATTATCTCAAGGGTTTGACCTGAGCCGCTTTCTCTGTTAGATATTAGTAAATTCTTCAGGAGGCTTACATGAACCGAAAAGTCATTTCTACCGACAAAGCCCCGGCCGCCATCGGCCCATACTCTCAGGCCATCAAAATCAATGGTATGGTTTTTACCTCCGGGCAGGTGCCGATAGTGCCCGCCACCGGCAAAATCGAGGCCACCGATATCGAAGGCCAGGCCGAACAGGTGATGAAGAACCTTGAAGCGGTTCTCAAAGCGGCCGGATCTGATCTTTCAAAGGTCGTTAAGGCAACTATCTTTCTTAAAGATCTCGCTCATTTCGCCAAAGTGAACGAAATCTATGGCTCGCGCTTCAAGAGCGAAGCACCAGCCCGCTCTTGCGTGCAGGTGGCAAAACTGCCCCTCGATTGCCTCGTCGAAATCGAAGCGATTGCCCTGACAGACTGATCATTCACGCTTCTGACCCGCAGTGGTCATAAAAAAAACTCCAGGTAGCCAAAGCTGTCTGGAGTTTTTTATGAAAGCTTAATTCAGTAAGTCTGTGGCTTCACCAGGGTAGACGATGTATTTGATGAACCGCCCGCGCACCTGACCGGTCTGATAAGGGCCAAGATCGCCGGCATCACCAGCCTGATAATCCATGTCACCCTCGTCGTTGCCATCGCGAACGTATGATGCCGGTTCGATGACTTCGAAAAGGGCAAACCCTATGATGCGCACCGAAGAGCCGAAGTTATACTGTTCAGGGCGATAAACCCCATTCGGGTGGTCAGTACCCTGAAGATCGTAGATGGTGTGGGCATCAACATTGTGAGTATTGTTCACCGGAACTTCAGGGCCAACATCTGTGATAGGTATGATGACATAAGGATTCGGAGATGCAGTGCCGTCACCATTTACCCTGAAATCGACGGCCTGATCAGTCGGGCCAGCCATATTGCCTGATTCACCGATGAGACGGTCGTTGATTTCAACGGGTATGTTTGAACCATTCTTGAACCGGTCGCGATAGTCATTGGCACCACCGCCTACGTAGTTATCCGGGTCGATTGGCCCATAGTTGTTTTTGTTCTTGCCGACCAGTGTCGGAGGCACGGCTTCACCGGTAACATTTTTCGAAACCAGGGCGCCGAGCAGAATGTTGTTGAGCACCAGACGCTTACTTTCGGCGTTCTTGTGGTAATGGCCACCGAGAAAGGTGAATTCACCATCGCCGCGCTTTCCCGAAATGTATTTGGCATGCCCGGCATTGCTCCTGTAATTGCCAAGCACCTCACAGCCCTCATTGAGGCACTCGTGCCTGAAAACGGCGGTGTGACCGGTACCCGTGTCTGGCCACAGACCATGGTTCTGGTTTTTGGCCTTTAAGGTATTCAGCAGATTAAACGGCATTGCCAGCCCGGCAGAGTAGGGGTGGTTGATCGTCGAATAATAACTTGAGCCATATTTGATCGGGAACCGGCGATACTCATAAGCGGTGAAGGCGAAACAGTGCGAATAAGCCTCAAGCGAACCGATTCCATCGTGAATGGCTGCCTGATACAGCGTAATGTCAAGGGTTTCAGGGGCGAAGCACTGGGCAAAGAGAAAGCCCCCGGCTTCAACGTGGCTGCGAATTTTGCGCACCACATCGAACTTCATCAACTGCACCTTGTTGGCCTTGTTGAACCAGCCTGCCTGGGTGTTTGCCATGCCCGGGCCGGCGTCGCCGCTGCTAACTGCCGTTTGCGGTTTCGGTTCAGAGCCGGGGTCGCTTGAAAAGCCATGCGCTTCAGCTATATCGACCAGTCGCTGGTATTCCTTGCACTGCAGATAGCTTTCGGTGCCGCACATCTGGTCTTTAACAAATGCGTCTTTGCGGTAGAGAACCCCATTGACTCCCTTGCGTTCGGCACAGCGGGTATTAGAAAGTTTACAGCTCGCCTCGGTGTAGCCTGCATCCCATGTCCAGGAGTTGGTTGTCTTGGTTACCCATTTTTTCTTGGCGTTATCCCAGACGGTGGTGGTGGTGGTTACCAGAGTATACTTGGTGCTGCAGTATGAACACATGCGAGCCTGAGCCGCTGCTTCAGTGCCGATGCGGTTATTGTCGAAGAAAACCTTGCAACTGTCTTTGTAGTAGCCGCAGCCGCCGTTGAAACCAGTAAAGTCTTCATGGTGAAGGTGCAACCAGTGGTAGTTGTCAAGGGCGCCGTTGAGAATCTCATCATCGTAAATATGGTTGTTGGCATTCGCGTCATAGACACCACGCTGGTAGCCGGTGGGCAGGCTGTAAGTGCCATAAGGCACATAAGCAGCCCGCAGAACGTCTTCAACCGGGTCTGTGCCTTCCTGTGATGAATAAACGGCAATGCGCGGCCGGTCATAAAGCTCGAGAGCGTTGGGGTTGACCGCGTCAAAAATTGCCTGAATAGCATCTGCACCCTCGATAATCTTGTAATTGACCTTGAGTTTTTTCAGCTGGGTGATTATTTCATCGTAGTAGGTAAGATAAAAAGAACCGCCCCGGTAGCCGAGCAACCAATAAACCGGCACAAAGCCAGTGTCTTTGCCGTCGCCAATCCGCAAGCACCAATAGGCAACACCATAGGCTTTGAGAAAACCATCATCAGTCTGTGAGCCGGCATCCATGGGTACCAGAATCATTTTGGCATTGTCACCGACCGGGGTTTCATTATTGGCCTTGGCACCGCCAGAACCGAGCTTTAGAATGTATTCTTTGCCGGCGGCAAAGCCCTGCCCGTCACCAAACATCGAACATGAATACATGTTCTTGCTGAAATCCTTGGTGACACCGTGCGGAATGGCCAGAGGCACAAATCTCGCCCCACTGTCGATACTTTCGCGGCCCGCGTCAACATCTGCTGATTCGATGTCAAATATCTTCGCGAAAAACAGACCGACCTTCTGTTTCGATTTAACTTTCAACTGGTTTTCGCCCGGAAAAAGAACTTCAACCTTTGCAAGTTCAGCATCATTAAAACCGTTGGTTTTTATTACCTCAAGCACAACCTGGGTAATCAGCTGCTTTTCTGATACAGTAAGAGTACTGCCGTTGTCCTGTAATTCAGCCATCTTGTCAAAACCGGCTTTCCAGCCGGCGTTGACGGCAGTCTGCAATCGAGCCTGACTGTAATAGAGAAAACCAACGTCGGTTACCATGGCAGTCAGCCCGATGAGCAAGAACGCAACGCCGACCGTCATCAGCAGAATGCTGCCCCGTCTGGTCTGTGATAGATTATTCATAGTCTTTTCTCCTGCACGGCATGGTTAAAGGCCCCATATCCATTGCCAACGAATCTTTTCGCCTGAACTACAGTTCTGAACTCGATACTCAATACTTCTTATTCATAAGCACATTTGTAAGTTTGTCAGAACTAATCCAGCGGAATAGTTCCGGGTTCGATAATGTATCGCAAAAATTTGCCGCGCACCTGGCCGGGAAAAACCGGCCCGAGATCACCGGCATCGCCACTGTCGTAGTTAGTGCCAACCCGGGTGTATTCATTCGTGGGTATGACCTCGAATTCGGCAAAGCCGATAATTCGCACCGATGAACCGAAGGCGTAATCGCCAAGATTATAAACGCCGCCGGGGTTGTCTTTGGCATCGAGGTCGTAGATAGTCTCGGCATTCAAATTTACCGGGTTGTTGGCGCCAATCTCACCCGGAACTTCTGTAATTGGCAGGATAACCGTTCGGGTTGCGCCAGTCGGATTGGTAGGATCGAGTCGGTATGAAACTGCTGCGGCAGTCTGGGTTGCTGCGTTGCCGTTCTCGGGCAGAAGCATCTGGCTCAGCTCAACTGGAGCGTTGAAACCGTATTGAAAATTATCAAGATACTGGGAGGTGTTGGTTGCGATGTTATCAGGGTCGATGCGCCCGTAATTCTTTTTCGGCTTGCCTTCGACCATATCAACCAGGCCGGTGTAGACGGCTCTGACCGTCGCTTTATCGCTACCGCCCTTGACCCCTTCTTCGAGGCCGTGGCCAGTCAACCTGAAGTTGAGAAACCCGATTATTTTTACCTGGCTGCTCTGACCGTTACCAAAGCCCGTAACAACTGGTATCTGCATGTTTACCATGCCGTTATCGAGGCGATACTGCACACCGCTAACGGTTGGGCCAGCCATATTGCCGGTTTCAGGGTAGATAAGATCACCAACATTAAGTGTGCCGGGAAAGCCATTTTTGATGCGGTCTAAATAGTCGTTGGCGCCGCCCCCCTTATTGCCATCAAGATCGAGACAGCCGAAATTGCCTGGGCTAAGCGGGTCAGTGGCCGGGCTTTGCTTGATGATGTATTCGGTTCCGATGTTGTAGCCGAAATTTTCGTTCATGGCAATCGGAACAATTCCCCACGGGGCCAGATCGCCACTGGGTTTAAGTTTGTCTTCTCCAAGCTTGAGAATATACTCGCGGCCTGGGGCGAACTTCTCGTTACCATCGAACAGATCACAGCGGTATTTGGTTGGGCTGACATCTTTTGTCGGGCCATGCGGAATGCCGATAGGTATGATGCTGCCGCCATCACCTGGTTGATTGGCGCGACCAGCGGTAATGCCAGCTGATTCAATATTCATTATCCGTGCAAAAAAAAGACCGACCTGCTGATTGGATCGTACGGTGATATGGCTGTTGTCTTCAAAAA
>Ga0116170_10003009_pt1 | contig 15942 bp, 16 predicted proteins | sample AD_JPNHW1_MetaG_FD_89797 | JGI IMG/M metagenome (GOLD analysis project Ga0116170, IMG submission 89797) | Active sludge microbial communities of municipal wastewater-treating anaerobic digesters from Japan - AD_JPNHW1_MetaG | ecosystem: Engineered > Bioreactor > Anaerobic > Digestate | place...
CCTCGTACAGCCTTTGCGTGTGCAGGGCATCCAGGGGTGTCCTGCTAAAAGAAAGGAACGACCCTGATCCTTGATTGCACACTCGACGGGCCGGTCCTCTCCCGAAGGCATGAGATCGTTTTCTCACTCCGATGCATGATTCCCGTTCCTATGCCTACGGGCCAGTCAAAAATGTGCAAAGGTGAAGAACATGAAAACAGTAAAAATTGGAGTCATCCTGCTGGCACTGCTGCTGGCGGCGATGGCGGTGGTACCGATGGTGAGTGCGGCAGGAGTACAGACAAATGAGTCTTTGGATGGTACTACAAGGGAGGTATCCACATATTCGACCGAACATCAGATTCCATCAGATTATCTGAAGGATTCAAAGCCCGCTCAATGGCTTCCCGAATCGGATATGATCAACATTGTTATATCGCAAAAATCCTTGGAAAAATTTAACCAAAATGAACAAGCGGGGATACTCAATATCCCACTCTCATATCTGGATCTGAAAACGACATTTCTAAATTCCAAAGAAAATCCTAGTATATATATCGAAACGACTCTTGGACAGGGTGAATCTGTCGCTTTGGTAAGAATGCCAAGACAAATGTATGAGATGTTTGCAGATACTTCAAAAGATGGAAATATTTCCCTGCCTACAGACTATTTCGTCAGGTACTATGAAAATGTCAATGATCTGAAGTCTCATATGAAATTCGATGGAAACACCATACAGGTACTTCCCAGTGAGAAATATGCAGTATCAAAAATATCGATAGAAAGTGAGAATAGTAAGGCATCAGGGAATCTTCCAGTCCCAAACGCAGCGGGTATCCACGTTAATCCTGCAGCGACCTATCCCCGGATGTTTGAATTCAGAGAACCATATACCAGAGTGTCTTCTTCAACCTCTTATGATTATTGCATTGGACAGATTACCCCCAATAGTTGGTCATTGCTTGGTTCGGCATCAGATCAGTTTGATATTTATCAAGAGCGGGAATACCGGTTTAATTCAAATGAAGCTATTGAGATAGTTGCACAATACCACGACCGAAATCTGGGAGGAGATATTGTAATTTATCCCACATTATACAGAAGCGGTACTCAATATCCAATCAATACCAGTCAATGGACTGTTTGGAGTGGTTATCTTTATGTCGATAAAAACAGCATTCCTCATGCCTATGGATATCATGTCTCTTTCAGTGGGGGATATTATTATATCAGCTTTGAAGATATGAACACGCTCCAATTTGTTAAATCCTATCAGGCAACAGCTGCAACCGGAACCACCACGTTTACAAATCTTTGGGGATCCAGCGAATATCGTCAACGTGCTGCACCGACCACGAACACATTTTCAGCTACAACAAAACCGGTAAGTGATGAATGGGCCAGAATCCTGAATGGCGACTGGAAAAAACCAAATCTGGTATGGCAGCACCAATCCCCGGGATCAAGTGTCAGTTATGTGAGTGTTCAGACACAGTTTGACACTTCCGGAAACCTTATCACTCGTTCGTACGGCCAGTATCCATAAAATCTCATTTTTTGTATTGTGCTCCATGGGAAATAGAAAAAATTATGAATTTAATAACCTGATAGAAATTTTTTAGTTTTGTTGCGATGGGACCCCGGGCACTCGCCGCCTCGTCGGGGCTCGCCCCGGGGAGCAAGCCTTTGCACGGGAAGCAACAGAAAATATTTTTTCAATATACGGGGGTCAAGGGGGCTTGCCCCCTTGGGTTGCCTCCCCCTCTGGGGGAGAGAGGGGGTCACCCTCTCAAATACGTTTTGATGAAGTGGAAATGATTTCTACAGAGCAAATTTAATTAAATGCAGATGATATTTACAGAATGTTACTCAATGAACATACGATGGAGAGAACCGTAGGGTGGGGGTCTTTATGAAATTTGGAAGAAGTTTGAAAAATATAATGTCTGCTTTGAGTGCGTTGATAATTCTCCTTCTTGTAGCAGGATGCACAATAAACAACGGGGATCGCCTTTCCGTAAAAACACAACAATCAACGGATGTTGCGACACCCCGCCCCACTCAAACTCCTTCAGAACTTGATGCTTATTGTGAAATTCAGGAATTCAATCTCACGATCGTTTCCAACTACACGCGAGTATCTCTCACCGAAGAAGATCTCGAACCCTATGCTGAATTCAAACGGTATTTTGAGAATGTAAATAATAACCCCCGTGTATGGGGGAATGATGGTACCCGGTCTGTCGCAACTTTCGATTGTAATGAGAGCACAGCAATCCGGTTTTTCAATTTATCCCGAAAATACGAAGAATTCCCAAATCAGCCGGTCTTTGAATATCACGGCCATTATTTTAAAGTAGGCTTTAATTCCTATATCTGGCATTCTTTGACAGAAGTACCGACACCGAATCCCGATGAGCCGCTGGAAAGATCTCAGAGCACGTAACTACAACTCCCGGCAAAATTGCATTTAATGACAGCGAAGTGAAACAATCGTTATCCGATCTGAATTACACCAAATTTTTATGGAGGACTAGAAGATGAAATCCGACGCATCATTTTTTCTTGGGACATCAAGAGGATATTCTCAGTTCTGGTGCTCATTTTTCGTATTTACTACCTTTTTCGGTTGTACTGCAAAAGAAAAAATCGGTGAGAACCGGGCTGTTCAGGTGGCGCTGAACGATCCGGCTGTGCTCAACCATATCGATAACCCGTTGTACGTGGTCAGTGATGTAAGCGTTACTCATTTATCAATAGTATCCGCAAGCCCATTGAATTATATTCGGTGACAATCGATCTCCAGAACGGCGCCATCTAATAAACGCATCGTGACATTTGTTATGTATCAGGGGAACGGTCATATCGGTGGAAACTGCTTACCCCCCGCCAAAACAGTCATCCGACCTGATAGATGCATCGTTGAACGGATTCCTCACGCCGTTTGGATACATTTTCTTTTCATGAACACCCGGTTCCTCACTAACCGTGGATTTCATTGTCCAGATTCTTGCAGGGAGCCAGCTCGACACTTAGCCAACCGGCACAGAAGACCTAATACCCGCCTCGTACAGCCTTTGCGCGTGCAGGGCATCCAGGGGTGTCCTGCTAAAAGAAAGGAACGACCCTGATCCTTGATTGCACACTCGACGGGCCGGTCCTCTCCTGAAGGCATGAGATCGTTTTCTCACTCCGATGCATGATTCCCGTTCCTATGCCTACGGGCTAGTCAAAAATGTGCAAAGGTGACAAAAGAATGAAAACGTTGAAATTAGGAGTCCTGCTGCTGGCATTCCTGCTGGCAGCGATGGCGACGGTACCGATGGTGAGTGCAGCGGGAACAGCAATTACTCCGGATGTCGCAACGGCAATTGAGAGTAATTACGTGTCTCCCGAGACTGCATACCAGTCAGCGATTGCAGCTGTAAAAGATTTTGTTGGCAGAAATGCACTTGATGAAAACTGGAATGGAGCAACAGTCAATCCAAAACCAAACATCATCTTTGATATAAATGGTAAGAAGTTATTTTATTTATTCTCCGTGGAGAGAAAAGGAAACCGGATTGGAGAGATCAAAATTGCCGCCAGTAAAGTACTCGGATCATCTGTCGTAACAATTGGATCGGGAGCGCCGGCAATCGATCTGAAAAATATCAGATCAAAAGCAACAGAAATTCTCAATCAGCAGTACAAGAACGCAAAAATTGATTCGATCGATCTCGTATGCTACAATTACCCGGATATAGGGGCAACAATCAGATTCACTGCGGTAGGATCCGGAAGTACTTCCTTGGTAATCGATGCCTATGATTATTCGATCGTACCTGCGGCCGGCCAAGTATCATTCTATGATGTAATTCCACCGGCAGATCTGACAGAGCGTGCAGCCCGTTGGGATTCCGGGCAGACTGCTCTTAAAACCGTAAGTGCACAATCTCTCTCTCCAATGGCAACGGTGACAAAAACGATTAGCGGTTTCACACTTTATCCACAGGAAAACACAAACTGGTGTGGCTTCGCAACTGCAAAAATGATTTCTGCATACTACGGTTATTCACGAACCCAGCGGGGCATAGCAACAACAATGGGTATAGCGAATCCTGATAATGGGGTATCGATCGAAACCACACGCTCCAACTATTATCTGAATACGATTGCGAACGGCGGGTTGGCAAAAATGGGAACCACAATCAGCTACACCGGCATGTTCACGTATGATAATATTGTAAGTGAGATGAACTCAAATCGCCCGATACACACTGACCGGTATGAGTCGTCATCTTATCATGCAAGAGCGATCACAGGATATTCCTATACTACGACGACTCCGGTATCACAATATCTGTACATTTATGATCCGTGGCCAACAACCTCGGGCGCGGTATATTGGGAGAACTGGAATGTCTTCTCGGGACAGCCTAATCCTGTACACGCAATCCTTTATGTAAGGAATTAATCTATTTTTTTTGGGTGTTACCTATGAAAAAGAAAATAACCGTAATCGTCCTCTTTGTGATCATTCTTACACTGATTTGTTCCGCTCCGGTAATGGGACAATCACGTACATTACAACAAACAAATGATATCCAAATTCCATTTACCAGCTCGGGGGGTAACCAGACCCCCCTGATCCACACTGCAGACAACGGGAGCCTTATTACCGTGAATTACCCTTATGATCCAAATTTTTTCGTATATGACGGGAATGGATCATTCCTCTGGAATGCCACCTTATCCGCAGAACAATCTCCCTGGATCTCGTCAGTCAGTGTCGCTCCAGACGGGCAGTATCTTATCGTTACCCAGCTTGTGCCTTCCTGTTGTCATGGCTCTGTTACCAATACTTCATCAAACAAGGTAATTCTTTTTGACAGGTCCGGTGCGAGATTGTGGGAATATCCCACATACAACCCGCCGCTCACATCAACGGTTTCCTACAACAACCAGGATTTTTTTATTGGTCTGAATGATGGCCGGATCATTAATCTTGATCAGGAAGGCACCGCCTGTTGGACCGCCCAGGTAGACGCACCGGTGCTCTCACTCACGACCTCCGCCGACAGTAGCACCCTCGTGGCAACGGGCGAGAGTAATTATTATTCTAACAAAATATATGGCGAATCACTCAATCCCCATGATCTTTTTGTACTGGATAAAAATGGTACCCTGCTCTGGAATTACCAGGCCCGGGGGACGAACACTGCTGCGGTCAGTGACGACGGATCAATGATCGCCGTCCTGAACGAGCGTAACGGCAACCTTTTGTTGTTTAACCGGACTGGTGGCAAACAGATCGAGCGATCATTTACCGGGACACCTTCGGCAATTACTATGTCAGGAGACGCAAATCTGGTCGTTGTCCGGACCCGTGAAGGAGTTGTGTATGGCTTTGATCGCAAGGGCTCTATCGTATGGAATGTATCCCTTGAATCCGAATCGCAGGGAATCGCAATTACAGATAATGGAAAGAATCTGATTCTCGGGGATGGCAAGGCTATTGCCATGTATAACATAACCGCAAATTGCCTGGATAAATATCCTGTTGACAGCGAAGTACGATCCATTGATATTTCTCCAGACGGAAAATCCATCATTATCGGAACTGAACAAAACCTGATCGTTATCCCGGCTATGGAATCGGTTTCCCGTACAGAAAGCACGATACTTACGCCAATCCAGAACGTGCACACTCCAGGTCAGGTTCCCCAAACACCAAAGGAGAGCTCAGTCTTCCTCCTCATCCCGGTCTTTGCAGTAGGTTGCGTTATCGTGATTAGATTAAATCGAAACGGAAAATTCTGATGGATTTTCGGATAATGGGGCGCAATTATAAGATTGTTCTGGTTATTTCCGGGTCCCTTACTGGAATTTACCCAAAAACCACACAGCATTATTCAATGTCTCCTGTACAGCACAATATGACCTTACCTTCGGGAGCCAACTCGTACAAAATTACCACCTAGATCTAAAAACCCGGAGTCGTACTATGAAAATGAAAAACCCAAAACTATTTTTTAGGTGATTACGCCATGGAAGACTGAAATGATCGAAAATATCAAATTAATGAAGGATCGCAAAAAGATACAATGGCTTTATGCAGGTGGCATTTTTCTGATCTGTATATTCGCAACAGGATGCCTCGGGAATCTGCATTCAGATAATACGTCTCTATTGGAAGAAAAGAAAATTCCCCTAAATAAAACCCCGATATTGATTACTGTGGATCCTATCAGCCAGCAAAGGAGTGGCGATACCTTCACGGTGAGCGGAATAACCAATATATCAGGAGATCAACAGGTTCTCGTTTTTGTACACGAAGAATTCCTGCCCCGGAAATCAAGATCCGATGGAACTTTTTATGGTCTCATGGGCAATGCGACACTGATCGAAGAACCAGATGGAATCAGCCGGTGGTCATTTAATGTGAATACAACTGGCTGGCCTTCTCAAAAATACTATCTTGAAATTTTAACGAGTAATGACGACTCTGTCCTCAATTCAAGCGAATTTTATCTCCTGCCATCTCGTGAGGGATCATAACCGGCGAATGCAGCTTCCAGTACGGTTGGGGAAATCATATTGGAGACGCATGGAAAACGGACTGCTGATTGGTACTGTCCAAGTGGTTTGCATACACATGGAAAGTAACCAGCTTATCGGTCTCATGGTTCTCTGTGGAATCGTAGCCCCGATCGGGATAATCACGTACCAGTGGTTTTTGGCGACCTGAGTTGTCGTTTTATTTTGTCTGGCTCTGTTTGTCTGGTATGCGATCAAAAAACTGTCAGCGATTCAACAGAGCGCTGAAAAAATCGGGCAGCACCTGGACGAGATGCGAAAATCCAAACTGTGAGCCGTTTACACGATCAGCCATATACCGGGAGACGACCCCCTGACACATTATTTTTCTTTGGAAATCGGGCGGATATTGTCAGTTCTGGAGGTTATTAGTCTATTTATTGCTTTTACCGTCTATACTGCAAAAGAAATAATCAGTGAGAACCCGACCGTTCAGACTGCGCTGGATAATTCGGCTGTGTTCATTTATATTGGTAACGGTCACTTGTTTTAAAATTACTGGTTTTATACCTGTGTACGTAATGTCCCGGGAGAATTTCCCCGCAAGAATTAAAATTTGGATCCGGTGGATCTACAGAACCGGTTCTCATATCCTCGCTGTGGTGTCACTGCCCGGCAAGTGTGCCCTCTTCCTGCGGGAATTCGGATAAAGAAGCAGCCCCTGTCAGGGCCTCCGGCTTTCCCGGCATTTTTTCAGCGATCCTGCGAGCACTCCCGGTGAGTGCGTACCGGACCGGCCTGCCGATCTGCTCCGGGGCCTGGATCTCGCAGACGATCCCATCCCGCACGAGCAGCTGCATGTGATACCAGAGTGCAGGACCGGAAATACCCAGGCTGTTTTTCAGACCGGTTCTCGTTACGGTCGGTTCCTTCACAAGCATATCGAGGATCCGGTTGCGCACGCTGTTGTCCCGATGGACCAGGATCTTCTTTTCGAGATCTGAAAGTCCGCATCCTTGCACAAAATACCGGGTCATACCCCCGATCCGCACCTCATGCACGACGCCAAGCGCAGTAAGCTGGCCGAGATGATAGGAGAGTGTTCCCCGGTTGATCTCGTTTGCCCGCCGGATCGAGCGGAAATGGCAGCCGGGATGGGACCGGATATACCCGACGATCTGTTTTCTTACCGGATGATCGAGAGAATTTTTCCGTGTGAGCTGGCGGTATCCCAGGTATGCAAAAACCGCACACCCCGAGAAGAGCAGCGCGACGATGATCTTTCCGAGCTCCGGGGAGATCATGCTCGTATAATGGAGGATCACGATCTGCGGGGGGTGGAACATACGGGGCTCGCTCCGCAGGGCGGAAGGATCCCCCCACAGGAAAAGCGTCAGCCAGTTCAGGAAAGAGTAGACAACGAACAGGACGACAAGAAGGATGAGCCCGTAGTATGCGACGCGGCATGCGATCCTGACGGCGCCGCTTTTCCAATCCATAGGTTTACTTTCCCGGGTGTCGCTCATTAATTTATTTGATAAAATTTTGTCACAGAAATCTTAAAGATGATTTTACCGGAGGTATCATGATGACGGCTCAGGCAACCCGGGAACAATTTCAATACCTCGATCTTTTTATTTCTGCACCCCGGGTAATACTGACAAATTTTCGGTGGAGGATCAAAGACCCCATGAAACCTACACTGTACCTGTGCAGTTCGATCCTTCTCATCTGCCTTGCGATGCCTCCCGTTGCCGCCACCCTCTCCGGTACCGATATTCCCCTCCATTCCCCCTACATCACCGAAGATGATTCCGGCAAACCGGATTATACGTATTCGATGGGTTTTGCCGTTGATCAAGAGCGTCTGATCTGGGAAAAATACACGTGGGAACAGGCAAACTCTTCAAATTATTCCATCACGCTCTACCTGATGAACCTGACGGACAGGTCAACGCGTACCATCGCCACATCTCCCTCGCCAGAATTTCAGTACCTCTTTGAAACGCCGTTTGGTCTTGCGGATGGACGGGTGGCCTGGCGTGCAGATTTCAATTCCAACATCTACCTGTACGATGATCACGTGGGGAAGGTCTATGCCCTCACCAATGATGGAACCAGTATTGATCTGGGTATCCAGCGGCCAAACCGTGACCCCTTTATCTTTGGGGACCGGGTAGTCTGGGCCAAGCAGAAACTCTACCCGTCAGAAGATGCTGACATTGTCATGTACAACCTGACCGACAAGTCTCTTCATAACATTGCAACCGATCCTGGGAAAAAGTCAGGCCCTACCATGGATGACTCTTACGTTGTCTGGGTGGACAAGCGTAACGAACCAGGCGCCGGCGATATTTATCTTTTCGACTTAAAAAACAACACGGAACGTCCCCTCTGTACAGCAAGGGGCCTCCAGCATTATCCGCAGGTCTCCGGGAATTATGTGGTCTGGGGAGATCTGCGCGACGGCACACCTGCGATCTATCTCTACAACCTGACAACAGAGACGGAGTATCGGATCAGCGATCTCATGTATTACATCGGCAAGCCATGCCTTTCGGGAAATTATGTTGCATGGGAAACGTACGCGCTCTACGATGATACCATGGATAAAACCCGGCAAGTTGTGATCTACAACATCGCGACCGGCGAGAGCGTGTTGTTTGAACCGGGAACCCGGCACCCGATGCTGCTGGGGTTTGCCGATAACCGGATCCTCTACGCAAACCCGGACACAAAATCCATCAAAGACGGGTACGTCCACATCTTTGTGCTTGATATCCCGACCCCGGTACAGTCGTCCCCTACGGTATCCACTCCCGCTACCCCTCAACAGGGAAATGGTACAGTCCTGACGTATACCTTTTCCGAGCCGGCCCCTGCGGGCTTTGGACCTGAGGTTGCCATCGCGGTTGTCCTTGGCAGCATCGGACTTGTCACTGCAATCCGGAAACGGCAAAAGATGAGATGATCCGGTTACTTTTTTCTGGCGGCAGGACCGACCCCGTCCGTCTTTTGGATCTGCCGGTTAAAACCCCGGGACACACTTCCCTATATCCCCGTGTGTACCATGAGCCAGAGGGGGATAGTGTATGGCGACAAGGGGCCCGGTAATATTCGTATTTCGTATGCCATTGCACAGGAAGGGGAGATTCTTAAAACACATAAATCCGTGAGCAGATCGTCCGCAGCACGCAAAGACCGCACGATTAAAAAAAAGTTTTATTCCTGGAGGAGCACGAGGCAGCCTGCAATCTTGTCGTGGAGCCCCTGGCGCTTTTTGGTAAGCCCGATCATGATGAACCCGATGAAGATTATCAGGAGCGAAATAAATTTCCCAAAGAACCGCAGGGTCGCCCGGGCAAAGGAGACCCGGTTTCCTTCAAGATCGGTCACTTCAAGGCGCATCAGGACTTTTCCCGGAGTTGCCTGTCCCCGCGATGACTCAAAGCCTGCATAATAGAGCCACGGGACGATAATAAGAAGGAGGCCGACTGCAGCTACGATTGGCCCGAGAGCGGCAATCGGGGTTCCTGCCTCGGTTAAAGAAGTGATTGGCGCATGGGACACAACGAGATAATACAGGTACATGATCCCGTTTGCCACGTTACAAACTGCAACCGCAAAGATACCGAAGATAGCGATAAGAATAAAGTCTACAATGAATGCGACGAACCGTCTTCCAAGGCCGGCATACACGCCGACATCGGGGACTTCTTCCTCGGCCTCCTCCGGCACAACAACCGGTGCCGGGGCCGGTGGGGCAGCCTCGATCGGGGCTCCGCACCACTGGCAGAATTGTCCGGAAGCGTCAGTCTCTTTCCCACATTTTGGACAGAACATTCCTCAAACTCCTTGATAGGTAAAGTTAAACCATGTGTCCTTTTTAATTTAACTGTTCTTTTCGGGGATGTTTTAAAGGAATTTTCCTTTTATGATTAAAAAAACCGGCAAAATCATAAAATTTACCCGATCTTTTATGAGAACGGATATGCCGCCTTCTACGGAAAATAAAAATATTGATGGCGAAAAAGAGGTATTTATGAAATACGCACGTATCGCAGCTGCATGCATTGCGCTTTTTTTCTGTGCGCTTTTTGCCGGGTGTACAAGCCCGACACAGGCCGAGATAAAACCTGTCGAAACACCGGTCCCGACTACCCTGCCGGTTGAGACAACGGAAACGGTTGCCGCACCCGCCATCACGCTCGAATCCGTCGTCCCGCTGCCGGCAAACCTGTATGTCGACCTCCGGTTGTCAAAAGACCGGCCGACAAGCAAGATCCACCTCCTGTACAACGGCGGCAAGGGAGAAATATTTGTCCAGTCTGTCAGGATGAAAGTCACCCGGTCGGACGGCACGGTCTCTGACGAGTTATTGGTCGGCGGAAACCAGCCCAGGCGCGGCGACGAGCTAATAGTCCAGGGAACAAGGACCGGCGACCGCTGCGAAGTCTGGGTCACGACATCGGGAAAAGTGTACAAGGTTATTGACCAGAACCTCTTTGCATTGCAGTGATCAGCCCCCGGTCTCTTTTTTTATTACTTACCAGAGTGCAGTTGTTTCCCGACCCTTCCCGCATATTTCTGCATGCCGTAACCAACTGCGAACACGGCAAGGCTTACGACAAACAGGACGATCCATTGTTCCACGCCCGCCATCCCGACAGACAACCGGGCGATCAGGTTGAGGGGATTGTACGGCAGGGCAAGCGCAAAGAGGATAATGACGACAAGTGCAGTTGAGAAAACAAACTGCGCTGCCGTCCGCTCCCGGTAGTGAAGGGCGACAAGCGCGGCGATGAGAATCAGCAACAACGATGCAAGCGTGACGTGGAGCACGATGAGGAGCGGATTTTCAATCAGGATCCCGTTTACCGCGAGTAACAGGATCCACACGCCGGCCTGTAACGGGACGAGCAGTTCGCAGGCAAGCACCTTGCCCCAGACCATTTCGGAAAATGTAACCGGTGTCGAGATTAACGTCTCAAGCGTCTCGTGCTGGTACTCTTCGGTGATGAGATCGATGATAAGCGCCGCTGAGATTATCCCCGGCATAAAGACCAGCAGGGGCACAAGAAGACCGTACACAAACTCATAGAAACCCCCGGCTCCGGACGAGGCCGGCATTTGGACCGGTAGGGGGATCACATCGAGACGTCCGGCGCGGGTCTCCCGGAGGTCACTCTCGTATGTAAGAAATACATCCTTTAATTTCACGTCAACGACCGCTCCCTGGATGTCGTTTGCGAGCGTAAAAAGCGTGAGTTTTACCGGGTCCTCCGCGTCTGCTTTCGTGTCCGGGACGTACACGACAGCAGACAGTCTCCGTTCTTTAAGTAACTGGACACCCGTGGAGAGATCGATCCGGTGTACATGGAAATCCCTGCTGTCTTCAAGATAACCAAGCAGCGGCGACTCGTTACCGGCATACCCGATGTCGTACCTGAACCGCGAGTACTGCGATAGCGCCTGAGGGTCGTACATCGATGTGAGCCCTACCATTAAAAACGACGAGAAGAGCGCGATGAAGAGCTGGAGCAGGACCGCAAGGAGGATCGTCTTTTCAGAGTAGAGTCCCCGGAACTCTTTTTTTGCGATAATTGTAACGTGCCGGGCTTTCACCGGAGCCACCCCCAGATGAAATACAGGTTGTAACTACAGTGGAGTATCGTTGCGGCAAAAAGACCGGCCACAAGTCCGGTTTTCCCCCACTTTTTCATGGAAACTGCAACGAGTATGGTGCAGGCAAAGTGGAGTAAAAATGGCAGCCAGAGAACTCCGAGCGAGAGAAAAAGGACGCTCCCGAAGACAGACTCGGTAATCTCGGCAAGCGTGGCAAAGAGCAGGAGTTTTTCACCGAAAAGAAAACCAAGTGCAATGGCGGCGCAGGCATAAACAAGGCGTTTTGCCGATAAAAACGCCGGGTCCAGCTTGAAAAGGGTGCAGATGCCGGCGGCTTTTGCCACTTCCTCAACAAGTGCCGCAAGGACAAGGAGGAACACGATCGAGAGCGGCATGGGCAGGTTGAAAAAGAGGACAAGGCCCATCATCTGCGCCATGAACACAAACGGGATCGTCGCAGCGGCAAGGAGAAAGACCGATGCATACGGGTGGGCGCGTGAGAAAGCACCGGCTAAAAATTCAAGGCACCGGGGCAGGAACTTCTTTTCCGAGAAGAGGCGTTCCTCATTGAAGTTTTTTGCCGCGATGTAAAAGAGGACAATCGAGGTCAGCCAGAAAAGTGCGGTTGCATAACAGTAATCGGTTACCGTCCATGCGGTACCCTCAATTGTGAGCACGATAAGCGTGAGTGGCGAGATCAGGCTTACCACGTGGACGTTTGCAAAAACGCTCGGGAAAAAGAGATACGAGGTAGCGACGGTCGAGAAAAATATGGAAATAAACGAGAGTTCCTTGAAGCTCCGGGAGACCATCCCGATAACGAGCGCGTTTGCCAAAAAAAACAGGATAATCGGGATGAGGGGGAGGAGTATGAGCGGCGAGGCCCTGATGTAGAATGTAATCCCTGCGCAGATCGCAAGCATCCCCAGAAAATACGGGAGCATCTTTCCGATGATGATGGTCGACGTTTTAAGCGGCATGGAAAGAAGGACTTCGCCTTTCCGCTCTATCCGCTCGTTCATGATGCTCATCATGAAAAACTGCGACGTGAAGTAGAGCGGGAAGATAAAAACGAAAATCAGGATGATCGAGTCAAAGGGAAGCGGGGGCGAGAGCTGGTCGGGCGTGACAAATGTACCCATGACCGGCTGGTTGGTGGAAAGTGCCTCTGTATACCGGGAGATCTGCGTGTTCTGCTGTGATACTGCGACCAGATCCTTTCGGATCTCTTCTTGTGTCATGCCAAGTGTTGCCGAGGGTGTCGGGATCTTCTCGACAGTCCCTTGCGGTACCGGCGTACCGGGGCCGGGCCGTGCCGGCACGAACTGGCCGTTCTGCGGTGCGGAAAAATTCAGTTCACTTTTGACAGTCTGCGTATCGATCCAGAGAGGGTATGCGGCAAAGAGATCGCTTTCGCTTGTGTAGACGTTTTTTGTGTATTTTGTATAATCCCGTCTGAGTGTTGTGAGCGCCGATTTTCCTTTATCGGTCGGGCTTGCGTAAGCCTTTCCATAAACGATAACGAGATCGTATGACTCACTCTCTGCAACAAGTGACAGGGTATCGGACTCGTAAACAGTAAAACGGGGATCGGATGAGAAAACAGCAGCGACGTCCGGGTTGTCAACGCCGATCCGGTACATCCCGTCCTGTATATGGAGACCGCTCTGTGCGGCAAATCCCGTGACAATGACAAGGAGCACAAAAAGGATAACCGCAATTGGCAACACGTCGCGTGACATTACCGATACGGTTTTTTTTATTTCCCACCGTGCAATGGTCGCGATGTCCCTCGCCGTGCTCATGGCTGGCCCTCGTTATCCGGTTTTTAAAATCCCGTGTTAAGCAGTAGTAGTGACAGGGGTTCAAATATTGATCGGTACTGGCAAGGTAATTATGATAATCAGCAGGCTTGCAGGGGGTGTATCTATCCCAACTTATATTTCCCTGTCCTGCAAGTCTACATTACAAAAATTCCGGGAGAAGCCGGGACACATAAGGGGGCCCTGCGATGATCACTGCTCATAACCTGACAAAATGCTACAATGGGTTTACTGCTCTTGATAACGTAAGTTTCTCGTTTACAGATGTCGGGATTTTTGGGATTATCGGGCACAACGGGGCCGGCAAGACTACGCTTTTAAAAATGATCGCCGGTCTTGTTGCACCTACATCCGGGGAACTTGAGGTGAACGGGATCGATGTCGTCCGGGACCCTGTTGCACTCAAGGCAACACTCGGGTATCTCCCGGAAGAATCCCGGCTCTACGACACGATGACCGCACAGGATTACCTTACGTTCTTTGGCGAGATCTACGGGCTTAACAAAGAAGAGATCGCGGTGCGGACCCGGCAGCTCTTTTCTGCCCTCTCGCTTGAACCTGACGGGAAGAAACTCGGTGAGTTTAGTAAAGGCATGAAGCGCAAGACTGCGATTGCCCGGTCGCTCATCCACGACCCGGGATTTCTCGTGTACGATGAAGCGACAAGCGGTCTTGACCCGATGACATCCCGGTTCATCGCCGACTACTTAAAAAAACTTAAAAGTGAGGGTAAGACGATCGTGCTCTCGGCCCACAACCTGTTCCAGATCGAGGCGATCTGCGACCGGGTGATGATCCTCCGGCGCGGCCGGGTGGTTGCGTTTGGTACCATGAAGGAACTCCGCGACCAGTTCGGGTCGATCACGTACACGGTCTGGTTTACCTCCAGTGATCCGTCCCGCATCGACCGTAAGGAAGTGCCGTACCGGCAGGAAGACGGGGGATTTGCCTGCGATGCCGTGGATATTTCCGGGGTGAATGAAATTTCTGCTGCTGTTACCGCTGCCGGCGGGAGGGTGGACCGGATCGAATCCCGGTACCCGTCGCTTGAAGAGATGCTGGTCGCAATCGGGAAATAGGAACCAGTGCACCGTTTAGTGCCGGCGTGATACTGTGCGGGATTTTCCCGGTGCAGGTCTTGCAGGCCGCACCTGTTCGCAGATTGTATCCATTGAACCGGCGGTCAGCCTGCCCTTCTTTCCGATCACGTCCCCGGCCCGGAGCACGGTAACTTTTGATGTAAGGACATAACTTTCAGAGAAGAGATCGAGCCCCCCACAAGAGAAATCGTCAAGCCCGATGGGGATGCACGGCGCATCTGTGGGCGGCCGGCTGCTGACAGGGCAGACGCAGAGGTCATCGTTCTCCCGGGTCGATATAACAACGGCCGGACGGGTCTTTGCCCCGCTGCGTTCTTCGAAAGGAACCGGGGCTAGGATCACATCGCCCCGCACATAGCGCCCCATATACCTCAATAATCCGGTTTTTCAAGGGTATAAGGAAATTGTCTGATTCCCGGTAACCCGTTTACAGGATCATGGCAGCGGTTTGTTCCATCCGGAAGGGAGAAATGTTTAAGCACGAGACCGTGGATGAACGGATCATATTAAAGTGGTGACATGGTGGTGAAGCGATGCAGTTTGAAGAATGCGTGATGCAGCGGTATGCAACAAAGAAGTTTGACGGACGGACAATTCCCGAAGAAAAGGTGAACGCGCTTTTGGAACTGGTGCGGTTTGCGCCGTCAGCTCTCAACATCCAGCCGTGGAAGATCAAGGTCGTGACGGACAAAAAGGTAAAAGAAGCGCTTCGTCCGGTTTCCCACGATCAGGATCAGATCACGACGTGTTCGCACCTGCTTGTCTTCTGCGCAGATGCGGATTATCCCGGCCTGATAAAACGGCTCGGGGCGCTGATGACAAAAAACCACGTCCCAAAGGATGTGGTGGAGATGGTGACCGGCATGGCGTCTATGTTTGCCGCCGGCATGACA
>Ga0116170_10003010_pt1 | contig 15940 bp, 8 predicted proteins | sample AD_JPNHW1_MetaG_FD_89797 | JGI IMG/M metagenome (GOLD analysis project Ga0116170, IMG submission 89797) | Active sludge microbial communities of municipal wastewater-treating anaerobic digesters from Japan - AD_JPNHW1_MetaG | ecosystem: Engineered > Bioreactor > Anaerobic > Digestate | place...
CAGGCATTGTATGCGAGGTTGCCGACCGACTTCTGGACGCCCAAATACACAATAGGCCCGCGCTAGACGTGATCGCGGAGTTTAACGGCCCCGAGGTGCTGATATATGCGGACCCGCCTTATGTTAAGCAAACGCGCAGTATGCACGGCGACCAGTACCATTATGAAATGACAGACCATGACCATGAACAGTTGCTTGCGACGCTGGTGGCCCATAAGGGCATGGTGATGTTAAGCGGGTATTCGCACCCAATGTATGAGGAGGCCCTTTCAGCCTGGACTGTTTTTAGCAAAAACACAACAGCTGAACGGGGAGTGCAGCGTAAAGAGTGCCTTTGGCTTAACCCATCGATGACCCGTAGGTTAATAACGCAAATCGAAATGGAGGAACATCCATGAAGATGGTGACGGTTGCGGAGGCGGCCAAGGCGCTGGGCGTGAGCCGCCCCCGGCTGACGCGGGCGCTGGACGCGGGGAAGATACCTTCCATGCCGCTGGGCTGCCGGCGCGTGGTGGAGTTGGAAACAGCGCGCGCCTATTTTGACAGCCAGCGGAGCGCGGGCGTAGGCATGGACGCGCTGATGACCGCCACGGGCCTAAAGGCGGGCGCGATCCGCCGAGGCATGCGGGAAGGGTGGATACCCTACTGGCGGGACGAGGGCACGCGGCTGCGGTATGATCTGGACGCCGTGTACGCGGCGATTGACCGGCGGATGCAGGGTAACAGCGAAAAGTAAGGGGGCGGTAGCCCGTGAAGTACGACGATTTTATAGCCCGGCTGCCGCATGAACCAGCCAAGCGGAGCGGTGAAACCATGTGCCGGTGCCCGGCGCACGCGGATAAAAAGTGCAGCCTGAGCGTGAAAGACGGCGAACGCGGCCTTGTGCTGCACTGTTTCGCGGGGTGCCGAAACGAGGATATCGTTGCGGCGATGGGGCTGAAAATGGCTGATCTTTTCCGCGAGGAGGGCCAGCGCGCAGGCGGGCAGGCCGCCAAGCGGAAGGCACCAGCCGCCGCGCCAACGGAAACGCGCAGCGTGGAGGAGCGCACTCACACGGCGGCCGGGAAAAAACCGCTGGGCCAATGCACCGACACCTATGTGTACACGGACGCGGAGGGGCGCACGATTTTCCATGTGCTGCGCTACCGGCAGGAGGACGGGAGCAAGACCTTTTTACAGGGGGTCCCCAACCCGCAGGCGCGCGGGGGATATGACTGGAAAACCAGCCAGCTGCACCATCCGCTATACCGATTGCCGGAGGTACTGGCGGCGATCAAGGCCGGCAAACCCGTGTATGTGGTCGAGGGCGAAAAGGACGTGGAAACGCTGCGGGCCATCGGCCTGACGGCGACCACGAACCCGGGCGGGGCTAGCGCGAGCCAGGACGCGCGGACGCTGAAATGGCTGCCGGAGCATACCGAAGCGCTGAGGGGCGCGGATGTGGTGATCCTGCGCGACGAGGACGTGGAGGGCAAGGTGCCCGCCAGCAGCTTTGTGGGGCAGAAACACGCCATCCACGTGGCGCGGGAACTGCTGCCGGTTGCCCGCAGCGTGCGGTTGCCCGACCTGACGCAAAGCGGATACGCGCTTCCGCCCAAAGGGGACGTGACCGACCTGCGCGCGCTGTGCGGCGCGGATAAGCTGCCGGGCATTTTGGCCACGCTGGTTTCGCAGGCCCCGGCGGCGACGAAGGAATGGCTTGACGCGCTGGAGGCGAAATACCTTCCCCCGCCCGACCCGCGGGAAGCCGTGGCGAAAGCCTACGAGGCGGTGCGCGGCTATTGCGTGAAAGACGGGCAGATTTGCAAGTTTACGGCGGCCCGGGACGAGGAAGGCGAGCCGTACCCCAAGCCTCTTTGCACATTTTCCTGTCTGCCGTGCGAGGAGATTACGCAGGACGACGGGGTGACAACGACCACGGTGCACGTGATTGACGGTTGGGACAGGGCCGGGAACCCGATGGCTCCACAGGCGCGGGTGAACAGCAAAAACTATAAATCCATGAACTGGGTTAGTGAAACGTGGGGCTTCCGGGCGAACATCCTGCCCGGGCAATCGGTGGTGGATACCCTGCGATATGTGATTGCGGAAGTTGGCGCGGCCAACGCCAAGCATGTGACCGAGTACACCCACAGCGGGTGGCGGAAGATCGGCGGGAAGTGGGCCTACCTGTACCAGGGCGGGTCCATTGGCGCGGAGGGCGTGAGGGTGGAGCTTGGGGACGGGCTGGAGGATTACCGGTTGCCGGCGTGCCCGGACATGCCCTTGCGGGATGCGGCGGAGTGGAGCCACAACCTGACGCTGACGCTGGCGGAGCATGTTAGCATTCCCCTGCTGGCCGCGGTGTACCTGGCTCCGCTGCGGGAGGCGCTGAGCCGGACGGGCAACAAGCCGCTGTTTAGCCTGTTTGTGGTGGGCGAACAGCAGAGCGGAAAAAGCGTGAGCGCGGAGCTGGCGCAATACCATTTCAGAGGCATGAGCGAGGTACAGTTTCCCGCCAGCTTTTACGATACAGGAAACAGCGTGCAGAACAAGAGTTTCAAGCTCAAGGACAGCCTGCTGGTGGTGGACGATTTTCACCCCACAACCAGCATACAGGAGCGCCGGGCAATGGACGCGATGGCGCAGCGCCTTTGCCGTATGAAGCCGCGCGGGCGCATGAACGCGGACGGCACCAGCCGGGTGGAAATGCCGCCGCGGTGCCTGAGCATCATGACGGGCGAAATGGAACCCGCCATTACCGAAAGCGGCGTTAGCCGCCTGTACGTGGTGGAGGTGGAACCCAAGGACGTGCCCAAAGACGAGGGGTTGACGGCAATGCAGGAGCAGGGCAAACGGGGCACCTTACAGGCGGCCATGCGCGGCTATGTGGAATGGCTGGCGCCACAGATGGAAACGCTGCCGGAGAAGCTGGCCGCGCGGATCAAGCAGTTACGCCCGGAAGCCCAGCGGCTGCTGGGCGAGAGCGGGCCGCGCATGAGCGAAACCGTGACCTACCTGTTGCTTGGATATGAAATGATATGCAGTTGTGAAACGTCCATGAAAGCGGGCATCTACGAATCAAAAGGTCGTGGGTTCGAATCCCGCCGGGCTCACCAAACGAAACCCTTGCAAATCAAAAGTTTGCAAGGGTTTTTTGATTCATGCCTTTGGGCAGTTGAGCGAAGCACAACAGAAAACCACCCGCTATGCGGGTGAAAGACAAAAAGTTATACAAAAGAATCACCTTTTGACTACAATAAGCATGTCCACGCCTTTTGCAGTAAGAAAGGTGATTGTATGGCAAACCAAACAAGTGTGAAGCGTATGACTGGCAGTCTTGGAACGGAGAACCATCCCTTCGAGCTTTACTTGGCCCTCAATGAGATTGAACACCGCCGAGCAAACGTGAAATTGTCACAAGCCACTGTTAGCGGTTGTTCTTTGCAGCTCAATTCTGCCAGCTGCTGACCTCTTGGCCTTTCTTTTCCCCCGGTTTTTGTTACAGAGCCAGTTTTCCGAGGGCGAAAGCCCCTGTCCTTTTCGCGACGCGGCTTTCGTCGGTTTCAGAACGCTGTCCGTTTCCCTCCGGAAACCCTTTGCTCAGTTTGAAAAACCCGCCGGTTTCTGCTATGATAGGTTTGTTGTTGCCCACCACCCTGTCAGGGGATCAGGAGATTGCCAGCCGTGAACAAAACCGAACTGATCCGCGTTTTGGAAGAAACCGTTCCGCCGCTTCGGGGCATGCTGCATGTGGAGCGCGTGCTGTACCGCAAGGCCGATAACAAGGCCTATTTTAGTTTCCTGTGCGACGCGCTGGTGCCCGAACGCGATTTTTTGGCGTTGGAACAGCGGCTGCGCGCTCTGTTTCCCAAAATGCAAATTGCCCTGCGCGTAGCCTCCCCCGGGCTTGCGGAACGTTTTCAGGCCGAAATTGGGGAGTATACCTCCGTGCTCAAGGATTTTTTACGCCGCCAAAGCCCGGCGCTCCGCGCCTGGCTGGACGATGTGGGCTGGAGCGTGGACGGCGACCGGATTTTGCTGACCTGCCCGGACGATTTCGCCATCGCTTTTTTTCGCCGCTACTCACTGGATACCAAGCTTTCGCAGGCCGTATGGGATATTTTCCGGGTGCGGATGCCCGTGGCGCTGGTCAAGTGCGGCGAGCGCGAAGCCTGGGTGGAACAGATGCGCGCCGAAACCGCGAAACGCCGCGCGCAGGAGCAGGCTGAAAACCGCGCGAACAACCCCCACGCTGCGGAACTGCCGCAGGAAGATGTTTGGCTGGACGCGGGCGCGGTGCCCGACGCCCCTTGGGACGCGCCGCAGCCCGCGGACGAAACCGCCCCCTGGGAGGATGCGCCTTACCCGGCCGCGCCGGGTACCGTCGCCGGCGGCGCGGTTATGGCGCAGGCGGGTAAGGTTCCGAGCGCTGAACCGCAGAACAAACCGACCGCGACCAAGCGCGCGGCGCGCACCGACCCCGCAGGCGCGCCTCCGCCCCGTGAAGCCGCCCCCAAAACGCCAAGGGGCGAGGTGCTCAAAGGCCGCGCGATTGCGGATCCGCCCGTACCCATCGGCGAACTGGCGGAGGACAGCGGCATTATCGTCATCGAAGGGGAAATGATCGGCGTTAACGAACCTAAGGAGCTAAAGGGCGGGGAAACGGTGCTGGTTACCTTCGCGCTGGGCGACGATACCTCCACCGTGTACTGCAAGGCGTTTTACAACTACCGCATGAAGCGCGCGGCCTTTGGCGAAACCCCCAAGCCGCCGACCGACGAGGAGAAAAAACGCGTTGCCGATCAGGTGGCAATGATCCAAAACGGCATTCGCGTGCGGTTGCGCGGCGATTGCAGGCAGGACGCGTTTCTGGGCGAACTGTCCGTAAGCGTCCGGGATATGCAGCAGATGCCCAAACGGGAGCGGATGGATCTGGCCCCGGAGGGCGACCGGCGCATTGAGCTGCATATGCACAGCAACATGAGCGCGATGGACGCGACCGCAGATGCGGCCGATCTAGTGGCGCAGGCGGCCAAGTGGGGGCACCCCGCGGTCGCCATTACGGATCACGGCGTTACGCAGGCGTTTCCCGCCGCGTTTGGCGCGGCAAAGAAAAACAATATCAAGCTGATCCCGGGCGTGGAAGGCTACCTGTGCGATATTATCTCCATCGTGCGGGACGCGGACGACCGACCGCTGAGCGACCCCATTGTGGTGCTTGATTTTGAAACGACAGGGCTTTCCTCCGCCGTGGACAGGATCATTGAAATCGGCGCGGTTAAAATGAAGGACGGCGTCATTGTGGAGGAGCTGAGCCTCCTGTGCGATCCCGGCGTGCCCCTGAAGCCCAAGATCACCGAAATTACCGGCATCACCGACCTGATGCTTCGCGGCAAGGAAAGCCCGGCCGAGGGCGTTGCCAAGCTTCTGACTTTTATAGGCGATTGCGCGGTAGTCGCCCACAACGCCCCCTTTGACATGGGGATGCTGGAAGCCGAGTGCGCCCGCATGGGCGTGGCTTTCCATGCCCCCGCGGTGGATACGCTGGTGTTTGCGCGCAGGCTGTATCCGGGGCAGCGCAGCTACAAGCTGGGCGCCGTGTGCAAGCTGCTGGGCGTATCGCTCAAAAACGCGCACCGCGCCGTGCACGACGCAGGCGCGACCGCGCTTTGTCTGGCCCGGATGTTTGAGGCGGTTGGCAAGCAGGGATGCCGCACGCTTGCGGATATCGACCGGGTGGTGCAGGGCGAAAGCATGAGCGACACCCACCATATCGTGATCCTGTGCAAAAGCCAGAAAGGCATGCAAAACCTGAACCATCTGGTCAGCGAGGGGCATGTGCATTTTTTTCACCGCCACCCCAATATGCCGCGCCACCTGATTACGCAGTACCGGGAAGGGCTGATCGTCGGCAGCGCGTGCGAGGCTGGGGAACTGTTCCGCGCGGTTGTGGCCGGCAAATCCGACGAGGAGCTTCGGGCCATCGCCGGGTTTTACGATTATCTGGAAATCCAGCCCGTTGCCAACAACCGCTTTTTGCTTAAGAACGGCGAGGCGCGGGATGAAGAACAGCTGCGCGATTTTAACCGCCGGGTGGTCGCGCTGGGCGAGGCGATGGGCAAGCCCGTGGTCGCTACGGGGGATGTGCACTTCAAAGAGCCGCAGGACGCGGTGTACCGCACCATCCTGCAAGCCGGCCTCGGCTATGAGGATTGCGACGATCAGCCGCCCCTGTATTTTAAAACCACGGATGAAATGCTTGCAGAGTTCAGCTACCTTGGCGCGAAAAAAGCGCATGAGGTGGTGGTGGACGCGCCCCGCCGGATTGCCGATCAGGTGGAGGAGCTACGGCTGTTTCCCAAGCACCCCAAAGGGGAGGACACTTTCCAGCCCTTTTGGCCGGACGCGGCGCACGATATTGAAACCATGAGCTGGGCGCGCGCGCACGAGCTGTACGGCGATCCCCTGCCCGAGCTGATTGAGGCGCGGCTGAAAAAGGAATTGGGCAGCATCATCGGGTACGGCTTTGCCACGCTTTATTCCATCGCGCAAAAGCTGGTGGCCAAATCCCTTGCGGACGGGTATCTGGTGGGTTCGCGCGGAAGCGTGGGCAGCAGCTTTGTCGCCACCATGTGCGGCATTACCGAGGTGAATCCCCTGCCCGCGCATTACCGGTGCGATCACTGCCACAGCGCGTTGTTTACCCCGCCGGAACTGGGCGCGGTGGGCGTGGACCTGCCGGACAGGCTATGCGAACAGTGCGGCCAGCCGCTTGCCAAGGACGGCTATTCCATCCCGTTTGAGGTGTTTTTGGGTTTCAAGGGCGATAAGGTGCCGGATATTGACCTGAACTTTTCCGGCGAGTATCAGCCGCGCGCGCACGCCTACATTGAGGAGCTGTTTGGCAAGGGCTTTGTGTACCGCGCCGGCACGATCAGCGGCCTTGCGGAAAAAACGGCCTACGGCTTCGCGGCCAAGTACCTGGAGGAACGCGGCGTGCGCGCGGGGCGCGCGCACAAGGAGCGGCTGGCGGCCGGCTGCATGGGGGTCAAGCGCACCACGGGCCAGCACCCCGGTGGCATCGTCGTACTGCCCAAGGAATTTGATATCTGCCAGTTTACAGCCATCCAGCACCCGGCGGACGATATTGAGGGCGCCACCCTTACCACGCATTACGATTTCCGCTCCATGCACGATATTCTGGTGAAGCTGGACTGTTTGGGTCATGACGATCCCACCATGATGCACCGGCTGGAAGAATTGACCGGCGTCAGCTTCCGCGATATCCCGCTGGACGATAGGCGCGTGATGAGCCTGTTCCAAAGCCCGGACGCGCTGGGCGTGACCGCCGAGCAGATCATGAGCCCCACGGGTACGCTGGGCATCCCGGAGTTTGGCACGCAGTTTGTGCAGGGCATGCTCATGGACACCAAGCCATCCACCATGGAGGAACTGGTGCGCATATCCGGCCTGAGCCACGGCACCGACGTATGGCTTGGCAATGCCAAGGATTTGATCGACAGCGGCACGGCCAAGCTGCCGCAGTGCTTCTGCACCCGTGACGATATCATGAACTTCCTGATCGCGCAGGGTCTGGAAAACAAAATGAGCTTTGACATCATGGAGAACGTTCGCAAGGGCAAAGGCCTGAAACCGGAAATGGAACAGGCGATGCTGGCGCACGATGTGCCCCAGTGGGCGATTGACAGCTGCAAAAAAATCAAGTACATGTTCCCGCGCGGCCATGCCGTGGCCTATGTGACCATGGGCCTCCGTGTGGCGTGGTACAAGGTGTACCGGCCGCTGGCCTATTACGCGGCGTATTTTACCATCCGCGCCGACGGGTTTGACGCGACGCACATGATCCTTTCCAACGCCAGCATCCGTGACCGGCTGACGGGCTTTGCCGCAAGGGATGAAAAGCTCAACGTGAAGGAAAAGCTGGAGGAAAACGCCCTGCACATGGTGCTGGAAATGCAGGAGCGCGGCATCCGGCTGTTGCCTGTGGACCTGTACCGCAGCGATAAACGGCGCTTTTTACCGGAAGGCGAGGACCTCCGCTGCCCGTTCCTGTCCCTGAACGGCTTCCCGGAAGCCGCCGCGGACGGCATTGTGGAAGCCAGAACCACCGAGTTTTTAAGCGTGGAGGATTTGCGTCTGCGGGCGCATCTGGGGGTGGCTGTGGTGGACATGCTCCGGGCGCAGGGCGCGTTGGAGGGGCTTGCGGAAAGCAGTCAGGTGAGCTTTTTAAACCTGTTGGGCTAAGCGGGCCGCGACGAGTCACGCCTGTGGGTGGGAAAGCGGGAATCGACCGGAGCGGCGCGCGCCAAAATGGCGCGACACAGCCGGCTGCCTTTTTCATGACGAGGCGTGGCGGGGCAACCCAACGGCAGGCGGGAAGGCCCTGAAGGACGCCGCCAGACGGCTGCGCCCCCTGCCGGAGCGCGCGAATGGAAAAGTATCGCCAAACCCGTTGAAATCTTGACATGGCGGTTTTCAATCCGATATAATGTTTTATTGTGCCGCGCTTAAAAACCGCGCGCATCCCTACGCGATGGAAACCCTGCGATTGTTGATATAAAAGGAGAGAATATCATGAAACCCACGACCTCCGCCGAGCTGCGCTCCCTGTTTCTCAAATTTTTTCAGGACAAAGGTCACGCCGTCATTTCCAGCGCCTCGCTGATCCCGGAAAACGATCCGACCGTGCTGTTCACCACCGCCGGGATGCACCCGCTGGTGCCGTACCTGCTGGGGGCGAAGCATCCCGCGGGCACGCGCCTGACCGACGTGCAAAAATGCGTGCGCACAGGCGACATTGACGATGTGGGCGATTTCAGCCACCTAACTTTTTTTGAAATGCTGGGCAACTGGTCTTTGGGCGATTATTTCAAAAAAGAGATGATTCCCTGGAGCTGGGAGTTTCTGACCAGCCCCGAATATCTTGGCCTGCCCAAGGAACGCCTCGCTTTCAGCGTGTTCGCGGGCGATGCGGACTGCCCCCGCGACGAGGAAAGCGCCCAGCAGTGGCGCGACTGCGGCGTGCCGGACGAGCGGATTTTCTTCCTGCCCAAGGAAAACAACTGGTGGGGCCCCGCCGGCCTGACCGGCCCGTGCGGCCCGGACAGCGAAATGTTCATCATCACCGATAAGGAGCCTTGCGGGCCGGATTGCTCGCCCGCCTGCTCCTGCGACCGCTATCTGGAAATCTGGAACGACGTTTTTATGCAGTACAACAAAAAGCAGGACGGAACGCTGGAGCCGCTTGCGCACAAAAATGTGGATACCGGCATGGGGCTGGAGCGCACCATCTGCGTGCTCACCGGCAAAAAAAGCGTATATGAAACCGACCTGTTTGAGCATATTCTGGGCAAAATCGCGGAGCTGTCCGGCAAGCAGTACGGCGACAGCCCCGAAGTAACCAAGGCTTTCCGCATTGTGGCGGACCATATGCGCACCTCCACCTTCATTTTGGGGGATGATCACGGCGTAAGCCCCTCCAACGTGGGGCAGGGCTATGTGCTCAGGCGGCTGATCCGGCGCGCCGTGCGCTATGGGATGGAGCTGGGCCTTCCGGAAGGCTTTACCGGCGAAATCGCCAAGGTGATTGTCGCGCAGTATCAGGCCGTGTACCCGGAGCTTACGCGCAACTCCGCGTTTGTGCTGGAACAGCTGGCGCTGGAAGAAAGCCGCTTTGACAAGACGCTCAAACAGGGCAACCACGAGTTTGAAAAGATTACCTCCCGGCTGGAAGGCCGCGAGATTGACGGCGAAAGCGCCTTCCACCTGTACGATACGTACGGCTTCCCGGTGGAAATGACGCTTGAGCTGGCCAAGGAAAAGGGCTTCACCGTGGATATGGCGGGCTATGAGGCGTGCTTTAAAAAGCATCAGGAAAACAGCCACGCCGGCGCGGACGCTATCTTCAAGGGCGGCTTGGCCGACCACAGCGAGCAAACGGCCCGCCTGCACACCGCGACGCATCTGCTGCACGCGGCCCTGCGCAAGGTGCTGGGCCCGGAAGTGGCCCAGAAGGGCTCCAACATCACCGCCGAACGCCTGCGGTTTGACTTTTCCTTCGGCCGCAAAATGACCAAGGAAGAGCTTACCGAAGTCGAAAGGCTTGTGAACGAATCCATCGCGGCGGCCGCGCCCGTCACCTGCACCGAAACGACGGTCGCCGAAGCCAAGGCGCAGGGGGCGATCGGTTTGTTTGAAAGCAAGTATGGCGAAAAGGTGAAAATGTATACCATGGGGGATTTCAGCAAGGAAATTTGCGGCGGCCCCCATGCCGAAAACACCGCAGAGCTAATCTCATTCACCATCCAAAAGGAAGAAAGCTCCTCCGCCGGCGTGCGCCGCATCAAGGCGGTCATCGGGGCCAAGGCGGACGCGTAAGTCAACACAGATATGCGGCGGAGGGATGGCAATGCGCGAAGCTTTGCAATGCGCTTTGCCGCTCGCCTCATAGCCCTTCGGGCTGTTCGCTCGCTTGGTTTTAACGCTGCGGCGTTGGGCTTGGGGTTCCACCCCAGACCCCGGGAGGGGTTTCACCCCTGCGCCCTGACAAGGGCTTCGCCTTTGACCCGGTTCCGCTGCGGCGGAGGGATGGCAATGCGCGAAGCTTTGCAATGCGCTTTGCCGCTCGCCTCATAGCCCTTCGGGCTGTTCGCTCGCTTGGTTTTAACGCTGCGGCGTTGGGCTTGGGGCTCCGCCCCAAACCCCGGCAGGGGTTTCACCCCTGCGCCCTGACAAGGGCTTCGCCCTTGACCCGGTTCTGCTGCGGCGGAGGGATGGCAATGCGCGAAGCTTTGCAATGCGTTTTGCCGCTCGCCTCATAGCCCTTCGGGCTGTTCGCTCGCTGGGTTTTAACGCTGCGGCGTTGGATTGGGGCTCCGCCCCAGACCCCGGCAGGGGTTTCACCCCTGCGCCCTGACAAGGGCTTCGCCCTTGACCCGGTTCCGCTGCGGCGGAGGCTTTGATTGGTTGAGCCGCGCGGCCCTTACCGCGCGGCTTTTGCTTGGCGCTACACTTGTTACAAGTTACCCGCAAATGCGGTCAATGCTTCAAATTTGCCGTTTTCATGGTATAATAGGCTTATCCTGGGGCTGGAGGCGCATGATGGCGGTACGGCGTAAACGGTTGTGGTTGGCTGCGGGCGCGCTTGCGCTGGCATGCCTTGCGGCGCTGTGCGTATGGCGGCTGACCGCGCCCGGCGAAACGCTTGCGGCGGACCCTCCGGGCGCAACGCTGCTTGAGGCCGCGCAAGGGCTGGATGATATCGTCATCAACGCAGACTTTGACCCCGTTACCCGCACGCTTCAGGTGAATCAGACCCTCGCGCTCACAAACCGCACCGGCGTTACCCAACGGCTGGTTGTGCTGCGCACCTATCCCAACGCCTTCCAAAGCGAGGATACGTCCCCGGCCGCCACCGACGAGCTGTATGACGCCTGTTACCCCAACGGCTTTTCCAAAGGGATGCTGGAGGTGGATTCCCTCACCCTGCAAATGCCGGGCGGCGACGCGGCCAGCCCCGCATGGAGCTATGGCGACGACGCGCAAACCGTGCTGCGCGTTTCCCTGCCGGAGGATTGGGTAGCGGGCGCTTCCCTTATGCTACGCATGAATTACACTGTGCGGGTGCCGCAAGCCGCCTACCGCTTTGGGGAAAACAACGGCCTGTGGGCGATCGGCAACGCGTTTGCCATTCCCGCCGTGTTTATGGACGGCGAATACCTGACGGACGATTACATCTCCATTGGCGATCCGTTTGTGAGCGAGTGCCGCAACTACACGGTCAACCTGACCGCGCCGGAAGCCTACGTCGTGGTGGGCAGCGGCGTGCCCACGGCGGACCCCGTGCAAAACGGGCAGCGCACCACACATTTTTCCGCGCTTGCGGCGCGCGATTTCTCGCTTTGCATCAGCCGGCAATATGCCCTTTCGCAAGCCCGGCAGGGCAGTGTGCTGGTAAACGCCTACGCGACCTCCGCATCGCAGGCGCGTTTGCTGGCCCGGCTTGGGGCGCAGGCTCTCGCGTGCTATGCCGACCGCTACGGCCCGTATCCCTACCCTGTTTTTTCCCTGTGCGAGGTAGATTTTCCGTTTGACGGCATGGAGTACCCGACGCTGGCGATGATTTCGACCCGCAAGCTCAAGCAGGGCGGCGACGCGCTGGAACAGCTGGTGGCGCACGAAACGGCGCACCAGTGGTGGTGCGCCGTCGTGGGCAACGATCAGTACCGGCAGGCTTGGCAGGATGAGGCGCTGGCGCAATTTTCCCTGCTGGATTATTGGGAAACCCGCTACGGAACCGAAGCAAGGCATGATTTACAATACTCGCAGGTGGATACCTCCATGCTGGTTACCGTGCCTCAGGGGGTAACGCCCGGCAGCCCGGTAGATTATTTCGGCGATTTGTCCGAGTATTCGCTGGTGGTGTACGGCCGCGGCGCGGCGGCGCTTTGCGCGCTGGATACCGCCATGCAGGGAAAGCTTGACGGATTCCTTTCCAACTATTATCATACATATGCCTTTCAGCTGGCGACCCGAGCCGATTTTGAAACCTTGCTGAAAACCTACACCGGCGAGGATTGGTCGCCTCTGCTGAGCGACTATTTGGATACGTACATGAATTAACGGAACAGGGAACCCGGAAACCAATCGGAAAGGGAAGAAAGCGAATGCCAAACGAACACGCACGGGATGTGGCGATCCTGATCCCCAGCTATCAACCGGACGGTAAACTGCCGCCGTATGTTCAAACCCTGCGCGACGCCGGTTTTGCGAAAATTGTGGTGGTGGACGACGGGTCGGGCGAAGCGTATACCGGCCTGTTTAACAGCCTGCAAACCCCGGAGGACGCCACCGTGCACGTGATCCGGTACGAGCCGAACCACGGCAAGGGGTATGCCCTGCGCGTGGGAATGCAATGGATTTGGGACGAGTGCCCCGCGTGCGCTTTTGTGATTACCGCGGACAGCGACGGCCAGCACACCGCGCCGGATACCTTGCGTATGGCGGAGGCCCTGCATGAAAACGGCGTGGGTCTGCTGTTAGGGTCCCGCGATTTTTCGCAGGCGGACGTACCCCCGAAAAGTCGCATGGGCAACCATATTACCACGGCGGTTTACCATGCGCTGTACGGCCAGCGCATCGGGGACACGCAAACCGGCCTCAGAGGCTTTGCGCGCGATCTTTTGCCCCGGTTTTTGAAAACCAGGGGCGACCGCTACGAATATGAAATGAACCAGCTGATCGACTGCTCCATTGATAAAATCCCGATCCGCGCGTTGCCGATCCAAACGGTTTACGAAAACAACAACGCGGGCAGTCATTTTCACCCTGTGCGCGACAGCTGGCGGATTTATCGGGTGATTCTGGTGCGCTTTTTCCGCTTTATTGCCGCGTCGCTGATCTGCTTTTGCGTGGATTATGCGCTGTACCTGCTGTTTAACCACCTGTTTAAGGAATATGTGCCCAGCCTGAACAGCAACCTTGTGTTTCTTTCCCTGCGCATTGTGGAGCGTATCGGCTTGGCGGCCCTGCTGGCGCGGCTGTTCAGCTCGGTGCTGAACTACTTTATCAACAAAAGCTTTGTGTTTTCCAGCAGCACCGGTTTTGGCAAAACCTTCTGGCGGTACGCGTGCACGGTGGTGCTGATTGTCGCCATTTCCGCGTGGCTCACCAGCAGCCTGCACCTGTGGTTTGGCTGGAATGACAATCTGGTGAAGATGCCTGTGGATATTCTGCTGTTTTTCCTCAGCTACTATCTGCAAAGGCGTTGGGTATTCGGCGGTGAAGGCGCGCGCGAAATAAGCCGCGCCGGCAGAAAGGACGGTTGAGTGATTTGTTGAAAAGAGCGGCCGTTTTCGGGCTGTGCGGGCTGCTGCTGTTGCCTGCCGCCGCGCTTGGCGCGGCGTTGCCCGTGGATTTCAGCCCCGCGCCCGTGGCCGACGAGGCGAATTACCTGAGCGATACCGAGTATCAGGACGCCACGCTGCACGTGACGATTAAGGATATTGAGCAGGATGACAGTATTTACCATGTGGCTCACGTGACCATCGCGGACCCCAGCCAGCTTCGCACGGCGCTGTCCTGTGACCCGGGCGAGAAGGTGAAGGCGGAACCCAGCGTGATCGCCAACGCCTACCACGCGGTGGTTGCCATCAATGGCGATAGCTACCTTTTCCGCGACAAGGGTTACATAGTGCGGCAGGGGCAGGTGCTGCGCAAATCCGCCACCACGGATCTGGATATGCTGGTGATTGATACGGCTGGCGATTTTCACGCCATCCGCAAACCGACCAAAGCCAGCATCAGCGAGGTGCTTCAAACCGTAGACGTGGCGCAGAGCCTTGTGTTTGGCCCTGTGCTGGTGATGGACGGTCAGGCGCAAACCGTGTATAACGGGTACGGCTTTGCCGCGCAGGATAAAAGTCCCCGCACCGCCATTGGGCAAATCGGCCCGCTGGAATATGTGATGGTGGTGGCGGATGGCCGTCAGGAGCAAAGCCGGGGGGTTACCCATAAACAGCTGGCGGAATTTATGGCGGCGCAGGGCTGTAAGGTCGCGTTCAACCTGGATGGCGGCGGCACCAGCACGCTGATTTTCCACAATCAGGTGTTCAATAGCCTGAGCGAAGGCAGCGAGCGCGCAACCAGCGATATTATTTACTTTGCCACAGGCGTTTCGGGGCAGTAATCGCCTCGGACTGTGCTGGATGGGAGGCATGCGGATTGTTGTCCAAAAAGCTTCGAGCCATGGTTGCGCTGTGGTTGGCTTGCCTGATATGGGTGGGCGCGGCCTGCGCCGAGGTGGTCACGGAGGTTTCGCCCCTGCCGTGGGACAGTAGCCCCGGCTGCGAACCCAACCCGGATGATTATTCCGCCGACGGGTATTACGATAGCTCCATCCGGGTTGAAATGTACCAGACCCGCCGGGACAACGCGGATTTTTATGTGGCGCACATCAAGCTCCAGCATGCCAGTCAGCTGCGCACCGGACTGGCCGAATCGATCGGCAGCCAGACCAACAAGATTACAACCATGGCGGAAAAATTCAACGCGGTGCTGGCCATCAACGGTGATTTTTATACCGACCGAAAGGATATCCTCGCCGTGCGGCAAGGGGAAACCCTTATCAATAAGCCCGGCTCGCTGTATGATATTTTGCTGATTGACACCAATGGCGATTTTCATATTGTGAAGCGGGATAATCTGGACATGCTGGATTTTTATTTTTCCGGCGAGCTGGATATTAACAATGCCTTCTCCTTTGGCCCCGCGCTGGTCATTGACGGGGAAAAGCAGGAGATACCGGAAAAATACAGCTTTGCGCCGCATTATAAAAACCCCCGCGCCGCCATTGGGCAACTGGGGCCGCTGGAATATGTTTGCGTGGTGGTAAACGGCCGCACGGACGAAAGCGAAGGCGTAACGCTGGAAACGCTTGCGGATTTTATGGCGGAGATCGGTTGCCAGCAGGCGTATAATCTGGATGGCGGGAACAGCGCCACGCTGGTATTGGGCGGGCAGATTTATAACGATAAATCAACCGCGAACGAGCGAAGCGTGAGCGATATTATCTATTTTGCGACGTCGGTGGATCCGCTGAACTGGTAGCCGCAGGCTGAACAATCACCCTACCCCTCGCCGCAGCGAAACCGGGTCAAGGGCGAAGCCCTTGTCAGGGTGCAGGGGTGAAACCCCTGCCGGGGTTTGGGGCGGAACCCCAAAAGCCTGAACGCCGCAGCGTGAACGAAACAAGCGAGCGAACAGCCCGAAGGGCCATGAGGCGAGCGGCAACAGCGCAATGTAGAACAGGGCGGATAACTCACTCCTCGCCGCAGCGAAACCGGGTCAAGGGCGAAGCCCTTGTCAGGGTGCAGGGGTGAAACCCCTGCCGGGGTTTGGGGCAGAACCCCAAAAGTCTGAACGCCGCAGCGTGAACGGA
>Ga0116170_10003013_pt1 | contig 15929 bp, 14 predicted proteins | sample AD_JPNHW1_MetaG_FD_89797 | JGI IMG/M metagenome (GOLD analysis project Ga0116170, IMG submission 89797) | Active sludge microbial communities of municipal wastewater-treating anaerobic digesters from Japan - AD_JPNHW1_MetaG | ecosystem: Engineered > Bioreactor > Anaerobic > Digestate | place...
GCCACGCGATTGAGCTTGGGTACGACCGCGAAGGACGGCCCCGAGAAGCGTAAGGAAGGGACAGACTCTCAAATCCGCCTGGAGTGCCTGGGTTGGTATGCGCGCCTGGCCTGGCGTGTGTACCAGCCGCCGACCGGCCTGCTGGGCAACGCTTCTGCGCAGCAGGGCAGCCAGGGCCTGGGGAATACGAGCTCTTTTCAACGGATTGCGCAGTCATTCACGACGGACAGCGGCGCCGCCCGACCTGCCCAGGTGCAGGTGCGCGTCCGGCGCTACGGCAGCCCGAACGACTCGCTCCGGGCAGCGCTGCAAGCGGATAACGGTTCCGGCAGCCCGAGCGGCCTGGATTTGGCTTCCGCGACGATTTCGGGCGCGGCGCTGGCGGCGGAAGCGTACCCGTGGACAGCCTTTTCATTCGCGCTACTGCCGCAGCTGCTGGCAAATTCCAGCTATTGGCTGGTGCTCTCCCGAACGGGGGCGGTCAGCGCAGCAAATTATTACCTGCTGGCGGTGGATGAGAAGCTTTCTTATCCCGCTGGCACGTTCAAGACCTACAACGGCAGCGCCTGGGCAGCGCGCTCGGTGCCCGCGGACCTGGTGTTTACGCTCAGCGCATTCTGGGAGAGCACCGATTTAATTTTGGAAGCCGCCGGGCTCTTACTTCACGACCCTTTCAAAAGGGTGAGCGTGGAAAGCGAGAGCGGCGTGTACCTGACCCCAGCATCTGAGAGTCCGCAGCCGGCGGACCGCTTTGTGCAGGCGCTGCTAGAGCTTGGCACAGAGCGTTTCACCGCGCTGACTTGCACAGTGGAGCCGGATTTAGGGTTGGTGTTTGCAGAACGCCCGCCAGCGCAGGAAGCGGAGACCTGGCGCCTGGGCCCCGGGACGGGTTTACAAAAACCGGGCGGGCTGCCCTGCCTGCCGGGGGAGCTGCCGGTGGGAAAGTGGCTGCGCTGCGCTGAGAACCCCGCGGTCTATGTGACCGGCGGCCAAATCAGCGCCCCGGATTGGACCCCGCGCCTGGAAAGCGCCTGAAAACCCCCGCGCATAGAAAGGAAACGCCCGCCCGGAGTTAAAGCGGTTAAAATGAGGGCATTAAGTAAGATGGAGAAACTTATGCCAAAAGCAACCTTTAACTTTCCGGCGGGCTTTTTGTGGGGCAGCGCGGCGGCGGCTGCCTGCGTGGAGGGCAATCCCCCTGCCAATGACTGGTCCGAATGGGAACAGCAGCCCGGCCGGGTTTTGGATGGAAGCAGCTCTGCGCAGGCTTGCGAATGGTGGTCCGGGCGTTGGCGCGAAGACTTTGACCGCGCGCAGGAAACGAATCAAAAAATTCTGCGTTTTTCGATGGATTGGGCGCGCGTGCAGCCCGAGCCGGAGCGCTGGGATGAGCCGGCGTTGGACCGTTATCGCGAGATGCTGCTCGGTCTGAAGCAGCGCGGGATGACGCCCTTGCTCAGCCTGCACCATTCCAGCAACCCGCGCTGGTTTGCGGAAATGGGCGGCTGGGAGAATGAGCAGTCTGCGGAATACTATGCGGAGTACGCGCGGCGGGTGGCAGAAGCCCTGAAGGCGCACAATGCGCTGTGGCTGACTTTCAGCGCGCCAAATGCTTACATCCTTAAGGCTTACCGCGCAGGGACATTTCCGCCCGGCAAGCAGGATATCGCTTCCGCCGGCCGGGCGCTGGTGAACATGGCCAGAGCTCATGCGGCGGCCTACGAAGCCGTGCATGCCTTGCAAGCCGACGCGCAGGTCGGCTTCACGCATCTCTGGCCTTCCGCTGGCGGGCGCGCGGATGCGGACCGTAATGCCTTTCCGCTGGCATTCCAGAGCGGCCAGCTGGAATTTGGCGGATTTAAGCAGGCGCTGCCCCAGCTAAAAGGTACCCTGGACTTTCTCGGGATTGATTATTTCCCGCTCGGCGCGGGCAGCGCTCCCAAGGCGCTAAAGCAAACCAAGCGAAAAGCGCCCGCCCCAAGCGCGTCAGAGCCGGCCTCGGAAAGCGCGCGCGCGGTGGAAAACGCGCAAGGCTTGCGCGAAGCGGTCAAATGGGGCTGGAAGTTCGAGCTGCCCATGTACATCAGCGCGAACGGATGCGATGATGCCCGCGACGATTTCAGGCGTCAGTACCTGGCCGCGCAGGTGCATGCTCTCTGGCACATGGTGAACTTTAACGCTCCCGTGCGCGGTTACCTTCACTGGAGCCTGACAGACCACTTTGCCTGGGAACAGGGCTGGGGCGCGAAATACGGGCTGTGGGCGCTGGACCCCCAGACACAGCAGCGCACGCGCCGGCAAAGCGCCGATTTCTATGCCGAAATCTGCCGGACGGGCAGCCTTTCTTCAGAGATGGTCGAGAAGTACTGCCCGGAAGTCTTCGAGCAGATTTTCCCGGTGTGAGCTGCCTGGAAAGCGGATGAAACAGGCGCGCGGCAGCATTTTGGGATTCTTTTGCTGCTTTTCTCTAAAAACGGGCGTGTTTCTTGCAACATATTCTGCGAATGCCCAATTAAGGAGCTGGATATGATTGCTTATCTTTCAAAAGTACTGCCGCAGTTTATTTTACCCGCCGGCCTGGCCGCGATTTTGCTGTTCCTGACACTCTTTCTGATAAAGAAGAAGCCGAAAACTGCCATTTGGTTGGTGCTCATCAGCCTGCTTCTGGTCAGCACGGCCGGCAACGCGTATTTCTCCGCGTTCCTCACCCGCTCTCTGGAGTGGCGCTACATGCCACTGACTGGCGAGGTGAAGGCGGATGCCATCGTGCTTTTGGGCGGCGGCACCGAGGCGCCGGATACGCCGCGCCAGATGGTGGAAATCAATTCCGCCGGGGACCGGGTGCTGTATGCCGCGCAGCTCTACAAAGCCGGCGTTGCCCCGCTCATCATCCTTTCCGGCGGCAATATGAGCTACAGCCAGGCGCGCAGCACCACGCCCGCGGAGGAAATGCAGGCCATGCTGGTGGGGCTTGGCGTGCCTCAGGAGGCGCTGGTGCTGCAGAAGCAGTCTCAGAATACAGCCGAGGACGCCTACTTTACCAGCGCGATTCTGGCTGAGAAGCAAATCCGCACCGTCATTCTGGTCACATCAGCGGCGCACATGGAACGCGCGCTGATGATGTTTGCTTCGCCGGAAATCAGCATAATCCCCGCGCCCACCGATTACAGCGTGACCCAGCGTTCGTGGAATAACCTTATGCGCTGGGACTGGAAAACCATCCTGACGCATATCATGCCGGCTGGAGGCGCCATCGCGCAGACCGATTTAATTCTGCACGAATACCTGGGTATCTTCTTCTACCGGGTCAAATTCCTATGGGAATCTCTGGGCATGCAGCTGCCCTCGCTTAAGGGGTTGCTGCGCTAAGCTAACCTTCCTGACCTGCGGGAATAAAGCCCGCACCCTTGAGAACCTAAGCCGCGAGGAACAATCGCGGCTTTTCACGCGTCTATAGGGTGGAGCCTTTATTCACGGCCCCTGAACCAGGAGGATGACATGAAGATTTTGAGAAGCTTATTAGGTATCGCGCTTGTGGCGGCTGTGCTTCTGAGCGCATGCGCGCCGCTGGCGGAGACGCCTGAGCAGCCCGCCCCTACCGAACCAATCGAGAAGCCTGAAGAACCCGAGCAAGGTTTCTCGGAGTATACCGGCAAAGACGCTTACATTATCGATCCGCAGGTAGATAGAGAAGCTGTACAGGCTGCCGCTGCTGCCAGCGATGCTTTTGCCTTGGCGCTTTACCGCCAGTTAGCAGAAAATGACGGCAACTTGTTCTATTCCCCTTACAGCATTTACACCGCGCTAATGATGACCTACGCTGGCGCGGCGGGGAATACCGCGGAACAGATGAAGCAGGCTTTGGCGATGCTTCTCCCCGAAGGTCAGGAGCACGCCGCGCTGAACGGCTTGAACCAGACGCTCGTGCAGAACAGCATGTTCGACGGTGAACCGGTCTTCAGCTTTCATGTTGCCAACCAACTCTGGGGACAGAAGGACTTTCCTTTCAATGAGCCGTTCCTGAACACGCTTTCCGCTAATTACGACGCGAATCTGAAAACAGTCGATTTTCGCGATTCCGAAAGCGCACGCGCGCTCATCAACTTGTGGGTGGCCGCCCAAACCAACGACAAAATCAAAGATATCATCCCGACAGGTGTGCTGAACGAGCTTACCCGCCTGGTGCTAACCAACGCAGTGTACTTCAAAGCTGCCTGGATGAACCAGTTTGACCCAACCAAGACCGCGCAGGGCACCTTTACGCTGGCGGACGGCAGCACCGCGGAGGTCCCCATGATGCATGCGCAGCGCAGCATGCAGGCCTTTATGGATGAGAATCTCGCGGCCGTGGAACTGCCCTATGTTGGTGGTATGTTTTCGATGGTGCTGGTGATGCCCGCGCAGGGCAGCCTGGCGGAGTTTGAAGCTTCCTTGAATGGGGACAGGCTGAATGAAATCCTGGGATCGCTTTCTACTGCTTCGGTAAACTTGAGCATGCCAAAGTTCAAACTTGAAAGTTCTTTTGGTCTCGGCGAAGCGATGAAAAATCTGGGGATGACGGACGCGTTCACACCCGGCGCCGCGGACTTTTCCGGGATGGAAAGCACCCGCAGCCTGTATATCTCAGACCTGCTGCACAAAGCTTACGTGGACGTGAATGAAGAAGGCACGGAAGCTGCCGCGGCGACTACCGTTGTGGTCGGGATGACCTCCATGCCGGCGGAAAGCTACGAAATCAGCTTTGACCATCCGTTCCTGTTCTTTATCCGGGATATCCAGACCAACACGATTCTCTTTATGGGGCGTCTGGCTGACCCCCGCTGAAACTGGCAGGGCGGTAAATTCAAGAGCCGGTCGGGTGCGACCGGCTCTTTCCGTTTGGTTTACGGCTGGCTTAGCCGGCCATCCATGCCAGGGCGAGCGTGCCGGGGCCGACATGCGTGCCAATCACGGGGCTGACTTCGGAGCGGATGACTTCCACCGGGTGCAAAAGTTCAATCGCCCGGGCTTCCATTGCCAGGCATTCGTCTTCGCACAGCGCGTGGAAGGGGCTGATGCGCACCGGGGTGGCGTCCCCAACGCGTTTTTTCACCAACTCGAGCATGCGGGTAATCGCTTTCTTGCGAGAGATGACGTTTTCCACCGCCTCAATTTTGCCGCCGCGGATTTCAAGCAGCGGTTTGAGGTTCAGTGTGGTGCCCATAAAGCGCGCAGCGGTGTTAATGCGGCCGCCTCTGTGCAGGTATTCCAGCGTGTCAACGGTAAAGTACACGCCTATTTTGGGCTGGATGACCGGCACCTGCTCCACCAATTCTTCCAGACTGGCGCCTTCTTCGGAAGCGCGCGCCAGGCTGAGCACCAGGAAAGAAAGCGCGCTGGACACCAGTCCGGTTTCAACGATTTCCAAGTCTTTCGGGTTGCCTAACTCATTTTTGGCGAGGATAGCGGAGTTATACGAGGCGGAAATGCCCTCCGATATGCCGGCATAGAGCACTTTTTGGCCGGCCTCCAGCATAGGCGTGAAGAAGTCCACGAATTGCTGGACTGTGACCTGGCTGGTGGTTGGAAGGGTTTTGGATTTGAGCATGCGTGTATAAAACTCGGTGGCTTTGATGTCGACGCCGTCCCGGAAGCTTTGTCCGTCCCAGCTTAACGTCAGCGAAATGATCGGAATGCTGTACTTATCTGCGTATTCCTGGGGAAGATACGCGCTTGAATCTGTGGCGATGATAACTTTTTCCATAATTTGTCCTTTCCTGGATAGAATATTCTCTAGTATAGCATGTCTTGGCCGGGCTTGCGGCGCATAGTCTGCTGGCAAGCCTGCCTGCTGCTGGAGTTCGTGCGTGATTTGGAAGGGCGAGCCCGCAATGGACAGGCAAGCCCGCAAATCAGGGCTCATTCTTTGGAAAACCCCTTGATGCGCTGCGGCTTCTCAGCCATTTCTGATACACTTTGAGAGCAATTGAAAACCCGTGAGAGTGGATGCAGGTCTTTGGAATAATGCCTTTTTTATAATCTGTGGTAAATCTCACGCAAGACAAGGAGCACTTTATGCAATCTTCTCTTACAGATAACAAGGAATCCCTCGGGAACGAAGCTTCCGGGCCCGCCCCGGAAGCGAAGCAGCCCGCAAACGCGGACGCGGGCAAGGAAAGCCCGGTCATCCTGCGCAAACCCGGCTGGATATTGCTGCTGGTCTTTTGCCTGGCGCTGCTGGTGGACCGCATCCTGTTTTACCGCGAGCCGGGCGCGCAGTGGGCTATCTTTGTAAACGGCCTGCTGGCGGTTGTGTTCATCGCCGCCGCGCTGGAGCACAAACGCATCCCTCTCACAAGCGTGCTACTGGCGCTGCCTGTTAGCGCTGCGGCTGCGCTCACCATGTTCCGCTCGGAAACTTTTACCCTGATGGCCCTGGTGCTTTTTTCCATCCTGGGCACGATCCTTTTGGCCGTCAGCCTGCTGAACGGGCAGGGTTTTGCCTACCGCCTGCGGGAGTACGCCGTGCAGGGTCTGCGGCTGGTGGGGTCGGTATTCGTCGGTCTGCCCGCGGGTTTGATGCAGACCGCGCAGCGCACCCGGGCTGGTGATGGCGCGGATTCAGGCAGCGGCAAACAGCGCTCAGGCGCAGTGCTGCGAGGTATCCTCATCGCGCTGCCCCTGGTTGCCCTGCTGGGGCTTTTGCTCGCCTCCGCCGACGCGGTTTTTTCCAGCCGCATTTCCGCCCTGCTGGACTGGGTCAAGATTGAGAAGCCCGAAGAATTTATTTTCCGGCTCTTGTTCGTGCTGGGCCTCAGCTACGCGTTGTTCGGACTGGTGTGGCACGCGCTGACGAAGACCGGCGAAAAGCTGGCGCTGGAACCAGACCAGCCGTTGGTGAAACCTTTCCTGGGGATGACCGAGAGCGCAATCATTCTGACAGCCTTAAATCTGCTCTTCGCGGCCTTTGTCCTGGTACAGGTCAAATATTTCTTTGCGGGCGAGCAAAATATCAACCTGGAGGGCTTCACGTACGCGGAATATGCCCGGCGCGGCTTCTTTGAGCTGGTGGTTGCGGCAATCATCACGCTGCTGGTGCATTATGGGCTGGCTTCTCTCACGCGCCGCGAAAGCCGCGGGCGAAAGCTGCTCTTTTCCATCCTCGCAAGCCTGCTCTTGATGCAAACCGGTGTCATTTTGCTTTCCGCATTTCAGCGTCTCAGCTTGTACGAGGCCGCTTACGGCTTTACACAGGCTCGCCTGACGGCGCACGTCTTCATGGTTTTTCTGGGTTTGGTGCTGGCGCTTTCCATTGTGATGGAGATTACCCGCACGTATAAGCGCCTGGCGGTCAGCCTGCTGCTGGTCTTGTTGGCATTCGGATTGACGCTGGCTTTCCTGAATGTGGACCGCACTATCGCCAGGCAGAACGTTCAGCACGCCCAAGCCGGCAACGAGCTGGACCTGGCCTACCTGGCAGGCGGCGGGCTTTCGGAAGACGCCGCGCCGGAGCTCTTTGCCGCCCTGGACGACCCCACGCTGAGCCCGCAGCTGAAAGAAGCGCTTGGATTGGCGCTTTCCTGCCGGGCGGCGCGCTTCGAGCAGGACCGCGCGGATGCGACTTTCTGGGCATCGTGGCATGCTTCCCGGTCGGCTGCCAGCAAGCTGTATCGCGACCGCGCGGATGACCTGGCGGAGTATCCGCTGCAGAATTTCACCGAAGGCAAGGGCTTTTTGGTGGAGGGCTCCCCGTTTCTTTGTATCTATTCAGAAACGATGCCTTAACCAACTGGAATGTATTCAGCGAAATAGCAGCGCGGAAAACTCCGCGCTGCTTTATTTGCCGTTCAAATCCTGTATAATACTTAAGTCCCATTGGTTTTTACATTGGAGGAGAGATGAAAAAATCAAAAAGCACCTGGATTTTAGCAAGTATCGCGCTGCTCGTTCTTTGTGCCGCTGCCTGCAAGCTTCCATTTTCGTCCACTGCCGTGCCGGATGATGCTGCTACCGCCGCCCTACAGCTCGCGCAGACCCAGGTCGGAATAAGCGCTACCCAGACCGCGCTTGCTCCAGCTCCGACGGAGGCTCCGGCGCCTGCCGCCACGGAACCCGCCCTGCCTCCTACCCTGGAGCCAGACACGCCCGCCCCGGGCACCACCCGCTATACTTTCGGAAATTTTCAGTTTGATATGCCCGACTACCTGGCTCTGGATGTGAACCATACAATCGTCCCGGCGGCGCTGGAGGGGGATGAGGCTTTCCCAGGAGCTATCCAACCGGAATATCTTAGCATCACTTTTGACGGCTACATCATTCCGGATGCCTTCCACACTCCCGAAATCCGGGTATATCCCGTCGCGGATTATATGGAAATCAGCCAGCCAGCGACCGATACGTTTGAAGAGCTCAACTATTTGTTGGTGAACCGCCCACAAACCATCCCATATGATGCCGGTCTGCCATTTATTCCATTCTGGAATGCCGGGCAGATTTTTAACGCGCAGGCGAAGTTTGTGGATTTCAAGTCCGGATCAGGCATTCGCTTCCTTTCGATGTACGCTCAAGCGGTTTACCCGGTAGATAATTACAACATTTTCTTTACCTACCAGGGGCTAAGCGCCGACCATGCCTACTTTATCAGCATGGTTTTGCCCATCAACAGCGCCGCGCTGCCCATGCACGCGGAAGACCCCGCGGATTATGAGGCGTTCATCAACAGCTTCAGCACCTATCTGCAGGAAACCAGCGCGATGCTCAACGCGGAAGCTCCCGAACGATTCACGCCCACATTGACCGTCCTGGATGCAATGATTGCCTCGATGCGGATCATTCCCTGAGGCTGCGGGCCCGCCGCACCTGCCTGATCATTCCCCCACTTGCGCAGGGAGCCAGCCGGCTCCCTGCGTCCATCTCGACAACCGCGCCAGGCTGAGCGATTTTCGGTTATGATTACAGCATGTTTATCCCAACCACACCCGAAGAACTTAAGACACTGAACTGGACGGAGCTCGACGTCATCCTTGTCAGCGGAGATACCTATATCGACAGTCCGTTTTCCGGCACGGCACTGATTGGTCAGCAGTTGATACGCAGCGGTTATCGCGTCGGGATTATCGCCCAGCCGGACGTGAAAAGCGCGGCGGATATTACCCGCCTGGGAGAACCGCGCCTGTTTTGGGGCGTCAGCGCGGGGGCGGTTGATTCGCTGGTCGCCAATACCACAGCGCTGGGCAAACCCCGCCGCACGGACGACCATACCCCCGGCGGCCTGAATAACCGCCGCCCGGACCGCGCGACGATTGTGTATGCCAATCTCATCCGCCAGCATTTTAAGAACACTGTTCCGATTGTGCTGGGCGGCGTGGAAGCCTCTTTGCGGCGCGTCGCGCACTACGATTTTTGGTCTGATGCCTTGCGCCGTTCGGTGCTCCTGGACGCCAAAGCCGATTATCTGCTCTACGGCATGGCGGATCTGTCTGTTTTGGCCTTGGCGGAAGCGCTCCGCGACGGTTTAGACCCGCGCGGCTTGCGCGGGCTGGTGTACGCCAGCGCGGAAATGCCCGCGGATTACCTGGAGCTGCCGTCTTTCGAAGAGGTCTGCGCCGATAAAGACCGCTTCATTGAGATGTTTCATGCTTTTTACGTCAATAACGACCCTATCAGCGCCAGGGGTCTGGCGCAGCGCTACGGCGACCGATACGTGGTGCAAAACCCGCCCGCGCCAACCCTGACTACCGAGGAAATGGACGCGGTTTACGCGCTGCCTTTCGAACACGCCGTGCACCCGTATTACGCGGCGCAGGGCGAGGTGCGCGCGCTTGAAACCATTCGCTTTTCCATCCCCACGCACCGCGGCTGCTACGGCGAGTGCAACTTCTGCGCGATTGCCGTGCACGAAGGCCGGCGCGTGGCCTGGCGATCCAAGGCGAGCATCCTGGCGGAAGCGCGCGCGATGAAGGACAGGCCGGGTTTTCACGGCATCATCCACGACCTTTCCGGTCCGACGGCGAACATGTACGGCTTCGAGTGCCGTGTGAAAGCCCACCGCGGCGCATGCGCGGACAAAAGCTGCATCTACCCCGAGGTTTGCCCGCTGCTCGGTCTGACGCATGCCCCGCATACCGGTTTGCTGAAAGCCGTGCGCCAGGTGGAAGGGATTCACAAGGTGTTCGTCGGCTCCGGGATCAGGCACGACCTGGTGATGGCTGACGAGGAACACGGCGCCAGCTACATGGAAGAATTGGTTGGGCACCACGTTTCCGGGCAACTAAAGCTTGCGCCGGAGCATTCGCAGCCCTCGGTGTTGAAATACATGCGCAAACCTGGCACTGACAGCCTGTTGACGTTCAAACAGCGTTTTGATGCCATCAGCGAGCGCGTGGGCAAAGAGCAATACCTGACTTACTACATCATTGCCGCGCACCCCGGCTGCACTGACAGCGACATGGTCGCTTTGCGCAAGTTTGCCAGCGAAAAACTGGGCGTGCTGCCGGAACAGGTGCAGATCTTCACCCCGACCCCGTCCACTTATTCCAGCGTTATGTATTACACCGAGAAAGATCCGTTTACAGGCGCACCTTTGTTTGTGGAGAAGAGCCAGACCGGAAAAATGCGCCAAAAAGCCGCTATCACCGGTTGGGGCAAGAAAGGCAGAGCAGCCGAGGAGGCGGAAAAGCCCGCGCCGCGCACAAATGCGCGCCCTGAGAGCGGGCAGGTGGAGAAGCCGAGCCCGGTCAGGCCCGGGCCGGATACGCAGCGCGTGCCTTTCGTTCGGGAGGAACCCTCCAACAGCAGCCGGGAAGACGCGCCGGTTGTGAGGGTGGTTCGCGATGATTTTGGCAGCTTCCTGCATAACCAGGCCCCGGAAGGCTGGGTAGACCGCAGAGCTGAGCGCGCTGAACCTGAGCGTTCGGAATGGAAGCCGCGGCAATCTGATTCTGGCAGACCTGCGCGCGAGGGCGGGGAGAGACCCTACCGCGAGCGCAAGGACTGGAAACCGCGCGAAGGCGCTGCCGACACGCGAACCCCGCGCGAGGGTGGGGAGAAACCCTACCGCGAGCGCAAGGATTGGAAATCGCGCGAGAGTTCCTCTGCCACAAGCAAACCGCGCGAGGGCGGGGAGAGACCCTACCGCGAGCGCAAGGACTGGAAATCGCGCGAAGGCTCTGCTGATACCCGAACCCAGAGAGAGGGTGGGGAGAAACCCTACCGCGAGCGCAAAGACTGGAAACCGCGCGAGGGCTCTGCCGACACCCGAACCCAGAGAGAGGGCGGGGAGAGACCCTATCGCGAACGCAAGGACTGGAAACCGCGCGAGAGTTCCTCTGCCACAAGCAAACCGCGCGAGGGCGGCTACAAACGCGGCGGAAAAACCGGCTCTTCCAAAACAGGCAATCGCAACCAAAGCGGACGGGATTACCGCGTCCGGGACCAACGCAAAGACCAGCGCAACCCAAAGAAGGACAAGCCAGCTGGAGAGCAAGGGAATTCTTCCTCAGGTGAGCACGGGTGAAAACTGAGCTTTTGCTGAATTTGCAGCTAATCTTGGGAACCGCCCTGCTGATTCTGCTGGGGGTCTTCACCTTTGTGTTGATCAACCGCATCCGCCAGCGACGCACGCAGCTTGTCAGCAGCGAGAGCTCTCCGCCGGCGTTCCCATACCCATCCGAGCGGGCTGCTGAGCAGGGCGCCGGGCTTGCCGTCCAAATGCAGGTGGAGGCAGACGCGCTCATCCCGGCGGAGCACGCGCGCTGGCTGAATAGCTTTTTTCTGCCCGATCCTGAGCCCGGGCGCGCGTTTGTGCGCACGGGCGTCGCCAAGCACTGGCTGCGCTACCAACTGACCGCCACCAGCCTGGCTCAGGCTGCGGGCCTGCTGGTTTGCGCGCTGCAAGCGGGCGCGGACCCCCTGGCTCAAACGCGGTTCGACGCCCTGCTCGCGTTTTGCCTCAGCCGCCCCGCGGCCAACAACCCTGACCTGATGAGCTGGCAGGTAATGCCGGACGTGGTACCCGGCGCGCGCCTGGACGCCGACCCGCAAGCCGAAGCCTGGCTGGCATTCGCGCTGCTTTGTGGGGCAGCCCAATGGGCGCGCTCTTCCCGCTTTGATTACACTCAACTGGCCAGGCTCAGGTTGGATGCCCTGTTGGCGCGGCTGCAAGGCGGAACGGGAGATATGCCGCAATCGAAGCTTATCAGTCCGGGTTTCGCCCGCTTATTCCAACGCACGAGCGGAAACGCTGATTGGCTCAAGGCTGCTAACTTGGACGCTCTTCCCGCTCAAGAGACCGCCGACCCAGTCGCCACTGGCGGTGCGCAAACTGTTGTGGCGGATGAAGAAGCCAGGCTGGCGCTGCTGGCGTTGGCGTATGGGCTGCTGCCCGAAGCCCGAAAACATGGTACACCGGCAGACGCTTTCTCAGCGGGGATTGATTTGCTCGCCAGGCTGGAAAAGCTGAAAGAAGAAACGCCCGCGGTGAGCGCGCCGTCGGAAGACTTCAGCCCGCTGAGTCTGTTGGCCTGCTATGCGGCTGCGGCTGGAAGCGCGGGTAGTGCAGACTTAGCGCGGGAATATTGGACGGCGCTCAGTCAGACAGAGGCAAACTTTGGCGACGGGCTTGGCTCGACGTTACGCTTGCTTGCCTTGATGGCGCTGAATGGAAGCGTCTGGTTTCCGGAAGCTTTCCGCGAGCCTGCATCTGCCTGAGGCTTTCGTTATCGGGTTGGCGCGAATGGTCGGCTTGCCTTGGAGGCATAAAGCCAATTCCCGCGCAAATTCCCGGAATTCTGAAGGGCTGACAGGAAAAACAATCCCCGCCGGCCGAGCTCTTACTCGAGTATCTCGATAACCGGCTCAATGATAATCTCTGATTTTACTGAATTGGCGACCAGGCTGTATTTTTGAGCGGCGTTCAAGGCACGTTCCGCGCGCGCGCGTACGATCTCGTGCGGTTCGCCCGCGGCAGAAATCCGGATAAGCGGCCAGTACCGCAGATGGGTAAACATCTCGGTGCGGTCAATTTCAACGCGCTTGGTGCCTTCCACCCGGCAGTCATAGGAGAGCAGCTTGAGCTTGAAACGCTCGGCAGCCCAAATGAACATCAACATCACGCAGGTATTGGCAGCCGCGACAAAAGCGTCTTCAGGGGTGAGCACGCCGGCGCGGCCTTGCGCGTCTGGCGGCGCGGAAAAATCCATCTCAGGGCCGTTGCCGAGCGAAAGATGTCCCATATGCCCGCCTTTCCAGCTGACATCTGTGGTGTAAATGGCGGTTTCAGCCACGGCGCTCCTGCCAGGTATCCCAGTATGCCTTGTAGGCTTTCGCGACGGCTGCTCGCGCCGCTTCTTCAATATCCGAAGATATGGGTGTGTAGAGCTTTACACTCTCCATCAGCGCGCTAAGCGTTTGCGGGGAAGGTGGTTGGCCGTTCTCCAGAAAGTTTTGGAAAATCGACGGCAGCGCCAGAAATTCCACTTCGCGCGCGTTAACTTTCAGCTTCAGGACAGGAATCCCGGAACCGCAGGAGCACGTTGTTTGCCCGGGCTCGGTTCCTGGCGCGCTCTTCGGGCTTTGAGCGCTGTCTTCCTCCCGCGGCTCAAGCACGCCCTCCCGTCGGCTCCAGCGTCTGCCAAGCAATTCATCCACTTTTTCAGCTGCCTGGATAGAAGCGATTTCGACCAGCTTTTTACCGGTCTCATCCAACTTCCGGCAGCCCTGGGGCCTTTCCAGGCCTTGCTCCCGGGTGAGCCCGCTGATGACAATGCCCATCACAGGGGTGTTGGAGAACATTTCCGTTGCCCTGAAGGCGCAGCGCTTTTCGCAGCCGTCAATCGCGATGGTCGGGTAGAACCTGGCGAAGGCGCGGTCGCCTTCACCGCCAGCCAAAAAGAGCGGCAAGCAAATCGTGACGGTTTCGCCCGGGCGCAGCTCCTCCAATACTTTTAAGGCAGCCAGGCGGGAGACTGTGCCTTCTGCCAGTTCTTCGCCCGAACAGGACACGATGCCGACTTTGTTCTGCTTAAGCTCTGGCATCCTGCGTCCCTTCTTCGGTCAGTTTATCCACCGCTGCATCCACTTGCTCCGCCAGCAGCCGGGCCAATTGTTGCCCGGCCTCGTTCAGGGAGGAAATGCCTTGCGGTTTGTACTGGCGTTTCGCGCGGTAAACGTCCATCGCGTTGAAAGCCGCGCAGACTTGCGCGCCGGATTCCGCCGCCATTTTGGAAGCGCAAGCAAGCGCGCAGCCGTCCAGACTGATGATTTCCGCGTCCATCAGCAGGGCTTTCGCGTCAGCGTCCCCCATGACGAGCAGCGAGAGAGGCACGATTTGGGTGCATTCCGGCCGGTCTTCCTGCGCTACCTGATAGGCGGCTTCGCGGGTGATGGTCCCGAAGGGTTTGCCAACGCCGCTGCAAGGCAGGAGAATGAGCTTCTTTTTCGCGGGCATCTTACTCCAACTCCTGGGCTGCATCCTGTTGAATGTACGCGAAGTAGGCTTGGGGCGTCATCAGGCTGAGGCGGGCTTCCTCCCAATCTTCCGGTTCCAGTTCGCAGACCCAGCCCTCACCATAAGGGTCGCGGTTGATATCCTCCGGGCTCCGCTGCATGGCAGGGTTAACGCTGGCAATTCGTCCGGCCAACGGGCTGTGCAAATCGGATGTGATTTTAATGGTTTCGATGCTGACCAACAGCTCCCCCCTCCGGACCCGCTTTCCGCCTGGCTGCACGTCCACAAAGGCAACATCCCCGCTGCGCTGCTGGAGGTAATCCGAGAGACCTGTGCGGATAATCCCATCCTTCGCCAACGCCCACAAGCCTTCAGCGCTGTACAGGCGGTCCGTGGGGACCCGGAAGCTGAATTTATCTATCGTAAACACGAAAACCTCAGGCATGGTCCAGAGTCCAATCTGCGCGTAGGTATAGAAAGCAGAAATGCAGCCTGGGCGCCGGCAGCTCGGAGCAAGAATAGCGGTCCATCAGGCAGCTTTTAACCAGGACGCAACTTCTTCATCCGAGGGGATGCGGCCAGCGGAAACGACTTTGCCGTTCACGACCAGACCGGGCGTCGCGAGGATATGGTAAGACAAGATCTCCGCCCGCTCGGTGACGTGTTCGAACTCAGCCTCGATATCGTTTTCCTGCGCCACACGGCGCGCGAGGGCTTCAAGGTTTTGACAATTGCGGCAGCCGGGTCCAAGAATCTTAATTTTCAGCATTTTTCTCCTTCACAGGTATAGCTTGCAGGGTTTGGCGGTGTTCACTGGAACACTTCGGGCAGGGGCAGTTGATCCCGGTGCCGGGTTCCACCATATTGGCGCCGCCAACCCGCCCTTGCGCTGCATCCAGAAGCGCGAAAACCGCGGGCTCTGAAATGGCATAATAGACATTCCAACCCTCCCGGTTGATATCCACCAGCCCCGCCGCGCGCAGCACAGCCAGCTGCTGGGAAATATAAGCCTGGCGCAAACCCAAGTGCGCTTCGAGATGGCAGACGCAGTGCGGGCCATCGCGCAGTAGGTCGAGGATCGCCAGGCGCGCGGGATGACCAAGCGCTTTCAGCAGCTCGGCTTGTCGCGCGTATTCCCTGAGAGTCCTTTCTTGTTTTTCAATCGTATTCATAATAATGAATATAATTATCGCCTTTCCGATGATTCTGTCAAGGGCGAAATATGGATACTTTTCCTGCGGATGGGCAGCCTCAGCCCCCAGTGCTATGTCCTAGAAAGGCAAAAAAGGACCCCACAATCGTGAGGTCCCATATATTAGCCGCGCGAAAGCTGCAATTCGGGCGATTTATGAAGCTGAACTCGCGACAGCAACTTTGGCTTTGCGATTTTTCTGATAGACATCAAAGGCTACCGCAATCAGAAGCACGGCACCCTTGACCACCGTCTGGGAAAAGTCCGGAAAGTTAGCCAGCTGCATGGCGTTGTTCAGCACGCCGATAATCA
>Ga0116170_10003016_pt1 | contig 15920 bp, 19 predicted proteins | sample AD_JPNHW1_MetaG_FD_89797 | JGI IMG/M metagenome (GOLD analysis project Ga0116170, IMG submission 89797) | Active sludge microbial communities of municipal wastewater-treating anaerobic digesters from Japan - AD_JPNHW1_MetaG | ecosystem: Engineered > Bioreactor > Anaerobic > Digestate | place...
CTGGCCGGATTTGAACCGGCGGCCACTCGGTTATGAGCCGAGCGCTCTAACCGGACTAAGCTACAGGCCCAAAAGGAATGCGCCGCCAACAGGGCTCGAACCTGTGACATTCTGGTTACTGCTTTATGCAATTAACAGCCAGACACTCTACCAACTGAGTTATGGCGGCTCGACCACCACCCTGGATGCACAATGATTTAAGCCTTTTGATTAGAAGGTAGTATCCATGCGCGTCCTGAAGAAGAATCTGCGAGGCGAGGAGGGAGAGATAGCCCTGCTGCCTGAGTCCCTGGATGACCTATGGCATCTACAGCATCTGATATCCCGGGGAGACCTGGTATTCGCCCTGACGCAGAGAAAGGTTGCCGCGATTGCCGATAAGGCGCGCCCGGAGAAGATGGAGAAGAAGACGGTGCGCCTGGGCGTGAAGGTTGAGGACGTCGAGTTTCACATGTACTCCAACTGGCTGAGGCTGCACGGAAGGATCGCCTCAGGCAATGACGTGGGCTCCTACCACACCCTGAATATCGAGGTGGGCACCGACCTGTCCATCCTCAAGTACCACTGGAGGCCCGACCTCCTGGCGCGCATAGACGAGGCGGTGGCCGAATCTCTGCGACCGCGGGTGGTCATCGCCCTGATCGAAGAGGGCGAGGCCACCATCGGCGTCCTGCGCCAGTTCGGAGTGCAGACCGCGGCGGAGATCCGCCAGGGGAGCGGCAAGGGCAGCGGCGAGGATACGAGGAGCGGATTTCTCCGGGAGGTGGCGTCTGCCCTGGACAAGACGGCCCAGGGCGGGGCCGAGGTCATACTGGCCGGTCCGGGATTCACCAAAGAGGACCTCAAGAAGGTCATCGACTCCACCTATTCCGATCTGGCGGAGAGAATTGCCATGGACGACACCACCTCCATCGGGCGCTCCGGATTTCAGGAGGTCCTCCGCCGCGGGGCGGTAAAGAGCGTCCTTGAGTCCAGCCGCATCGCCCGCGAGGCCAAGCTCATCGAAGACCTCTTCCGGGAGATCGCCACGGACGGAAAAGCGGCCTACGGAATGAAGGAGGTGCAGATGGCCGTCAACTTCGGCGCTGTGGAGAGTCTGCTGGTCTTAGACGAGCTGGCCAGAAGGGGATCGGCAGAAGCGATCATGCGCGACGTGGCCGCCGCCCGCGGAAAGGTGGTCATATTCAGCTCCGACTTTGAGCCGGGGGACAGGCTCTCCTCCCTGGGGGGGATAGCAGCCCTGCTGCGCTTCAAGATTGCTTGAGATTGAATTGAGGCTCCAGAGATGACAAGATGCGACAAATGCCCCCGCTCTGCCGTTATCTACCAGAGGTACTCGGGGATGCACCTGTGCGGCGAGCACTTCTCAATGGACGTGCACCGCAAGATCAGGGAGAGGCTGAGGAAGACGGGCCTCTTCTCCCGCGGCTCGCGCATGGCTGTGTGCCTGGACGGAGGAAGGCAGAGCGCGACGCTGGCCTGGGCGCTCAAGGATATATTCTCCCGCCGCCCGGACATGGATATCTCGGCGATCATCATCGACCCCGGAGAGCGAGGCGGAAGCTGCGCCGAAGAGGGCCGTGCTGTGGCGGAGCGGCTGGAGATGGATTGCCGGATTTTAAGCTGGCCGGACGGTGGGGCAGGCATACAGTTCCAAGAGGCTCTCTTCAGGGCCGCCCAGAAGGCCGGGGCCGGAATCTTGGCAACAGGCGAGTGCCTGGATGACGAAGCCCTGCGGATCTTCCTCAGCTATTTGCAGGGCGAGGGCAGAGCCCTTCTGGCCGCCCCCTCAGCCGGACCGGCGACTCTGACGGAGACATCTGACCATAGCCGGCCAGAGGGACCGACATGGATCAAGCCATTGCAGCGCGTCCCCCGCAGAGAGGCGAGGCTATTCGCCCTGCTGCATGGTCTCGGCATCGATGCCGATGGGGGGGCCGGGCAGCAGTGCAGCCTTTCCCAGGAGGCGGCGCGGCTTCTCGCCGGCTTTGAGGGCCGCCATCCGGGAACATACTACTCCCTGGTTCGCGGCCTGGAAAAGGGGCTGAGGGCAAAGCCTTTAAGTGTAGATGCAAAATAATCGAGCCTGGTGCCTCGGTAGCTCAGCCGGTCCAGAGCGATTGACTTGTAATCAATAGGTCGCGTGTTCGAATCACGCCCGGGGCTTAGCTCTTTTCTTTAGAGATTTTATAATAGAGTTACCGGCCTATTCTACGAAAAGAGAGCCCTCCCTTTTTGGAAAAGCGGCCCGAATTTTTCATTCAGGCCTTCCTGGTCTTCTTGATATCCAGCCTGGTTTTGCATCTGGGACAGGCTTTCGGCTTATTCATCCGTGTCTCCCAACCGTAATGGCACTTTGGACATTTCATCTGTTTCATATTTATACAGTTGTAATAAGAGTATTAATAACTTTCGATTGTATATGATTATCCTTACTATTCTGGCGAGCGCAAAGCCTATAATTGAATGGGCGCGGTAAATACAGAATTTCATGAACGAGATTTTGGAGATCCTTTCTGAAAACGCCAGAGCAACCCCTGCCGAGATCGCGGCCCTCATGGGCAGGTCCGAAGAGGACGTGGCCAGAGAGATCAAGGAGCTCGAGGATGTCGGCGTCATAAGAAAGTACGTCACGCTGATCAACTGGGAGAAGCTCGACAAGAGCTTTGTCTTTGCCGTCCTGGAGCTGAAGGTCGCCCTGCAGCGCAAGACGGGCTACGATGCCGTGGCGGAGAGGATCGCCAGATTCTCAGAGGTGGAGTCGGTGCGGCTCATCTCCGGAGATCACGACCTCTCCGTCACCGTGCGGGGCAATTCTATGAAGGAGATAGCCTACTTCGTAGCTGAGAAGATCGCTCCCCTGGAGGGAGTGCAGTCCACCTGCACCCACTTCATACTGAAAAGCTACAAGGAGCACGGGGTAATACTCACAGACAAACCCAAGCCCCAGAGACTGGTGATCACACCATGAAGCAAAGCCTGAAAAACGTCACCCTGCCCGCCTGGAACTCAGAGGCCCATCTGAACCGCACTGTGAAGGATATGCCGCCCTCCGGCATCAGGAAGTTCTTCGACCTGGTCTCCGAGATGGAGGGGGCCATATCCCTGGGAGTGGGCGAGCCGGACTTCGTCACCCCCTGGCATGTGCGCGAGGCCTGCATCTATTCCCTGGAGTCGGGAGTCACCCATTACACCTCCAACAAGGGGATGCCGGAGCTGCGCCAGGCCATCTGCGACCAGATGAAGCAGAACAGCGGCCTGGACTACGACCCGGCGGAGCAGATCCTGATCACCACTGGTGTCAGCGAAGCTGTGGACCTGGCCTTCCGGGCCACGCTCAATTCCGGAGACGAGGCGGTGGTGCCCGAGCCCTGTTATGTGGCCTACACTCCGGACATCGTGCTCGCGGGAGGTGTGGCGAAGGCTGCACCTACAAGGCTGGAGAATGAGTTTCGGCTGCAACCTGAGGACGTATCCGCAGCGGTCACAGACAAGACCCGCGCCCTGCTGCTCAGCTATCCCAACAATCCCACCGGGGCCATCATGACCCGGGCCGACCTGGAAGACCTGGCCGATGTGGTTGTGGAGCACGACCTGCTGGTCATATCGGATGAGGTCTATGCCGAACTCACCTACTCGGGAAGCCACGTCAGCTTTGCCCAGCTTGAGGGGATGCAGGAGAGGACGGTAATCCTCAACGGCCTGTCCAAGTCCCATGCCATGACCGGCTGGCGCATAGGCTATGCCCTGGGCGACCCCGCCCTGGTGGGGGCCATGACCAAGGTCCATCAGTACACCATGCTCTGCGCCCCCACCATGGCCCAGGTGGCAGCCCTGGAGGCCCTGCAAAAGGGCGAAGAGGAGATGCTACAGATGAGGCATGAGTACAACCTGCGCCGGCGCATGTTCGTCTCCGGCCTCAACAGGATCGGCCTGGACTGCTTTGAGCCCAGGGGGGCCTTCTACGCCTTCCCATCGGTCAAGGCCTGGGGTCTGTCCTCGGAGGCCTTTGCCGAGAGGCTGCTGCATGAGCAGAAGGTGGCGGTGGTGCCGGGCAATGTCTTCGGCGAAAGCGGCGAGGGATTTCTGCGCTGCAGCTATGCCACATCCAGGGAGGAGCTGATAGAAGCCCTGGACAGGATAGAGACATTCCTCTCCGGGCTTTAGAGGGACAATCGACGCAGAAATAGAGACGGTAGAAGAGACGATAGAATGCTCAAAGCCAAATTCAAATCCGAGCAGACGGACCGGCTGGCAGCGGGCCTTGCCGCCCTGGGCCTCTCCCCCAATGCCTGGACCATGCTCTCCCTGGTGCCGGCCCTGGCGGGGGCCGCGGCATTAATAGAGCACCGGCTGGCCTGGGGGCTGGTGCTGTTCTCGCTTTCCGCCTTCATCGACATCGTGGACGGCACTGTGGCCAGGGTGACCCATCAGGCCAGCAAAAAGGGCGCCTTCCTGGACGGAATCGTGGACAGATATGTCGAGCTGCTGCTCTATCTGGGGCTGATGCTCTACCTGGGCCGGGGTGAGTTTTTCGGCCTGCCCCAGGAGGTCTGGTTCATGCTGCTCTTCTTCGGCTCGCTCATGACCACATTTGTGCGGGCCTATGCCGACCACCGGGGAATGGTGAAGGGAGAGGAGGCGCTCAAGAGGATGGGCGGCCTTTTGGAGAGGTTTGAGAGGCTGATGCTGCTTTATGCGGGGATGTTTCTGGGGCTGTTTGAGACCCAGTGGCTGATGGCGGTGATTGCCCTGACAGCCGTCCTGGCCAATGCCACAGCTCTGCAAAGGATCGCCTTCGCGATGAGACAGGGGAGATGAATATAGTTATCTACTATAAGCCGCCAATCCACCCCCCATGAGCCTGAAGGTCACTCTTCTCGGAACGGGAACCGGGGTCCCCCAGCCCGGACGCTCTCAGGCGGCGGTTCTGGTGGAAAACGACCGGCCCCTGCTCCTCGACTGCGGGGCGGGCACCATGATTCGACTGGATCAGATGGGAGCGGACCTGGAGGCCCTGGATACTGTGCTCCTCTCTCACCTCCATCTGGACCATGTCTCCGACCTGCTGGCCCTGTCGAACGCCCGATTCCTCTCCGATCTTCCCCCTTTGCAGGTCTTCGGCCCACAGGGCACGGAAGCCTATTTCCAGGCGGCAAAGAGCCTCTATCCCAACCTGGCGGAGATGGATGCGGCTATTGGGGAGCTGTCCCCCATGGATGCCATCAGCCTGAACGGCTTTGACATATTCGCAGAGGAGGCGCGCCACAGCGTCACTGCCCTCGCCTTTCGCCTGGAGACGGAGGATAAGGTCATCGTCTATTCCGGGGACACAGAACCCTGCCCCCGGGTGGCCGCCCTGGCCGAAGGAGCCGACCTGCTGGTTCACGAATGCTCATTTCCTGAGCCCTTCGACGTCACCAATCACAGCACACCGAGGAAGCTGGGCAGGATGATCAAGAATCAGGGTGTCAAACGCATTGTCCTCACCCACCTCTACCCCCAGGCGGCAGGCTGCGAGGACATGATGGCGGAACAGGTCATCGAGCTGTGCGGAGCGCCGACCATTGTGGGCTGGGACATGATGAGTGTGGTAATTTAAGTATTATTTACCAAATATTTTCATATTAGATAGTATTATTTAATAGATACTACTTTCTATATATTTAGCCTCGGATTGATCGCATCCAGATACTTGAATTCGCTGAAGCTGTAGGGTGCCGAATAGTACTCCGGATCTTCCATGACCCCATAGTAGCTGTCGATTGCCAGCCAGGTGCCGGGGTGACTCCCATCCTCCACCGCGACCCAAATATGCCCCTGGGAATCAAAGCCTGCGGGATTGTAGAGGAATGTCACATTATGCCCAAAGCCCTTGTAGGTGTTTTCTAATTTTTGCGAGCCGTCGTAGCACATCCCCAGGGGTGTCACAGGGAACATGATGTATCGGCTGATGGTTTTAATGAATTCCTCATCATCGGAGCGATTGTAATGGACATCGACCTTTATGGCGTCGCCCGGAATAACCTGAACCGGGCCGGACTTGGCCTGGGGTGGGTCCATCCACATATCTGCCAGCCTCGATGAGGCTCCATTGGGCGTGAGGTAAACCTCTTTGCCACCGTCGAGAGTGACGATAACACAGGACTGGTCTGCCGCAGGCTCAGCATTGTATCCATGAGTTACAAGAAAAAAGGCCAGATCATTCATAGTGATGCCGATATCCTCGTAACTGGATAGGAGCAGCCACAGATCGTTCTCCTCAGAAGCCCGGCAAGCTGAGGGTAAGAAGATCAGGATCATTGATATGAGAATGACGAATCCTCTCAATTCCACCTCGATGTCAATCAGTATCTATGTTAAGGATCACGAATATAAAGAGTTATGGTTTTTTCAGAAAGACACAAAATAAAGGCCAAAATTTTACTAATTTAATGATATCAAAATCGCTGGCATTAGCTAAAATAGAGGTAAAATAAAAAAAGCCCTTTATGCCCCTTCAGGGAACATTATACAGGCTTGTCAAGAAAGCGAGGGGCACCAGAAACAGTACTATGAATCCTATAACCATCAAACCGATTGCTAATCCATTTCCTCCAGCCATTGAGATCCTCCTAACACATTCTTTGCCTAGCCCCATGTAAGAGGTAATATTAATTACTATCGGAACCCCGGTTTTGAGGCCAATAGATTTAATTATCAATGACTGCAGAATGCTATTGTGCGATCTATCCAAAAGAGCCAGAGCAAAGCGCAGGCGGCAAAGCCGGAGAGGCGGAAGGCCATCGGCGCGAGATTTGTGCTGCTCCGCCCGGCAGGCTATCCGTTAAAGAGCGTTTTTCAGGAGCACCCGGAGGTATCCGACCCCATGCTTTTCGAGCGCTACGCCCAGGAGCAGTGGTTTGGAGAACGGCTTATGCCCGGAGGATATCTGTTTGACAGCAGGCTCTATCCGGACTATGCCTTTCAGGTGGTAAACGTCAGCCCCCGCTCCTCGGTGATGGGCTCGAAGACAAAAGTGACTGTGGAACAGAAGGAGAAGCCCCGAAATAAAGTGCAATACGACGTCTCGTTTGCCGATATCATCGGCCAGGAGACGGCCAAAAGAAAGGTCAAGATCGTGGAGAGTTTCCTCAAGGACCCCGATAAGTTTGGTCGCTGGGCTCCACGAAACATCCTCTTCTACGGCCTGCCCGGCACGGGAAAGACCATGATCGCCAAAGCCCTCTCCGCTGAGACGGGCGTTCCCATGCTGCCCGTCAAGTCGACCAGCCTCATCGGCGAGTTCGTGGGAGAAGGTGCCCGGCAGATCCACAGCCTCTACGAGAAAGCAGAGGAGATGGCACCCTGCATCATCTTCATCGACGAGTTGGACGCCATTGCCCTGGACAGGAGGTATCAGGATCTGAGAGGCGATGTCTCAGAGATCGTCAACTCGCTGCTCACAGAGATGGACGGAATCTCCTGTCGGAAGGGCATCTGCACCATCGCCGCCACCAATCAGATCGAGATTCTGGATGCATCAGTGCGCTCCCGCTTCGAAGAGGAGATCGAGTTCAAGCCGCCGAATAAGGACGAGCGTCTGGCGCTCCTGGAGAAGAATGCCGCATCCATGCCCATTCCTATGCAGAATGTGAACCTGGCGGAGATCGCCGCCCTCACCGAAGGCTTCTCCGGGCGGGACCTGGTGGAGAAGGTGCTCAAAGCGGCGCTGCACCATGCCATCATGGATGAGAGCAGAATCACCCAAAAGCACCTGGAGGAGACAGTCATCCGGGCCAAGAAGCAGTACCGTCCGCCTCCCCGCGATATGTTCGCCTGAGAGTTCGATGTACCAAAGGAAGCCCTTTTGTACTTTTAAGTGTATTAAGTAAGGGACCCAGCATGTGGCAGGAAATTTTGAACAAGTTCAAGAGGTTCCCGGCTCAGGAGAAGGTCATCCGTCTCATACTGCAAAGGGGCTTTCAGATCAACGAGGAGTCTCGCGTTGTGTCGGGCAAAATAGAGATAGCCCACGCTCAGATCGCCAAGGAGCTTGATGTGGACCGCCGGGTGGTGGACACCACCGCCCAGGCCATTCGCGAGGATGAAACCCTCTGGAAGATCTTCCGCAATGTGCGCTCCATGACCTTCCTGGGAGACGTGGCACCCATTCTGGGGCTGGGAGTGATTGAGATCACGCCGGTCAACGCCGCCAAAACCGGCCTTCTGGGAGATGTGGCGGAGGCAGTGGCCAAAAACGGCCTCTCCATCCGCCAGGCCGTCTCCGACGACCCCTATTTTGTGGAGAGCCCCAAGCTCACCCTGATCACGGAGGGAAAGATTCCGGGGGACCTGGTGCGCCGGCTGATGGAGATCGATGGAGTAAAGAGGGTTACAGTCTACTGAAAACGGACTCTACTTTCCAGGACCCATTCTAGGACCGTCTTTTAATCCCGTCCAATAGCTCGCAGGCCTTGCAGAGCCCCTCGACACAGGGCTCGCCGCATTGCCGGCACGCCCCCAGCTCCACCTGAGAAAAGCATCCGGATGCCGCGGAGATGATATCCACAAATCCACCCACAGTGGTCCTCTTTACTCCGGGAAATAGGCTCTCCAGCCGGTTCATCATGTCCCTCACATCCGCCCGCAGGGACAGGTCGGCGTAGGGGCACTCCCTTGACGGGAAGAAGGCACCGTTTACCATGCAATAGAGGGCAATCTCCTTCTCAGGCATCTCCCGCAGGGGCTTGATGCGAGCCACCAATCCGGATCGGGCCTGTCGGGGGCGAAAGCGCATCAGCCTCTCATAGTCTCCTTTGAGATAGTTCATCATAACCGTCTGGGCCTCGTCGTCCAGGTTGTGGCCGGTGGCCACCTTATCGGCATGGAGGAGCTTGGCAGTGCGGTTTAAGGCATTTTTGCGAAATACTCCGCAGTAGGTGCAGGGTGCGACATTTTTGCCCCGGACCATCTCATCCAGGTCACAGCCGAACTCCTCCCGGAAGGAGACGATCACCTGTTCGACACCCAGGCGGGAGCAGATCTGACCCGCTGACAGGATGGTGTCATCCCTGTAGCCGGCGATTCCCTCGTCCACAGTCACCGCTACCATTTCCACATTCCTATCCGCCAGCATCCTGTGCAGGCTGAGAAGGAGGGCTGTGCTGTCTTTGCCCCCGCTCACGGCCACGGCGATGCGCTCGCCGTCCCTGATCATGCCGTTGTTCTCCACCGTCCGGGAAACACGTATCTCGAAGTCCTGCAAAAAGTGCTCCCGGCAGAGGCGAATGCCTGAGCCTTTCGAGGAGAAAACGGCCCGGCGGCTGCATTTGCTGCAGATCACTCCGCTCTTTTCAGTCAATCTTCAGCCTCTCTACATGGCTGTAGACGGAGAGCCTCTTGCCCCGCACAAAGCCAATGATGCATATGCCAGTCCTCTCTGCTATGGATATGCCCAGGCTGGTGGTCGCCCCCCGGGAGACGATGATGGGAATGCCGGCCACGGCACACTTGTAGGCCATGTCTGAGGAGACCCGGCCTGTGCAGGCGACATACATGCGAGAAAAGTCGCGGCCTTCGCCCCTGAGAAGGACCCAGCCCAGGGCTTTGTCCAGGGCATTGTGCCTTCCGATGTCTTCCATGATGCAGATCGGCCCCGCCTCGGCAAAAAGGCCTACAGAATGCACTCCGCCCGTGGCGATGTGCGTCTCGGAGAGGGATATGGCCTCCATGGCCTCTTTGGCCTGAGCTCGGTCTATCCTCAAATCGGATGAGATCAAAGGAAGCTTTGACTCGTACAGAAATGAGGCGATTCCACCGCAGCCGCTCACAATGGGCCGCCGGGGAATAATGGCTCTCATGGGATGGCAGACTATGGCCCGGGCAGAGTTGCCCTCGATCTCAATGGACTCGATCTCCCCCAGGCCGGAGATGATCCTCTCGGAATAGAGGTGGCCGACCACAAACTCCTTTCGCATCTGCGGACTGATCATGGCCGTGGCAAAGTGCCGTCCATTGATGAAGATGGACAGAGGAACCTCTTCCACCACCGGGCAGAGACCTTCCTCCACTGTGGGGCCGTCAAGCCTCAGGCATTTGTTCTCTTTTATCATCCCGTCATCCTTCCGGCCCATCTAGGCCATCTTAGCAATCTGCTCAATTGCTCCCAGCAGCTTATCGATCTCTTCTGCCGTATTGTAGAGGTAGAGGGAGGCGCGCACAGTGCCGAACTTCAGTCCCAGGTGCCTCATGAGAGGAATGCAGCAATGGTGTCCGGAGCGGACGGAGATATTGGCAGCCTGATCCAGCATCAGGGCCACCTCATGGGGCAGAAAGCCTTCCACGTTGAATGATACCACTCCGCCCCGCTCCCGCTGACCTTCCTCCGGGCCGGGGCCGTAGACTGCCGCACCCTTGATGTCATGCAGCCCGGAGACCAGCCTCCTGGTCAGAGATCGCTCATGGTTGTGGATCTCCTCCATTCCCAGCCGCCTCAAATAGTCCACTGCCACGCCCAGACCAATTCCCGCGGCGATATCCGGAGTGCCGGCTTCATAGCCCTCGTAGCCCTGCTTGACGGAAAAGGACCCGTTCCTGTCCGTCACATCCTCCACCATGCCGCCTCCGGCCAGCAGCGGCTCTATTCTCTCCCCTCCCCCGCACCTCATCCACAGCACGCCCGATCCGGTAGGCCCCAGCATCTTGTGGCCGGAGAAGCATAGAAAGTCGCAGCCGATGTCCTGCACATTGAAAGGCATATGGGGGACGGACTGGGCGGCGTCCACCAGCAGCGAGGCCCCGCCGTCCCGGCAGATCCGGGAGATCTCCTTTACCGGCTGGACGGTGCCCAGGGCATTGGAGAGGTGGCTGACGGCCACCAGCCGGGCCCCTCCGCATATGGCCTTTTCGAAGTCGGCCATCTCCAGCCGGCCGCTGCCGTCCGGCTGGACGATCAACAGCTCAATTCCCATCTCTTTCAGCCTCATCCAGGGCAGGAGATTGGAGTGATGCTCGAGAAGAGTGGTGACTATGCGATCGCCTCTCTTCCATTTGATGCCCCGGGCCACGATGTTGATGGACTCGGTGGCGTTCCGGGTGAAGACGAGCGTGCCCTCTTCCTTTCCTTCCGCCCCATCATCGCTTGCAAAGTCCGATTCCCGCCCACACCCACCGCCTATCAGGGAGGCCACCTTTCCATGCGCCTGGCGGTAGCGCTGATCGGCGAGCTGAGCCGTGCGATAGACGCCCCGGCCTACATTGGCTCTGTAGCCCCGATAGTAATCGACCACTGCCTCGATAACCGGCTCCGGGGTGAGGCTGGTCGCGGCGCTGTCCAGATAGACGATATCCTTTAAAATGGGAAACTGCTCCCTGATCCGACCTACATCCATAAAGCCTCAGACGACAACTTACGATTTAAGGACTTCATTCATGCTGCCCACCCTATAGCCTTCCATGTCCAGTGTGACATATTCAAATCCTGCTTTGCGGATCACTCCGGCAATCTCCTGCCGGTTTTCCATTGCCCTGGCCAGGTCCTGCCGGGCAAGCTCCAATCTGGCCAGGGGGCCGTGGCAACGCACCCGCAATTGTGCAAAGCCCAGGGCTTTGAGCCCCTGCTCGGCCTCATCAATCATCCTCAGCTTCTCCACAGTTATGGCCTCGCCATAAGGAATTCTGGAGGCAAGGCAGGCAGAGGAGGGCTTGTTCCAGACGGGCAGATTGAGGGCCCTAGCCAGGGAGCGGATATCCTCTTTGGTCAGCCGTGCCTGAACGAAGGGATGCCAGATGCCCATCTCATCGCTGGCAGCGATTCCAGGGCGATAGTCGCTGTAATCGGAGAGGTTCACTCCATCGGCGATGCAACTGATTCCCTCCTCTCCAGCTACGATCTTGAGGAGGGCTGAGGAGATCCTCTTGCAGATATAGCAGCGATCGGAAGAATTGGCGGCAAACTCCCGGCTCTGCAGCATGGAAAAATGGACTGTTCTAGAGCGCAGGCCCAGGTCAGAGGCCAGCTTCCGGGCATCTGCAACCTCTCTTTTCGGCATGGTCTCGCCGGCCAGGATGACGGCCAGGGCGCTGCTGCCCAGGGCATCCTTTGCCATAGCCGCCAGGAGGCTGCTGTCCACGCCTCCAGAAAAGGATACGAGCAGCCTCTTCTTCTCGCGGAGGCTTTGCTTTAGGGCCACCAGCTTTTCGGCCTCAATTGTCATCTGATCACATCAGCTATTATCGCCAGGTATTATCCCTAACGGTTTTCGCTTCACGTTTCTGACTTGCCTTTGCACCTGGCGGAGATGCAGGCGTTCTCGTCCTCCTGGAGCATACGGCATACGCCACAGATCCTTCCCACCAGGTCGCTGCCTAAGACCCTCTGCTCTATGAGGTCGTCGGCCAGCCGGGCTATTGCCTCCCGAATGTCCTCGCGAAAGACTATATTGTAGCCCCTCTTCTTGGAGACGTACTGGGACACGGCAGGGGGCGTTATGCCCAGCATCTTCGAGACCTCCTTTTGAGATATGCCTCTCTTGACCAGTTCCTCAGCGATGGCTGCTCTGATGCTGGGCAGAACATCCCAAACGATCTCCTCACAAGGCGACTTCATCTGCATGGCAATCACAATCGTTAATTAAGGGTATTACTTGTATATGAATAGCCAGGACCATATGAAGCTATTCCTTCCCTGAAGGTCACCTTGGCCCGGGGAGAGGAGATATTGGCCGGCCTATGGTACGGCCAAGGCGGAGATTATGGCCGGGCTTGTTCCTCAAGCCAGCGTCCGGCTCTTCAAGACCGACTGCAATCTCTGCCCCTTCAAGCATTGCTGGATGGATAAGTCCATGGGGGCGACCGGGAACATAATCCTGCACCGCTTAAGCAAGATCGGCACAGAGATCGAGATCACTGCCGAGGGTGGCATAGTGGCCAGGGTACCCGGCCAGGAGCTGGAAGGCATGGGCACTCTATGCTTGCTTTCCGCCCGGACCAATATGTTGCACATCATACTCCTCACATTAACAATTTTAAGGTTGCATGTTATCGATTAGCACAGGGAAGGACAGATAAGTTTATATAGAAGCCTGGCCCCAGCAATTAACGATGGAGCTTAACGCAATCGTTTACTGCATCACCCTAAAATCAGGTTTAGAACGGACCTTCTTCTCATAGCGTTAGCTGTAATTTCTGTAATTCATCCCTTTTCCGAATAATGCAGAGAGGTTTTGCATCATTCCCGGAAATCATGTGATTGCAGGGGATACGGCTTCTTGATGCATAGTATTATAAATATTATCATATAAAATTTGGAGGTGACTCGCCATGATGAACCGCACTATGAAACTGCTGCTGCTATCGGACATATTCGTATTGACGGGGTTTGGGCTGATTCAGCCCATACTGGCCATTTACATTAACGATGGAGGCGTGACTGGAGGCACGATGCTCACCGCCGGCATGGCGAGCGCCCTCTTCATGCTCACCAAATCGCTGGTGCAACTGCCCTTCGGTCACTATGTAGACAGCCAGTCGGGAAAGGCCCGCTGGCTGATACTCGGAACTCTGCTCATGGCCGCCGTTCCCGTGATCTATCTATCGGCCAGCAGCATCTACCACATCTACCTGGCCGAGCTGGTCTATGGACTGGGAAGCGGCCTGGCCTATCCTACCTGGCTTGGCCTGTGGTCGGTCAACCTGGAGCAGGGAAGGGAGAGCTTCCAGTGGTCCGTCTACCACACCACCACCGGCCTGGGCACGGCAGCCACAGGTGCCGCCGGGGCAGCCTTTGCCAGCCAGGTGGGCTTTGCCGCCACATTCCTGCTGGCCGGACTGCTGTGCATGGTGGGCTGCCTGGCTCTGCTGGTGCTGGAGAGGAAGGGAGGAAGGACCTGCCAGGGGCATGAAGTCGAATTGTAGTCCGGGGAATGGCAGGCGGACCTGCCCCTTTTTGCCGCAATGGCCGAAAATCCTCGAGAAAGCTGATATACAAATAGGTCATTGTCCTATCTGTCTGAAAACAGGCCGGGGGATAGGCCGATAGATGGTTAAGAGATAATTGAGGGACAGTTAAGGGAAAGTTGAGGATGGGAAAAGGAAGAGAGGCGAGGAGAGAGTACTGATATGCGAGCGGAAATTTTTCTTTTCAGCGCAATTATTGCCATGCTTATCATAGGAGGGGCATTTGCCCTCCCTCAGGAGGCCAGGCCTGAGACGGGCACCATCATCAAAGGAGGAGAAGGAAACGGATTATGCAAGCTGGACGTCATCAACGATGCCACGGTTGATGCCGCAGCTTATCTGTGCAACATGAATAAAGAAGTGCTCGTCGCGGTATACATCCGGAGCGGGGAGTACTTCAATCTGACGGGGATTGATGCCGGCAGCTACGAGCTGTACTTTTTGCAGGGCAGGGACTGGAATGCCACTGCCGGGCGCTTTAAAAACGACTCTCACAGCAGCCGCATGGACGGTCCCCTGGAATTTGAGACGCTCCAGACTCCGGAGGGTGTGCGCTATACCTGGGGAGAGGTCACCTTAAAGGAAGTCGTCGGCGGAGAGGCAAATATGGTCCCAGTGAGCGAAGAGGACTTTCCGATATAAATTGGTGAGATGAAAGAGGAGAAGAAAGGAGAGAAGAGGGGATCATTTGCGGTCATATCTATTGTCTATCTGCGTTCTGGTCGTGCTGTTGTCCGGGCTTCCTGGAGCCCATGCCCTGCCAGCCGACCGCCCCGATACCGGCACCTACATCCGGGACATGAACAGGAGCGGCTACGGCCTGCTGGTCATCTACAACAACTGGACCCAGGATACGGTGGCCGTTCTCACCGACCGATGGGATAACCCCAAGGTTGCGGTCTATCTGCGGGCCAGGGATGCCCTGGAGATTGACGGCATACGGGATGGAGAGTACAGCCTGTATTTCACCATCGGCGAAGGATGGAATTCCACCGCAGGAAAGTTCGATGATGTCTATGGCTACTATCACTACAACGATCCCCTGATATTTGAGACGAATGATGAGGGTGAAGAGATAGAGTACACCATCCTGGAGTTGGACCTCTATGAGGCCGATGCCACGAACTTCATGCCCGGTCAGTTCCAGTTCCCGGATATCAGCTCTTTATGATATTGGGCCGGAGATGGACTTCGAGGATATCAGGAGCGCCGGCGACCTGCAGAGGGTCTCGGAGGAGGCGGTCTGGCAGAACTTCGAGCGGCTGGCCGCCTTCATATTCGAGCAGAACGGCTTTTCTGCCCTGCGGGGCCGGATCGTCACCCTGAACAGGAGGCGCAGGCAGTACGATGTCATTGCCCGGAAAAACGACAAAACCTTCCTGGTGGAGTGCAAGAGGTGGTCGGGCAGCCGCTACAGGCTCTCGGCGCTCCTCCGGGCAGTCGAGCAGCACAGGGAGAGGTGCGAATTCTACAGCGCTGCGACCGGCGAGCGAGCGGAGCTGGTGATAGTGACGCTGATTGAAGAAGAGGTGCAGTTTCATGATGGGATTCCCATTGTGCCCATCCACAAGCTCAATTCGTTTTTGCAGGAGGAATAGAAAGGATATCGCAAGCCCTTAATGATCTCAAGGAAGACCGATACATTGCCGGCAGCGAGATTGAGGAGATGCTGGAGCTGCCCTGATGTATGCGACCGCTCGCCCCCGCGCGCGGGCCTGCGGGGCATATCTCGCAGACTTTTAAACCGGCACAGATTCGTTGAAGTAGCGAATTGGCGGTTAATGCCAGTATGCCATTAATGTTGAGGCGTTGCATCCGAATTATAGCCCGATAACGCCCACCCTTCGATGATGCATACTTTTTGGTTCTTCGCTGTTCTGAGTGGGTATAGGGTAAGGTTTAATAATATCATTTCTTGAATTATTATCCGTGTCTCAGTCTATGGAAGTCCTATTCAAGATTGCATTGAATCTCGAAGATCC